>OFMN01000195.1_pt1 | contig 63680 bp, 54 predicted proteins | sample 1541791 | NCBI WGS metagenome assembly OFMN01 (sample SAMN04209248, study PRJEB22552) | human gut metagenome | biome: gut; material: feces | host: Homo sapiens | place: USA: Oklahoma
TTTTATAGATTCTATTATTATTTCTAAAATTTTATAATTTTATTACTAGACTAAGGCAAATCGATTTTATTTTCTCTTAATTGCATTCCTTTACATTCAGTGTTAGAATTTATATTATTGCTCTAAAATTTTTTACTGCAAAAATAAACAAGGATAAAAGGATAAAGATACTATGTTTCAGATTTTTGTTGACTCGGCAGCCAATCTGCCGGCTGTGACTGCAAAACAATATGATATTAACGTGATTTCTTTCGTCAATCTTGTTGACGGTAAAGAGATTACCTGTTTTGACCCGAATCTTTCACCAGAGGAAGAACGTCAGAAAGGAACCGAATACTATCAGGCCATGAGCAGGGGCTGCGAAATCAAAACCGGACTGATCAGCACTGCTGCCTTTGAGGAAGCATTTCGAAGCGCACTCGAAGCAGACCAGGATGTATTATATTTCTCACTGAGTAAAAATATCAGTGGTACTTACAATTCCGCAAGATTAGCTTCGGAAGAGCTGTTAGATGAATTCGGAGAGAAACACAAGATTCGTCTGGTCGACTCTCTCAATGCCTCACTTGCCCAAGGAATCCTTGCCGTCTATGCAAGCGAGATGCGTACCAAAGGAATGTCTGTGGATGAGGTCGCTGATACTCTGGAATGTTATGTTGAAAAAATGAACGGAGTCTTCACTGTCGGGGATTTAAAATATCTTTCTCGCACCGGAAGAATCAAAGGAAGCGTTGCCACCATCGGAAATGTTCTTAAGATCAAACCAATCTTACGTGGAAACAAAGATGGCTATATCGTTTTTTACAAGAACTGTCGCGGACGTAAATCCGCACTGAACGAACTGGTCAATCTGGTCTGTGACAACATTGTAGAGCCAGAAAAGCAGATTCTCGGGATCGCACATGCAGATGCATATGAAGATTCGCTTTACATCATGGACAAGATCCAACAGAAAATCAAAGTGCGTGATTTTATAAATACTTCTTATGATTTCTGTACCGGAAGCCATGTCGGACCGGATACGATTGCACTTTTCTTTATTGGGAAGGACAGGGAACTTTCATAATATATAGATAATAAAAGAGGAACAAGCCCATTGGCAATACACATGCCACCTGCTGTTCCTCTTCATTTATAAATCTGCCCGTTTTTTCAAAAACTTCTAAAATGCCTCATTGCCTAAAATCCAATGTGCAAATCAAGAAAACCAGGAAGAAAATATCCCTGTGGGTGCTTACATACCGGACACAATGCAGGTGCTTCTTTTCCTTCGTGGATGTGACCGCAATTTGTGCAGATCCATTTTTTGGTTCCATCCGTATTTTCGCACATATAAAACGTGTTATTCTCCAGGCTGTCTGCAATCTTACGGAATCTTTGGCTATGTGCTGCTTCTATCTCTGCAATCTGCTGAAATGTTGCTGCTACCTCAAAGAATCCTTCCTGTTTCGCTACATCTGCAAATGCCGGATACACATCCTCCGCCTCTTCCTGCTCATTATGTTCTGCCGCACGCAACAGCTGAACCAGCGTCTTCGTCTCATCTACCGGATAACTTCCATCAATAAAGATATTCGTTCCTGATGCTTCTTTTAACAATTCATAGTATCTTCCCGCATGGGCCCGCTCCTGATCTGCTGTGTATAGGAAAATGTCTGCAACTGCAGGTTTTCCTTCTTTCCGTGCCTGCTCCGCCGCAAATGTATAACGGTTTCGCGCCTGTCCCTCTCCTGCGAACGCACGCATCAGATTTTGTTTTGTCTTGCTTTCTGAAAATAAAACAGCCATGTCATATACTTCCTTTCTTCAGATCTTCTACTCTTTTCTAAAAGCTAAATTCATCCAAATCAGTATATGTCATGACTGTTTTTTTCATTCACCCGTCCTAAATATTCATGGGAATTTTTTTATTTAATTAAATCCGATCAGTCTTCTCGCAACCGTATACGCAAGTGAAGACACTCTTCTTCCTGATCTTCCCGGAAGATTCATCGTCTGTCCAAGAATTCCATAACGGATCTTCATATAAGTCCTATAGTCTTTTTTCTTCAGATAAGCCCACAGTTCTTTCTTCTTCTCGAAATTCTCTTTCTTCTTAGAGCGAATGCATAAAATAGAAGAAACTGTCATCATGATTGCAAGATAATTAAGCATGTACTGTCTTAATTTCTTACTTCCAATATCTTTAAGCTGATACATATCAATCATCGTCTTTGTGACAAAAATCTGCTGATCCAGCCTTTTGATCATTACTTTCTCATTAACCGACTGATCTTCTCTTCCAATAAAATATCTATAGAAGTCTACATCCATATAGTAAATTTTGCGTACATGCGGGAGTGGATAATATACATAAATATTGTCCACATAGAATGTATGCTTTGGCAGATGAAGTTGGATCAGTTTTAACATGTCTGTACGGTAAATAACCGAGTGCATCAGAATATACTGATCCAGACGGAAATGTCCCATATCATCCCAACGGAAAATCTCATCCTGTGGCAATACGTTACGATAATGAATCACCTTCTTATGTGTTGCACCAACTTTTTCATACACATAGTTAGCGATCAACATATCCAGTTCCATTCCATCTTCTTCCATATGGCGTAAAACATCTAATATTTTATGAAGTGCATCTTCGTCCACCCAGTCATCACTGTCTACAACCTTAAAATATTTACCGGTTGCATGCATCAGCCCTGAGTTTACAGCATCTCCATGTCCACCATTTTCCTTGTCTACTACTTTAATAATAGTAGGGTATTTTTCCATATATTCATGAGCAATCTCTGATGTTCTGTCCTTTGATCCGTCATTTACGATAATTATTTCAATATCTTCTCCACCCGGAAGAATACTTTCTATCGCATGGGCCATATAATCCTGTGAATTATAACACGGAATGGCAAAAGAAATATATTTCATTCTTCATTTTCTCCTCTTTCTACAATTTGACTTCTATTAGTATAATCTATTTTTCGCTATTTTCCAACAAAATCTTTGTAAAATCCCGTGTTCACAATTTGTTCATTTATCCTTCAAAATTCTTTCATTACTTTAACATTCTTTCTTCATAGGTCTTTCTTATACTATAATCATCAAAGAAATACAGAGAACTTGGTAGCTACTTCCGAACACATGGCGATTTAGAATTTCTCTCATATCCTTTGATATACAAAAGACGTTATCTAGTATGTAAATACTATTTGGAATAAACTTTTTCATAATACATGCCGGGAACTGCGAAAGTAGTTACCCGGCATCCTCCCTTTTATGAAAGATTTTTCCAGATTTCTTTCACTTTTTCCCGTTTCCATATTCCTACAACAATCAATGCGCCAAATAAAACAGCTCTCTCCCATAAAATTATGTTCTTCTTTTTTCCTTCCTTTTTATCTTCCTTGACCATTTTTTCATCCTGTATTACCTTTTCATTTCCATAAAAAATATATTTTCTGACCGGTTCCACAATTTTCTGCCACAAACTCTTTTCCTCGTATATTTCAAATCCTATCTGTGAAACTTTTTCATTTCCCGCAAAATCTTTTGCTTTTACCTCTATTTCATAATTTTTTGCCTCATTTAGCTGAATTTCATATCCCTTCTTCTGTTTTTTCCTGTTTTGTTTTTTCCCATTAATTTTAATGTATTCAATCTGATCTTCCAGATTCTCTGTTCTGACATAAAATGTTTTTTCTTTTTCATATTTTTCTCCATCTTCTATCCCCTCAAACTCGATCACCGGCGGTGTATGATCGATGGTAAACCTCGCTTTTGCTTCTCCTTTATTTCCTGCTGAATCAAAAGCTTCGATTGTCAGTACATGTACCCCTTCTTTTTCAATCTTTTCTCCTGGCCGATAAAATGCATCGTCCACTTTCATTACATATGTATAATTCGTAAAATCCTTAATCGATTCCTCGATAGAATAATTCCAACTAAACTTCTTTAAATACTTTCCATCCAACTCATCTACATGTGCAATAACGGGATTTTCTTTATCTATAATCAGCTGTCTCTCGGCATGACTGACATTCCCTGCCATATCTGTTACATTCATTCGGAGTTTATACAGCCCGTCCTCTGCAAGGGTCTGCACACTTTCTTTTTTTGTATCACCAGATTCATTCCTGCTTTTTGTTTTCCATTCTGTGATTTCTGTTTCTTCCTTTTTCCCATCAATATCTTCTTTTAAAATATTTGCCCGCACCGTCTGAATTACATTCTCTTCTTCTGCCAGATAGCTGACTTGTACAGGTTTACTGGTAATCGTATAATCCTCCACTCCTTGTATCAATGCTTTCGGTGCATCTCTGTCAACAAAAACCCAATCCGTTACCACCGTCTGATTTCCCGCATAGTCTGTAGCAATAATTGTTACCGGGGTACTTTCCCCATTCTGTGAACTTTCTGTAATGACAAATTTTTCTGCTCCTTTACTGCTTTTCCCAACTATTTTTTCTCCTGTTTTACAGATAATTTCCGCGATCTGGCTTCCATTGCTCCCGTCAGAAGCTTCTACCACTACCTCTGCTGCCTCTTTGTGCCAAATATCTGCTCCTCCGGACACTTCCAGACCGATCACCGGTCTTACACTGTCTATCCAGAATTCCTTTCTGCTTTCTGAATTTTCAATCTGATGATGTTCTTCATCTTCCATCCATACTTCCAGTTCATTCCTTCCATCTGCAAAATTCAATTGTTTCAACCGGCAGGATTCATTTAATTTTTCCAGCGTACCTTCCTGCCTTTCCCCATTTCCATTCTCAAAAAGGTATCTAGTCACGCCATTCTTACTCAGATGTGTGATCTTTCCGGTCGGAGCACTGATATAATAGCCATTCTGACCATCCGGATCCTCATATTCCGCATGATACATTTTTATCTCTTCTTCCTCCGGATCTTTTCCATTCTCTTTTTCATCGTCTTTCTCTAAGTCTTTCCCGTCATCTTTCTCGTCATCTTTCTCCGAGTCTTTCCCATCCTCTTTCTCCGGATCTTTTCCATCCTCTTTCTCGTCATCCTTCTCCGAGTCTTTCCCGTCATCTTTTTCATCATCCTTCTCCGGATCTTTCCCGTCATCTTTCTTATCGTCTTTCTCTCTATCTTCCTCCGAATCTTTTCTGTCCTCTTTTTCTCCCTCTTCTACCAGATCCTTTTCATTATCTTTGGCGTTATCTTTGTCCTTGTCAAATTCTTTCTTACTGTCTTTTCCTTTATTTTTTACTTTTATAATCTGCTTTCGACTTCCCGCTTCTACCTGCATCACATTTCCTTCCGGTAACAAATCTGCAATCTGTCCTCCGGTCACCATACCAAACGCTGCTATCATTATTACTTTTTTTATCTTCCTACCCATATATTTCCTCCTTCTGCCTTAATTCCATATTCTTTTTGTAATTTCTTAAATTCTGCATTTTCCAAAAGTTCAGTATCTTCTGTTACATATTCTTTAATCTTGAGTGCACACGTATCTCTATTGACAGCCGGATCTGCACATATCAGTCTTATATGTGTTAATTTCAACTCTTCTGATTCTCCAAGCTCTTTTATCCCCTGAATGCATGTATCGCTTGCCATATCCCGTCTTCCTGCAGTTTCATACAACTGTACCATCTTTTTATACAGCTCTTCTCTCTTACCCGGTTCCGTCTCATCCTCCAATATCTCTGCATATATGTTTGCTGCCTCCTCTTTCTTTTCTTCTTTTTCCAATGCAGCCGCCTGATACTGCAATAGTTCTCTCTTCGCAGAATCATTCAGATAATCTGTCTTTAATCCTTCTTCTACCAGATTCAACACTTTTTCTGAACTTTCTTTATCATCCAGTAATCCATACCCTCTTATCAGGCACTGTATTGCCTGTTTTTTCTTCTCTTCCGACTGCATACTTCTTTCTTTCCATTCATTCTCCAGGTAAGCAAGACTTGCTGCAAATTTTTCTGCCTCTTCCGGCACTTTTTGTTTTTCATACGCTTTGATAAGCCTTTTCAGATTAACTGCCAGCGTCTGATTCTCCATTTGATTCAGACATTTCAGACTTTTTTTCATATCTCCCACATTCAGGAAATATGCCAGTGCCAATTCCAGATACTCTTCATCTCTTTCATATATTTTCTTTTTTATCCGGTCATCCGATTTTTCACTTTTTTTCTCTTCTGATTTGGAAGATTCCGTTCTTTTCATCTCTCTCTGGTTTGCTTTTTCAGCATTTTCCCATGCATTTATGAACAAATATCCCCCGAAAACAATAGACAAAACTACTGTTATACACACTTTTTTTCTTCTTTTCCCCTTATTATTCAAAATTTTATCTCTGTCTTTTTCTTCATACCTTGGGATTTGCTTTTGGATTTCTGATACATTTAGATAATGGGGTGATCTTATCCCCATTGCTTTTGAAATAATTCTCTGAAGACGATATTCTTCTCGTCTGTTAAAACGTGGTTCTGCCTCCACAGATGCCAGAATATATTGAAATGTTTTTCCCAGCCCATACATATCCAGTTCCTTACTGGCATGTTGATAATACTTTTCGTCCGGCGGAAGAAAATATTCACGGATATCTCTTCTTTGCATAAATATCATCTTGCTTCTGTTTGCTTCCGACTGCATATCCAGAAAATAAATTCTTCCATCTTCAGACCTGACAATACTATATGGATTTACATATTGATAACAAGGATTTCCCCTGCACCTGTGAAATGACGCCAGTTGTCCTGCTATCTCTTTTAATAATAAAAATATCTCCCGTTTTTTTATTACCGGATGATATTTTAAGTATCTGTCCAGGGTTTTCCCCTGCACATTTTCGGAACTGATATAGCATAATTGTCCATGCTCAATCAGCCGCAACACATCATAACTTTCTTTTTGTTGCAACATATATCACCCCTGTTCTTTTTTCATTTTTTCTTACATGGTAAATTTGGTGAGGCCTCACGAAGTCCTACAGACTATATAGATTAATTAAAAGAATCTATCTTGAAAATATAGATTAAAGATATCTTACCTGATTCATGTCAAAATTTCAACCCTTTTTTATTGTTTTTATATATTTTCTGGCACAGCACTTTAAAGGACCTGCCACAGACAACTTCTCTTACATATTTTTGTATCTACAGAACTTGCTGCCGGCAACTTCTCTTACATGCTGCTTTGGTATACAAAAAGTGCCATATTGCAAGACATGTATCTTGTTATACGCTCGCAATACGGCACTATCTTTCCAATCTTCAAATCTTATCTATTTTTTATCTGTGGCTTAATTCTTTTGGTGTATACAGATGTCTTGGGATTCCATCTACCATAACCGGTGATACATCCCCCTGAATCAATGGACGCACATAAGAAATAAACTCATTTGTTACATAAGTACCTTCTTCGTTTACCCAGTTTCTTGGTACAAGCTTCTCATCATTGGCAATCTTGTGTACATCCTTTACTTCTGTTCCGCACTGATATGGATCATCCGACAGACGTTTTAAGACTACCATCTTTCCGGTATCTCCTTCGTCTGCTGCCTTTACCGCTGCTCCTCCAACCTGATATGCTTCCAGTATATCAACTCTTGAAGCTGCGTGAGATGCGGCTCTTTGTAATGTACTTAATTCAATCGCACGTGTCTTACATCCAATCTCCCCTGCAATATAACTTGCAAGGTAAGATGCTGTTCCGGATAACTGCTTATGTCCAAATGCATCTACAAAGTCAATACTGTTGCCAAGTTCACATACATAAGTTCCATCTTCTGTACGGATTCCTTCTGATACTGCAACAACAATAGATGTTTTCTCCTGTAATAATTGTTTGATCTTTTCTCCAAATAACTGAAGATCAAATGGAAGTTCCGGCAGATAGATAAGATCTGGTCCTTCGCAGTCTTCTCCCTTTGACAATGCAGCCGCTCCGGTCAGCCATCCGGCATTTCTTCCCATTATTTCGACGATAGATACCACGCCTTTTTCATATTCCAGGCAGAAGCTGTCACGGATAATCTCTTTCATAGATGTTCCGATATATTTTGCCGCACTTCCATATCCTGGAGTATGATCGGTAAGTGCAAGGTCATTATCAATCGTCTTCGGACATCCAATGAAACGGATTGCATGACCGAATATAATGGCATAATCCGATAATTTCTTGATTGTATCCATAGAATCATTTCCACCGATATAGATAAATACTTCGATATCCAGTTTGTCCAGGATCTCAAATATCTTATCATACACTTCTCTGTTCTCATGGATCTCCGGAAGCTTATAACGGCAGGATCCCAAAAATGCGGCCGGTGTTCTTTTTAATAATTCCGCATCCAGTTCGGTCTTGATATGATCTGACAGATCAATATATTTTTCTTTTAATAATCCCTGGATTCCGTGAAGCATTCCATATACTTTATTGGCTCCACGGTCTTTCGCTGTCCGGTATACACCGGCAAGACTGGCATTGATCGCTGCAGTTGGTCCCCCAGATTGTCCTACAATTACATTTCCTTTCATTCGCTTATTTCCTTCCTGTTTTTTATTCCGTTTTACCGTTAATTCAATATTAGTGCGTTTTAACATAAAAGTCCAGTAATTCTTATTTTTTTTATGCATTTTTACTATTTTTATGTATCTTTGCATTATTTGATACAAAAAAAACTCTTATTCCCCACCTTTTTGTAGTCTGTACAATATATGGGAAATAAGAGTTTTTATTCATACATTTTATTCAGCTTTTACCGGGTTTGATACACTTACCTTGTGATCATACCATTTGCCCTTTGTTCCGATCAACGCCAGATCAAATTCTTCATCTAACGCCGGAACCGGAACATCAAATCCATAGACTTCTTCTGTCGTTCCATCGCTGTATGTAACTTTGTCTGTGGTTGGTTCTAAAAGTTTTGTACCTTTTTTCTGAGCCTCTTTTGCTGTACCAGGGAAGAGATTCACGATATTTTTTGATACGAGACTGATATGTATCGTCATCTTTCCATCTTCTACAGTCAGTGTACCTTTTCCTTCATTTGCTTCATTTACATGAAACATCGTACTGTCCGTCTTAAATTCTGCAGTATAGGTCCCATCCTCGATCGGCGCCTTTGCTGCTTCGGACTTTGAATCTTTTGATTTTTCTTCTTTTGCATCAGACTTCTGCTGTTCTGTCTTGGCTGATTTGTTGTCTGATTTGCTGCTGTCATCCTTACTTGCACATCCTGTGAATATTGCAGCTGTCATTACTGCAGACAGTACAACTGCCATCAATCTCTTTCTCAACATTGTTATCTCCCTTAATTATCTTTCTTACTGTGCATCCATAGCTGCTTTTGTATGAGCAACATATAACTGCTGAATTGCATCGATCTCTCCAAGACCTGCAATCTGTGTCTTTACACTGTCAAAGTTCTTAGATGCCTCAAACTGACTCTTCCATGAATCATCATCATCTCCGGCCATATCATTATTAGCATGATCTCCGGCAACAACCATAAGTGGACGAAGGATTACATTCTTATATCCGGCATCTTTTACTTTTGCGATAACGGATTCGCAGGAAGTATCTTCCGGCTCACCTTCTACTGTTCCGATGAATACATTCTTATATCCAAGCTGTTCCATCTGTGCCTGCATCTGAGAATAGCTGATCTTTGCTGTATGAGATGTTCCATGTCCCATGAATACAAATGCTGTGCTGTCCTCTGCTGCTGCATCAAGGCTGTCATATTCTGCTGTCTTTACTGCTTCTGCAGTGATTGCCTTAGCTACTGCAGCCTTGTCTTCATTGATTGCTGTTGCGTCCGCTCCAACTTCTCCGAGAAGTGGTTCTGCGATTTTAACAGATTCGAATTTATCTTTGTAACTATTTACTGTTTCTGTTAACTCATCATACTCTGCACCGTGCATCAGATGTGTAGGCTGTACAACCAGTTTCTTTACACCATTCTTTACTGCACGCTCTAAAGCCTGATCCATGTTATCAATCTTCTCACCATCTCTTGCCTGTACATGATTAATGATGATCTGTGCTGTAAATGCTCTTCTTACGGACCAGTCCGGATTAGCTGCCTGAAGTGCTTTTTCAACTCCGCTGATATCGGCTGCACGGCTTGCATTAAAAGATGTTCCGAAACTTACTACCAAGAGTTCCTTCTCCCCGATGTTATCTTCATTTAACGGATCATCCTGGGAAGCATCCCCTGTATCTCTTCCGAAATAATCCGGATCAGCATTTTCACCTTCCACAAGTTCTTTCTGTGCATCTGTCAATTTGTCCCACGCTTCTTTCGCTTCTTTACACTGCTCATCTGTCTTGTCGTTTCTTTCCTGCACATAGATGGCATCAATCTTCTTTGCTACTTCATCTGCAGCTTTCTGATCGTCCTCTTTTGATGAATTCTCTGCAGTCTTCTTGCTGCTGTCTGAACTGCTACCTGCTTTGGAACCACATCCGCCAAGTGCTGCTACACACATAGCTGCTGATAATAATACAACTACCAGTTTCTTTTTCATTTCTTTTACCTCCTGATTTTCCGATTGTCAATGCACGAGATACAAAAAAACTCGGCCTCCGTCAGCTCCTTCCGAATATATAGCCAAAAAAAGCCTCCGTCAGGAAACGAAGACAACGAAAATAAAACTGTATTATACCACATACAGTTCTGTGATCCATTTCGTACTGCCAATTCCTCGTGGCCTGAACTTTTTCGTTCCTGTACTGCGAAAGGCAGGTCTCCCGGCTTATTGCTCTGACACATCTGCTCCCTTCCCGGTTCTCCCAGTGGATCTGTAGCTTCTGCTTGCAAAACACGGTGACGAGTTCGTACAGGATTCTCACCTGTTTCCCTTTTCACCAGTCAGATCCTTCTTTCCACAAATTATTCTGAATCCTTCTGACTGACACCTCACACAATCTTGATTAAATTTACTATGTAACCTTAACACAGTTGCCCAAATTATGTCAATACTGTCCCGGTCATCTGAATTGAAACATCCGCTTCGGAACAGCAAAAAACCCTCGTCCGACTTAATGTCAAACAAGGGTCTCTCGTACGTGCGCGAGAAGATTCGAACTCCCGACCTTCTGGTCCGTAGCCAGACGCTCTATCCAGCTGAGCTACGCGCACATATTATATTTGTTTGCCTCAGTTATTTATGTACCTCAGCAACGAAATTAATTATAGCGCAACGTTTTCTATCTGTCAACAACTTTTTCAAATTTTTTTAAATTATTTTTTTAAGCTCTGGTGGCCTGCAAGTCTTCCTTTTCTCTGGCCGTTTCTTTCTTCTTTTTATAATGGTATAATTATTACATATTTACAATACATTAGAAAATGAGGATTTCTTTATGACAAAAAAAGTTGCTGTAATCAATGATCTGTCTGGACTTGGACGTTGTTCCCTGACTGCTGCCATCTCCGTATTATCTGCGATGGGAATCCAGGCCTGTCCACTCCCTACCGCCATTTTAAGTTCACAAACAGAATACCCCAGCTACTACTGCTATGATTTTACCGATAAGATGGATTATTTCCGCCAGGAATGGAAGAAACTAGGCACTTCTTTTTCCGGAATCTATACCGGTTATGTTGCCAGTGTCTGCCAGATTGAACAGATCATGCACTTTCTGGATACTTTCCAGACAGCAGACACCTTTCTTCTGGTCGATCCTGTAATGGGAGACGATGGCGTTACCTATGATATGTATACTTCCGGGCTTCTGACTGCTATGAAAGAACTTGCCGCACGTGCAGATGTTATCACTCCTAACCTTACCGAATTCTGTCTGCTGACGGATATAGATTATAACAGCCTGCAGGATCCGTCTCTGTCTATACAGCAGCTCATTTCACGACTTAAGGATGCAGGGCAGACTTTGACAAAGGATCATGAAAAAAAGGTCCTCATCACTGGTATTCATTTTACTGCAGATGACGGAGTTCATAAGATTGGAAATCTCCTGCTAGATGGCTCTTCACATTTTCTTTCGGCATATCCCTGTTGCAACGGAAGTTATTCCGGTACGGGTGATCTCTTTGCTTCCTGCATCACAGGCGGACTTGCCAGAGATATTTCCCTTACGGAAATGATGCAGACCGCAGGTTCTTTTCTTGAAAAATCATTAATTGATTCTGTAGAAGAACATGTTCCGGTAAACGAAGGCGTTAATTTTGAAAAATATTTGTATCTCTTGCATACATAGGTATTAAAAATCACCATATATCTTTTGAAAATTTCTCTACTGAAACTCTTTCTTTTGATATATGGTGATCTTCTTTCTATTATTGGTATCTCAGATTGATATTTCGTTACATAATTTCTGACAACGTAATCTCTGCTCCCACAGCTTCTGCCTGTAATTTATAAACTTCCGGATAATATCTTGTCGAAAATACATATTCCCCATCATTTACAAATACTTCAACAGAGGATGTATCGGCCAGAATCTTCAGATTCTCCACTTCTTCCACTTCTACATATCTCATGCTTCTTCCTGAAGATACCGAAGTTTTATCCTGATCTGTAAAATGCATCCGGAATTTTCCGTCAGCATAATCCAGGATCAGCTTCTCTGAAAGGATAACTTTAAAGCGGTTCTTTGTAATATCCGAAATCGTCATTTCATATACCGGATATCCCTCTCCTGCCAGCATACCTTTTACATCACTTACCAGATGTTTCTTCTCTTCTAGTTCTCTTATCGGACGTTGACAGATCTTGCCGTCTTTTTCAAAGATTTCTCTTGGAAATGTAAAGCAATGCTGCCATCCTGTCTGAATGGTCGGATTGCTGTATTCTTCGCAGTCCGGCATTCCTATCCAGCTGATGTGGATCCTTCTTCCGTCTTCCGTCTCAAAACTCTGCGGGGCATAATAATCAAACCCATAATCCCACAAATGATACTCTGACAACTTGTATTCTCCAAGAATATCTCCTTCTATCTCAAAGTATCCGGACTGATATACATTACGATCCTCCCAGATACCACCTTCCAGTCCCTGAACAGACGTGGAAAGAAGTTTCTTATCTCCGATTTTGAAATAATCCGGGCATTCCCACATATACCCGAATGGCTTTTCGGATTCCACCCGGTTTCTGAACTTCCAGTTTACTTTATCTTCAGATTCAAATACAAGTACCTGACCTACATCTTCGTTCGTTCTTGCACCCTGTACCATATAATAAGTACCATTTTCTTTCCATACCTTTGGATCTCTTACATGACAGGTCAGATCGTCCGGATAATCTGAATTTCTCATCAGTTCTTTTTTCTTTCCGAACGTCTTGCCATCTTCCGTTATAACCAGAACGGTATTGCCCTCACGTCCGGTGCGGATGTAATCATATTCCCCGTCTTCTAATTTGACATTTCCTGTATAGTACAGATACATTTTTCCATCTTCAATAAATGCGGATCCGGAATATACTCCGTGACAGTCAAATGGCTGATCTGGATAAAGTGCGGTACCCTGATATTCCCACTTAATCATATCCTTGCTGGTATAGTGACCCCACATCTTCACACCGCCTTCTGCATTAAACGGCGAATACTGGAAAAACGCGTGATAGATACCCTGGAACTGGCAGAGTCCATTTGGATCATTCAGCCAGCCGACCGGCGGCATCAGGTGTAGTTTTTCACGGAATTTTCTATCTGATACGGATAACTCTTCTCTGGTTTTCTGGCTTTGTTCTGCTGTCTCTACTAATTTTACAAGATCTCTTGTTAATGCGTTCATAAGTCAATCGTCTCCATCTATCTATAAGCATTATTTCTATACACATTATTTTGTAAGTGTCATAACTTTACTTGTTGTCTTAACTTCAGTAGGTTCTGCTTTTCTGCGGCCGCCTCTTTCGCCTCTGCCTTCGAGCTTGCTGTGATACCTGCTATGTCGATGAACTCGGCAAATACTTTATTTACCGTACCAGTTCCCAGGATGATCTGAAGCTGTCCAGACGCTTCGAAGACTCCTTTTACCCCATCTACATTTTCAAGTGCTTCTTTACTTACTTTCTTATTATCTGCAATGACAAGACGCCGTCTCGTTGCACAATGTGCTGCAGATGCAATGTTCTTACTCCCACCGACATGATCCAGGATATCCTGTGCGGTCTTTCTGTAATCCATAATAACTCTCCTTCCTTATTTTATGTGTAATCGTTTTCACATTTTGTGTTTTTATAATAAGAAAAAAAATGCCATTTGTAAAGATGGCATTTTTACCGATATTTGCTATTCGATTTTGTGCGGTTTGCACGAATTTTGTTGTTTTTGACTGATTCGGAATCTATTTACACATTTTACACACTGATTTTCTGCTCCGGCATCTCTTAGTCTTCTATATTTTCTTCCGGATCGTCAATGTTAGCGAGCCGAAATCCAAGTTTGATCTCTACCGGAATGCTTTCATCCCTTTCTATTACCTCCAACAGGAGTTCTGCGCCCCGGATTCCACTGGTCTTATAGCCAAAATGCACTGTTGGTATTCCACCTGTTACCGCCTTTAAAAGCTGATTATCGCCAAATCCGGTAACCTGAATCGATGTATTTTCTAATATATAACGGAATCTGGATCCTGTGTCTTCTACATTCTTCGGAATCTGACTTCCGGCATAAGTATGAATCGCTTCGATTGCCCCGGCTGCGATTGTATCAGTGGCGCATGATATGATATCGATGTCATGTTTTTCATTCAATAATTCCAGAACCTTTTCATATCCGGATTCTGTCGTGAACTCCGCCACCTTATAATATCCGTCTTTTAATTCTTTTCCCGACCTTTTCAGACCTTCCCGGAATCCATCTTCTCTGGCCGCTCCAGCTGCTTTATCTTCTCTTGATACTCCGATATATGCAATCTCTTTCCGGCTCTTTGCCGCAACCGCACATCCCATGGCCTCCCCTGCGCCGTAATCATCATGATAAATACAGTTCGCATATTTCGTATGCTGACCAATCACAACCACCGGTACTTTCGATTCTTTCAGAAATCTCCGGTGTTCCGCCGTGATCATCGTTCCCACAAGAATAATCCCGTCTACCGGATAATTCTCGAACAGACGCATATACTCTATTTCCTTCGCCGGTGTATTATCCGTTCCGGCAAGCAGCATCTGGTAATTCCGCTCCGAAAGAACCTTTTCGATTCCTGCCGTGATCCGGCTGATGGATTCTGAATTAATCTTTGGTACAACCACCCCGATCAGACACGCTTTCTTGGTTCTAAGCATGCGTGCCTGTGCCGACGGCTGGTAGCCGGTCTCATCAATTACTTTCTTAATCTGTTCTTTCTTCTCATCACTGACGTATCCGCCGTTCAGGTATCTCGACACCGCTGCGCTGGATACTCCTGCCAGTTTGGCAATTTCTTTGATCGTCATATGCTGTTACTCCCTCTGTTCTTCTTCACTGCAGAATATTATAGCACATTCCTTCTACAGATTTTCTCCATTCTTACTGATTATTTCTTTATACCAATGAGCAGAATCTTTCAGAATCCTCTTCTATGTCGGATAATCTACATATACCAGACCAAATCTCTCCGAATATCCTTTTGCCCACTCAAAGTTATCCATCAGTAACCACTGGAAGTATCCCCTCAGATCAATTTCTTCTGCCGCTTTTTTTAACTCATGTAAATATCTGGCAAGAAAATCAATCCTGTTAGGATCATGAACTTTCCCATCCCGTGAAATCACATCGTGGCACGACAGACCATTCTCTGTAATATACAGCGGTTTCTGATATCGCTCATAGAGAAACTTCGGTCCCCAGTACAGACACTCCGGTGTTACCGGCCCGTCGATCGCTGTCTTTGTAAATCCTTAGGTCACATTCTTCCTTTACTGCGCCTTCTATCTGATATGCGCTGGTTACTGCTCCCCATACAAAATCTTTTCGAAAGCTCATTTTTTCCTCCTTATGATCAACTTGTCATCCTCTTAGTATTTATCTGTATTATAACTGAAAAAGCCCGCCTAAGCGAGCTTTTTGCCAGATTGCGTATTAACCTTCAAACTGACTATGGTATAACTTATGGTAAAATCCACCTTTTTTCAGCAATTCTTCATGATTGCCCTGCTCGATGATCTTACCGTCTTTCATAACTAAGATTAACGAAGCATTCCGTATCGTCGAAAGTCTGTGTGCCACGATAAAGCTTGTTCTTCCTTTCATCAGCTTATCGAATGCTTCCTGTACCTGCAGTTCGGTACGGGTATCGATACTTGATGTCGCCTCGTCTAAGATCAGCATCGGCGGCAGACAGAGCATGACTCTTGTGATACACAGAAGCTGTTTCTGTCCCTGGCTGATGCTGTCTTCATGGAGCACCGTATCCAGACCTTTCGGAAGTCTGCGGATGAATTCCCAGCTTCTTGCTTCTTTCGCCGCACAGATGATCTCTTCATCAGTTGCATCCGGCTTTCCAAAACAGATGTTGTCTCTCACGGTTCCGCTCTTGATCCAGGTATCCTGCAGTACCATGCCAAAGCTGCTTCTGAGCGCATGTCTGGATACTTCCCGGATGTCTTTTCCATCCACCAGGATCTTTCCTTCATCTACGTCATAGAAACGCATCAGCAGGTTAATAAATGTCGTCTTACCGCATCCGGTCGGACCAACGATTGCGATACGCATACCTGGTTTTACATCCAGATTGAAATTCTTAATCAGTTCTTTTTCTTTATCATAACTGAATGCCACATCATCAATTGTAACATTGCCATCGACTGTAGCAAATACTCCTTCTGCATCCGGTGTCTCTTCTTTCTGCTCCAACAGGTCAAAGATACGGTCCGCACATGCCAGCGCATTCTGCATCTCTGTAATTACCGAACTGATATCATTGAACGGCTTCATATACTGGTTCGCATAGGATAACAGTACAGAAAGTCCTCCAACCGTCAGCGTTCCGCCCGGTATCAGAAAAGCTCCGAGTAGTGCTACTCCGGCGTAAATGATATTGTTGACAAATCGTGTAGATGGGTTCGTTAAACTGCTGTAAAATACCGCTTTCTGGCTGTATGTCTGCAGTTCTTTATTGATCTCATCAAATCTTCTGGATGATTCTTTCTCGTAACCGAATGCTTTGACTACCTTCTGTCCGCCGATCATTTCTTCGATCAGTGCAGTCTGGCGTCCTCGGGTCTCGCTCTGCTTCCGGAACATCGTATAAGATCTGGAAGAAATGAATTTCGCTACTACAAAACTAAATGGTGTCAGAACGATCACTAAAAGCGTTACCCACACATTCTTGGAGAACATGAAAATCAGTGTCACAACGATCGTCACGATTCCTGAAAATAACTGTGTAAATCCCAACAACAGACCATCGGATAAGATATCTGTATCTGCAATGACACGGCTTACAATATCTCCGGTGCTGTGCTGATCCAGATAAGACAACGGCAGTACCTGGATATGACGGATTGCCTGTGAACGGATATCCTGCACGATCCGGTAAGTCATCCGGTTGTTCAACAGATTCATGAACCACGTAGCAAATGCTGATATCACGATAAAAATCAGAATCTGCTTCAGATAATACCACATCATATCAAAGTTCACCTGATGTGCCGATACAACTTCATCAATTGCATCACCGAATAAAACCGGCACATATAACTGCAATACTACAGAGATTGCAGCAAAGATTACACTGAATGCAAGGAAAATCTTATACTTTCCTATGAGCTTTAATAATTTCTTCATTACTCTGCTGCTCCTTTCTCTGCCTTCTCTGTCATTTTATCCGCTTTGTCCAAATCTTTTCCGGTTTCCTTTGAAGATTTAACTGCATCCGGACGTTCTTCCGGGAACTGTGAATAATAGATCTCCTGATAGGTCTCGCAAGTCTCCATCAGTTCTTCATGGGTTCCCTGTCCTGCCAGCTCACCGTCCTCCATAACCAGAATCTTGTCTGCCTGACGGATACCGGAAATTCTCTGAGATACCAGGAAGGTTGTCACATTGCCTTCCAGTTCACCGATTGCTTTACGAAGCGCTGCGTCTGTCGCAAAATCCAGCGCACTTAAGCTGTCGTCCAGAATCAATATCTCAGGCTTGCTGACCAGTGCACGTGCGATCGTCAGACGCTGCTTCTGTCCGCCGGACAGGTTACGTCCGTTCTGTTCTACTTCAAAATCAAGCTTTCCAGGCTTAGCTTCTACAACATCTTTTGCCTGAGCGATTGTGATTGCTTTCCACAGATCTTCATCTGAAGCCTGATCATTGCCCCACTTCAGATTGTCGCGGATACTTCCTTTGAACAGGATGGAACGTTGCTGTACCACTCCGATCTCACTGCAAAGTTCTCCCTGCGGATAGTCCTTTGCATTGATACCATTTACTTTTACCGTTCCTTCCTGTGGATCATAGAATCTCGGAATCAGGCTGACCAGTGTACTCTTACCACTTCCGGTTCCTCCGATGATTCCGATCGTCTGTCCTTTCTTCGCACGGAAGGTGATGTCCGATAAGCTGGATGCTCCGGCACCTTCGTATGTGAAGGTGACGTGGTTGAATTCAACTGCCAGATTACTGTCGGCCTGATCATTCTCGCCGTCTGTCTCATATTTTCTTTGATCAGCATTTATCTGTTCATTCTTCATCTGCTCAGCCGCCACTTTGTATTCCATGCTGGACTTCACATCCAGAATACCGGCCACACGGTCTGCGCAAGCCATTGATTTGTTCAACGTAATGATCAGGGATGCCAGCTTGATCAGTTCTACGATAATCTGTGCCATATAGTTATACAGCGCTACTACCTGTCCCTGCTGCAGATTCCCGATATTGACCTGCACTCCGGCACGCGCGATCAGTAACACAGTTGCTCCGTTAATCAATACATACGTGAGCGGATTCAGAAGGGCAGAAATTCTTCCTACGAACTCATTCAATCTTGTAAGTTCTCTGTTTCCTTCTTCGAATTCTTCCACCGACTGTTCTTCCCTGCAGAATGCACGGATGACACGGACACCTGTCAGATTCTCTCTCGTAAGTCCTGTCACACAGTCCAGACCTGCCTGTACTTTCTTGAACAGCGGAATACTGATCAGCATAATCGAAAATACAACGACAAACAGGATCGGTACTGTCACTACAAAGATCAGTGCACAGCGTACATTGATGGTAAATGCCATCACCATCGCACCGATTACGACAAACGGACTTCTAAGTAACAGACGCAGTCCCATGTTAATTCCGTTCTGCACCTGGTTCACATCGTCCGTCAGTCTCGTGATCAGTGTGTCTGTTCCGAGCGTATCCAGTTCTGTAAATGACAATCCCTGGATATGGTCGAACATTGCCTGTCTGACGCTGGTCGCAAATCCAACACTTGCCTTTGCGGCAAAGAACTGTGCGGTAAAACTGCACAACAGTCCGACTGCTGCCATGAGCAGTAACACGAAAAACATTTCCACAATATATCCATGGTCATTCTTCGCAACACCCACATCAATAATCTGAGCTACCACAACAGGAACCATAAGGTCGAACACGACTTCTAATAATTTGAATAGCGGTGCCAGAATACTCTCTCTGCGGTAAGGTCTCAGAAACTTCTCAAGACGCTTCATTTCTTTCACTCCATTCCTTTTTCCGATAACTAATAAGTCATCGCTATCTACTTATTATAATATCCCTTGACTGTTTTATTATAGTCCGTTATCATTGATATGAATAATATTGTTTTTATAGCTTTGCAATACAAAAAATATATAAGGCAGGTAATCCAACATGGAACTCAGACAGTTAGAATATTTCCGCGAGATCGCATCCACCGGCAGCATCAACGAAGCTGCAAGACACTTAAATATGTCCCAGCCTCCGCTCAGCTACCAGATCCGTCAGCTGGAAAATGAATTAAATGTAAAACTTTTCGACCGCACCAGCAAGGGCGTTACTCTTACTGAAGCCGGAAAGCTTCTCTACGACCGATCCGGTAATCTGCTGGAATACGCCAGATCTACTGAGCTCGAGGTCTCGAAAACCGGGAAAAAACGGATCCTGCGTATCGGTCTGACTCCCACAACTGTAGATACCATCATGCCTTATATTTCCCAGTTTTCGAAAAAAAATCCCGACGTGAACTTTGAAGTCCACGACGGGATCACTTATTCGCTTTATCAGTATCTTCTGGACGGGATCATCGATATCTCCGTTGCCAGAACACCACTGCGTCTTGACGAGGTGTCTTATATGGAATTGTGTTCTGAGCCGATGATTGCAGTATCAGCACCCAAAAATATGGTTTCAAAGACCGCTGACGTTACCACAGATACACCGCATAATTCTTCGAAACACAATGCGGTTTCTTCCTTAAAGCTCTCCGATCTTTTACATAGACCGCTGATCTTATACCGGAGATACGAAGAACTCATCATGAATACCTTTCATGCCCAGAATATGAATCCGGACATCTTCTGTGTCTGCGATGATCCCAGAGGTGCCATGCTGTGGGCGAAAGAAGATCTTGCAACTGCCATCTTTCCGCAGTCCATGGCCAGCTTGTGTGACGGACTTTGTATACAAGAATTGGATGAGCCGGATCTTATAACTAAGATACTTCTGATCTGGGCGAAGGGAAAGAAACCGGTGCCGCTGGTGCAGGAATTTCTGGATGTGTGTGGTGAGCATTAGCACATTAGAGCTTGCGGCTCACCCACCATATACCAATTATAAGATATACCGCCATCATTCCTAATATGGCAGATGTTGCAACCAGTTGATTCATATTTTCCAAAGCAACTACTAACAGCAGAAGTACAATTTCGCCACACCAATAGGACCAGATACATTTCCTTTTTCCGTAATCAGTAATCCAAGTTTTGGAATCCACGATCCAGAGTAAATTGATGAATATTCCAAAACCAATAGATACAATTAGAGAAGTGGCCGCTTCCGCTGACATATTTATCATTCCATTTTTTACAAATACAATACATAACACCAATAAATCATACGCCAATAACAATATGCCATTTCTTTTCAATGATTTGATACTTTTCTGCATATCCATCTCTCCTCTCCAAATAGAAATCTTAGATAAACCCATCTACTTCTTCCTGCAGATTTACTCCATAAGAGAATACATAGGCTAAACATAAAACAATAATTCCAAAAATGAATCCTCTCACTTCAAAATTGATATCTTTCAGTCCATTCATTTTAATCAATACTCCGCAAATATAAACGACCACATTCTGAATCGTCGGCATTACTATACTGTAAATTCCTATTTTCTTTACTCTTTCTATATTTTCTGCTGTAAACGGTGTGCCCATTTCTGGTTGTTCCTTTGTGCCTTCCAGTGACTTCAGTATTTTATGAACGTTGCGAAAAATCAGGGCCAGTAATATAGATGTTGCTCCCAACAGCAGAAGCCACACGGATACCAGATGCATCCGCATATTTCCCTTTGCATCAATCAGTGTAAAGAACATCCCGTAGGCATTCATCATGGTATCCTGTTTGATGCCGAATATAGCCCCGTTAATGTGCACGCTGTGCATAGGTATAGCCGATCCCGCCCAAAGTAATACGATACCATCGAACCAATGTAAGATTTCCAGAAATCTCATCAGACTGGTCAGTGGTTTCCGGAATTTTTCAAAACTTTTCATCTTCATATTATTCACCCTCCTCTTCATCCAGATTTCCATCAAATTTTAAAATATCACCTACATCACATTGAAGGAAATAACAGATACGATTCATCGTATGCAAACGGATACCTTTGGCTTTTCCGCTTCGGAGTACCGACAGATTGGCCTCGGTAATACCGACTTGTCTGCATAATTCTTTTGAAGTCATTCCCTTCTTTTTCAGGACTTCATCCAAGCATATACGAATTCCCATATTTCCTCCTTTCTGTGTTTGAAAATTATTGTTTTTCGATAATTTATAATTTTATTATAGCAAGGAATTATCGTTTTTCAATAATTTTTACCACGCAATATTCCAACCGTTTTTTTCGTAATTATGTGATTTTTCCAACTTTTCTTATATTTTTAACTCTAAAGAATCTTCTTTCGGCAACTACTTATAAACGCATGGCCCCAAAAAAAGATTATCCGGATAGTTCCCTTTCTCCAGATAATCTTTTCTTCTATGATTCACTATGCTGTTTTATATTCTCGCTTACTCCACTTTCGTCTTCTTCGGCAAAAACAGACTCAAAAGTAACGATACCACAAACACTCCTGCCACTGCATTTCCATTAAACACATCTCCTACCGCACTTGGAAATGCTGCAAAGAAGTTCCCGGATGTCTGTGTCAGACCAACTCCGATACTAAATGACAGTGACACGATAATCATTGTTCTGTCATCGAATTTACATTCTTTCAGCATCTTGATTCCTTCATACATGATCGATCCAAACATCATAACTGTACATCCGCCAAGCACCGCCTGTGGAAGTGAATTGAAGAATGCTCCAAGCGGCGGGAATAAAGATGCAAGTATCAGAATCAGTGCTCCCATCAGAATCGTAAAACGGTTGATCACCTGTGTCATCGTCACAAGTCCGATATTCTGACTGAATGATGTCAGCGGCAGACATCCGAAACATCCGGAGATTGCACTTGAAAATCCATCAACTGCCAGTGAACCGCGAAGTTCTTTCATCTTAAGATCACGTCCAAGTGCTCCCGTACAGACTGCCGTCGTTGCACCTGTCGTCTCTGCTGCCGATACCAGGAATACGATTGCGATCGTAAAAAATGCTCCCAGATTGAATACCGGCTTATGACTGGTCAGGAACACAAGCTTCGGGATACTGAACACACCAACCTCCTGAATCGTCTTATGAATACCGGAAAAGTCAACCATCGGTGCGATTCCCGCTACAGTAAATATAATTGCAAGTGCATAGCCAAATACCAGTCCGACCAGCACATTTAAATTCTTATATACGCCTTTTAGTACTTCTCTGGATACCAGACATACGATCAATGTAAATGCTCCAACGACCAGATGATACCAGGAACCGAAGTCTTTCACTCCACTTCCGCCGCCCCAGGAATCCATACCTACCGGCAGAAGTGATAATCCAATCGCGATAACTACACAAGCCGATACAACCGGAGTCAGATATTTTCTCCAGTACTTGGCACTCAGTCCAACAAAACCTTCAAAAATACCACCCAGAATAACTGCACCAACCATACCTTCATATCCAAGATTCGGATTCGTTGCAATTACCAACAGACTTCCAAGAAACGTAAAACTGACTCCCATAATAATCGGAAGTCCTGATCCGATCACTCCAATCGGATATAACTGTAAACAGGTTCCGATTCCGGCTACAAACATCGCACACTGCAATAACTGTGTAATCTCCGCCGAACTTAAATGCGCCCCATTACTTCTAAGTACTGCCGCACTACACACGATCAGTACCGGAGCCAGATTCGATACGAACATCGCCAGTACATGCTGTAAGCCAAACGGAATGGCTTTTCTAAGTGGAACCCTGCCGTTCAGCTTATAAATATTCTCTTCACTGACCGTCGTTATCTGTTCTTCTTTGTTGCTTTCCATGACATTTCCTCATTCTCTCTGTAAAATTTTATTTATTATAAATTTAACTTATATTTTACGAGAAAGCAACCGTGGAAGTAATAAATCCATTTATTACTTTTAAAAGAAGACTATTGCATCTGCAACAGCCTTCCTGATTTTGCTCAATTTTCTTTTTTTGTTTCTTCTATAATTCGTTGAATTGTAGTTACCGCCTCCTCCAATTCATCCGCAATTTGTTCTATAGGCTTTCCTTTTTTCAACTTCTTTCTAATCTGATTTTCCAGAAGACTCCGTTCTCCAAGTTCAATTCCAGCTTCTACCCCAGCCTCATACTCCGCTTTCCGTAATTTTTTCTCTTCAAATTCTTTATCATACTCATAGATGCTCACTTTGATCACCTCAGCCTTATTCTTCATCAAAAATTCTGCCAGAATTCCTTCCTCTATGCATTCATCTACCGCTCGCGTAACTGCTTCTTCCAGAGGAATATTCTGCGTCACATATTTTCTTACCCTCGCAACATATTTAGCATATTCCTTTAATGTTCTGCAGTGTTCCATCAGTTCTAGATTATGACCATCATTTACATTCAACATAGTCACCCTTAATTCCAGATCCGGATTATCCGTCGGGTTCTCATAAGCTGAAGATAATCGGAATTCATTATAATCGTCTACCTTTTTCGTCCCATTATAAAACACAATAAATCTTGGTGTCGGTATCTTTTGTATTACCGTTGAATATAAAGATTTCTGAACTACTAATCTTTGATATTCATCCGCAATATAGAATAAATTTCTAAGCGGAATATTCGGGTTATACGTCGACTGGTGCTCATACAAATATAAATTCAGATCCATAATAAATGCCAGATCATTTTTCATTCCCATATAAATTGCATTTTTTAATGTGACAATCTGCAAATCTTCTGCATTAGTATAATTCCGACCATTCACTGCATTATACAATGATAGCAGATTTTCTTTATCATGATACAACATTCGAAAAATCGTATCTTTGTATGGCCGTTTTGCCTTTAACTGACGGTTGTTTACCTGATACTTTTTGTTGCGTCTCTTCTGACTCTTTCTTCTCGCCATATTTAATTCCTCCTATGTGCAGGAGGATATCTTACTTACACGTTCAGTCCTCTCCTGCTTTTTACAATTGATTGGTATAAAAAGCATAGATTTCTGAAATGTAATTAGAATGTAGATGGTATATAATTCAATATACCTTAGATTTCTTTTGAAGTATACTTTTATATAGATTAACATACAAGTAAATATTATTCAATATATTTTTTCAGATAAATTAAACAGCAAAAAAATTCAACTTCGTCTCATCAAACGTAATCTTCTGCCCTTTCCTTCTAAAATACTCCTCCACAACCTGATACATCTCCTCATACCGTCCTTCGCATGCACAATTTCCCAACGGTTCGATCCAACATGACTGCTTCCCACAGGCATCTCTTAAGTGGACTTTAAAATTCAGTCCTTTCTCCTCCAGCAATCCGTTCACTTCAATAATTTCATTAAATGTAATATAATTCATATCTGCTATCTCCTCCAGTTCTTTCCACTATAGTATCCGGCTGCATTGAATATCGTTGCGAATACATTGATCATCTTGTTCGACGTATACACTGCATGATACCGGTTATATTTTCCCCAGTCTGCATTCGCCAGTGTCCATGTTCCGGATACAGCAGCAAGATAAATAACAGCACACAAAAATCCCACGATAAGTTCGCCTGTTGCCATCAAGTGTCCATACTTCTGATTCAGCATCTGTGCTATCACTCCTGCCATGATCAGGCTTGCAAGCATACTGATCCAGAGTTTGTTCAGAATATAGCGGTTCAGCTTTGAGCCCATCCACAATATAATTGCAAGAATAAATGCCCCGCCATACAGGTAGATTACATACTGCTTCAATACCGCTGTATCACGACACACAATATATCCTCTTCCCATCACTGTTCCGATTGTAAAAAGTCCGACAGGCTGTACAACTGCCCCCAGAAGCAACAATGTCAGATGCACTTTCATATTCGCCGAACATGTTCCTATGATCAGCAGACCTACCACAGCTGCAAGTGAAATCAGCCCGACATAAAGATGTGTTCCGATATAATCCTTCGGAAGCAGCCATATAGATATCACACTTAAGATCGTTCCTGCAATAAAAAAGCATGCAATCTCATTGTTCATCTCATCCCTGCTTAATTTCTTCTGTACAATATCCTCTTTCAAAAGAATTGCCAGACGTACCTGCCACTCTTCTTTTTCTTCCTCAATCTCAAGCTGATCGATCGATGTAATATCAAGCTTACTTTTCAGTGCTTTCTGGCAGGTCAGTTTCGTTTCCTTTAATGTACGTTCTTCTTTTTCGATCTCGTCCAGTCTACGGGATAAAGCTTCCTGCAAGGTCAGTCTGTCTTCATAGATTTCTTTGATCTCCTGTACCGGAATACCGATCAGACGCAACTTTTTAATTTCCTGAAGCTGTTCTACATCTGCTTCTGAATACTCCCGGTAATTATTTTCCTGATTACGTGCCGGATGGATTAGTCCTTCTTCTTCGTAGAATCTTATATTCGCCTTGGAAATGCCAACCTGTTTTTCTACATCTTTAATCTTCATAAAGTGACACCTTCTTTCCATTTTTCCAGTCTGCTTCTGTAATGATTTCTTTGCGGTGTTTTATCGTCTTGTACTTTACTTTTCCAAACAAACCTTTCTGCTCTTTACAATAAATGATATGAAGCGCCATATGAAATTTCTGGTTCTCATCTTCCAACTCATGACTGTATTCCAGATGAGTCGCACTGTAACGAAGCAGAAGCACTTCACCGGCTCCCACCGGTACATTCCCACCATCCACAGACATAACCTGAAATGTAATGGTTCCCGGTATTTCGATTTCTTTTAATTCAATCCGTTCTTTTATTATTGTCTGAAGCTCAGAAACAATTTTATTTCTTTCTTCAAGCTTTCCCGTATCTTCCATACTCTCACCTTCCCCTGTTCCGGATATCTGTATCCTTCTCTCTTTTTGTTAAGGTGATTCTATTCCTTCAAGCCGCTTGAAGGTCAAGAGATTCACCATATTTTTTCCCATTTCTTCTATTTTTTGTCTTTATTCGTATTCCCGCTCGACTTTTTCCTCTGCTATCCGCTCTGTCTCTTCGATTGCTTCCTTATATCCGTTCAGGGCCGCAAATGGTGTAAACTGAGCCGCCCGATCTGCTGTCGGCATCGGCGGATGTGTCTCTGATACATGATGCGGAAAGCCCAGAATATCACCATATTTCCGCTGTACTTCCAGTACCGATTTCTGCAATTTTCCAGAAAATTCTATCCTGTTTTCCTTAGAAATATTTTTTACCGATTCTCTTTCTTGCAGAATCTGTTTTGTTGAAATATTTTCTTTCGAAATATTTTCATTTCTCACGCTTTATGTCCTCCGATCTGCCGGTTCCGTTCCATCGCAGTTCCATCCTCCTGCAGATTCATTCCTTTTAAGATTGCATTCTTCCCATATTTTTTCTTGATATCCAGCATCGCCTTCTGCATCTTCTTTTCCCGTTCCAGCTTCTCATTCTTCTCTTCCTTTTCCTTCTTTGCAATTCCAAAATCTGTAAAAAGATTCATCTGTTCATACTGCTGTTCTTCCTGGACCTCTTTCTCACTGATCACATGATTCGCTGCCATCGTAATCCGGCGGATCAGAAGATCCGGATTCACAATTTCATGATACAGCTTTACACCTGCCTGTGTCATCAGCCTCGATGAAGAAGTATGCTGCTTCAGATTAGCGGTTCCGTGTGCATGTTTCGGCAGCTTCCTGCCGTACCAGTCTGTCGTGATCTCCCCTACATTTTTCTTCGTTCCTTGTTCCAGATTCTTGATGTCGTATCCAATCGTCAGAACGATCTGATCCGTTACGAGACGTTTATCTACCAGATCCAATGCCAGCTGATCGATCATTTCCTTTACCACGATCTTCGTCTGCTCGAAATTATATGGACAATGCAGTACCTGTCCCGCACCCATACTGTTATTTTCGGGCTTATACGCCTTCACATCTGCGATCGTGCATGGCTCCCATCCCCATGCATGGTCAATCAGAAGTTCTGCATTCACCCCAAATAGCCGGTACAGCAAATCTTCATTATAATATTCCCCCGGCTTACCAAGAGAACATCTTGCCACATCTCCCATGGTAAATAATCCGACTTCCGCAAGCTTCTTCGCATACCCCGGGCCCACACGCCAGAAATCCGTGATCGGCTGGTGCGCCCACAAAAGCTTCCTATAAGAAATTTCTGTAAGTTCTGCGATCCTCACCCCATTCTGATCCGGCTCGATATGCTTCGCCACAATATCCATGGCAACTTTACACAGGTACAGATTCGTTCCGATTCCGGCCGTTGCCGCAATCGACGTCTCCTGCTGGATCTCCCGAATAATCTTTCCAGCCAGCTCTCTTGCCGTCATCCGGTAAGTATTCAGGTAATCGGTCACATCCATGAATACCTCGTCAATGGAATAGACATGGATATCCTCCGGTGCAACGTATTTCAGATAAATGTTGTAGATCTCCGTACTGCATTTCATATATAATGCCATTCTCGGAACCGCCGTAATATAATCCAGTTCCAATTCCGGATGTAGTTTTATTTCTTCATTATCAACGGAAGCTCCTGCAAACTTCTTTCCGGGTGCCATGCAGATCCGTCTTTTATTCACTTCTTTTACCTTCTGCACGACCTCGAAGAGTCTGGCACGGCCCGGTATCCCGTAGGATTTCAAGGAAGGAGACACTGCCAGACAGATAGTCTTTTCCGTACGGCTTTTGTCCGCTACTACCAGATTGGTCGTCATCGGATCCAGTTCTCTTTCTTTGCATTCTACCGATGCGTAAAATGATTTCAGGTCGATTGCGATATAGCTTCTCCGTCCTTTGTCTGCCATGCCTGTTCTCCTCCTTCCTTTACTCACAAATTCATTCACAAAGTTTTTCTACTTCGAATGTATGTTCTCATTATACCAATATTCTGATTTTTCCACAATACAGAAGCAGTTACAAATTATTTTTTCTAAAACTATTGACCTTCAAGTTACTTGATGGTTTATATTATAGACAACAAAAGAGAAGAAACAAAAAATTGATAAGAATGCCGGCTATTACCAAATTCTCTTAAAGAAAGGGGACATTAAAATGAAGAACAGAACAAGAAACGCAAAAGTTGTCTTTGATATTATTTTTAACTTAATATGCATGATATACATAATCTACAGCTGGATGTCAATTACAAATGTTGGAGTCGTAACTGCACTGACACATAATAATGGTGATGCTATGCTACTGATCTTCGGTGCTGCAATTGTTCTAATCGTCTTTTTTATAATCGATATCATTTCTTTAATATTAGGCAAAAAGCAAAAAGGATATTTGCTGCCGGGGTATGTCGGAGTGTCTATTGGTGTGAAATGTATCGCAATACTATTCCTGGTTTTAGCATATATATTGAAGCTTAAAATCTAAGTACCCGCCACCGGTGGCTTCTTTCAAACACATAGCGCTACAAAGAACCTCCCGCTGGTATCTTCTCTTGTATACTTTGATATTTCAAAAATACGGCCGGCAATATATTCTTACTCATAATCTCAGAATATATGCCGACCGCATTTTCTATCTGCCAAATTATTTATAATCCATCACCAGAAACATCGGTTTGATCGCTACCACTTCGTCATACTCTTCTTTCTCGACGACTACGCTGGAATTCAACGCTTTCAGATCTTTTTTCAAAACCTGCAATGCTTCCGGAATATTTCTCGCACGCCCTTCTTTCATAATTTCCTGCATTCTCTTTAGCACAATCGGATGTGCATAGTGAGCCGGTACCGGAAAATCCGGATACACTCTGATATACTCTTCCATCTGACTGATCGATTCCGTCAGCCGCTTCTCAATATAATTCTTATTATTCTTCGAAGTCGGAAGTACATTCGCTCCGGCAAATAAGAAGATTGCAGCCAGACCAAACAAAAGGAAATACATTCCAAATCCTGCATGGGTCGTCAATGCATAGATACCATAGACGAATGCCGCACCGCCCATCAGTACGATTGCAAGAGCTACCCATTTATACGCCGGGTTACTTCTGTCATAAGTACGCTTTTTCTTCGCCGACTGACTCAAGTCCATATAGATATCCGATTGCTTTTTCAGATACTGTTCTGCCTGCTCCAGCTTCACGAGACATCTTTTTGTTTCTTCCGATACATTTCTTTCTCTTTGCTTTTCTGCCAGCCATCTTTCCTTCTCTGCCAGCTTTCTCTCAGCCTCAAGACTGTGTACCGGAATATCCGGATATTCTTCTTCTATGTACGCAAGAAATCTGTCCACATCTTCTTCATGTTTGAAATTGCATTGCTTTTCTTTTCCGTCCTCATATACGACCACAAGATAGGATAATGTACCGAATACTCCTTTTCCTGTAAATCCACCCTTACTCATGGCGATTCTTTTGAAGATCCTTTTTACAGAACTGATCGGTATGTAATACCTTCTGTCAATATAGAAACTGCTAAGATACACCGCCTTTTTTCCAATGCCACAAGGTCCGATCTTCTTACATTCTTTTCTGTCTTTTATCAATTCTTCATCCGGAATCGATACATTACCCAGTCTTCGTGGTTTCATCTTTTCATCATCTCATTTCTGTCAATTCATTCTGCCTTTTTATGTATTCAAATTACGCTGTCTTACAACTATGCTTTCATTGGTTTCTTTGTAGCATGGATAAAGATTCCAAGGAATGCTGCTGCCAGAATAATTCCTACCGGATAAGCAACCTTCGTAGAAAGTCCCAGACACTCTTCTGCACAGAAGAAATATGTCATGGAAACTGCACTCATGAATGTTGCCGGTACCGCTGTGATCCAGTAATTCTTCTTCTCGCGGAACAGATACATACTTGCTGTCCACAGAACGATCATAGCAAGTGTCTGGTTTGTCCAGCTGAAGTATCTCCATACGATTGCATAATCCAGATGTCCGACAAATGCTCCGACTGCCAGAAGCGGAACACATAACATCAGACGTTTCTGCATCTTATTCTGATCAACTTTGAACCAGTCTGCCAGTACCAGACGGGCACTACGGAATGCCGTATCACCTGAAGTGATCGGGCATACGATAACTCCGATCATTGCAAGTGCAACACCGACACCGCCCATCGTCTTGATACACACATCATAGATAGCTGCTGACTGTCCATTTGCGAGAATATCATTCAGACCTGTACTCAGGCCACCTGTAATTTTATAAATGGAACATCCTGCTGCTGCCCAGATCAGTGCGATCACACCTTCTGCAACCATGGCACCATAGAATACGAAATGTCCCTGTTTCTCGGATTTCATACAACGTGCCATCAGTGGTGACTGTGTAGAATGGAATCCGGAAATTGCTCCACATGCTACGGTAATGAACATAAAGCTCCAGATCGGCTTTCCTACCGGATGCATGTTAGTGAAATGCGTCCATATCTCAGGAATCGTATAATTCGGATTCGTGAAAATACCAACGATAACACCGACTGCCATAACGATCAGGCAGATACCAAACAATGGATAGATACGTCCGATGATCTTATCGATTGAAATAAATGTTGCAACAAAGTAATATGCAAGGATGATCCAAAGCCATACTTCCGGATTAGCCAAAACTCCTGTCACACCTTTATTTCCCAGTAATGTAACGATCAATCCTGCCGGTCCTACTGCAAATACGGTACCAACCATGACCAAAAGCACAACGCTGAATACACGCATGACATTCTTCATCACATTTCCAAGATAGATTCCGCACACTTCAGAAATCGATGCTCCGTCATTTCTTTCAGAAAGCATACCTGAAAAATAATCATGTACTCCTCCTGCAAAGATCGTACCGAATGTAATCCACAGGAATACAACCGGTCCCCATAAAGCACCCTGCATAGCTCCGAAAATCGGTCCAAGACCTGCAATATTCAAAAGCTGTACCAGGAACAACTTCCACTGCGGCATTACTACATAATCCACACCGTCATTGATCCGAACCGCCGGTGTCTCTCTGTCATCCGGTGCAAAAGTGTTCTCAACCACTTTACCATAGACAAAATACCCTCCTATAAGTAGCGCCAAGCAAATGATAAAACTAATCATACCAACACCTCCAATGTCTTTCATTTCTTAACATTTCCTTAACCTACCTTCATTATAGGATTTTATGTATTTTTTTCAAGTGTTTTTTTGATTTCTTCATCTATTTTGTACAATTTGACGAATATTTTTATCTCATTCCAAGTTTCAACGCCTTTTTCGGACACGCACTCACACATTTTCCACAACGGATACATTCCGCAGAATCCGGTGTCTTTACCGGATCCACATCCATCGGGCAGACATGCGTACATTTACCACAATGTATACATTTTCCCATATTCACATCCATACGAAAAAGGCTGACTTTATTCAAAAGTCCATAGATTGCTCCCAGCGGACACATCACTTTGCAGAAAAACCTGCAGATACTCAAACATCCCACCAGTGTGATCACCAGGATTACCATTTTCACGGAAAATAATGTCCCGATCACACGGCGCAGTTCCGGATGTGTGGAAAGGAGCGGGATTCCTCCCTCCAGTGTTCCGACCGGACAGATATATTCACAGAATGCCGGCGCACCGCTTCCGACGGCATTCGTCTTTACAACCGGAAGCATCAGCACAAATACAACGAGCAGAATATATTTGATCCAGGTAAATCCCTTCCATAATTTCTTTTTCGAAAACGGGATCTTATATAAAAGTTCCTGTATCAGCCCGAACGGGCATAAAAAACCGCAGACCGCACGTCCCAGAACGACTCCGAATGCCAGAATCATCCCCCATACATAGAAGCTCGTCTTAAAATCGATCGAACCGTTCACTGCCTGCATCGCCCCGATCGGACATGCCGTTGTTGCCGCCGGACAGGAATAGCAGTTCATTCCCGGATTGCAGAAACTTTTCCATTTCCCCTTATACAATCTCCCCTCCAGAAAATTGCCAAGATATAGATTGGAATAGCCAAATGCTGCAACCTGTATCATTTTTCGTTTTATCTCAAATGTTACTTTTCTCATCATTATTTCTTTATCCAAGACCGATACATTCCAGGCACACATTGACTGCTTTATTCAGTACGATGGATACTTCTCCTCTGTATATTCCATATATGATCATCATAACCGCCACAACCAATATTGCTCCGGCAATCAGACGTCTTGTTATTTTTTGATTACTTTCCATTCAGATAATCCTCTACCGTCTGTTTATACGCATCGACATCCGCTCCGGCAAATGGTTCACCGATGATCTTTCCCGTACTGTCTACAAAAAATGTCGTCGGTACGCCGACCAGATTACTGATCATATCGTCAAATTCTTCCGTTGCGATCAGGTGCTGATAATCCGCTCCTGCCTCCTTAATGATCTTTTCCGCCAGTTTATACTGGTCACTTCCTTTTTCATCTACATCCACCAGAAGCCCGATCAGGTTCACATTATCCGGAAGTTCTTTTTTCCACTCTGCCAGTTCCGGTAATTCATCAATACATGGATTACAGTACGTTGCCCAGAAATTCACGACCGTCAGGTCATAGTCTGCAAAGGTATCATTCGTCACTTTATTTCCATCCATGTCTGTCGTCGAAAACTCCGGCATATTTACAGGAAATCCGTTTTCACTGGTTTCCTGCTCTCCCGAACTGCTGTCACTCTTTCCTGTCTTATTGCCTTCTTCTGATGTATCTGCACTTTTCGCTGGACCCGATGAGTCACCTGAAGAACTGTCTTCCGAAGAACTGCATGCCCACAGTCCAAGACACAGCATTCCCGCCAGACAGAGTGCGCTTAATTTTTTCATTCTTTTCTTCATATCTTATACTTTCCTTTTATCCATATTTCGAAATTATCATCTATAGAATATCACAATTTGGCGGTTCAAAAAAGAGAGATGTTACCGAAGTAACACCTCCCTTCTATTCATCACTTTTGTAATCCGGATTGCTCCGGCTTATACATAACTAATATGATTATTTTGCAATTCCGTCAGCATAAGCTGAGAATACAGCATCCAGTGTATCAGCTTTTTCGCTGTAAGCTGTGATAGGAGCTGAGATTCCGTCTTCGTCTGTTGCATCTTTGTTGAATGAGAATACAAATGGTGACTTGATAACCGGAACAGTCTTCTCTTCACCGGCATCGTTCTTGTATGTCAGGCTTGCACCATCAGCACCGTTCTCGAACTCTTCTGTTGTAAGATTCGTAAGAGAGTTCTCGATCAGAGTTGTGTACATGAAGTTGATGCTGTCGCTCTTCATGATATCGCCTGTGTTCTTATATCCCCAATCATCCTCGCTGATCTTTCCGTCAACATATGGATCCCATAAGTATACATTTACATCATTTTCTACTGCCTTAGCATTTACATCAGCGATCTCGTTCTGTGTAGCTTCATCGTATGGTCCGCCTACCATGTAGATAGCATTTCCATCCTGCTGTAACAGCCATGCAAACTGACGATATGTTACAGTCTTGATGTTAACCTTCTCAGCATCCTTAAGAGTCGGGTAGTTTTCACGAACGAAGTCTTCTTTTGAATACTCTGTGAATTCGATGTTGTTGTCATTGATGAAGTCGAACATCTTCTTCATCTGTGCATTGTATTTCTTTGTGCAGTAATGTTTTACAGGATCTCCATTCTTATCTGTAACTTCATTACCTTCTTCGTCATACTCTTTTGTGTATACACCGTCTTTGTCGCGCTCTACCATCTGCTCGAACGCATACATTACAGGGTATTTATCAGCGTTGTCTTCTTTGTCGCTGTAGTTTGTTGTATTGTCTTTGTTGTAGATAAAAGCGATTGGCTGCTGGATTCTTCCAACTGTCTCTGTCTCACCTTTTGCATTTGTGTAAGAGATTGCTCTCTCTGTTGTTGATGGGAACTCAATCCAGTCATCAATGTTTGTCAGGTACTGTTTTACAACTTCACCATACATGTAGTTGTAGTTTACACCTGCATTTTCACTTCCGTCAGACATACGGATGAATGTGTTACCATTCTCGTTGTCATCCAGGTTGAAGTCATATGTGTAGATTGTATCGATACCATTCTCTTTTGCATACTTTGTAAGAGAAGGTGTCATAGCTCTTGTGTTGTGGCACCATGATCCGCAAAGTGCGATCATGTATGTTCCTTCTTTCTGGAACAGATCGATCAATTCATCATATGTGATATCTTCATATACTACTTCATCAGCACTCTTGAATGTCTTGATTCCCTGACGCGGTTTGTCTTTTAAGGAGTTTGTGTTGAATGTGTTAAAGTAATAATCTGGCTCGAAGTTGTAATCTGTTGCAGATAATGCTTTTGTTGTATCTGCTTTTTCTTCTGTTTTCTTGCTGTCGTCTGAGCTCTTGCTGTCAGAAGATGAGCTTCCGCATCCTGCAAGTAATGCAGCTGACATAGACAGCGCAAGCAAGCATGAAAGAACTTTTTTCTTCATCTTTTTTCTCCTTTTTTGTTGAAATAAACTTTTTCATTTACATTTTCTTAGCACATCGGAGGTGCTTCACCGGCATCATCGCTTGATCCTGATCCACCGTCACTGCTATATGTAGCTTCCAGATCCAGAAGATCCTGATAATTCTCGATGTTCCATTTCTCATCAGCCGGCACATAAGTATCTACTGCTTCACGTGCTTCTTTTACAGCATCTGCTGCACCATCCTGCTTCTTGTCAGCAAGAGAAGCCTGTTTGATCATAAGTCTTGCATAATTAAGTCTTGCTTCCTTATATGTCTTCAGGTTTGTGATCTTCTCTTCCAGATTCTGGTTCGGATCCAAAGCCTGATAATATTCCGCCGCCTTTTTGAATCTGTCGATACTGTCGTCATTTAATTTCATATCACCAATCTCATCGATTGCTGTGATCGTTCTTGTTACAGAATACTTTGTTGATACTACAGAGAGACCAAGGAAAATGACAGCTAACACGATCAGTACGATTGTAGACTTTTTCAATTTCATTATGCGTTCTCTCCTTTCTTTTCTTCTGCATTAAAGATATTGTCATCCAGAGTTCCCATCTTTCTGGCAACGATTGCTGCAGTTACATTACCTGCAGTTACATTGTCAAATGTACGGATCATATCTGAAATGTTGTTGATCGGTACTAAAAGTACGATTGCTGCGATTGGAAGGTTGACTGCTTTGAACACTGCCATAGCAGATACCACTCCGATACCAGGTACTCCTGCACTTCCGAGTGAAAGGATCAGGCAGACAACAGCTAACATTACATAGTCAGATACTGTCCACGCAATACCCATCGCATTGGTATAGAAAATAGCCAGAAGAATCGGCCATACACATGTACATCCCGGCATACCGATGGTTGTACCAAGGGATGTTGTAAAGTTCGAGATTTCCTCATCGATACCAACACTCTTTCTCTGACACTCAATAGAGGCAGGGATTGATCCAACACTACTTGAAGTCGTAAATGCTGTGATCTGTGCCGGAAGAATCTTCTTGAAGAATTTAAGCGGGCTGAGTTTTGCAACACACTTAATAATGATCGCATTAAATCCATAGCTGTGTACCAGACATACCACATAGATCATAACGACCAGAAGTACCAGCTGTACGAGGGATTTCTTATCCTCGAAGATCTGACTTGCAGATCCTGCTACCAGACACAGGACTGCGAATGGTGTCAGGTCAATGACAAATGCCAGAATACGATAGATAATGTTCTTCAGTGCTTCTACAAGGTTCTTGAATGCGGCTACTTTTTCTTCTCCCTCTTCTGATGAGATTCCAACATATGCTACAGCTACAGCGATAGCAATGATGATGATCGCAACGACGTTATCATTGGAAAGATCTCCAATTACGTTCGTTGGGAAGAATTTCAAAATAACCTGGTCAAATGATGTTGCAAGTTCCTCATAAGAACTGATTGTGCTGTCACTTACTGATGCGATATCAGCAAATACAGCCTCTGCCCCTTTTCCGAGTCCTGTAATGGCTCCAAAAATATATGACAGAACAATTGCTGCTGCAGATGAAGCCAGAAGCCAGAGTACAGAAGTAAGTCCGATACTCTTCATCTTTTCTTTACTATTTAAAGAAATAAAACCTGACATGATAGAGATCAGGATAACCGGTGCCACCAGAGCAGTAATTACGTTGATGTAAATGTCACCAATCAAATCAACCCAGACAAGATAACTGTTGTTATCAGATGCAAATACGAGACCGATCACGGCTCCCATTACCATACTGATCAGAACAACGAATGTCCAGTTGATCTTCATCGCTAACTGATTCAAAACTTTGAACAGCAATAATGTTATGGCTAACACAAGAAGTGCTATCCAGTTAACACTACACAGTAAATCCATTTTTCTTTTCCCCTTTCCTTAAGATTACCGTCCACCAGTGTAACATTTTTTTAGCAATTAAGGAAATAGAAAATATCAATAAATAAAGCTATTTATAGAATTTACCTATAAATAGCTTTATTTATATTAGTGGATTAAAGTGTTAAATTGTCGATAAAAAATATAACATAATTCATATTAATATTCAAGTTCTTTTTATAATACAATCTTATGTATAATATTCATCTATTCCAATACTTTACTGCATATTATTACACTACTGCTGATTCAACAGCTCTTATCTACAGGACCTGCCACTGGCAGCTCCTTACGAACGCATGGCGATCTACAGAACATGTCATGGACAGCTTCTCTTACATACTTTAGTATAGAAAAATGCCGGCACCCCCAAGATACCGGCATTTTTCCACTCATAGGAATTAATCAGCTTCTTTCGAACGCATGACGATTTAGTTTTAGTTTCTTCTTATTATAATGTATAATAACGATTTGATTAACAAACAGATTTGATATCTGTGTATTCATAACATTCAAAGCTGTCTGCTACGTTCTTACATGTTAATTTTCCATCATATGTATTGATTGCAGAGTAGATAACTTCGTTATCTTTGCAAGCCTGCTCCAGTCCCTTTCCTGCAATCTGCAGTCCATAGGATAATGTTGCATTTGTAAGTGCGATTGTAGATGTTCTTGGAACTGCTCCCGGCATATTGCCTACACAGTAATGAACAACACCGTCTTCAATAAAGATTGGATCATCATGGTATGTAACCTTTGTTGTCTCACCACATCCGCCCTGGTCAACGGCAACGTCTACAAATACAGCGCCTGGTTTCATCTCTTTCAGATATTTTTTCTTGAAGATCTTAGGAGCTGATTTTCCTGGAATCAGAACGCATCCGATTACGAGGTCTGCTTCTTTTACAGCTTTTTCAATATTTGCATGGTTAGAAACAAGTGTCTGAATACGTGCTCCGAAGATATCATCCAGATAAGCAAGTCTCTGAAGGTTGATATCCATGATTGTTACGTTTGCTCCCATTCCAACTGCGATCTTGCAAGCGTTTGTTCCTACAGATCCGCCGCCGAGGATTACGATGTTAGCCTTTGGTGTTCCAGGAACTCCTGCTAAGAGAACGCCTTCTCCACCGAATCTCTTTTCAAGGTATTTTGCACCTTCCTGAATACTCAGACGTCCTGCGATCTGACTCATTGGAGCAAGCAGAGGAATGCTTCCGTTTCTTTCAATCAGAGTCTCATAAGCAACACCTTTTACCTTTGCTCCAAGGAGCGCGTCTGTCTGCGGCTTATCAGCTGCAAGGTGGAGATATGTATAAAGGATCAATCCTTCGTGGAATAATGGATATTCTTCCGGAAGCGGCTCTTTTACTTTGATCATCATCTCAACTGTATCCCACACTTCTTTTGCTGTATCAATCATCTTAGCCCCAGCTGCCTCATATTCGGCATCTAAGAATCCTGAACCTTCGCCAGCACCTTTTTCGATATAAACATCGTGTCCTGCATTTACATAACTCTTAACGTTATCAGGTGTCATACCTACACGGAACTCGTTGTTTTTAATCTCTTTTACACATCCTACTTTCATTTTGAAAAACCTCCTAAAATTTTAATCCGTTTACTTTTCTGAATGAAGATTATTTTTCTTAACTTCATTTTGTTGAAGAATATTCTTCATCTCTTCCTAAACTCATACTAACACAACACAATTATCAATGCAATAAAAGTTATTTTTTTCACTAGTAAGTTATTTTTTTGTCTTTCTAATTCTTTTTCTCTTGTTTTGCAAAGTAATCTTTTACCAGTTTTGCCACTGTTCCTGACAACAGGAATAATGCGATCAAGTTAGGGATAGACATCAGACCATTACAGGTATCTGCAATTCCCCAGATGATACCAAGATCCACTGTTGCACCAAGGATTGCGACCAACGCATACACGATCATAAATGGTTTCACAACCTTTGTTGTAAATACAAACTCGACACATCTTGCTCCGTAAAGTCCCCATCCAAGAATCGTTGAGAATGCGAAACAGCACATTGCAATTGCAGTAAAGATCGTCACCCAGCTTCCATACGTTGTTACGAATCCTGAGATGGTAAGCTCCGCACCTGCTGCCACGCCGTACTGGATTCCTTCGCCTCCACAAAGGATAACCAGTGCTGTCAGTGTACAGATCACGATCGTGTCAGCAAATACTTCAAAGATTCCGAACATTCCCTGTTTTACAGGTTCATCTGTATCTGCACATGCATGTGCGATCGATCCGGTACCAATTCCGGCCTCATTCGAGAAGATACCTCTGGAAACACCACGTCTCATAGTCATAAACATGCTTCCAACCACACCGCCGGTAAATGCGGACGGGTTAAATGCTCCTACAAAGATCATCTCAAATACATGTGGAACTTTGTCTGCATTCAGTACAACTACTCCGATTGCAAGGATGATATAGAATACTGCCATGAATGGAACCAGCTTCTCTGTTACGGTACCGATACGTTTTACTCCGCCAAGTAAAACAACCGCTACCAGTGCTGCAATCACAATTCCGATCACCAGATTCACCATACTTATCTGTGCGTCATCAATCACATTGTAGCTTATAAGTGCTGAATCTATGGATGTCGTAATGGTATTTACCTGTGTTGCATTTCCTGTTCCGAGTACTGTCAAACTTCCAAGGATCGCATAGACCGAAGCCATCCAGTACCATTTCTTGCCAAGACCGTTCTTGATATAATACATCGGGCCCCCAACATAATCTCCCTCTGCATTCTTCTCTCTGTAATGAACCGCAAGTGTAACTTCTGAGAACTTCGTACACATTCCAAGCAATGCGGACACCCACATCCAGAACACTGCTCCTGCTCCTCCGATTGCAATCGCACCGGCAACTCCGGCAATATTTCCCGTTCCTACCGTTGCCGCAAGCGCCGTACACACTGCCTGGAATGGAGTGATACTACCTTCTTTCGCTTCTGACTTTGTGAAGATACGTCCGATAGAATTCTTAATGGCATACCCAAATTTTCGGAACTGTATAAATCCTGTACGAGCTGAAAGTACAAGCCCTACACCGATGATACAGACCATTGCCGGAACCCCCCAGACGAAATTGTTAACGGCCGCATTCACGTTTTCAATTGTTTGTAACATTTCTTTTCCTCTCTTTCGTCGTTCGATGCCTTGATAATAGCATACCTTTGTTTTTTTGTATATAATTATTTTTGCACTTTTTACATATATGTTATTATTTTCACATATCTTTTTATGCATTATGCACAATATTCTTTATGTTTTTGACGATTTAAACTCAAAAAGATTGGAGCATGCTTCATTTACATGATATATAAATAACGACAAAAAATTATCATTATCTATAAGTTTTTGCCTCTTTTTTCGCATTTCCGAGTGATTTTTCCCTTTTCCACGTTCTCTGTCTTGCAACTTTTGCAGATTCATGTTTAAATCTAATTATCAATATTACTTTCGGAGGAACTATATTATGAAAGATATGAAGGAATTGCTTCATTCTGCACATCTTACCAAGACACAAAAGATCATTGCAGAATATGTTCTGGATAATGCTTCGGAAGCCTGTTTTATGACATCAACGGAGATCGCATTAAAACTTGGGGTAAGTGAATCTTCCGTGATCCGTTTCAGCCGTACGATCGGATTTGACGGCTTTATGGATTTTCAGAAAGCATTGCGTAAAGATTATCAGGATAAGGTACTCAGCATTTCCAGCAGTATTACGGTCCCATCCCAGCGTATCGCAAAGCAGGCCAAATTAGACACCTCTTCTGATTATATCAACCGGCATTTTAAGAATGCCGCACATAACCTGGAAGAAATCTTTATTCAGAATTCTATCGAGACATTTGAGCAGGCTGCTGATCTCATTGTCTCCAGCAAGCACAAATATATTGCAGCAACAAGAGGCAATATCTGTCTTGCGGATTTCTTTCTCCTGTATCTGAAGCAGATGGTTCCGCATGTGACTATGACAACCACCACTTCTATGAGTCCGATCGACCATATGTGTAACATCTCACATACAGATTGTCTGGTACTGTTCAGTTTTCCTCGTTATTCTTCGCAGGATGAAGTAACTGCAGAGATGGCACATGACGCCGGTGCCTCTATTATAGTCATTACGGACAAACCAAGTTCTCTTCTTGCGAAATATGCCGACATACTTCTTACAGTACCTGTAGACAGTAATACATTTTTCAATTCTATGATCGGACCACAGTTTGTAACAGAGGCTCTGCTTGAAATCATCAGCCACAGAGCAAAAGGGATTGAAAAAAGGCTGAATATCATTGATAAATATCTGAATAAACTTGGAAATTACTAATATACCGGCAGCTTTTTCCGGACATATGGCAATCTACAGGACCTTCCACTGGCAGCTCCTTACGAACGCATGGCGATAAAAAGAGCCTGTGATAAAACATTTATCTGTTTTTTCACAAGCTCTTTTTTGTCTCTATCTTCCTGCCAGTTTCATTCTCTTTTTCTTTCGCCAGAAATAATACGGGATCAGACACAACAGTGTCCCTCCCCATGCAAGCGGATAGCTGATCAGCAGAACTTCCACCTCATGATGGATCTTCGTAAGAATCATGATCCACGGAAGTCTTACAAAGAACAATCCTCCAAACGTAAATACCGTCGGCCAGAATACATCTCCCAGTCCGCGCAGGCCTCCCGACAGATTTTCAAGTAGTACACTTAACAGATAACTCGGTATCAGGAAACGCAACATATATACTCCGATCTCAATAACTTTCGGATCTGTCGTGAACATATGATATAATGGCTCGCAGAATACAAAAAGTATTACAATAATCGCTCCCGTAAATATATAAGAGATCACCACATTCACCCGGATGCTCTTATATACCCTGTCCATCTTTCCTGCTCCGTAATTCTGTCCGGCAAATGTCGTCACTGCTGCTCCAAGCGCACTCGATACCGTCCAGAAGATCAAGTCAAGCTTTCCATAAGCTGCCCATCCAGCAGCGGTATCCGTACCAAAGCTGTTGACCGATGCCTGGATCACCACATTCGTCACACCGTATGCACATGCCTGAAGCGCTCCCGGAACACCGATCTTCAATTCTTTTTTCAATACTCTGGCATCCATCCGAAGCTCCCGGAACTTTAATTTCATAGCATCATATGCCCTGGTCAGCGACCATGTAACCAGAATTGCACTGACACACTGCGAAATCACAGTTGCAAGCGCAGCTCCGGCAATTCCCATCTTCATTCCTACCACCATAACGATATCCAGGATGATGTTCATCACACAACAGACCAGCAGATACAAAAGTGGTCTTCTGGAATCACCGACCGCTCTCATGATTGCTGCTCCCATATTGTAGACCAGTGTGAACAGAATTCCCATAAAATAAATTCTGAGATAGATTGTGGAATCTGCCATCATATCCTGCGGTGTATTCATAATTGTAAGCAGCCACGGCGTCAACACTGTACCAACCAGCGATACGATCAGACTAATCACAATAGAGAACAAATATGCCGTATGTAGTCCCACATGCAGACTCTTTCTGTCCTTTGCACCATAATATTGTGCGATGATAACCGCGGCTCCATTCGCCAGACCATTAAAGAATGTAACCACGATCGTCGATAATACTGCTGCCGGTCCGCCGACACTGGCAAGTGCCGCTTTTCCCACAAAACGTCCCACTATGATCGTATCTACCGTTGTATATAATTGCTGGATCAATGTTCCCAGCATGATTGGAAAAAAGAATATCAACAACTGTTTCCAGATAACACCTTCCGTGATCGCATTTTTTTCAATCGTTTTTTCCCCCATTTTTTGTTCCTCTCTTGCTTTTTCCACATTTTTTGTTTTTTCCGGCGTATTTTTCCCTTTCATCCACCTTCAAATGAGTGATATTCCCACTTTCATCACTCCGGCCAGAATCATCACCCATATTGGATTCATTTTCACTTTTCGAAGTAATATCATGCAGACTGCAAAAATCAGTACCAGACTCCACTTCGTCCCTGTAACTGCGATCAGATCCCTGCTTCCCCAGAATGCCGTGATCAGGATTGAGATTCCTGCCGCCGCGATCATCGCCACAACTGCAGGTCTTAAAGACCCCAGCACACCTTGCAGTACCTCCATGCTGCGATATTTTAAATAGAGTTTTGCAATGACAGTTACGATAATACACGAGGGCAGAATGCATCCAAATGTTGCCGCCAGAGCACCCGGTATCCCTGCAATCTTGATTCCGACAAAGGTTGCTGAATTCACTGCGATCGGTCCCGGTGTCATCTGAGAGATTGTAATAAGATCCGTAAATTCTGACATACTAAGCCAATGATGTCCCGTCACAACCTGTCCCTGTATCAGGGGCATCGCCGCATAGCCACCACCAAAGCTGAACATCCCAACCTGTAAAAAACTTAAGAAAAGCTGCAGATATATCATTTGCCTGCTCCTTTCCTGCTCATACATGTGCGTAAGACACCCAGCAATCCACATATGATCACAATATACACAACATTTACTTCAAATACACAGGATGCCACAAATGCACCTGCCATGATCAGCAGCGAGATTCCGTCTTTTTCCTTCACTACGCCTGTTCCCATCTCATACGTCACCGATGCAATCACCGCTCCGACTCCCGCCTGCATGCCTTCCAGCATCTGACTTACCAGCTCATTACTGCGAAATGTATTATAGCAGACAGAAAGTAACGCTATAATGACAAATGGCGGAATGACTGTTCCGATGATCGATACCAGTACACCAGCAATTCCTGCAAGCTTATATCCTACAACAATTGCTCCATTTATCGCGATTGCCCCGGGTGAAGACTGTGCAATCGCAACCAGATCCAGCATTTCCTTTTCTTCGACCCAGTGAAGCTCATCTACAAATTTCTTCTTCATCAGGCTCACGATCACGTAACCGCCGCCGAATGTAAATGCACTTAAATATAATGTTGAAATGAATATCTTCCATAAGACTTTTTTTCTGCTATTCATATTTGATTTCCCTTTTCTCCTGTGGTTTCAACTCTAATGTAACACATGTCATATTTATATTATACACTTTTTAGGATAATAAAAAATTTTTAAATATCCACAAACAGCAATTTTGATCTTCTTTTTCATATGCTATAGTTTAAAGCTATACCCAACCTACAATTTTAAGTATTATGCAAAAAACTATTACATCTGGCATAATAAAATCATCAACTAAGCAAAGACAAATAATCAAAAAATCGGAGGTTTTCATATGATAAAAGACACATTAACTTATGACATCGTAGGTTCTTTTTTACGACCTGCAGAAATTAAAGAAGCACGTAAAGATTATAAAGACGGTAAGATTACAAAAGAAGAATTAACACAAGCCGAAGATCTTGCAATCGCATCACTGGTAGAAAAGGAAGTGGCACACGGTTTGAAATATGTAACAGACGGAGAATTCCGCCGCAGGTGGTGGCATTTGGACTGGCTCAAAGAATTTGATGGATTCGATACCATTCATTTCACAAAAGAAATCAATGGAACCAGTAATGAAATTGAGCTTGGAACCGTTACCGGTAAGTTCTTCTATGATAAGAACAAGGCACATCCGGAGCTTTGTGCGTGGGACTATCTTCATTCTCTGACACAAAAATATGACGGTATTACGGCTAAAAAATGTATTTCCGGTCCGAATATGATCCTGATTGATCACTTCCTTCAGCTTGGTAATAAAGAGACACCTTATTACGAAACAGACATCCATGCACTGATCGATGATATTGCAAAAGCCTATCAGGATGCAATTTTAGATTTCTACGACCATGGCTGCCGTTATCTTCAGATTGATGATACATCATGGACTTATCTCATCGATGAGAACTTCCAGAAAAAGATAACTGCTCTTGGATATACAAAAGGACAGATTCTGAACTGGTTCCAGCTTGTATCAACAAAAGCTCTGGAACACAAACCGGAAGATTTCTTTATTGCAACACATTTCTGTAAAGGAAACTTCAAGGGGAATCCTCTGTTCCATGGATTTTACGATTCCGTTGCCCCGGTAATCGCTGAAATTCCGTATGACGCATTCTTCGTGGAATACGACGATGCCCGTTCCGGTTCCTTTGCTCCATGGTCTGTCCTGAAAGATAAGGATGCTATCTTTGTCGCAGGATTAATCTCTACCAAGAACCCGATTCTGGAAGATCATGATTTTCTTAAAAAACGTTATGCCGAAGCCCGCTCCGTAGTCGGAGAGCAGATCGCACTTTCTCCGCAATGTGGCTTTGCTTCCGTTGAAGAGGGCAACTGTATTGATGAAGAGACACAGTGGAAGAAGATTGATCTTCTGGTATCTTGTCAGGATTTTCTGTAAAAACGCAAGAGAAGCTGCCAGTGGGAGAGTGTAAAATATTGGACCTGTTGACAAAGTAAAGAAAAAGTACCTTCTTTATGGTAAAATATATGTAATAATTTTGCCATAGGAGGTACTTTTTATGATGGGAAGAATTGATAATCAAATGCAACTTCTTATTCTGGATCTAGACTCAATGATTCCGGAAAATCATTTGTTGAGACAGATTAAAAACAGTGTAAATTTTGATTTCATCTATGAAAAAGCGTCCTCTTTTTATTCACATACAGGAAGAAAATCTATTGATCCAGTTGTTATGATAAAGATGCTATTAATTGGATATCTTTATGGAATCAAATCAGAACGCAGATTGGAAGAGGAAGTTTCTTTAAATTTAGCATATCGATGGTTTTGTGAACTTGATCTGATGCAGAAGATTCCTGACCATAGTACTTTTAGCCAAAATCGTCGGAGACGTTTTAGAGATAATACTCTTTTCAGAGATATTTTTAATGAAATCATAATGCAATGTATAAATATGGGAATTGTAAGTGGTAATACGGTAGTTGCCGATGGATCATTTTTACCAGGAAATGTTTCTGTTAACAGTTCTATAGAAGTAATAGAGACAGTACAACAGTCTTCCATCCACTACCTTGATGAACTGGAAAAAGAAATGTCTGAAATTCCGGGCTATAAAGAACCTATAACGAAAGAAGTTACAAAGCGTACTCTGAAAAGTACAACAGACCCTGATTGTGGATATATAAACCAAAAAAGGAAAAGGGGGCTTGGTTATTTAACAGAGATGACGGTAGATACGGGACATGGTATAATCACAGGCGTTAATTGTTATCCAGCAAATCATCGTGAAAGTGATATTATTCTCAATCATGTAAAACAGCAACAAGAGGCCTTACCTATTGATATAAAGGTGCTGGCATTGGATGGCGGTTATGATGTTGGGGCTGTTCATAGAGGACTGGAATTACTTGGAATCGAAGGCTATACAGCAATTCGCGAATACCAGAATAATGCTTTAAAAAAGGGATTTACATATAATCAAGATAAAGACTGCTTTGTATGCGAAAATCAGAAAGAGTTAAATTTTCAAAGGCTTGTCTTCAAAAGAAGCACCTTGAATTATTATAGACTGTATTCTCGTGCCCGTAAACTGTGTAAAGATTGTCCACGACTTTCTATTTGCGAAATAGATCAAGGAGCTATTCGGATCAACGCCAGTGGGAATTATCCTGCATTTCATCGTAATAAACTAAAATATCATACACCTGAATATGTCAAAGTAATGCGTTTAAGAAAAATATGGGCTGAAGGCACTTTTTCAGTCTTAAAAAGGGAACACAATTTAAAAAGAATCCATAAAAGAGGGATTATTCGTGCGGAAGAAGAATGCCTCTTTTCAGCTATGGCATTAAATCTAAAACGACTGGTTAAGGCTATGTAATCAAAGCCTTAACCAGTCATTTTTTGAATATTTGATTAAATTCACAAGTGAGAAATCGCGAATATAAGTAGTTTGTCAACAGGTCCAATTAATTACAGTCTCGATCAGGCAGTTCAATACTTTCAGGAACATTATAATCAACCACTCAGCATCAAAGAGTATGCTGCTGCCCATAACCTAAGTGAAGGCTGGTTTATTCAAAACTTCAAGCAATATACAAACAGCACTCCCGCTCAATATCTGCTCTCTCTGCGGATACATAATGCGAAAGTGCTCTTAGAATCAACAAATTATAATGTAACTGAGATTTCAAATATTATTGGATATGAGAATCCGCTTTATTTTAGCCGGATTTTTAAAAAACAGACTGGATTTTCTCCTTCCGAATATCGGAAAAAAATTTTCTCTGAAGATAATTCCACACACTCCGTTAGCATAATCTCTCCAGATTAATTTAACAGTATCTGTTTTTCAAATATACTTACTTATATCAATTAGCCCACTATTGTCCATAATGCAACTAATATTTTATCTATCAAAGCCACATTTTTATTGTTTATCTGCTAAAATACATCAATAATTTTTTTCAAAACTTTTGATGTATTTTAGCAAATTGTGATTATATTTCTTTCTCTAAATCGGCCAAATGTAATAATTTTAATAATATCAGTGCAAAATTGTAAGATAACCATTTAGCATCCAGACAATTACCCGCAAAATATTGACTAGATTTATACTCTGGATATCTGAAATATTCTGGATTGCCTCCTTCAATATATTTACAATATTTTTCACAGAAAGTATCCACATATTCCATATAATCCTCATCGATTTTTTCTACAGCGTCCAGTTTTTTATATAATTCTTTCAAATCATGGTCTTTTTCTATTTTTATATTTTTTTTAGTCATCAAATATTTAAAGCCTAGCTCGATAGCATGTCGTCCTACATAAACAGTTACTATTGAATCTGGCAACTCCGCTACAAGTTTATTAAATGCATTTATATATTCTAACCAATATTTTTCCCATAATAATATTATATCTTGCTTTTTAAAATCCTTTTCTGTTCCATTAAAATCATATTGAACAGCTTCAAGATCATCAATATGTCCATTTTCTGTTAAACTATTCTTTCTTGAATTTTGAGCCATATTCTTACTATCCGCACCGTTAAATTTAAGCGATTTTCCGTAATTAATGTGACACGCTGAAAACGCTCCATCAACTTGTAAAATATCTTTATAATTTAAATCTTTTCCCAACTCTTTAAAAACATTCATATCTAATTTCTCCTTATCTTTTTCCCTTATTACTTTTTTCAACATAATCTTCCAAAATAATCCCCCTCTTCATCACATATTAAATCCATTTTCTAATGTTTATTATATATCCTTTTTATTTCTAAACAGAAAACGATTCCATCTTTTTCCTCTATTCTCTAAATCTCTTTCGATACTCTCGCGGTGTCATCCTAAACCTATCTTTAAACACTCTATTAAACGTTCTTTGACTCTCAAATCCAGCATCCAGATAGATGCTTGTAATATCTTCATTAGAACATTGCACTTGCATAATTCAATCTATGTTCATTTATATATTGCTTGAAATTTTTATGGAATATTCCTGAAAATACTCTTGATAGTGTAAATTTATTCACACCCAATTCTTTCGAAATCTTTTCCAACGATAAATCTTCTCTAAAATGTTTTGCTATATAAGATACCGCCTGATAAACAATGTCATTACTTTCTACACTCTTTTTATCCATGAGTTTCATTTTTCCAAGACTCCTGGCCAGTAAGATTTGTATATACGCTTGTTCTACTGATCGTTCTTCCAACACATTTTCTGAAGTATTCTGAATTTCTTCCTTCTTTTCTTTCGATATATTTTTTTGTTGCAGTAATGCCTGCAATACATATTTTATATCTGGATGTAAGTCAGCCTTTTTTATAACAGGATCTACTGGGCAGAGATTTTGCAACGTGTCCATATAATTGCTCGTTATCACTGGAAGTGCCCACACATAGATAGATTTATTTTTTCCTTTTTCAAACACTTGATAATGATGAATTACATCCGGGAAAATCACAGCGAAATCACCTTCGTCCATATGGAACAGTTCTTGTCCCATACCAATTTCCATACTTCCACTTATCACATATATGAATTCAACCGAATTATGCAGATGTGGCGGTGCATGTCTGGATGTTTTTTGTAATATATGTACATTTTCTTTTTTCTGCTCGTATACTGGGAACATTTTATTTCTCCTGCAATTTTTGTCTACTTTTTCTATTCTTTTGACACGCATCTCTTCTTTTTCTATATTACAATACACTTGTAACAAGGATAAATAAAAAAATAAAGGAGGACTTCAAATGAAACTTTTAAAAGGATTAAAAAATTATTTCAATAATGTAATTTGTTTTTATGCTGATTATTACAAATGCTATTGTCATCTGTAAACCGATGACAATAGCATTTTTCTTTTCTCTATTTCATTATTTCCAAATTAATGTCATGTCAAATTCAAAATGATTCTGATTCAACTGATATTTCTCCGAAAGTACTGGACCACAGCTATTAGATCCGATTCCACTCTGTGCATAATCTAGACATACAACCGTATATCCTGATGGTTCCAGTTCATAACTGTGTTTTTTCTTCGTCAGTTCTTCCTGTGTATAAGAAGATACATTAAACGAAAATGGCTGATTACCTATGGCTGTAAACACTGTATTTTTATTCTTAATTTCCAGATAATCACAGTCTGTATGGCTTCCATTTTCCTGAGGACGTAAATAATCTTCATGAAGATCATCTACTTTTGCAGTGTAAGTACCATGACTTCCGGCCCTGCATTTATCAATATAACTTTCATCCGGTCCAATTCCAAAGTATTCTACATCGTCAAAGTTTCTGTTCATGAAGAGGCGAATACCGAACCTTGGAAGCATTGGAAATTCCATGTCCTTCTCTACCTGCATATTTACTTTGATTGTTCCATCGCAAGTAATTTCCCAGTCCGATTTTATATTCAAAATTCTCTGTACCGTTGGCGCTACTATTGCAGAGACACAATGAATGATTACTTTATGTTCTATTTCTTCATAAGTTGTCTCGTAAGCTCTGGAATAGCTCTGATTATAATGCGCATTATACCATTCTTCTTTAATCTTACGATCATTGTCCGTCGGAGCTCTCCAAATATTAAATTCCATCGGACGCTCCAATAATTCTTTGTCTTCTTTTTGCAGGCTTTCAAATACTCCACTTTGCTTATTAAAGATATACAGACACTTTGGAGAACCAATACCAATCGTAAGATAGCTGTCCGTCTCTGTAACTTCCAATGACGTTAATACTTTCTGGTTTTCCTTGCAATCCTCTAACAGCTTTTTCACTTTCTGATTACGTGAATCCGTATTTTCTAACAAAATTTCATCGAACCCAAGTTCTTCCCCATCATACATTTGCTGCGTTGCTTTTTTCAGGTAATATTTTACTTTCAAATAACACTTGCCGCTTTCAGGAACATACAGAGGGATTTTTATTGTACCTTCTTCACCTGCCGGAATACTCTTTTCTATTTCGGTGCTACCTGTCATAAGTGTCTCACCATCTCTGCTTAATTCATAATCAACATAAAGGTAATCTTTTAAATCCACATAATTCATATAATTATGTAATGTAATTTCTCCCGCTTGTTGATCAATCGAAGTTACTCTTGCCGGTCGATAAATATTCTTGTATTCTTTCAATCCCGTATGTGGTGTTCTGTCCGGATATACCAGACCATCCATGCAGAAGTTTCCATCATGGATTTCTTCTCCATGATCACCTCCATAGTAGTAGATCCGCTTCCCGTTTTCTGCAGTACCTTTATCAATAGCGTGATCACACCATTCCCACACAAAGCCACCGCATAAAGAATCGTATTTCTGAATCAGTTCAAAATAGTCCTCTAAGTCTCCCGGTCCATTTCCCATAGCGTGGCAGTATTCTACCAGCAGAAGTGGTTTATCCGGCTGTTCTTTCATATATTCATCAATTTCATCAAACGCAGGGTACATTCTTCCTACGATATCAATATTTGTATAATCATAAGTTCTGTCTGTACTTCTATAAAAGGCGCTCTCATATGTCGTGAGTCGTGTCGGATCGAATTTCTTCGTCCATTCTAACGCTTCTTCAAAGGTACATCCGTAAGCACATTCATTTCCCATAGACCAGATAACAATACATGGGCGGTTCTTTTCACGGTATACACACAGCTTAGTACGATCCATCGTTGCCGGTATGAAATCCGGGTTATTCGCAATTCGTTTATTCCACTGCTCAACGACATTATCCCATTCTGAATTTTGTAAATACTGCGTCTGCGTTCCATGACTTTCATTGTCTGCTTCATCGATTACAAAGAAACCGTACTCGTCGCAGAGCTGATAAAAGTATGGAGAATTTGGATAATGGCTGCTGCGCACTGCATTAAAGTTATGCTGTTTCATCATAATCAAATCTCTTTTAACCTGATTAATACCAATGACAGAACCTGTCACCGGATCACTGTCATGCCGATTCACACCCTTGAACTTGATCTTCTCACCATTCATGTAAATAATACTTCCGTCTCTTGAAATCTCACGGATTCCGACCCGGTCTGCAATCGTCTCTGCATCAGAGAACAAGATAAGCTGATACAGATAAGGCTGCTCCGGATTCCAAAGAGTTGGATTCTTAATTATAAATGTAGCTTTATGTGTATATCCGTTTTCTTCCGCCACTCGTTCGAAATGACCTTCACTTACGGATGTACCATCTTCATTCTTGAGAAGAATCTTCATATTTTCTGCAATATTTCCTTCTCCTACAAAGTTTGCACGGATCTCTATCTCCGCATCAGTTCCATTTATTTTAGTTGTTGTAAAATAATCATATAATATATTTTCCGGGCGTTTTAAGATGTACACATCTCTGAAGATTCCTGTCATTCGGAATTTGTCCTGATCTTCCAGATATGTTCCGTCACACCATTTTAATACCAATACTGCCAGACGGTTTTTTCCATCTCTCATAAACTCTGTAACATCAAATTCTGCAGTTGCATGAGACACCTGGCTGTAGCCTACATACTGTCCATTCATCCATACATAAAAGCAGGAATCCACGCCCTCAAAATTCAGATACGCTTTCGGAGCTTTTTCCTCTTTGCTATAATCAAATTCATGTATATATGTTCCACACGGATTTTCCTGTGGTACATATGGCGGATCTAACGGAATCGGATAACGTACATTCGTATACTGGTGGCTGTCATAACCATAATTCTGCCAAATTCCAGGTACCGGGATTTCATCATAGGTTTCCGTCAATGTCTCCTCCCGATAGAACTCCTCCTGTAAGTCATAAATACTTTTATAATATTTAAATTTCCAATCTCCATTCAGCAACTGGAAGCGATCCGACTTTTCTCTGTCATGAACAAGTGTGCCCATTGGTTTTGATGCCGGAATATAATATGCACGATATGGCATTGTATTTTCATGAAGCACCTGAAGGTTTTCGTAATAGTTAGGTACGATCATTCGTATGCCCTCCTCTGAATTTTCTTTATTTTTACTGCTATTATACGTTTTCAATTATTAAATTCATATACAGCAGATGTTCGAAAATATGCATAAAATAACACTGTCTATTTACATATGGCGGCCCTTTTCCCAGAACCGCCATATGTTTATTTCGTTATTCCAATTTCTTTTTGAATTCTTAATTTTTCATTTGCTTTTTCAACATTTAATTGTGTCAATAATAATGCTACCAATATATTAATAATCATCGGAAGCCATAAATACATGAAATGAAGCATATTAATACAAGACTGTGACTGAACCTTCAATTGACCATTAAATCCGCCAAAATTAAGTAACCATCCAACAATTGCTGTACCAAGTCCACTACCAACTTTTAACCCCATGGATGTACAAGAATACATTGTTCCATCAATTCTCTTTCCATATTGTAAAAATGTATGTTCTGAACATTCTGCAACCAAAGCGTTTAAGTTACCCTGCCATGGCGCCATACCAATCGCACCAATTGCTGTACCAGCTAACATCAATGGAACATTTCCCATATATCCTGCAATAATTACAATTCCTCTTCCTGCTGCCGCAATTAAATATCCAGAAAAATTCAACTTATAATATCCTTTGTATTTTGCTACCAGCATTGGTAAAAATGCAAGTCCTACAATAAGAGCCAAGTTAATCGCACCCGAAAATGTTCCTAGTAATTCTGCTTTACCAAGCACATATGTCATATAATAAATTCCACAGTTTATAATCGCCGAATAAGTTTGTCTGAGAATGTCAACCACAAGAATCACAATGTAATATTTATTATGTACCAACATTTTAATTGATTCAATCAAGCTGTATTTTTCTTCTACTTTTTCTTCTCCATTTCGAAGTTCTTCTTCTGGCAATTCTTTAACTGAAAATACAGTCAATGTATTTGAAATTAAACCTATAATTGCATAAATAATTGCAATTGTTCTCCATCCTTCTGCTCCGCCACCAAGTTTCTGAACCAATCCAACAGTAATAGTCTGAATAATAAAGCTTGTTCCAAATGCAAACATGAATCGAATTGATCCCATTTGTACTCTTTCTTTGACATTTTTTGTAATTAAAGCCGTTAATGTAGAATAGGCGATATTATTTGCTGTATAAAATCCCGCATTTAGCAACAAATATGTAATAAAAAACCACACATACTGAGATGTCTTTCCCATTGTTGTTGGTACAGAAAATGCTGCAATCAATGTTATTGCACATCCAAAATATGCCCCGAGCATCCACGGTCTTGCTTTTCCCATCTTTGTATGAGTACGGTCAATCATTGATCCAAAAACGACATCCGATATACCATCCAATACCTTCGATGCTGCAATCAATGAACCAATTACACCTGCATTCAGTCCTACAGTATTTGTCAAGTAAATCATAATGAACGAAGATAAGAATGCAAATACCACATTACCAGCTATATCTCCTGATCCATATCCTACTTTATTATACCATTTTAAATATTTCTTTTCTTCCATTGTCCTCTCTCCTTGTCTTCATTTAGCATTTTTTTCTTACGGCCTCTTTCATCGGAAGTCCCGTATCATAATCCAACTGTCTCGGTTCATACTCTTCATTTTCTCTTTGCCTTGTATATCCTTCATTTTCCCAATTTGGAACGAAGTCTTTTCTCCATGGACGCATTCTCCACTGATATCCTCGATATAAATCTCTTGTATCATTCATATGTTGAATTAATTTATCATGCAACGCATTGCGCTCCTCCACATAATTTTCATCATCAATTAAATTATTTATCTCATATGGATCTTTCTCCATATCATAAAATTCGTCTGAATCCAACAAATGAATTACCAGTTTATACCGTTTGGATATAGCAGCCCTCATAATCTGTAATCCACCAAATCCATCGTGATCAATTTCATATCTTGTGAACTCCGTAAAGATCACATCGTTAATTTCTTTTTCTGGATTCTCAATCTGTGAAAGCATACTCTTTCCTTCCATAAGTTTAGGAATTGGAATATCAAAATAGTCCAATATCGTCGGTGCAATGTCTATATGAGATGCCATTGCTTCTTCTACATACCCCTTGGCTCCACCTTTGATAATCAACGGAATATTTGCAACCTCTTTGTACGCTGCAGCATTTTTAGAAAACAATCGATGTGCCCCAAGCATATCTCCATGGTCTGATGTAAAAATTACAAGTGCATCTGGTGCAACTTCCCGTATTTTATCCAATACTCTTCCGATTTCATAATCTACATATGAATTGCATCCTAAAAACAGTGATAATCCATCTGTCGGTCGATTAATTTCATCTTCTGTTGCATGTAAATTCTTACCAGACCAAAGTCTTTGCATAAATGGTTTTTTAGAAAGATCATCCTGAAAATTAGGACAACTATCAAATTTAAATCCATCATACATATGATTATAAGGTTTCGGGCAAAGTGATGGTCCATGCGGTTCGTCATAAGATACACTTAAGAAAAAATCATTATTTTGATGCTTTTCTAAATATTTGATTGCTCGATTAGAACAACGATGTGCGTATGTAAACTCTTCCGAAAAGTCATCCTTATAACATTCTTTAGGGTTTCTGGATTTTACTTTTTCTTCGTCAGTTAATTCGTTTAAATAAGTTTTCATGTCATACCAGTATTCTGGGTCCCAACCTTCTGGACAACGCCCATTTCCAAAATAATCAGATCCATCCAAGTGCCATTTTCCTATATAACCACATTGGATTCCATGATCATATAACCTCTGTCCTATTGTTTTTACATTATCACCCAATGCAATGCTATTCGTTACCATTCCATTGGTATGCGGGAATGTACCAGTAAAGATTGCACTTCTTGCCGGACCACACACTGGCTGACATGTATATGCATTTTCATATCGGATTCCTTCTTCTGCTAGGCGATCCAAATTTGGAGTTTTCATTTTAGGATATCCATAACATCCAACCATGTCTTTTCTGGTTGTATCAGTCATCAGAAATATTACTTGCTTTCTCATATTCTATCCTCCTTGATTTTCGTAATATACTTAATTCTGCTTTTGCTCATCTGCTTGACCTAGTATATTCCTATATTTTCGCCATTTCTATGTCAAATTATGCGTTTAACATGGATAATTCTGCTTTTCTCAATCATTTTTTTTCTAATGCTTGCTCTTTAAACAACATTTGATTATGATGATAGATAAGGCATACTGTATTGTTTTTTTGTCGCCTCTAGCTGGCAGAATGGAGATTTTTATGATAAATGTATCAGGACATCTTAGAAACGAACGAAGAGCCACTGGATTTGAAGATCTTTCTACAGCACTCACTGTAAACTGTTGTGGTATGCAGATTTTCAAAACAAAGGACTATAAACAAAATCGAGCAGCAGGACGAGTAGACTATCAACTAATTTATATTTATAAGGGTGCCGGACACTATTACATTCATGGAAAGTGGAAATCTCTCAGTGCCGGAAATGTCCTTCTGTTTCGCCCAAAGGAAGCACAAACCTATTCTTATTTTTTTAAGGAGCATCCTGAAATCTATTGGATTCACTTTACTGGTTACAATTGTGAAAAAATAATCCAAAAATACAATCTACATAATTGTTACATCGGCGAACATAGTTTACTGAAAACTTTTTTCCAAGAGGTTATCATTGAATTACAATTAAAAAAACCTTTTTTTGAAGATATGGTATTAAGCAATTTTGGGCAGATTCTTGCCACAATTGCACGATCCCATCAACAGATTCTTTCCCCATTTGGAAATGATTTTTCTATAAACCGTCTTGTAATTCAACTAAATCAGACGTATATGGATGATTGGAATGTCGAATCCATGGCTGAATACTGTAAATTAAGTGTAGGATATTTCTCGCACCTATTTAAAAAAAGAATCGGGAGTTCTCCCATGAAGTATTTAACAGAGCTTCGTATCGAAAAAGCCAAAGAGTTAATTGCTACTAATTCCATGAGTTTGTCTAACATTGCACAAATGACCGGATTTAATGATCCTTTATACTTTAGCCGAGTATTCAAAAAGACTACCGGAATCCCTCCAAAGGAATTCCAGCAGTCTTTACTCACAATAAATACACCAAACTGGTGGGATGAATAAACTTCACTCCACCTTTTTAATTAATTAAACGTTGCCCATTTTATCTATAATTTACTCTATCACCTAGTTTCAGAATCTCTTCATAACAATGTTCAAAAAAGATTTGATAGCCTTCACAAAAATAATTCAAATATTCCTTATCTCCTAGTTCTCGGTTTCGCATACACCCTCCCCTGCACAATCTGTAATATGTACAATTTTTACATTTTTGATTCACTCTTTCTGAGCATTCTATAAATCCCACTTCCTTACGCTTCTCATCTATTTTCGATATAATATCTGTATTTAAATTTCCAAGATAAAATTTATCCATCACAAAAAAATCGCAAGGATATACACTTCCGTCTGCTTCTACCACATATTGAACTCCACATTTTCCCCGCTGTTCACAAGATTCAGCCATATATCCCGCTGCTAATCCCACATAATTTTCAAATTGTCTTATATATGGATGACATCCTTCTTGCAAATCTTTATACCATAATTTAAATAATTCTACTAAAAATTTTCCATATTGTTCTGGCAGGATAGAGTAAGACATTTTCCCGTGTTCTTCACCATATGGATCCAGACAAGCAATATATTGTTGGTAATGCCACCCTCGTTGTTTATAAAATGCATAAATGGATTTTATATTCTTAGCAACTTTCGGAGTTACTACAGTCAAAATATTATATTCTACGTTATATTTATCTAGCAATTTTATATTTTTATTAATCTGTTCAAATGTTCCATCTCCAATTTTATTATGCCGTATCGAATCATGTATTTCTGGAAGGCCATCTACAGATACACCAACAAGGAACTTGTTTTCTTTAAAAAACATGCACCAATCATCAGTTATACCATAACCATTTGTCTGAAATGCATTAATAACCTGCAAGTGATTTCGATTGTATTTTTTTTGCAAATAAAGCGCCTTACGAAAAAAATCTAGTCCGCGAAGTGTTGGTTCTCCACCTTGCCAGGTATAACTTACACTTCCTTCCGAATGAAGCATTGTTCTCCTAATCATATTCTTCAATGTTTCTTCGCTCATCATTCCATAAAATTTTTGTTCTCTTTTTGCAGCTTCATCACAATAAAAGCAATAATCACATGTCATATTACATGCACCTGATGCCGGTTTAATTAGTACGCTTATATTTTTCATCCTATCCTCCAATAAATGATATTCCAACCTTCATAATGCCTGCCAAAGCCATAACCCCGATTGGATTCATTTTTACCTTCTGTAATAATACAACACATATCATAAAAATTACAACAAGAGTCCATTTTGTTCCAACCAGCGATATCATTCCTGTATTCCCCCAAAAAGCTGTAATCAGAATTGATATGCCAGCCGCTGCAATCATCGCCACCACTGCTGGTCTTAGAGAATTCAATATTCCTTGCAAAGCAGCCATATTCCGATATTTCAAATACAGTCTAGCAATTACTGTAACAATAATGCACGATGGTAAAATACATCCAAATGTTGCAACTAACGCTCCTAGAGTTCCAGCAATCTTTGTTCCAACAAATGTTGCCGAATTCACGGCAATCGGTCCTGGTGTCATCTGGGAAATTGTTATCAAATCTGTAAATTCTGACATACTAAGCCAATGATGCACCGTTACAACCTGCCCTCTAATCAACGGCATTGCCGCATATCCTCCTCCAAAACTAAATAAACCAACTTGCAAAAAGCTTAGGAATAATTCCCAATAAATCATTTACATCCTCTCCTTCCCGATAACGCATGTCCGAATAATTCCAATTATTCCAGATATAATCACAATGAAAATTACATTAATATTAAAAATACAAGCTGCTATAAATGCACCTATCATAATCAATACAGATACCACATCTTTTTTCGAAATTATTCCAGCTCCCATTTCATAACTAACAGAAGCAATCACAGCACCAACTCCTGCCTGCATTCCTTCTAGCATCTGACTTACAAAGTAGTTACTACGAAATGCATTATAACAAAACGATATTATGGAAATAATTAGAAATGGTGGAATCACTGTCCCGATAATTGCAACTATAGTTCCTAATATTCCTGCTAATTTGTACCCCACTACTATTGCTCCATTTACCGCAATTGCTCCAGGTGATGACTGTGCAATTGCCACTAAATCAAGCATTTCATTTTCCTCAATCCAATGATAGTCATCCACAAACTTCTTTTTCATCAACGTAACAATTACATAACCACCACCAAAAGTAAAAGCACTCAGATATAATGTTGAAATAAATATCTTCCACAGCATCTTCTTCTTATTTTTTTTCTCCATCTTCTTTCCCTTTCCTTTCATCGCTTTTTAGTATATTCTTGCTTGACACTTATGTAAAATACTATTATTATATACAAAATATAATGATTTTATTATATATTTTTAAGGAGGAAAATTATGACATTACGACATCTTCATATTTTTGTTTCAGTTTATGAACATAAGAGCATAACCAAAGCTGCAAATACACTTCACATTGCTCAACCCTCTGTTAGTCTTGCAATCAAAGAATTAGGAGAATACTATGGAGTTCAGTTATTCGACCGGATTGGTCGTGGAATTACTCCCACTGAAGCTGCTAAACATCTTTATGGTTATGCCATTCATATCGTCTCACTATTTAACGAAATGGAGCAACATATAAAAAACTGGGACAATATCGGGACTCTACGTATTGGGGCAAGCATCACAATTGGTACTCATATTCTTCCTGAACTGATCAAAGAATATCAAAAACATAATCCTGATCTTCGCCTTGAAGTCATTGTTAATAAGTCTTCAGCCATCGAACAACATATCCTCGATAATAAAATTGACATTGGTCTAATTGAAAATCAGTCCGAACATCCAGATATCATTTTGCGACCTTTTATGGAAGACAAACTTTGTGCAATCGTTCCACCAGACTCTTCCCTAGCTTCCAAAACGTCTATTACTTTAGAAGAACTAGCCCTACACCCGTTTCTCATGAGAGAGAAGGGAAGTGCTGGTCGTGAAATTTTGGATGCATATTTTTCTTTAAAAGACATACACATCCATCCATTATGGGAAAGTTCCAGTACTCAAGCGATTGTACAAGGTGTTGCAATGGGGCTTGGTGTTTCTGTTCTTCCTGAAATGATGATTAAAAAAGATATCCTGGAACACCGTGTTTCATATCTATCTTTTCCAAAACCTCTAAAAAGGAACCTAAATCTTATTTTGCATCGAAACAAACACTTGACAAAAAACATGAAATCATTTATCGAATATTGTATGTTATATTCAGAAAAATAGGAGAAACGATGTAATCCACCATTTCTCCTGTTTTTCTGAATTCGTATGACTTTTTCATTTCTTAAATTCTTTTACGATAATAATATCTTTATTATTTTTCGTATCCATTCGGATTCTGAGACTGCCATCTCCATGAGTCTGCACACATCTCATCCAGTCCTTTTTCAGCCTTCCATCCCAGAACTCTTGCTGCCTTTGCAGGATCTGCATAACACATCGCAATATCTCCGGCTCTTCTTGGTTTGATTTCATAAGGAATCTCTTTTCCGCAAGCCTTGCTGAATGCTTTTACCATATCAAGTACAGAATATCCGACACCCGTTCCAAGATTAATCACATCCAATCCCGGATTACTGAAAATATAGTTGATTGCTTTTACATGTCCCTTTGCAAGGTCTACAACATGGATATAATCACGGACTCCGGTTCCATCCGGTGTATCGTAATCATCACCAAATACTCCAAGCCTCTCAAGCTTTCCGACTGCCACCTGTGAAATATATGGCATCAGGTTGTTCGGAATTCCCTTTGGATCCTCTCCAATACGGCCGCTTTCATGTGCTCCAACCGGGTTAAAGTAACGAAGCAGGATAACATTCATATCCGGATTCGCCTTCTGTACGTCCGTCATGATCTGTTCCATCATAGATTTTGTCCATCCGTAAGGATTGGTACACTGTCCCTTCGGGCACTCCTCTGTGATTGGCATCTCTTCTGGACTTCCGTATACAGTTGCTGATGAACTGAATACAATATTCTTAACACCTGTCTGTTTCATCACATCCATCAGTGTCAGGGTTCCTGTTATATTATTACGGTAGTACTCTAATGGCTTCTGTACCGATTTTCCGACTGCTTTCAGCGCTGCACAGTGGATTACTGCATCTACGTTTTCTTTTTCAAACATTTCTTTTAAAGCAGCTTCGTCCATTACATCTCCTTCATAGAATGTAATGTGCTTTCCGGTAAGTTCTTCTACCCGTTTTAATGATTCTTTTGATGAATTGCAAAGATTGTCATATACAACCACTTCATATCCTTCATTTAAAAGTTCCAGTGCTGTGTGGCTACCGATGTATCCGGCTCCTCCAGTGATTAATATCTTTTTTGCCATTATAGTACCTCCTATTTTTTATTTATCTAAAGTATAAGAATATTCCCATTAGCTGTACATACACAAAGTACAGGAAAATATATATTATCTTCTCTTAAATTCATTCCCTATTCTCTTCATGTCTATCCTCTGTATTCCCTTGTGTATCTCTCTGTATCTAAAGGGAAGATAAGAGGTATCTCTATATCTTATTTCTTTCTTTTCTTTTTCTTTTCTTTCTATATACTTATAAGTTTTCGTTACCCGTAGCGGGTTGGCCACGGAAGTAGTGGCCTTCTCCGTAAGTTCCCGGCTGCGTCCGCTGTCCGAATCGCCGTTCTGTAGAACCGCATCCCTTAGATGGACTCACAGCCGAAAGCGTTCCAGCGTCCTTCCGCTTTAGCCAAGGCGTTCGGCCAGCTAGGGAACGCCTACTAGCCGCAGACAAAAAAACATAGTTATCTTGTATGCAGCTAATAGGGGTTCAACAGTAAGGAAAATACGGAGGTCCACACAGTAACCTTCCTTCACTCTACATGCCCTCGTAATCAGCTTTCCATTTGTTTACAGCTGGTCTTCCTTCACCCAGGGTAAAATACCCTCATGTCTATTCCAGGCCTGGCAATTTATCTGCTCGTCACAGAACGGTTGCGTTCACCGTCAGCATTACCTAGCAGGAGGGTCCCCTGAATTTGTGTGCTCCATTACTTCTCATTTACTAGGATATTAGTGCGATTTTTCCCGCGGTAGAAATGCCGGAATGTGGCTCGCAACACCGGATGTCAGTATTAAGTTCTAAGGGGTAATCATTTTTCTCTTTTGGTAACTCTTTTAAAAACACTTTTACATATATTAGTATGTCAGAAACGTTTTGTAACTTTTGCATTTTATAAATTCTATCTCTTTTCCACTATTATCATCTCCTCCTTTATAGTAGTGTAAGATTCTTTCTACAACTCCTATTTCTGAACAAAATTTTTCAATCCAATATTTTCTCCATATTTCTTTTGTACAGTAAAAAATCTCCTACATGTAGTAGTATGACAGAAACGTTTTGCAACTTTTACATTTTTACAAATTCCATCTCTTTGAGACAGCCATCATCTTCTCTTTTATAGTAATGTCAGATTCTTTTTAGAACTCCTGTTTCTGGACAAAATTCTTCAATCCCTTCTTTTCCCTTATTTTTTTTCGTACAACTTTCAATAACTGTTCTTTCACTATTATCGCAATATGTATTTACCAATAATTATACGCCAAACCTCGTTCACCTTTCTGTCACTACTATATATGAGGGGAAACTATCATTGAAAGGAGTTGTAACTTTTAAAAAGTGCAAAACAAATTCCAAAACCCGGAACTAACGGCAGAACAACAGAATTTGTACAACACGATCATCGCCTTGCAATCATTAATCGAAAGTGCTACATTAAACACAGCAGAGATGTCGCAATACACGGACATGACATATGCAAAAAAGAAAAAACTAGTCAGCGAAATTTATTTCAAAGACAAAAAGCGCAAAGAGTTCTATGCTTGCAAAGACGGACGATATAAATCTTATAATCCACAATTTATTGCACCATCAGAAAAAGAGCTGGTGCAGAAACTCTATGATTACTACTTCAATAACACATTAGAAGATATCTACAAGCAGTGGGTGCAGCATCGTGCAGAAACCCAAATCGTATCTCAGAAAACGATTGAAGAGGACATCGGAATTTGGAACCGATTCATTGCAGATACAGAATTAGCAAGAATGCAAATTGCAGAGATCAAACCAGTACATGTAATGAAATTATTTCAAATTTGGACCGGAAACGGAAAGATTACCAGAAAGGACTTTAACAACCGTAAGTCTGTACTAAATGGCATCTTTCGTCATGCTGTGCTAAATGAAATTATTACATTTAGTCCTATTACCGATCTTCCTTGCAACACATTAAAGTTCAAATTGCCAAATGCTTCAAAAAAAGCTTACACAGTAGAAGAACGTGCTATGCTACTGTCTTATCTAAAGACTTTAGAGCAAGATGCCTACACACTTGCAATTCAATTCGCGTTTTATGGAATTTTTCGAGTCGGAGAAATCAAAGGATTAACTTGGGATACGGAGAACGAAAATATTATCACAATCAAGCAGCAATTGGTAGAAGAACGTACGTTACAAGAGGATATGACTTTCAGTCATCCTCATCGTGTCTTAAAGGATCCAAAAGGCAATCCCTTTTACAGTATACGTACCGAAGAACTTCCAGAAGCTGGAATTAATATTCTGAGAAAAATGAAAGAGCTTAATCCAAATGGAAAGCTTGTATTCATGCACGAGGGACGGCCGCTTACTACAGATACGTTTAACCGGCGTTTAAAGAAATATTGCGGTGAACTGGGGATTACATATCTTTCCAGCCATAAAATCCGCTTTACCAACGCCTCGATGCTTTTTGATGCTGGTGTAAAAGCAATTGACATCCAGCCACTCTTGGGACATTCGAATCTTGCGATGACCCAGCACTACATCGGACAACGTACTACCGAACGAGACTCAACAGAAATGGCCCGAATACTGGCCTAAGCCCTGTAAATACTGCCTGTACAACTTTGTACAACTTTTTATGTAAAACAAAAAGTGCCTCAAACCCTATAATTATAA
>OFMN01000209.1_pt1 | contig 61839 bp, 49 predicted proteins | sample 1541791 | NCBI WGS metagenome assembly OFMN01 (sample SAMN04209248, study PRJEB22552) | human gut metagenome | biome: gut; material: feces | host: Homo sapiens | place: USA: Oklahoma
GTACACTCAAGCCCCATCTTGTATATCCACTATATATTCTATGCTATTTAAAATATCCTCTGTTATTTAAGCAGTTTTTTGGTTGTTTTTAATATGCGATAAGTTACTGTAACATCATTTGAATTAAATATGATCAAACTTAGGCATAAGTGCTGCACCAATAGCTGTAGGACCTGTGTGGCATGCCGTTACAACACCAATACGTGTCTTGAATTCCACACCTGATTCAAGCAGTTTAGTCTTTATGGCTTCTTCCACTTCTTTACGGAATTCTTCTGCCTCGTCCTTGTTGGTACAGTAGCCAACGGTGATATCATAGTCGTTGATATCTATGCCAGGTTCTTCGAAATGCTTGCATAAAAATTCAATAACTTTAGCTTTAGCTTTCTTTCTTGTCCTAAAGAATCCACCAACACTGATTTCTCCGCCCTTCATGATGATGATAGGACGTAAACTCAACTTGCTTGTTATCATAGCCGCTGTTCTAACAAGACGACCGCCTTTAGTAAGGTAATCAAGCGATTCTGTTGTGAATATGATTCTTCCGTAGGGTCTTAATGCCTCAAGCTTTTTAACAGCCTCCTCATAAGAATAACCAGCATCTCTCATGCACATAGCTTCATAAACAAAAAGAGACATAGATGCAGAGTTCTGTAAAGAATTGATAACGGTAATCTTAGCATCAGGATGATCCTCAAGAATCATATCTTTTGCCGAGCAGGCAGAGTTATAAGAGCCTGAGAAAAATGTTGTAATACAGCAGCATATTATAGGAATACCAGCCTCAACTGATGGCATGAAAGCATCAACATAATCCTGTATAGATGGAAGAGAAGACTTTGGAAAAGCATTCTCATTTGTCATTTTTTTATAAAATTCATCATAGCTGATCTCGAACTGCTCTTTATAGTAAGTATGTCCGTCAAATGTTGTATATAAAGGGACTAATGTAACATCATGTTCGTCTGCGTAGTCTTTAACCCAGTCACATGAAGTATCACTTATAAGTTTAAACATATATGCCTCCAACTTGAGTAAAATTTCTTTGTATATGATAACACATAGTTTTGAATACTACAATATATAATTTGAAAAATGTTTAAATGCCATGTAAAGATTTTTCTATATAGATGAATGAGCTATGAATAAAAGTTACAGAGAGTAAGAGCTATACGAAGGATGAAATTTACAGAAGTAAAAAATATACGAAAAATAAAAAAATATACAAAGAATAAGAAACATAAAAAGAGATGTAAAATAAAAACATACAAACAAAAATACAAAAATATGTAATATTTATACAAAAATAATTGATAATAATAAAAATATATGGTAATATTGCTATAAGTTTTTTGAAGATGTAAGGGTCTTAAATACCTTTTGATCCTGACATCTACATTATTTTAATATAAGGAAAGAGAGAAAGAAAAACATGGAAGCTTTATTGATTTTGGTCATAGTGGCATCGTTGCTTGCTATTGGCTATGCGGCATTTAACTTTGCAAGTGTTAAGAGACTTGATGAAGGAACAGATCGCATGAAGGAGATTGCATCAGCCATAAGAGTTGGTGCGAACGCATTTATAGAGTATGAATATAAAATAATAGCAGTAGTAGTTGCTGTTATAGCAGTTATCTTTATGATTATATTTACAATCCAGTATAAAGCGTTTAGCTGGGAACCATCGGTATGTTTTATAATCGGAGTTGTTATGAGCGCCCTGGCAGGATATGTAGGCATGAAGATAGCAACTTATTCTAATGTAAGAGTATCTAATACAGCAAGACAGACAAAAGATATAGGTAAGACACTAAAGGTTGCTTTAAAGGGCGGTTCAGTCATGGGATTATGTGTAGGAGGATTTGCTCTTTTAGGTCTTTTTCTTGTCTATCTTATATTCGGTTATGGATTGGGACATATAAAAACAGAATCACTTATAGAAGGACAGCATGTGTTCACGCAGTGTCTTTCATGTTATGCATTAGGCTGTTCCATAGTTGCCATGTTTAACCGTGTGGGTGGTGGTATATATACAAAGGCAGCAGATATGGGAGCCGATCTTGTTGGTAAGACAGAGGCACATATACCAGAGGATGATCCACGTAATCCAGCGACTATAGCTGATAATGTAGGTGATAACGTTGGAGATGTTGCAGGACTTGGTTCAGATCTTTTAGAGTCATTTGTAGGTGCAATATCATCAGCTATTATTCTTGCAGTAAGCTTATCACTTCATGCAGCGGCTGATGCAGCTATACCATATGATGTATTACAGAAAATGATGTATTTCCCACTTGTGTTTGCATCTATTGGTCTTATTGCATCTATACTTGGTATTGCATTTGTACTTTTAAAGAAAGGTTCTGATAATCCTCACAGGGATCTTAACATATCAACGTGGAGTGCAGCAGCTATAACTATTATTGGTGGCTTTGTGGCAACATATATGTTATTTAAAGGAAGAACAGATTTTTCTGCAATAAGTTTTAATATAGGCTTTATATCACCATGGATAGCAGCTTCACTTGGTGTTGTAAGTGGTGTGGTAATAGGCGGAATAGCAGAATACTATACAAGCTATGATTATAAGCCTACACAGCTTATAGCACTTGCATCTAAGGAAGGCCCGGCACTTACTATAACACAGGGACTTGCAGTTGGCATGAAGTCGTGTATGCTGCCTCTTATTGTACTTGGTCTTACAACATATGTTTCATATGCAGTGTCTGGTATGTTTGGTATTGCCATGGCAGCAGTAGGTATGCTTTCCTTCGTATCAGCTACAGTATCAGTTGATACATACGGACCTATTTCAGATAATGCAGGTGGTATAGCTGAGATGGCTGAGCTTGAACCTGCGGTAAGAGATATTACAGATAAACTTGATTCGGTAGGCAACACGACAGCAGCTATAGGTAAAGGCTTTGCCATAGGTTCAGCTTCGCTTGCAGCATTATCACTTATGGTAAGCTTTTTATATGCATTTCTTCCAGCAGGTGAAACACTGTCACTGGATTTTACCAATCCGCTTATACTTGCAGGTGCATTAGTAGGTGGAGCACTTCCATTCCTGTTTTCAGGTATGCTTATAGAGGCAGTAGCCAATGCAGCAAGGAAGATGGTTGAAGAGGTCAGAAGACAGTTCAGGGAAATCCCTGGTATACTTGAGGGTAAGGCAAAACCTGATTATAAGACATGTATAGAGATATCTTCACAGGGTGCATTAAAGGAAATGAAGGTTCCATCTGTTCTTGCTATTCTGTTTCCGCTTGTTTCAGGCTTTCTTTTTGGACCTATGTTTGTTGGAGGACTTCTTATAGGTGCAACACTTTCAGCAATCATGCTTGCTATATTTACAGGTAATGCAGGTGGTGCATGGGATAACGGCAAGAAGTATATTGAATCAGGTGCAGTTAAAGGACAGGGTAAAGGTTCACCTGCACACGATGCAGCAGTTGTTGGTGATACAGTTGGAGATCCTTTAAAAGATACAGTAGGTCCTTCATTAGATATTCTTATCAAGATTATGTCAACAGTATCGCTTGTAGCAGCTGTACTTTTCTATAATTATAATCTTTTATATCTTATATTCGGTATAAGATAAAGTCAGGATTGCTACATTGCTATGCAATCCACGCAATCCTGACATCATAATATACATAAGCGGAAAACTATATTCGCAGATTATTAATCTGCATAGTAGTTTCCGCTTATTTTATGCACAATTTATGTAAATATATGTAAAATAAGTTTAAAACTGAATAAAAACTAGCTAAACTAAGACAATCAGATATGGTTTATTATTTAAAAAAGTGGTAGAATAAATAATATAACATCTTATTATTAAAGAAGAGGATTTATAAAATGAAGGTATTGGCATTTCTTACAGATGGTTTTGAAACAGTGGAAGCGTTAGCAGTTATAGATGTATTAAGAAGAGCGAAGATTAATGTAATAACAGTTTCTATTACAGGTGATAAGTTAGTTGAAAGTGCACAGAATATTAAAGTCCAGGCTGATAGCCTGATATCAGAGATAAAATGTGAAAAAGATGATGTGATGTTTCTTCCAGGAGGACCAGGACACAAAGCATATGCTGATTGTGAAGCTTTGACTGATATGCTTATAACACATAACAATGAAGGTGGAAGGATTGCAGCTATATGTGCAGCACCAAGTGTTATAGGAAGGTTGGGCATGCTCAAAGGAAAGAAAGCAACATGTTTCCCTGGCTTTGAAGAAATGCTGAAAGGGGCAGAGCTTGCATGCGCAGATGTCAGAGTTGTGACAGACGGCAACATTACAACATCAAGAGGAATGGGAACATCTATTGATCTTGGCCTTGAACTTGTAAGACTATTAGAAGGAAGGGACGAAGCTGATAGACTTGCGCATAGTACACAGTATGTGAATGCATAATGTTGATTTGGGAGTTAAGATAAAAGTATGAATGAGTATTATGATTACGATGAGGCATTAAAAGTAAATCAGGAAAGAAAGCGTAAGGCTGCAGCATTAAAACGCAAAAGACAGGCACAGATACGTCTGATAAAAAGAAATATATTATGTGCGGTTATTCTTGTAGCATTGACACTGATTGTTATTCAGTTTTTAAGACACATAGTTCCGGATATAAGCAGACAGAATGAGTTAAAACAGGAAATGGTGTTGGCTGATACTGGAAATTATGATGATGTGATAACGGTTGTACAGGAAAAACCAACCTTTAGATATGCATTAAAGTCGGTTATGTATAAGGAAATGACAGATACAGATATACAGTCACCATATATAGCGCTTCTTGATGTTACTGATAATGAGTTTATAGCAGGAAAACAGATTAATACAAGGATATATCCTGCATCTATGACAAAGGTTATGTCACTGATAATTGCTGTTGAAAATATAAAAGATCTTAATGAAACATATAAGTTTGGATTTGATGAACTGAATTATCTTTATATAGAGCAGGCCTCTGTGGCAGGCTTTAGTGTTGATGAGGAAGTTAAAGCTAAGGATCTTTTATATGGTCTGGTTCTGCCATCTGGTGCAGATGCGGCTTATGGTATTGCAAGGCTGGCAGCAGGTTCACAGGAGGCTTTTGTAGAGCTTATGAATGAAAAATGTGATGAGTTAGGTTTAAAGAATACTCATTTCTGTAATCCATCAGGACTTCATGACGAAAACCAGTATACAACACCTGCTGAGATGGCTCTTATTATGAAATATGCTATGAGCAACGAAGAGTGTGCGAAGGTTCTTGGAACTTATCAGTATACAACAGAAGCAACACCGCAGCATCCGCAGGGAATATCTCTTACAAGTACTATGTTTTCAAGAATGTATGGAAATGAAGTAGAAGAAGTAACTATTAAAGCAGGAAAGACAGGATATACAGACCAGGCACATAACTGTCTAGTGAATTATGCTGTTAAAGGCGATAAAGAGTATGTAACAGTTATGGCAGCAGCTGGAAACAGATGGTATGTTATATTTGATGGATTTAAGATTCTTGAGCGTTATCTTCCATAACTTACCATAATAATATAATAAGGATTACACATAATAATACCAGGATAAGCAATAAAGCTTATTCAATAACAATGATACGTCATAAGACGTAAGGACGGAGGTTTATTATGGCTAATTCAAGTTCAACTTCATCAAAGACTAAACAGAATGCACAGGATGCACTCGACAGATTCAAGATGGAAGTAGCATCAGAGATCGGTGTTAACTTAAAGGAAGGCTACAATGGAGATTTAACTTCCGCTGAGGCAGGTTCTGTTGGTGGTAACATGGTTAAGAAGATGATAAAAAGACAGGAAGAACAGATGTCGCAGGGTAACTAGAAATAGTGCTTAAGATGTTCTGATAGTTTTATGTTTGTCATCAGCATGTGACAGGAAATGCTGAAACATCACCTGATATATGATAGATATCTTATATCAGGTGATGTTTTTTGTTGCTTATATTTTTGACATTTACATCATATTATTTATACCAATATTTGTTTGAGTCTATATTTAATTATACCCATAGGCTGTAAGTAGGCTTATCCATTTTCTGGTCCAGTGTTTCCATGAGAAATCAGAGTATGCATAATTATATCCGTTTCTAAGTTCATTTATAATATTTTCGTCTTTGTGTTCTATTCTTTTTAGAAGCTGGTTTAATATATCCGGCATAGAGTCAAGAGCCTCAAGTGAATATGTATGGATACCATAAGCACTTTTATTTTTTAGTACATATGTAAAATAATCAGATGTATCAGACAGGCAGAGACAGCCATTCATAAGTGATAAAGGTATGCGGTCGTGAATACCGTATTTAAACCAAGGCATCTGATTAACTGATATCTGTGAAGAAGCATATATGCATGGTAAGCTGCTGTAAGATACTTCCGGTCTTATATGAAGGTATTTAGATATATCAGGAGCAAGAATATCGCATTTGTCAGCGAAAGCATCCCATCCATGTCCATATATTATTATATCGATATGATTTTTGATTATCTGGGTAATGATTTCTTCACGTATGACGGCTTGAAGAAATACATCAACAAGAAAATTATTATACAGGTATTCAACAGGCCGCATATCTGTATTTAAGATGTCTGCCTCTATCAGTTCTTTAACAGCAGCTTCCTGTGTGAGTCCGGGCTTTTCAAGAAGAAGCGTAAAAAGCGGATGATTATCAAGGGAATGTCTGCTGCTATATAGTAAAGACGTTTTGATGGGATCTGTGTAAGTGCCAGTGAATATAAGATTGTCAGGCCGTTTGAAATATCCGGATAGGACTTTGCTGGCATTGTATGTGTATGGATCTAAGGAACCAGACAAGGAACCGGAAGTTTGCTGCAGTGACTGGAAGTTATCAGCAGCAAGAGGCATGACATGTACGCTTCTTATGTGTGGAAAACTTTCTTTTATCAATGCTGCATGGTTCATATCAAGACATATAATATTAAAGCTGTGTATGGTGGCACTGAGAGCTTCATAATGATATAAAGGATGATCCAGTATATAATGCCATATAGGAATATTAAAATAATTCAGCAGATATTCGTTGTTATATCTTATAACAGGAATACGTGTATTGATATCAATAACAGCATCATAGTCAGCATCAAAATAAGGCTTCAATATGGCGTAAGCCATATCAGAAGCCTTTGGAACTTTTATATGAGTTACATGCATACCTGCATTGATTAATTCATCTGAGATTCTTTTTTCAAAATAATCTGTTGAACTATAACATATATCTTTTGAACTTAGAAAGAGTATTTTTTTCATATATTTATTTCCTTGTTATTACTTTGCTGTTACATTAAATTCTGCATTATAAAATCATAAATATCCTGGCTTGAATCTTTCCATTTGCTGCACATTTCTTTTGCCTGTTCCTCTAAAGGTACATCAAGATTTAATTCAATAAGCTTGCTGTTTCCTTCCTTAACCATAAGATGAGCAATATATGAACCATTGGTGGTGCGGTAGTAGTCTGATGTGGTTCCAACCTCACTCTTAAGTTCATATTTGTTTGTGACAAGATAGTTGTCTATTTCTTCCCTGATAGTCTGGGATATCTTTGTATAGAAAAAAGCTACAGTATCTTCACCTTCCTGTGTCAGCTTATATTGTGTGTTATTCTCATAGTTTATCTGTTGTATGAATGAATCCTCAACAAGTGAGTTAATAGTTTCCTGAAATGTAAAATAATTAGTATATTCTTTATCAAGCATAAAAGTAGATATCTGTACATTGGAAAGTGGAAAGTTTACTTTACTTAACATGTATAGAATCATAAGCTTGTATAGAGTTGTCGAATCAGTGTTCATGTATAATTCCGTCCTTGGTAGATGTTATTATCTTTAAAATACTGGTTTAGAGTGTTTAAAACCAGTTTCTTATTAGCACTCCACATAGGAGCTTCAAGCAGGGACTTAGGACCATCGCCTGTTATACGATGTATGACCATATCCTTTGGCAGACGTGCTATTATCTGTCCTACAATAGCAGTGTATTCGTTTAAATCCAGTGCTTTAAAAGCACCATTAATATAATCTGTATAAAGATCTGTACCTTTTAAAATGTGTAGAAGCTGAAGTTTAATTCCCCATGCACCGCTGTGTGCGATATAATCGGCAGTTTCCAATATATCAGAAGTGCTTTCACCAGGAAGACCTATTATCATATGTACAATAGGGTGAATACCTATGTTTATCAGTCTTTTTACACAATTATCGTATGTATCAAGAGAATATCCCCGTCTTATATAATCAGCAGTATTTTCGTGTATAGTCTGCAGCCCAAGTTCTATCCATACAGGCTTTATAGAAGCAAGTTCGGATAGAAGTGATAATATATTGTCGTCTATGCAGTCTGGTCTTGTCGCTATTGAAAGAATATCAATATCATTTCTTGATATAACTGGCATATAAAGATTACGAAGATAGGACACATCAGCATATGTATTGGTAAAGGACTGAAAATATGCGATATAATGTCCATCATTATATTTTGCTGCTATAAGTTCTTTGGCTTTTATAATCTGTTCATCGACAGATTGTGAAAGTGCATATCCTGCCCTGCCACCGGCAAAATCACCAGAACCACCAGCACTGCAGAATATACATCCTCTAGTGTCAATTAGCCCGTCACGGTTAGGACACGACATACCACCGTTCAGGGCTAATTTATATATCTTATGACCATATTCTTTTTTTAAGTATTCGTTTAGTGAATAATAATATGGCAACATTATCTGATATGATCCATAACAGCTTTAGCCACAACATCTGTAACCTGTGGATCAAAAGCTTCTGGCAGAATGTTTGTATCAGAAAGCTGTGATTCAGGTATAAGGTTTGCTATAGCAAGGGCAGCAGCAAGCTTCATTTCTTCTGTTATCTGTGTAGCACGTCCTTCTAATGCACCTTTGAATATACCAGGGAAAGCTATTACGTTATTGACCTGGTTAGGGAAATCCGAGCGGCCCGTTCCTACAACTCTTGCACCAGCAGCTTTGGCTATATCTGGCATGATCTCAGGTACAGGGTTGGCCATGGCAAATATAATAGCATCCTTATTCATGGTTTTAACCATATCTGCTGTTACTATATTAGGAGCAGAAACACCTACAAATACATCAGCACCAACAAGGGCATCTGCAAGTGAACCAGTTTTTTCTTCAAGGTTAGTTACTTCCATCATAGATTCCTGCATCCAGTTAAGGCCTTCGCTCTTTTTAGAAAGAATACCTGACTTGTCGCACATTGTTACATTCTTGAAACCATATGTAAGAAGAAGCTTGGTAATAGCAACGCCAGCAGAGCCGGCACCGTTTATTATGACCTTACATTCTTCCTTGTTTTTTCCTGTTACCTTAAGACCATTAATTATACCGGCAAGCACAACGATGGCAGTACCATGTTGGTCATCATGGAATACAGGTATATCAAGAAGTTCTTTTAATCTTGATTCTATTTCAAAGCATCGTGGAGCAGATATATCTTCAAGGTTGATACCGCCAAATGCAGGAGCTATATTAACAACTGTTTTGATGATTTCGTCAGTATCCTGTGTATCAAGACAGATAGGCACTGCGTTAACTCCACCAAATGATTTGAATAAAACGGCTTTTCCTTCCATAACAGGCATAGCTGCATGAGCTCCTATATTGCCAAGTCCAAGGACAGCACTTCCGTCAGATACAACAGCAATAGTGTTTGCTTTGATAGTGTACTTGTAAGCAGCTTCCTTATCTTTAGCAATAACCTTGCAAGGTTCAGCTACACCAGGTGTGTAAGCAAGAGCAAGGTCTTCTCTTGTAGTGATACTCATCTTAGGAGTTGTTTCGAATTTTCCGTTCCATTCTTCATGAAGCTGTAAAGCTTTTTCTGCATTAGTCATGATATATATGTTCCTTTCATTATATAAGTGAATCAGTAGTGGTAAAATTAACAATACAAAATACTGAAAATATTATCCCAATATTCATATAATATCACAAGCTAAAAATATCATCAATATAAGTCTTTCATTTCTGGAAAAAATATTGTATAATAGGAAAGAAATCTAAGATACACGTTTCAGTATCGTTTCCCAGATAACATAACAGTATGATCAACGATTAATAGAATTATTAAGTTTACGAAAGCTTATATACAAAAGCAAAGAGTTATGCGTAATGTGTTGGTATTCAGGAGGTTTTGAATGAGAGAAAAGTTAGAAACACTTTCAGTAAGCGTATTGAAAGAATTTGCAAAGGATAAGAATATAAAGAATATATCTGCCATGAGAAAAAGCGAGCTTATAGATGCTATTCTGGCTGCTAACAATGAAGAAGAGCAGACACATAGTAAACATGACGAAGAAAAAACAGTTAAAAAAGAAGTGAAAAGAAGCTCGTCATATGAAAGAAATGTACATGCCGCAGATATTGTCAATGATGAAAAAGTATCATATGACAACCGGCAGCAGGAGAATAGACAGCAGGAAAGTACTGATACAGCAGATATACAGGAAAATGTACCTGAGATAGCTGATGGTATATTAGAGGTGCTTCAGGAGGGATATGGATTTATCAGATGTGAGAATTTCCTTCCGGGAGATAATGATGTGTATGTTGCACCTTCACTTATCAGAAAGTTTAACTTAAAGACAGGAGATATCATAAGAGGACCTAAAAGACCTAAGACACAGAGCGAAAAGTTTTCAGCTATCAGTTTTTTAGAAACAGTTAATGGTCTTAGTCCTATAGTGGCACAAAGAAGAAGAGCCTTTGAAACTCTTACACCTATATTTCCTAATGAAAGAATCCATCTTGAAAAGAATTCCAACACAATAGCCATGAGAATGGTAGACCTTATATCTCCTATAGGTAAAGGACAGCGAGGTATGATCGTGTCACAGCCTAAGTCAGGAAAAACAACACTTCTTAAGCAGATTGCCAATGCAGTTACTAAGAATAATCCTGAAATGCATCTTATGATACTTCTTATAGACGAGCGTCCTGAGGAAGTGACAGATATAAGGGAGTCTATAGTTGGTGATAACGTGGAAGTTATATATTCTACATTTGATGAGCTTCCTGAAAGACACAGAAGAGTTTCAGAGATGACTATAGAAAGAGCAAAAAGACTTGTGGAGCAGAAGCAGGATGTTATTATACTTCTTGATAGTATAACAAGACTTGCAAGGGCATATAATCTTACAGTGCAGGCAAGTGGACGTACATTATCAGGTGGTCTTGATCCGGCAGCACTTCATATGCCTAAAAGATTCTTTGGTGCTGCACGTAACATGAGAGAAGGGGGAAGCCTTACAATACTTGCAACAGCGCTTGTTGAGACAGGAAGCAAGATGGATGATGTTGTATTCGAGGAATTCAAGGGAACAGGCAATATGGAACTTGTACTTGACAGAAAGCTTTCAGAGAAGAGAGTTTTTCCTGCCATAGATATAGCTAAGTCAGGAACCCGTAGAGAAGACCTCCTTCTTAATAAAGAAGAGCTTGAAGCGGTTGATATTATGAGAAAAGCACTTAACGGCTTAAAGACCGATGAAGCTGCAGAAAGAATTCTTGACTTATTTACCAAAACTAAGAATAATGCGGAATTTGTACAGACTGTCATAAAGAATAGAAGAGTGTAAAATTTTTAATTTGAAAAAATTATATAAAAATAAAATTTGTGCTTGCATTATATAGAACGCTATGATACAATAACAAAGCTGTTTATCAAAATGATAAAAAGAAATAAGGATAAATCATATAAAGATATTGTAAAGAGGTGAAAATAATGAGAGAAGGAATACATCCAGCATACTACCAGGCAAAGGTTGTTTGTAACTGTGGTAATGAATTCGTAACAGGATCTACAAAGGAAGAAATCCACGTAGAAATCTGTTCAAAGTGCCATCCTTTCTATACAGGACAGCAGAAGGCTACATCAGCTCGTGGACGTATTGATAAGTTCAACAAGAAGTATGGTGTTAATAACTAGTTATGAGCATGAAGTTGAGGTTGTCAAAAACCTCAACTTTTTTACTTTATACGTTTTTAACAAAACAGGAGGTATGTGCTATGAAACCATCAGGTATAGGTGGACAGGCTGTTATTGAGGGGATTATGATGCGCAACAAGGATAAGTATTCTATTGCGGTAAGAAAGCCTGATCATGAGATAGAAGTTACTGTAAGAGATTGTAAGCTGCTTACAGAAAAACATAAATGGATGGGATATCCTATAATAAGAGGTGTTGTAAGCTTTATAGATTCTCTTATAACAGGAATATCAACAATAAATTATTCTGCATCATTTTATGACGATCCAGAGGAACAAAAAATAACGAAAGCAGATGAGATAGGAAAATCACTGTTTAAAGATAAGTTTGAGTCAGTTTTGATGGCATTTACAGTTATATTATCTGTATTTATGGCTGTAGGGCTTTTTATGCTGCTTCCTTATTTTGTTTCCAGACTTGTAAAGGGATACGTAGCATCTAAAACACTTCTTAACTTTATAGAAGGACTTGTAAGAGTTGCTATATTTATATTGTATCTGCTTATTATATCTCTTATGAAAGATATAAAAAGAACATTTATGTACCATGGTGCAGAGCATAAGTGTATTAACTGTATAGAAAATGGTGCAAGACTCACAACAGAGAATGTTATGAATAGTTCAAGATATCATAAAAGATGTGGTACAAGCTTCCTTTTTATAGTTATGTTCATAAGTATAGTGTTCTTCATATTTATAAGAGTGGATAACACAGCACTTCAGGTAGTTATAAGATTACTTCTTGTTCCTGTTATTGCAGGTGTTTCTTATGAGTTCATAAGATGGGCAGGAAAGAATGATAACGGATTCACAGTTGTTCTTAGTAAACCAGGTATGTGGCTTCAGAGACTTACTACACGTGAACCAGATGAAGAGATGGTTGAAGTGGCTATTAAGGCTGTAGAAGAAGTGTTTGACTGGAAGGCGTTTTTAAAGGAATATTATGCCCATTCGCCTAATCCTGAGGCAGATATGCTTGCATCAGAGGCTAAGCTTGCCATGGATGGAGAACTTATACACAAGGCTAAAAACACAAGAAAAATAGATGCCAGAAAGGTTGCACATGAGGCAGCAATGGCTGAAACAATAAGAGCGGTTGAGATAAAGTCTGTATCAAACAGTGATACAACATCAGATACCAAAGCTGCTGATGATAAAATCTCTGATACAGAAAAAGAAGAAGTAGTAATGTCTGAAACACAAGATACAGCAGATGCCGTTGAGACATTTGAAGATGTAAGAAAGACAGAAGATAATCTTGAATCTGCTGATGTAGCTGAAAGCCAGGATGATAGTGCAGAACAGCAGACTAAGGAAAATGAAGAAACATCACAAGATACAGAAGAAGCACTTCCAGAAGGCTTTGAAATAGAAGAGGAATATGAAACTGTCAATAAGGTAGAAGGTGCTGCAGGCGGTGAGTATGCAGTGACAACAGAAAAGGTTCCTGAAACAGATGAATCAGAGAATATGACAGTGGAAGAGGTTGAAGCTGGCTTTGAGATAGAAGAGCCTGAAGATACAGAAGAAGCAGAAGATATAAACGCAGATGATGTACCGTTATTCAAACAGAGAGACAGACACTAAATATGATGATATACAATAGTAATAATATGCCAGCTATACACACATACAAAGATGCAGTAAGATATGGTGCAAGGGTGCTTAAGCAGGCGGATATAGACAATCCGGATTATGATGCATTAGAGCTGTTCCTTTATGTGACAGGCATAGATAGAACAACCTATCTTATTAATGCGACTGATGAGATAGACAATGAAGCCCTGAGAAAATATCTTGGATATATAATAAAAAGATCACATCATATTCCGCTTCAGCATATTATGGGATACACATATTTTTATGGAAGAAAGTATATTGTGAATGAACATGTACTTGTACCAAGACAGGATACAGAAGTGCTGGTAGAAGAAGTGGCAAAGCTTACAACTGCTGATAGCAGGGTGCTTGATATGTGTACGGGCTCAGGATGCATTATTATATCGCTTGCATCGTTGGGACATACATATAGCGGTATACATGGAGCAGTCGGAGTTGATGTATCCCTAGATGCATTAGAGGTTGCACAGAATAATAAAGATATTAATAATGTACCATATGTTGAACTGATTCAAAGTGATATGTTTGAAGCTTTGGAAGGCAGTGGAATGAAGTTTGATGTTATTGTATCCAATCCACCTTATATACCAACAAGAGTTATAAAGGGACTTGATGAAGAGGTACGGCTGCATGATCCGTTTATTGCACTTGATGGAGATGAGGATGGACTGAAGTTTTACAGGATTATTACTGATAAAGCAAGAGATTATCTAAATAAAGACGGATATCTGTGTTACGAGATAGGTCATGACCAGGCAGCTAAAGTCAGTGATATATTGTCTTCATATGGATATAATGATATTAGAGTTATAAAGGATCTTGCGGGACTTGACAGAGTTGTTGTTGCAAGATATTATGGTACGAGTGTCAGAAGTGGACGTTATAATATATAGATAGAATGGAGTCAGAATACTATGAGCATGTTTGATAGATTAGAAGATACATTACGCCGTTATGAAGACGTAACGGCAGAGCTTGGTAATCCTGATATAGTTAATGACCAGGAAAAGTTCAGAAAATATATGAAAGAACAGAGCAATCTTGCACCTATCGTTGAAGCTTATACAGAATATAAGGCAAGTAAGCAGAATATAGAAGATAGTCTTCAGATGATAAGTGAAGAAAGTGACGAGGAACTTTTAGAGATGGCAAGAGAGGAACTTGCTGATTCTAAGAAGAAGGTTGAAGAATTAGAGAAGAAGCTTAAAATATTACTTCTTCCTAAAGATCCTAATGATGATAAGGATATCGTTGTTGAAATCAGAGCAGGTGCAGGTGGAGAAGAAGCAGCGCTTTTTGCCGCAGAGCTTTTCCGTATGTACTCACACTATGCAGATACTAAGGGCTGGAAGATAGAAGTAGTTAATGCTGATGAAACTGGTATCGGCGGTATGAAGGAAGTCGAGTTTATGGTTAAGGGCCAGGGTGCATACTCGGTTATGAAGTACGAAAGTGGTGTGCACAGAGTACAGAGAGTTCCTGTAACAGAATCTAACGGAAGAATTCAGACTTCAACAGCCTCTGTAGCAGTTATGCCAGAGGCAGAGGAAGTTGATATACAGATAGATGACAAGGATATCCGTATTGACGTTATGCGTGCCTCAGGTAACGGTGGACAGTGTGTCAACACAACTGACTCAGCAGTCCGTCTTACTCATTATCCTACAGGTATAGTTATCTACTCACAGACAGAAAAGTCACAGATACAGAATAAGGAAAAGGCATTTGCACTTTTAAGAGCAAAGTTATATGACCTTGAAACTCAGAAAGCACATGATGCAGAAGCTGATGCAAGAAGAAGCCAGATAGGTACTGGCGACAGAGCTGAGAAGATAAGAACTTACAACTTCCCACAGGGACGAGTTACAGATCACAGAATTGGTCTTACACTTTATAAGCTTGATAAGATTATGAATGGTGATATTCAGGAAATCATTGATGCCTGCATAGCAGCTGACCAGGCTGCAAAGCTTGCTAAGATGGGTGAAGAATAAAAACTTGATTTTACTGGGCATTGAAGAAATATCCAGATATATGAATTGAATAAAGGTGTAATTGAAACGGTCTTTGACAATGTCAAAAGACCGTTTTTTGATTGAATTAAAGCGAGAGGATGCTTGTAGATTAATTCCTGAAATGTCAGACATACAAATGTGGTATCCTGCTTTTAATATGTTTTTATGAATAAAGGATATTGAAAAAGGACATAATTATGGTATAATTAGACCATAAATAAGGAGGTGTATGTTATGCCACAAATAATTCCAATTAAAGACTTGAAGAATACATCAGAGATATCTGATATGTGCCATAAGGCAGAGGAGCCAATTTATGTTACGAAAAATGGCTATGGTGATATGGTAATTATGAGCATGGAGATTTATGAGTCAACAATGAGACAGATTGCCATGTACAGAGATATTGAGATATCTGAAAAGCAGATAGAGGCAGGACTAGTAAAGGATGCCAGAACAGCACTTAGAGAAACGAGGGCAAAGTATGGCTTATAAATTAAATGTTACCGAGTATGCCGGTGAATTGCTTGATAATATTATGTATCATTTGATTTATCGTTTAAGGAATAAACAGGCAGCGAAGCATTTGTTAGATTGTATTGATGTAATCTATGATAGATTAGAGGTCAATCCTTTTCAATTTGCAGAATGTAGAGATTCATATCTTGCCAGGAAAGGGTATAGAGAAGCAGTTGTGCCACAGATGAATTATATTATCATTTTTGATGTGAGAGATGATGTTGTAAATGTAGTTGGTATTTTCCACCAATTAGAGAATTATCAAAATAAATTGTAATATATTTATGATGAATCAGAGTCAGTCGAAAGGCTGGCTCTGATTTTTACCCTCTTTTTGAAGTCGCAAAGATAATTAAGCAGTTGAGAAGCTTCTTAGATAAGTGTCTTGTGAATATCTGTATATCCCATAAAGCTTACATGATAATTATATTTGCACACGAAAGATCATTGCTAAGATCATACACGGTTCCGGATTTGATACCAACAACAGTTGGACGTAGTATGTAATGTGCATTGTTTTTTACAACCCTGGCACGTTCACCGTTGCTTAGTTCAACGATAGAATCAACAGGATATAATATTATACTTTCAAGGAAGCTTTTCATAGCAGTAATGTCAAGTTCCTCTGTCATAGACATGATCATTTCAACTGCATCACGTTGTGAAAATGCAGACTTATATGGTCTTTCTGTTACGAGTGCATCATATATGTCGGTGACGGTAAGGATTTTGGCATAGCTGGTTATTTTATCACTTGGAAAACCAAGCGGATATCCGTGGCTGTTCATTTTCTCATGGTGCTGAAGTACAGCAAGGCTTATTTCGTTGCTGAACTCATTTTTATCATTTATCATATGATATCCAAATACAGGATGCTGCTTCATAACAGCGAATTCATCATCTGTAAGTTTACCAGGTTTGTTAAGAATCTCTAGAGGTATTTTGGTTTTACCTATGTCATGAAGAAGTCCGGCAACTCCTATTTCATATATCTGCTTCTGTGATAAGCCCTGTTGTTTTGCAAGTATCATAGACATAGTAGCAACGTCAACGCTATGCTTAAAGGTATATTCGTCACTTGTTTTAAGTGCGTTAATATCTATGGCAATGGCATCATTATCGTTAATGGCTGTCATAAGGTTAGAAGCTATATTGTTAGTGGTATCTGCCAGCTGGTCTGATCCAGCATTGGCATATATATATTGTATTCCCTCAGCAACACGCGTTTTAACACTATTGGAAAGCTCAACCTTGGAGCGGTCATCAGTACGAAGACGTTCAATCTGCTTTCTGGCCTGTGGCGATATACTTTTTTCTATATCATCATCAGATTCTTCGCCTGTCTGGATATATACCATCATAATCCCCATCCTAAGGAGCGATTCAATGACGTAATTATCAAGAATGGATCCTTTTTGAACAAGGTTTCGTCCAGCACGGTCTACTACTGACTGGTCGATTTTCATTCCCTCTTTTAGTTGTCTTGTTCTTACTAAACGTCTTGTAATCATATAATAAGTTCTCCATGCTGGTTCAATTGTTACAGCTTCTATAATGTATTCATAAATAAAGTTTTTCTACATCATTTGAATAATAATTTTCCTAGTTAAGATATTATATACCAATTATAAGTAAAATTCTATATATTTTCATTAAAGCAGCTTTACAAAAATAAGTACAAAAATTGAAACAATTACCAGCTTTTCATATTTTAGCCACAAAATAACCATTGATTCTATTAATGATATAAAAGTGTAAGGCTGATACTAACAGTAATATTGGAAATATGCTTACTATTGAATTTGATTATTGCCTGATATTTCACAGTTATATATTTTTATTTTTTAGAGCCTGGTATGTTTTTACATTTTTACAGCTTTGACACTTCTGAAATATTATATTATACTATTCTAAATGGAGGAAATAGTGTGATATGAAGAAGTCAAATGCTTCGGCGTTAATGCCAATACTTGTTTTTTTAATATTATATCTGGGGTTTGGAATTGTATTTGAGTATGTTATGAAAATTCCTATGGGCTTTTATAATATTCCTATTATAGCAGCATTTCTTGTGGCAATTCTTGTAGCCTGTATGCAGAATAAAGGTGTAGCTTTTGATAAGAAGCTTGAGATAATGGCATCCGGTTTGGCTGATAAGAATATAATAACAATGATTCTTATATTTCTTACAGCAGGTGTATTCGTAGGAGTGGCAGGAAGAAGCAGTGCAGAGAGTGTGGCATATTTTATGCTTGATATAATACCAGCCAGATTCGCAGTTGCAGTACTTTTTATAGTTGCCTGTTTTGTATCGACTGCTATGGGGACTTCGGTTGGAACTATAACACTTATTGTTCCTATTGCAGTAGCTGTATCAGAGGCTTCAGGTTTTTCTGTACAGCTATGTATGGCATCTGTTATGGGTGGAGCTATGTTTGGAGATAACCTTTCGTTTATTTCTGATACGACGATTGCTGCATGTAATGGACAGGGATGTGCTATGAAGGATAAGTTCAGGGAGAATTTCTGGATTGCATTCCCAGCAGCAGTTGTGACACTGATTGTTATTCTGTTATTGTCATTTGGAACGGATATATCCGGAAGTGTGACACATGATTATAATCTTATCCAGATTATTCCATACGTGCTTGTGCTTATTGGAGGCATAGCAGGAGTTAATGTGTTTAGTGTTCTTCTTATTGGAATAGTATCAGGAATAATTATTGTTCTATCAACTGGTAATATAGGAGCTTATGAACTTATTGGAAACATAGGCTCAGGTTTATCAGGAATGTTTGAAACAAGCATGGTTGCTATACTTGTTTCTGCTCTATGTGCACTCATAAGGGAATATGGAGGCTTCACAGCCCTGCTTAATGGAATCAAGAAAACCTTTAAGGGAAAAAAAGGTGGCCAGTTAGGAGTAGGTATTCTTGTAGGAGCTATGGATATAGCAACTGCAAACAATACTGTTGCCATAGTCATGGCGAATCCGATAGCTAAGGAAATGTCAGAGGAATATGGAATATCTAACAGGAAAACGGCTTCGCTGTTAGATACATTTTCATGTGTGTTCCAAGGCATAATACCGTATGGTGCGCAGATGCTGGTTGCAATATCGGCGGCTAACGAGCTTGGATATTCGATATCAGCGTTTCAGATAATACCTGTTTTATTTTATCCATTTATGCTTCTTATAAGCTCACTGATCTGGATATGTGTAATACCAGCGGATAAATAACAGGGATTAATATAATTAAGAATGTGAAAATGTGAACATACCTTAAGAAACTGCTTATACTAAGCAGGCAGGACCTAGGGTGTTATATACGACAACAGGGATAAGGAACGATATGAATTCAATAAGTAATGATATGGTAAAAAGAAAAAATATTATTCTGATAGGAATGCCAGGCAGCGGCAAGAGTACATTAGGAGTAGTGCTTGCAAAGAAAATGGGCTATTCCTTCATAGATTCAGATATAGTCATACAGGATACCTATGGCTGTACACTTGAGGAACTGATAGATGAGCATGGTGATGCAGGCTTTATAAAGATTGAAAATGATGTAAACTGTTCTATATCACCAGAGCATACGATTATAGCTACTGGTGGAAGTGCTGTTTATGGAAAAGAGGCAATGGAGCATTTTAAGGAAATAGGAACTGTTATATATCTTAAGGTGTCTGAAAAGGAGCTTGAGTCAAGACTTGGAAGCCTTAAAGAGCGTGGAGTTGTATCGAACGGTAAAACAACTATCGAGGAAATATTTGAGGACAGGAAAAGACTGTATGAAAAGTATGCTGACATTATTATTACACAGGAGGGCATGGATATAAGAACGATAGTTGAAGATATGTATTCAAGGATTAAATTTATGAGTTGAGCTTATGAATAAATTTATTCAATTAAATATTGATTTATTATGGAAAAATCTCACTTTTTGTATTAATATATTTATAGTTTGTTTTCATTCACATTATGATGTATTAATTACAAGGAGGGATACATTTTTTGTCCTATCCTAAGAGATAATACCTTATGTTTTATCTGGTGTCTATCAGGAGCCGTCAGGCATAATAATTATTTAAGATAACATCTGATGAAGGAAGAATACCTTCTTTTGTTATCTGCTATAGAAACTTATTAACAAAGTAGTCTTAATTGACTACATCATTATTATACTAGGAGGAAGATTTTTTTAAAATGGAAGAGATTAAGGCTGGGAATAAGTACAAGTACACAGAGGAAACGGAAAGATTTAAAAAAATGAACAGATTTTATATAGCAGCGACATCTGTTTTGGGATGTATATTTATATTCTATCTGTGGTTAAAACTGTCCTGTAATGCTATATCACATGTAACTGTATATGGTAATACAGCTCTTATTGCTGTATTTGCAATAGTCAATACTATCGTGTATTTAAAGAATAAGGAAACAAGAAAGTTAAAGGCTATGGCTACATGGGAGATATGTATAGAATATCTGCTTATTGGTGTTCAGACTAGTGCAACCTTTATAAGCTATGCAATTATAATGATATTTATATTACAGATTCCTTATTATGAGAAGAAGTCTTTGAATAGAACTGCAATAGCCACATTGATTCTATATATTATAGTTATGAGTGTACAGGCATCAAAGGGAATATATGTCAATGATGTTAATGCAGTATGTGGAACCTTTATTGTTATTCTTACAGGTATTGTAATACTTCAGGTAGGGAAGCTCTGCATATTGTTTAATGAAGATGCAATTGGCTCAGCAAGAGAAGAACACGATAAGGTAAAGATGGTTCTTGATGATATGCTTGAGATATCGCAGACTGTTAATAAGGAAACTGATGAAAGCAGAAACATTATGGATCAGCTTGTAAGTACAACAGAGAATGTAACAAGCAATATGAAGGAAATTACTGCTGCTACGAATATGACTGCTACAAGCATAGAAGAACAGAATACTATGACAACATCTATACAGCAGGCTATTGAGCACACAGGCGAAGTATCTAATGCGATGGTTGATATTGCAATGGATTCTAATGATAGTATTAAAAAGAATATAGAAATTATGACAGAGCTTAAGACACAGTCTGCGCAGATAAAGGATACTAATAAGTCAGTTACTGACTCAATGTCAAAGCTTCAGCAGAAAACTAAAGAGGTTGAGAACATAGCAGATATGATTCTTAATATATCAAGCCAGACCAATCTGCTGGCACTTAACGCTTCAATAGAGAGTGCAAGAGCAGGAGAGGCAGGAAGAGGCTTTGCAGTTGTGGCTGAGCAGATAAGACAGCTCGCAGAGCAGACAAAGGGCTTTACAGAGGATATAACAAAGATAATATATGAGCTTAATGCCAATGCAGATGATGTGGTGGAATCTGTCAGGATTTCTGTCAATGCGGCCGATACGCAGAGCGATAATATTAATTCAGCTTCACAGACGTTTGAACAGCTTAATAGTAATATGTCAGCATTAGTAGAGCATGTGGAGGAGGTTAACAAGCAGATAACAGGTCTTTCAGCTTCCAATAACAGAATTGTTGAGAATATATCACAGCTCTCTGCAGTGACACAGGAGGTTACAGTTAATGCAGAACAGGTGCATAATATGAGCGAACAGAATCTTGAATATGCTGAGCAGGTAAAACAGGCGGTTGAACATATAAGAAGCACATCTGAAAAGATGAATATGGCATAAAGATTTATAAATAATATAGAGAATGTTTATAAATAATTCTGACTTTGTTAAAATAATTAATAAAATAGTTGTAAATAATATAAAATTGTTATAAAATTAACATAGCATATAATCAGTAATATGATCGGAGGCGTGTTAATATGTTATTTCAACTTTATGGCGATGGCACTATCTATAAGCTTATAGGATGGGTGCTTGTATTCGCAGGGCTTGTTATATGTAACGAGCTTGCAAGACGTTCAAAGTTTGGTGGATTATTATTCTTTGTATTTATTCCTATTGCTTTGACAGTTTATTTCGTGGCTATCCAGATAGGAGCTGCAAATGGTGCTTCATGGGCACTTAATAACCAGACATACAAGTATATGAATGGATGGTTCCATTATGCCAAGCTTTATGCTGCAACAGCAGGCTGTATTGGCTTTATGATGCTTAAGTATAAGTGGAGCATAGGTAAAACAGAGTGGTTTAAGGTATTCCCATTCTTAATTGTTGCTATTAATATTCTTATTGCTGTATGTAGTGATTTTGAATCTGCAATCAAAGGCGGAATGAATGGTGGCTGGTGGTTCTCAAACGAAGGTGTATGGCTTTACGGTGGCTGGTGGAACTGGCTTAACGGTATTGCAGGTCTTATCAACATCTTCTGTATGACTGGCTGGTGGGGTATCTATTCTTCTAAGAAGAAGGATGATATGTTATGGCCTGATATGACTATATGGTTTATAGTTGCATATGATATATGGAACTTTACATATACATACAACAACCTGCCTACTCATACATGGTACTGTGGTGTTGCATTACTTCTTGCACCAACATTTGCCAATGCTTTATGGAACAAGGGTGGATGGATCCAGAACCGTGCTAACACACTTGCAACATGGTGTATGTTTGCACAGGTATTCCCACTTTTCCAGGTAGATGGAATATTCTCTACACTTCCTGTGCTTTATAAGTATACAGGAGCATCAACAGGCATGGAGCTTTCAAAGCTTACATTAGAGCAGATGAATGCAGCAGGTGCATATCCGGTAGCACAGGGTGTTATGTCTATACTTGCAGTTGTGGCTAATGTCATCTGTATCTCAGTTATTATAAAGAGAGCGGTTGAGCAGAAGAAGAACCCTTACAAGAATGAGATATTTGCAGGAACCAGAGATTATGACCAGGCTATGGACAGAGCCTGATGGCGTGTATTAAACAGAATTAAAAGAGTTATATATTTAGGTTAACTTATGATAAATTAATTGATTATATGAGACAGAAGAAACTGTTGACTGTTTTCTATTATATATTTAGTATATATACATGGAAATAGTTCGACAGTTTCTTTATTTTTATGGTATACTAATAAGAGAAATAAGTGGAACGCGAAGTAATTGCGTGATCTGTAGCTATTAGCTGATGCAGTTTTATAAAGGAGATGATATTATGGTTAAGAAGATTAAAGGAATTAAGATTGAACTGATAATTATTTCTATTGTATTATTTGCTCTTGGATTTTTTCTTGTTATATATCCAGAGCTTTCGCAGCTTATTATATGTAAGGCTGTTGGAATAGCTTTATGTGTATGGGGTGTGTTAAGACTCATAACATATTTTAGTATGGCTAAAGAGGAAATATTTGGTTCGTTTGGATTAGTACAGGGTATTTCATTGTTAGCATTCGGATTATTCTTTGTTATGAAACCAGAGGTTATAGCTATGTTTTTTGGAACAATCCTTGCAATAGTTATTATTATTGATGGAATACTTAAGCTTCAGTATGGAATAGAGTTTTACCATATGAAAGCTGATAAATGGTGGATAGAGGCTGTTGTAGCAGCATTTATGGTAGTTATGGGTGTGATTGCATTATTTAATCCATTTGATTCATCAGTAGCACTTATGATATTCATAGGAATAGTACTTATGGTAGAAGGTGTATCAGATCTGATTTCTATTATAAGAATATCAGCTTTTGTAAAGAAGTTAAAGGATATGTAAAGAGCAATGTACTGATATAAGGTTAAACCGTATATCAAAGTCGGGGGCTTTTGACCACGACATCATACAATAAGAATACAGTCAGATAAAGTGCCAAAGCTAAGCACGAACAATAGTAAGGGAGAATAAACATGTCAGAAAAGGTAATATATGCCGCAATACTTGGGGCAGGAACAGTAGGAATGGGAACTTATAAGCTGTGTCAGGCAATGGAGGATGAGATAAAGCATAAAACAGGTGCCAGACTTGTTATTAAGAAGATTCTTGTAAGAAATATCGGTAAGAAAAGAGATGGTATTCCAGAAGAGCTTCTTACGGATGACTGGACAGATATCATAACGGATGACCAGATAAGCATTATAGTAGAACTTATGGGTGGTATCCATCCGGCAAAGGATTATGTGCTTGATGCACTTAAGGCTGGAAAGCAGGTTGTTACAGCTAATAAGGATCTTATAGCTGAATATGGTGAAGAGGTTGGCAATGCAGCCAATGAAGCTGGTGCAGACCTTCAGTTTGAGGCTGCAGTAGCTGGTGCTATTCCTATTATCAGACCATTAAAGCAGAGCATGGCGGGCAATCATATTACTGAGATTATGGGTATTGTCAACGGCACTACGAACTACATCCTTACTAAGATGACAGAAAGCGGTATGGATTATGCGGAGGCACTTGCCAAGGCAACAGAGTTAGGATATGCAGAAGCAGATCCAACAGCAGATGTTGAAGGATATGACGCCGGCAGAAAGATAGCTATTATGGCATCAATAGCATTTAATTCAAGAGTAACATTTGCAGATGTATACACAGAAGGTATCACGAAGATATCAGCAGATGATATAAAGTATGCTAAAGAATTCGGATATGTTATTAAACTTCTTGGAGTTGCAAAGAATACAGATGATGGAATAGAAGTTAAGGTACATCCTATGCTTATACCATCTAATCATCCACTTGCCACAGTTAACGATGCATTTAATGCGGTTTTTGTGCATGGACTTGCCATGGATGATGCGATGTTTATGGGACGCGGTGCAGGACAGATGCCAACAGCAAGTGCGGTTGTTGGTGATATTATAGATGTATGCAGGAATATAGTACATGATTCATGTGGAAAGATAGGCTGCTGCTGTTATAAGCATCTTAATGTCAAGAATATAGCTGATACAAGCAGCAAGTTCTTCTTAAGATTAGAGATAGCAGACAGATCAGGTGTGCTTGCCAATATAGCAAGTGTGCTTGGTAATAGTGGAGTAAGTATAGCCCAGGTTGTCCAGAAGAAAAGCAAGGATGGCGTGGCAGAGCTTGTCATTATCACAGATGAAGTAAAAGAAAAGCACTTTAATGATGCCATGGCTGTATTTAAGGGACTGTCAGCTGTTAAGAATATTGCTGGAGTTATAAGAGTATACTAATCTGGAAAGGTGAATAAAATAATATGGCATCGAAATATTATGCGGTCAGAAAAGGGCGTAAGCCAGGGATATACAGGACATGGGATGACTGTAAGAGCCAGGTGTTTAAGTGTGAGGGAGCAGAGTATAAAAGCTTTGCCACAGAGGCAGAAGCATATGCTTATATGGGTGCTGTCAAAGATATAGCACAAGAGGGCGAGAGTTATGCATATGTTGATGGTTCGTTTAATGCAGCCACGGGTGTGTATGGATTTGGTGGTTTTCTTATGTATAAGGATAACAAGTATATTCTAAGTGGTTCTGGTGATGATAAAGAGATGGCATCTATGAGAAATGTGGCAGGTGAGATACTTGGAAGCATGGCAGCAGTACAGAAAGCTATAGAACTTGGTATAGAAAGCATAGATGTTTATTTTGATTATATGGGCATAAGAGCGTGGGCGCTTGGTGAATGGAAAAGAAACAAGAAGGGAACCATAGCATATTATGACTATATGCAGTCTGTTAAAGACAAAATAACAGTTAATTTTGTTAAGGTTAAAGGACATTCAGGTGTGGAAGGTAATGAAGAAGCAGACAGACTGGCTAAAAAGGCTGTTGGTATTCTTTAAAGCAGATTTTATTATGTAAGAATAAAGTAAATATCATGTAAGGTTGTGTGAAATTATCAGATAATGATTGACATACACTTTTAATATATGATACAATCCGTTCGTGTGAGTCAGTAAATATATAATCATTATATATGATTTCATACAAATATGACCACTTATACATTTGATGTATACAATATATACATATTACGTCTGGTATAAGTTAAGCCTAACGGACAGGCGGGTCGGTTGCCGGTGTGGTAAACCCACATTATTGTTATTGATTGGGCGGTAAGCCCTGTTTATAAGTTGATTACTTTATAATCTGTGCCAAGCACATCATCTTGTGAAACGGTCAATAAAGAGTGACGCATATTTGTATGTCATAGATACTAAGTATGAGTATAATTATCTATGTATATATTCGCTGATTTCCTTAAATAATTGGTATTAATTCCAGATTTATGTATAGTTTATGTACATTACATAAAGGGGGTTAAACCAGATTAGAATTATGATCAGACTATAGAGATGGTTGTGTAAAATGCACGACTGTCTCTTTTTTGTTTTGCTGCTTAATGCGGATATTAAGCTTAATTTCTTTAAGTAATTTCTTTAAGTATATAGCAGTAGTTCACAGATTATAAAGAAAATATAATCATCCAGGGATAATGTATTCTGGACCTGGAAGCTATTATTATATATGGGAATGGAGATAAAAGAATGTTAGATGACCAGACAAGAGCTCCGATATACGAGGCATTGGAAAGATTAAGAAGACAGAGAGTTGTTCCGTTTGATGTTCCGGGACACAAGAGAGGAAGAGGAAATCCAGAGCTTGTTAATCTGCTGGGAGAAAAGTGCGTAGGAATAGATGTTAATTCCATGAAACCACTTGATAATCTGTGCCATCCTGTGTCTGTTATACGGGATGCAGAAGAACTGGCAGCTAAAGCCTTTGGTGCAGAGAATGCTTTTCTTATGGTAGGTGGTACGACATCAGCAGTCCAGGCGATGATACTTTCCAACTGTAAAAGGGGAGATAAGATAATACTTCCAAGAAACGTGCATAAGAGTGCTATCAATGCGCTGGTGCTGTGTGGCGCGGTTCCTGTATATGTTAACCCTGAGGTTAATTCTGAACTTGGAATATCGTTAGGGATGAATCTGGATTCTGTGAAGAAAGCAATAGAGGATAACCCTGATGCAGTAGCTGTATTAGTAAATAATCCTACATATTATGGTATATGTTCAGATATATGCTCGATAGTAAGCTTTGCACATGAACATGGCATGAAGGTGCTTGCAGATGAAGCACACGGCACACATCTTTACTTCCAGCCAGATCTTCCGGTATCAGCTATGAAGGCTGGTGCTGATATGGCAGCGGTCTCTATGCATAAGTCAGGTGGTTCACTTACACAAAGTTCGATACTTCTTACCAATAAAGGAGTAAATGCAGACTATGTAAGGCAGATAATCAATCTTACACAGACAACAAGCGGATCATATCTTTTGCTTGCAAGTCTTGATATATCAAGAAGAAATCTGGCACTAAGAGGCAGGGAGTCGTTTACTAAGGTTATGGAAATGGCTGAATATGCAAGAAAAGAGATTAATGACATAGGCGGCTACTATGCATATGGCAAGGAGCTTGTTAATGGTACAAGTGTATATGATTATGATGTAACTAAGCTGTCTGTGCACACACTTGGTCTTGGACTTGCTGGAATAGAGGTATATGATCTTCTGCGTGATGAGTATGATATACAGATAGAGTTTGGCGATGTGAGTAACATACTTGCTTATATATCTATCGGAGACAGGCTTCAGGATATTGAAAGACTTGTAGGAGCACTTGCAGATATAGCAAGAATCTATAAAAAAGATAAAACTGGTATGCTGAGTGGGGAATTCATAAGTCCGATTGTGGAGAAGTCCCCTCAGGAAGCCTTTTATGCTGATAAGGAATCACTTCCTATTAAGGATACAAAGGGAAGAATATCAGGCGAATTCGTCATGTGTTATCCACCAGGAATACCTATACTTGCACCAGGTGAAATGATAACAGAGGAGATTATAGAGTATATATTATATGTTAAAGAAAAAGGATGCTCTATGCAGGGTACAGAGGATCCTATGGTGAATAATCTCATGGTGCTTAAGAATACATTTTAATTATGGTATCCAAGGGATGTTTAAGACGTTATAGTAATACATTCCTACCCTAACAGCTTATTTATTAGCATAACAAGAAAATAGTGCGCTGAAAAGCAGCGTAAGAATGGAGGCTTATTATGGAAATGTGGTTTTCAGAGCTGCACACAACCAATGTCAAGCTGTCAATGAGGATAGAGAGGCAGCTGTGTTCAGTAGAAAGTGACTGCCAGAGAATAGATGTACTTGTATCAGATGAGTTTGGAAAGTTTTTAGCACTTGACGGAGAGATTCTGTTTTCTGAAAAGGATGAGTTTATATATGATGAGATGGTTACACATGTACCTATGGCTGTTCATCCAGCTGTTAAGAATGTTCTTATAATCGGTGGTGCAGATGGTGGCGTTGCAAAAGAACTTATTAACTATAAGACTATAGAAAGAATAGACGTAGTTGAGCCTGATGAAACTCTGGCGGAGGTATGCCGGGAGTATTTTCCGGAGCTTGCATGTGGCCTGGATGATGAAAGAGTAAATGTATATATACAGGATGGTCTGCGATTCTTAAGAAGCAAGACAGATGAATACGATCTTATAATCAATGATGCCACAGACCCTTTCGGATATACTGAAGGACTGTTTACAAAAGAGTTTTATGGAAGCTGCTATAAGGCGCTTAAAGAAGATGGAATCATGGTATACCAGCATGGAAGTCCGTTTTATTCAGAGGACAAAGAAGAGTGTGTGAAAATGCATAGAAAGGCATATCAGGCGTTTCCAGTAAGCCGTGTATACCAGGCACATATACCGACATGTTCATCAGGTTACTGGCTCTTTGGCTTTGCATCAAAGAAATATCATCCGTTAGTTGATTTTAAGCCGGATGAATGGAAGAAATTAGGAATAAAGACAAGATATTATACAACTAATTTACATAGAGGAGCCTTTATGCTTCCTAAATATGTTGAGGATATGCTTGAGGAAGAGGAACGTTAATTACATAATTAAATAAATAATTAAACAGGTGTTAAAGGTAAACCTGGATAGAATATCAGGAGGATAAGGATTATGAGCAGATTATTAATAATAGGATGTGGCGGTGTAGCTGGTGTGGCTATACATAAGTGCTGTCAGAACAGTGACGTATTTACAGAAATATGTATAGCAAGCAGAACTAAAAGTAAATGTGATGCACTTAAGGAAAAGCTTTCAGGTAAAACAAGTACTGTTATAACAACAGCACAGGTTGATGCAGATAACGTGGATGAGCTTGTGTCTCTTATAGAGAACTATAAGCCAGAAGCAGTTCTTAATCTTGCACTTCCATATCAGGATCTTACTATTATGGATGCATGTCTGAAAACAGGTGTGAATTATATAGATACAGCGAATTATGAGGCAGAGGATACAGAGGATAAAGAGTGGAGAGCTATATATGAAAAAAGATGTAAGGAAGAAGGCTTCTCAGCTTATTTTGATTATTCATGGCAATGGAATTACAGGAAAAAGTTTGAAGATGCAGGCATAATGGCACTTCTTGGAACAGGCTTTGACCCAGGTGTTACAAGTGTATTCAGTGCATATGCACTTAAGCATTATTTTGATGAAATAGAAACTATAGATATACTAGACTGTAATGGTGGCGATCATGGATATCCATTTGCAACTAACTTTAATCCAGAGATAAACTTAAGAGAAGTATCAGCACCGGGCTCATATTGGGAAAATGGACACTGGGTAGAGGTGCCAGCTATGTCTATTAAGAGGGAATATGATTTTCCAGAGGTTGGTATGAAGGATATGTATCTTCTTCACCACGAAGAGATAGAATCTCTTGCTAAGAACATACCAGGTGTTAAAAGAATAAGATTCTTTATGACATTTGGGCAAAGCTATCTTACACATATGAAATGCCTTGAAAATGTAGGTATGTTAAGAACTGATCCAGTAAAGGTAGGAAATGTTGAAGTTGTACCTATACAGCTTTTAAAGGAACTGCTTCCAGATCCTGCAAGTCTTGGTGAGAGAACAGTTGGAAAGACTAATATTGGATGTATATTTACAGGTAAAAAGGATGGAAAGGAAAAGAAAATATACATATATAATGTATGTGACCATCAGGAATGTTATAAAGAAGTAGAATCACAGGCTATATCATATACAACAGGTGTTCCTGCTATGATAGGTGCTATGATGGTTGTAACTGGAAAGTGGAATAAGCCTGGAGTGTATAATGTTGAGGAGTTTGATCCAGATCCATATATGGAAGCTCTTAACAAGTGGGGACTTCCATGGGTTGTTGAGGAGAACCCGGTATTAGTTAAGTAGTTTAAAATGCGAGAAGCTTAAAAGATAAGAAACTTAAAATATAAGCAGCTTATAATGTGAGCAGCTTAAAAATGAGTAGATAAAAATATGAATTCCAGGAGAAATGAATTGGATACAGTAGTATTTAAAGATATAAAAACACCATCATATGTTATAGATGAAAACAAACTTATTCACAATCTAAAGATTCTTAAGGGAGTGGAAAAAGAAACTGGTTGTCATATACTTCTTGCACAGAAAGCGTTTTCAGCTTACGCCATGTATCCGCTTATAGGTCAGTATATAAGCGGGACAACGGCAAGCGGATTGTACGAAGCAAGGCTTGGAAAAGAAGAGATGAATAAAGAGAATCATGTTTTTGCACCAGCATATAAGCAGGAGGACATGGATGAACTTGTTAAGATATGCGACCATATTATATTTAACTCAGTAAACCAGCTTAGAAAGTATAAGAAACAGTGTCTAAAAGCAGGAGTAAGCATAGGATTAAGAATCAACCCGGAAGTATCAACGCAGGGTGAGCATGCTATATATGATCCATGTTCAGAAGGTTCAAGGCTTGGAGTTACACTTAAGGCACTTAACAAAGGCATAGATGAGGATGAGCAGCTTCTTGAAGGTGTTGATGGATTGCATTTTCATACGCTGTGTGAACAGAATTCAGATGATCTTAAGACAACACTTGATGCAGTAGAAGAAAAATTCGGGAAATATATGCATAACTGCAGGTGGATTAATATGGGTGGAGGACATCATATAACAAGAGAAGATTATGATGTCAGGCTGCTTATTGACTGTGTGAGACATGTGCAGGATACATATCATGTAAAAGTGTATCTTGAGCCAGGAGAGGCAGTTGCACTCAACGCAGGATATCTTGTAACAGAGGTGCTTGATAAGGTGGATAATGGCATAGAAACTCTTATTTTAGATGCCTCAGCAGCATGTCATATGCCTGATGTGCTTGAGATGCCATACACACCGCCTTTATATGGAGCACAGATAGTGGCAGATATATTAAAGACACAAGAGGCACCTAAGGATGCACATTTTGTATACAGACTTTCTTCATATACATGCCTTGCGGGTGATATTATAGGTGATTATGAGTTCGACCATGAGATAAATGTGGGTGACAGACTTATATTTATGGATATGGCTATATATTCAATGGTGAAAAATAATACATTTAATGGAATGCCGCTTCCATCTATATCTGTGCTAAAAGATGGAAAACTAAGTCTGATTAAAAGCTTCGGATATGAAGACTTTAAGTGCAGGCTTTAATATAGCAGATATGGCTTACATGCCAGCTGTGGGTTATATAAGATTATAAGGAATAAAACAGATGAGTATTATAAATTCAACTCCGTCACATGATGGATATTACATGCCGGCTGAATATGAAAAGCATGATGGCACTATTATGATATGGCCGGTAAGACCAGGTTCATGGCCTGGTGAGGCAGCAGCGGCAAAAAGAGTGTTTAAGGAAATAGCCGGGCATATCGCCCAGTCTGAGAATATGTATATGCTTACAGACAGTGAGCATATGACAGAAGCAGAGCAGATGTTAGACGATAAAGTCAGGGTTGTTAACATAGAGACAGATGATGCGTGGGCAAGAGATATGTGCCCGACATTCGTAAAGAATGCATCAGGAGATATACGTGGAATAAGCTGGAAGTTCAACGCATGGGGTGGAGAATATGATGGCTTGTATATGGACTGGGAAAAGGATGATATGGCAGCAGGTCTGTTTTGCGACATGATGGGGATAGACTATTATGATGCAGCTCCTTTTGTGCTTGAAGGTGGTTCTATACATAGCGACGGTGAGGGCACTGTTATAGTGACTGAAAGCTGTCTTTTAAGTAAGGGCAGAAACCCACAGCTTAGTAAAGCTATGATAGAGGATAAGCTTAAGGAATATCTTGGGGCAAAGAAGGTTATATGGCTGCCATATGGAATATATAATGATGAAACCAATGAGCATGTTGATAATGTATGTGCGTTTACATCGCCTGCTAATGTCGTGCTTGCATGGACAGATGATGTGAATGATCCACAGTATGATATGTCATCAGCCGACCTTAAAGTGCTTGAAGCTGAAACAGATGCACTTGGTAGAAAGATAAAGGTGCATAAGTTATATATACCAGATGAGCCTGTGTGCATAAAAGAAGAGGATCTTAAGGGTTATGTGTTTGCAGAAGGTGAAGATAACAGGGAACTTGGAGAAAGATTAGCAGCAAGCTATGCGAATTTCTATATATCTAATGCGAAAGTACTTGTTCCACAGTTTGGTGATAAGAAGGATAAGGCTGCGATAGAACTGTTATCAAAGCTTATACCTGACAGAAAAGTAACCGGTATATATGCCAGGGACATAATAGTTGGAGGCGGCAATATACATTGCATAACGCAGCAGATTCCAGCAGGCATAAAGAAAAACATATAAAATGTGCATAAAGAAGAATAAAAAACCATGTAGAAATGGAGATTGATAATATGAGCAGAATAACTGGAGTTGCTGCTATACAGATGAAGTGTGGCAGAGATGTTTTGGAAAATATAAAAACAGCAGACAGACTTGTAAGGAATGCAGTTAAAAAGGGCGCAGATATAATACTTCTTCCAGAGCTTTTTGAGAGGCAGTACTTTTGTCAGGAAAGAAGATATGAATACTATGAATATGCAAAAAGTGTGGACGAGGATGCAGCTGTAGTGCATTTTACAGAGGTTGCCAGAGAATTAGGTGTAGTTATAATAGTCAGCTTTTATGAAAAAGATGTAAACCAGCTGTATAATACAGCTGCCGTTATAGATGCTGATGGAACAAGGCTTGGTATATATAGAAAGACACATATTCCTGATGATCATTACTATCAGGAAAAATTCTACTTTGTTCCAGGCAATACAGGCTTTAAGGTGTTTAACACAAGATTCGGTTGCATAGGTGTTGGTATATGCTGGGATCAATGGTTTCCAGAGACAGCAAGGGCTATGGCAGTAGAAGGTGCAGAGGTGCTTTTTTATCCAACCGCTATAGGAAGTGAGCCGATACTTGACTGTGACAGCATGATGCACTGGAGAAGGTGTATGCAGGGACATGCAGCATGCAATCTTGTTCCTGTTGTTGCAGCTAACAGGATTGGTGTTGAGACTGTTAAGCCATGTGAAGAGAACGGTGGACAATCAAGTTCACTTAAATTCTATGGTTCTTCCTTTATCACTGACAACACAGGTGATATAATATATCAGGCGGGCAGGGATGAAGAAGAAGTTATCGTCCATAAGTTCGATCTTGATAAGCTGGCATATGACAGACTTTCATGGGGATTATTCAGGGACAGAAGACCAGAAGTCTATAATAAAGCTATAAGTAAAGAACTTATTCAGCCTTAGATATATAGAAACGAGGATGATTATGAAAAAACTGGTTATTGGCATGCTTGCACATGTAGATGCTGGGAAAACTACACTTTCTGAAAGTATATTATACACTTCTGGAGCCATAAGGAAGCTTGGAAGAGTAGATAATAAAGATGCATTTCTTGATAATAATGACTATGAGCGTCAGAGAGGAATAACTATATTTTCAAAGCAGGCATGCTTTAGTTATAAGGACCTTGATGTTACATTGCTTGACACCCCTGGCCACGTTGACTTTTCGGCAGAGATGGAACGTACGTTATGGGTGCTTGATTATGCGGTGCTTGTTATCAATGGAATGGATGGGGTACAGGGACATACAGACACATTGTGGGGATTGTTAAAAAGACTGCATGTGCCTGTTTTTATATTTGTTAACAAGATGGACCAGCAGGGAACTGATAAATATAGACTTCTTGAACAGCTTAAGAATAAGCTGTCATCAGGCTGCATAGATTTTACCGGATATATGAAGGGCGTTAAACCTGACTATGAGGATATAGCAACATGTAGTGAAGGGGCGCTTGAAGAATATCTTAAATATTCAGAGGTATCAGATGAAAGCATAAGCAGGATGTTAGATGAAAGAGAGATATTTCCTGTTATATTTGGTTCGGCATTAAGGCTTGATGGAGTTGATGAGCTGCTTGATGTGATGGACAGATTCTGTAGCAGCAGGGAATATGGTGAGGATTTTTCAGCCAGAGTTTATAAGATATCAAGAGATGAAAGAGGAGAAAGACTTACACATATTAAAGTAACAGGTGGCTGTATAAAGAGCAAGGATATTATAAATGATGAGAAGGTCAATCAGATAAGAGTATATAGTGCAGATAAATATACAGCTGTTCAGGAAGCTGTAGCAGGAAACATATGCGCACTTACAGGACTGTCAGACACGTACGCAGGACAGGCTATAGGAGATGAGAAGGAAGATAATTCGCCAGTTCTTACTCCGGTGCTTAACTATAAGATAAACCTTCCAGCAGGCGTTGATCCTATGCAGATGCTTCCAAAGCTCAGGGCTATAGAGGAAGAAGAGCCGCAGCTGCATATAGAATGGGATGAGAATTTTAAAGAAATACATGTACAGGTTATGGGACCTGTTATGATAGAAGTGCTTCAGAATATAATTAAGGAAAGGTTTGGCATAGATGTAACTTTTGGAGAGGGCAGTATTGTGTATAAAGAAACAATTGCCAACAAAGTTGAAGGAATCGGACATTTTGAACCTTTAAGACATTATGCTGAGGTACATCTAATACTTGAACCTGGTGAGCCTGGAAGTGGTATGAGGTATGAGCTTGACTGCAGTGAGGATGTGCTGGCAAAGAACTGGCAAAGACTTATATATACACATTTGTGTGAAAAAACACATAAGGGTGTACTGACAGGCTCGGCACTTACAGATGTTAAGATAACAGTTGCTGCCGGACGGGCGCATAACAAGCATACAGAAGGTGGAGATTTCAGGCAGGCGACATACAGGGCGGTAAGACAGGGACTTATGCAGGCTGAATCCGTTCTTCTTGAACCGTTTTATGAATTCGAGCTGAAGCTTGACAGACAATATATAGGCAGGGCTATGACAGATTTAGAGCGTATGGGAGCAGTATTTACGATTAACGATACTGGAGAAGAAGTGCTTGTAACAGGCTGTGGACCTGTGTCAAGCCTTGCGAATTATCAGGCAGAGCTTACAGCATACACAAGGGGAACTGGGAGCATAAATCTTAGGATGTCAGGTTACAGACCATGCCATAACACGGAAGAAGTTATAGAAAAAATAGGCTATGATGTTACAAGAGATATAAGGAATACACCGGATTCTGTGTTCTGCGCACATGGATCAGGTTTTACAGTCAGCTGGGATGAGGTATCAGAATATGCACATGTTGATAGTGTTCTTAATCCACCAAAAACGTCAGATATAAATGAACCTATGACATCAAAGCAGGCGGCAAGGACTGTATCAGAGGAGTGGATAGGAACTGATGAGGTTGACAGGATACTGGCAGAAACTTACTTTTCTAACAGCAGAGGCGATAATGAAAGAAGGAAGCTGTCAAAAAGAAAATCATCAGATCAGCTTGGACAATATGTGGCGTTAAAGCAGTCTGACAGACAAAGAACAGCAAAGGCTATGGGAGTAAGCTATCTTTTAGTAGATGGTTATAACATAATCCATGCATGGAAGGAACTTGATGAGCTGGCTAAGATCAACATGGACAGCGCAAGAGACAGGCTGCTTGATATTATGTGTAACTATCAGGGAATGAAAAAGTGTGAACTGATAGTTGTGTTTGATGCGTACAGACTTGCAGGACATGCACAGGAGTATATTGATTACCATAATATACATGTAGTATATACTAAAGAAGCAGAAACAGCAGATCATTACATAGAAAAATTTGCACATGAGAATGGAAGAAAGTATAATGTGACTGTTGCAACATCCGATGGACTTGAACAGGTTATCATAAGAGGTGCCGGATGTCTTCTTTATTCTGCAAGAGAATTCGAGGAAGAAGTTAAAGCCATGGAAGAACATATAAGAAATGAATATCTAAATAAAAGCTATTAATAATTAATGTGAGTGTCTGAGCTAAATTCTGCCACTCACTTGTTTATGAAAGAAGAGGTTTGATTGTTATGAGTACATTATGGGTTATAGGTGATTCAACACTTAGTAGTTTCAAAGACAGGTATTATTATCCAAGATATGGATATGGAACAATGCTTGATAAGTATCTTAATGATAATGTGAGGGTTGTTAATATAGCTCTTTCTGGAAGAAGTTCTAAAAGCTATACGACAGAGCCACAGTATAAAGAACTGCTTGATGGCATGAAAAAAGGTGATTTTCTTATCATAGGATTTGGACATAATGATGAGAAAACAGAGGAGTCACGCTTTACTGATGCGAATGGAGATTATAAGACAGAAGGCTCATTTGCACATTCCCTCTACGAAAATTATATCAAGAAGGCAGATGAGGCAGGCTGTAAGGTGATTCTTTGTACACCTATAGTAAGGAGAACTCCTACAGGAGAATGGGATGATACTCTGTTACATATAACGCAGGATGTCGGGGAGTTTAAAGGCGGCGATTATCCAGAAGCTGTAAGAAAGCTTGGAAGTACACTTGACATACCAGTTATAGATATGACTGAAAAGACTCACAAGATGTATGACAGGCTCGGTGCTGATAATACAATATATCTTCATGCATGGCCATCCAATAACAGGCTTAGTGTAGATAACACACATACCAATATATGGGGTGCAAGAGTTAATGCTTATATGGTTATGTCAGCTATTAAAGAGTCAGATATAGCAGGACTATCTGAAAATGTAGTGAATTTATCTGAAAATCCTTTGGAATATAAAGAAAAGTATCTTGTATCAAATGCTGATTATAAGCCTGTAATATTTAGTGATAAGCTTGAAGAGAGCAGGCTTTTTGAAGATTATGGTGAATATAAGGGTACTGTTTTTGGTGATGTTTTAAATGATGTAAGCAAGGAGAATTTTACACTTGAAGCAGATAAAGATGGTAACATGCATATAGCTGTCAGAAACAATTTTGGTAAGATATCAGTTGTTACAGATGGAATAGCTATGTATTACAGACAGGTAGATGTTAATAAGAATTTCACATTAAGAGCGAAGGTAAGAGTTAATAAGATATTTTTAAACGACCAGGTATCGTTTGGACTTATGGTAAGGGATGACTGTTATATTGATAAGTGCATGCCTGACATTTTAGGCGATTATGTGGCAGCAGCACCTCTGTGTGTTACAAGAAAAGAGAATACGGTAGGAACTTATGCAAGAAAAAGTGGTGTGCTTGTATATGGCCCAGCAACAGGTACCGCGATAGAAGAAGGAAAAGAATATAATCTTATACTTGCTTCATCACAGGATGGATATATGGCAAAGTTTGCGGATGGACCTGAAGTAACAGGAGGGTATGATTTTAAGCTTACTGCTATTGATCCTAAGCATGTATATGTTGGTATGTTTGCATCAAGAAACGTTGATGTGACATTTTCAGATATACATTTTGAAATCTGAGCAGTGACCAATATATAAAAAATAAGTAAATTATTATATAACAATGTGATTTTTATGAATTATATGTTATACTAAGCCTACAGATAGAAGTATTCAGACAATAACAGGATGGATACGTAAGCGTGTACAAAATATAAATCTGGAGGGAGTTGAAGCATATGAAACTTACTTTTTTAGGTGCTGATCACGAAGTTACAGGAAGCTGTCATTACCTATGTGTTGGTGATAAAAATATACTGATAGATTGCGGAATGGAACAGGGAAACGATGTATATGAGAACCAGGAGCTGCCCATACCGGCATCCGATGTAGATTATGTTCTTCTTACACATGCACATATAGACCATTCGGGGCTTATACCACTTTTGTATGTTAATGGCTTTAGAGGCAGTATATATTGCACTGAGGCAACTGTACAGTTGTGTGATATTATGTTAAGAGATAGTGCACATATCCAGATGTTTGAAGCTGAATGGCGCAACAGAAAGGCGAAGCGTTCAAACGGAACACTTAAGGAGTTCATACCTTTATATGATGCGAAGGCAGTATATGAGGTTATGAAACAGTTTGTCGGAGTAAAGTACGATGAGATCATAAATATAGATGACAATATAAGTGTGAGGTTTAAAGATGTAGGGCATCTGCTTGGTTCAGCAAGCATAGAGGTGTGGGCAAAGGAAAAAAATAAAGAGGCAGAAGTGTCTAAGAAGATAGTATTCTCTGGTGACATAGGTAATATTAACAAGCCTATAACAAAAGATCCTGCTATGGTTGATACAGCAGATTATGTTGTTATGGAATCTACCTATGGTAACAGAAGCCATAATGGTACACCAGATTATGTTAAGGAACTCGTTAGCGTGTTTAAAAGGACATTTGACAGAGGTGGCAATGTTGTTATACCATCATTTGCAGTTGGTAGAACGCAGGAGCTTTTATATCATATAAGAAAGATAAAAGCGGAGCATCTTATCGACCGGGATTTTGATGTGTATGTTGATAGTCCTCTTGCAATAGAGGCTACAGAAATCTTTAGCAGGAATGTTGAACAGTGCTTTGATGATGAGGCTATAGAACTTGTAAGAGAGGGCATTAATCCGCTGTCTTTTCCAGGACTTAAATATGCTGTATCAAGTGAAGAATCCAAGATGATTAATTTTGACCCAAAACCTAAGGTTATTATATCGGCATCAGGTATGTGTGAGGCTGGACGTATCAGACACCACCTTAAGCATAATCTCTGGAGGGCTGAATGTACTGTGCTTTTTGTTGGATATCAGGCAAATGGTACAACTGGACGAATAATAATTGATGGAATAGATGAGATAAAGCTCTTTGGTGAGCCTATACAGGTTAAGGCTGAGATTGCACAGCTGCCAGGTTCAAGTGGCCATGCAGATAAAGATGAACTTATAAGATGGGTAAGTGCTTTTAAGAATAAGCCACAGAAAGTGTTTGTTGTGCATGGAGAGGACAGTGTATGTGAAGAATTCACAGAATGTCTTAAGAAGGAGCATGGCTTTGATGCATATGCACCATATACAGGCGGCGCTTTTGATCTTGTAACAGGCTGCATGATTACGGAGGGTAACAAAGAAAGAAAGAGCAGAAGAACTACCATTAATAAACGCAACAGAAGTATATATGACAGGCTTGTTGCAGCTGGCAGACGTCTTATGACTGTTATTATGCATAATGAGGGCGGAGCTAACAAAGATCTTGCCAAATTTACAGATCAGATTAATTCACTTTGCGATAAATGGGACAGATGATTTAATGAGCTTAAATGTAAGGATTTACATGTGCAGGTTTGATAAAGAGTGAGATATAAGAATGGAGGAATATCATGAAAAATATGCTTTTTGTATTTAACCCGAATTCGGGAAAAGCACAGCTTAAGAATTCGCTTATGAAGATTATTCAGATATTCTCCAATGCAGATTACGAGGTTACTGTGTATCCTACGAAAGCAGCATTAGATGGATATGAAAAGATTAAAGCATCTAAAGGACTGTATGACATTATAGTATGCAGCGGAGGAGATGGCACATTAAACGAAGTCGTATCTGCAGTCATAACATATGGAGATGAAAAAGTACCTATTGGGTACATTCCAAGTGGTTCAACGAATGATTTTGCTAAGAGTCTTGGCATACCTTCAGATAAGATAAGGGCTGCATACAATGTTGTAAGTGGAGAAAGCTTTTCTTGTGATATCGGAATTATAAATGACAGACGGTATTTTAACTATGTGGCAGCATTTGGTGCATTTACAGATGTTGCGTACGAAACACCGCAGGATCTTAAGAATATGTTCGGACATCAGGCATATGTGATAGAGGGGGCAAAGAGGCTTTTAAACCTCAAGGCATATAAGATGAAAGTAACTTCAAGCAGGCTTGATATAGAGGATAACTTTATATATGGCATGGTGAGCAATTCAAGTTCAGTTGGAGGTATGAAAGGACTTATAGGTGATGATGTTGATTTCCAGGATGGGGTGTTTGAGGTTACTCTTATAAGAGAAATAAGAAACGCACTTGATTTCCAGCAGCTGATAAATGCTTTTATGACACAGAGGCTTGAAAGCTGTGATATGATTTATTCATTTAAGACAAACAATATAACATTTGAATCACCGGATAATATAAAATGGACACTAGATGGTGAATTTGGAGGAGAACACAATAAGGTTAATCTTAAAGTGTGTCCTAAAGCGGTAGATTTTATAATTAATAAAGAAAAGCCTAAAGCTAAAATGGATTAATAAAATAAACATCAAAGCTGGCACGGTTAATTAAGTAAAGAATTGCATCAAAAAAACATATGAATTACTTTAAATAATAAAGTGATAAAACCTATCAACATAGTTGAGCAGGCTTTATCACTTTATTTTTTTACAACTTTAAATATATCCGGGAAAATGATGTTAAAAATTAGAAACAATTCAGAAACAATTTATCATCACAAAGAAAAAATAGATATTAACAAGAAGAATAAATGTTAGAAACACAAGTGAAATTGTATTAAATACACAGGTCTTGGAGAAAAAATACAATGATATAAAGATAAATAATCTGACAATAATATATATATTACGGTAAAATTAAATAATCTGACAATTCAAAATGAAAATACATTTACAACGATGAAAAATAGGAGTATATTATGAGCAGAAAAAAATCCACTGCAAAATAACCTGCTGGAAATTCGCTGGCAGATTGAAATATATCAGGGATTTGATAACAGATTATACATGAAAGGATGATAGGACTATGGAAAATCAGAAAAAGCAGCCTGGACTTTATAACCCACAATTCGAACACGATAACTGTGGTATCGGTGCAGTTGTAAGCATCAAAGGAATAAAGACTCATCAGACAGTATCTGATGCTCTTAGTATCGTAGAGAATCTCGAACACAGAGCAGGTAAGGATGCGGAAGGTAAGACTGGTGATGGTGTAGGTATTCTCCTTCAGATATCTCATAAGTTTTTTGAAAAAGCAGTTAAGCCACTTGGTATTAAGATTGGCAATGAAAGAGAGTATGGTATAGGTATGTTCTTCTTTCCACAGGATGAACTTGCAAGAAACCGTGCTAAAAAGATGTTTGAGATAATAGTTGAAAAGGAAGGACTTGAGTTTCTTGGCTGGAGAGAGGTTCCAACTTTTCCTAATGTCCTTGGTAAAAAAGCAGTTGACTGTATGCCATATATTATGCAGGGTTTTGTAAAGAAGCCTAAGGATGTGAATAAAGGCATAGAGTTTGATAGAAAGCTGTATGTTGCAAGAAGAGTATTTGAGCAGACAGCAGAAGATACATATGTCTGTTCGCTTTCAAGCAGGACAATAGTATACAAGGGAATGTTCCTTGTAGGACAGTTAAGAACATTTTTTAAGGATCTTACAGATGAGAGCTATGAATCTGCTATAGCACTTGTACACTCAAGATTCTCTACTAACACAAACCCTAGCTGGGAACGTGCCCATCCAAACAGATTTATCGTTCATAACGGTGAGATTAATACAATCAAGGGAAATGCCGACAGAATGCTTTCAAGAGAAGAAACAATGGTTTCTCCATATCTTGAGGATGAGATGTCTAAGATCACACCAGTTGTTAACACCAATGGTTCGGATTCAGCTATGCTTGATAACACACTTGAATTCTTTGTTATGAATGGTATGCCTCTTCCACTGGCTGTTATGATTACAATCCCAGAGCCATGGAGTAATAATAAAGCTATGGAGCAGGAGAAGAAGGATTTCTATCAGTATTATTCAACTATGATGGAGCCTTGGGATGGACCAGCATCTATTCTTTTCTCTGATGGAGATATCATGGGTGCAGTTCTTGATAGAAATGGTCTTCGTCCTTCAAGATATTATATTACAAAGGATGGATATCTTATTCTTTCATCAGAAGTAGGTGCACTTCCTATTGATGAAAGCAGAATAGAAGTAAAAGACAGGCTTCATCCAGGTAAGATGCTTCTTGTGGATACCGTTAAGGGTGAACTTATAGATGATAATAAGCTTAAGGAAAAATATGCTACTAAGCAGCCATATGGTGAGTGGCTTGATAACAATCTTATAAAGCTTGAAGATCTTAAGATACCAAACAAAAAGGTGCCAGCACATACTAAGGAAGAAAGAGCAAGATTACAGAAAGCATTTGGTTATACATATGAAGATTTCAGAACATCTATTCTTCCTATGGCACTTAACGGAAGTGAATCTATCGGTGCTATGGGTATAGATACACCACTTGCTGTACTTTCTAACAGACACCAGCCTCTGTTTAACTATTTTAAACAGCTGTTTGCACAGGTTACGAATCCACCTATAGATTCCATAAGAGAGAAGATCGTAACATCTACAACTGTATACCTTGGTAAAGATGGTAACATACTTGAAGAACAGCCTGAAAACTGTAAGAACTTAAAGATTAACAATCCTATTCTTACTAACACAGATCTTTTAAAGATAAAGAATATGAAGGTTGAAGGTTTTAAGGTTGAAACTATTCCTATTACATACTATAAGAATACATCACTCGAAAAGGCTATCGACCATCTTTTTGTAGAGGTAGATAGAGCACATAGAGAGGGTACTAATATTGTTATCCTGTCTGATAGAGGTGTTGATGAAAATCATGTAGCTATACCATCACTTCTTGCTGTAGGTGCAGTACAGCACTATCTTGTACAGACTAAGAAAAGAACAAGTATGGCTGTTATACTTGAAAGTGGTGAGCCAAGGGATGTACATCATTTTGCTACATTGTTAGGATATGGTGCATCAGCTATCAATCCATATCTTGCACAGGAAAGCATACAGGAACTTATTGATCTTAATATGCTTGATAAAGATTACTATGCAGCAGTTGATGATTATAATAATGCTATCATAAGTGGTATCGTAAAGATAGCAGCTAAGATGGGTATATCAACTATACAGTCATATCAGGGTTCTAAGATATTTGAGGCGATAGGTATTGATTCAGCTGTTATTAATAAGTACTTCACAGGTACTGTATCAAGAGTTGAGGGTATAAGCCTTAAAGATATACAGGATGATGTTGAAACACTTCATTCAAAGGCCTTTGATCCTCTTGGGTTATCAACAGACACAACTCTTGATAGTGAGGGTGCCCATAAAATGAGAAGTGGAAAGGAAGAACATCTTTATAATCCACAGACAATTCATCTTTTACAGCTTGCAACACGTACAGGTGATTATAATACATTTAAGGAATATACAGCTCTTGTCAATAAAGAAGAGGGCGTTAAGAACTTAAGAGGACTTATGGATATTAAGTTCCCTAAGAAGGGAATAAATATAGATCAGGTAGAAAGCGTTGATTCTATCGTTAAGAGATTCAAGACTGGTGCTATGTCTTATGGTTCTATCTCTAAGGAAGCACATGAAACTATGGCTATTGCAATGAATATGCTTCATGGTAAGTCAAACTCAGGTGAAGGTGGTGAGGATGAAGACAGACTCACTGTTGGAGCTGATGGACTTAACAGATGTTCGGCTATCAAGCAGGTTGCATCAGGAAGATTCGGTGTTACGAGCAGATATCTTGTAAGTGCAAAGGAAATCCAGATTAAGATGGCACAGGGCGCCAAGCCTGGTGAAGGTGGACATCTTCCAGGAAAGAAGGTATATCCTTGGATAGCAAAGACACGTCTTTCAACACCGGGTGTATCACTTATATCACCTCCACCTCATCACGACATTTATTCTATCGAGGATCTGGCAGAACTGATATATGACCTTAAGAATGCTAACAAGGATGCAAGAATATCAGTTAAGCTTGTATCAGAAGCTGGCGTTGGTACTATTGCTTCTGGTGTAGCAAAGGCTGGTGCACAGGTTATTCTTATATCAGGCTATGATGGTGGTACAGGTGCAGCGCCAAGAAGCTCTATACATAATGCAGGACTTCCTTGGGAGTTAGGACTTGCTGAAGCACATCAGACACTTACGATGAATGGACTTCGTAATAAGGTTATAATCGAAACAGATGGTAAGCTGATGAGTGGACGTGACGTTGCCATAGCAGCCATGCTTGGTGCTGAGGAATTCGGATTTGCAACAGCACCACTTGTAACTATGGGCTGTGTTATGATGAGAGTATGTAATCTTGATACATGCCCTGTTGGTATTGCAACACAGAATCCAGAGCTTAGAAAGAGGTTCGCAGGAAAGCCAGAATACGTAGTTAACTTTATGAGATTCATCGCAGAAGAGCTTCGTGAGTATATGGCTAAGCTTGGAGTAAAGACGGTGGATGAACTTGTGGGAAGAACAGATTTCCTTGAAGCAAAAACTGACGTTTATGGAAGTGGAAGAGCATCAAAGGTTGATCTTTCTAATATCCTTAATAATCCTTATATTAAGGAAGCAGCTTCTATCAGGTATGATAAGAAGAATGTGTTTGATTTCGAGCTTGGTAAGACAGTAGATGAAAGAATACTTATAAAGAAGCTTTCAGATGCTATGGATAAGAAGCAGAAGAGAAGTGTTGAAGTTGATGTTAAGAATACAGACAGGGCACTTGGTACTCTTCTTGGTGCTGAGATAACAAGAAGATTCGGTGAAAGCCTTGCAGATGATACATATACAGTTAAGTGTACGGGCGCTGGTGGACAGAGCTTTGGAGCATTTATTCCTAAGGGACTTACACTTGAACTTGTAGGTGATAGCAATGACTACTTTGGTAAAGGCCTTTCTGGTGGTAAGCTTATCGTGTATCCACCAACCGGAGTATCTTATAAGGAAGATGAGAATATTATCATAGGTAATGTAGCACTTTATGGTGCAACAAGTGGTAAGGCATATATCAATGGTATTGCAGGTGAGAGATTCTGCGTACGTAACTCAGGTGCAACAGCAGTTGTTGAGGGAACAGGTGACCATGGCTGTGAATATATGACAGGTGGAAGAGTGGTTGTTCTTGGAAGAACTGGTAAGAACTTTGCTGCTGGTATGAGTGGCGGTGTTGCATATGTTTTAGATGAGGATACAACACTTTACAAGAGGGTTAATAAGCAGCTTGTATCACTTGAACCAGTTACTAACAAGTATGATGTACTTGAACTTAAGCAGATGATTACTGACCATGTAGCTTTCACTAACTCAAAGAAGGGTAAAGAGGTTCTGGATAACTTTGGTGAATATCTTCCTAAGTTCAAGAAGATTATGCCACATGATTATAAGAAGATGCTCAATATGATTGTTCAGATGGAAGAGAAGGGTCTTAGCAGTGAACAGGCTCAGATTGAAGCATTTTACGCAGCAACTAAGTAAGATGGAAATGTACAAAAACAGATATGTATTGGCAGCTTATAAGTCTGCTGGTACATATTTGTGAAAATGTGTATTTGAAAGGAGATAATCATGGGAAAACCAACCGGATTTTTAGAATATGAACGTGTAGAAGCTAAGGCAGTTGCACCAAAGGAAAGAATAAAGAATTTTAATGAGTTTCATACACCACTTTCAGAAACAGAGCAGAGATGCCAGAGTGCACGCTGCATGGACTGTGGTGTGCCATTCTGTCAGTCAGGCATGACTATAAAGGGTATGACAAGTGGTTGTCCTCTTAATAACCTTATACCGGAATGGAATGATCTTGTATACACAGGTAACTGGGAACAGGCATATAACAGGTTGCATAAGACAAGTAATTTTCCAGAGTTTACAAGCCGTGTATGTCCAGCTCTTTGCGAAAAAGCATGTACATGCGGACTTAACGGAGATGCTGTATGTACTAAGGAAAATGAGATGGCTATCATAGAACATGCTTATGCTAACGGGCTTGCAGGTCCTAAGCCACCAAAGGCAAGAACTGGAAAGAGAATAGCTGTCATAGGTTCAGGTCCTTCAGGACTTGCTGTAGCTGACCAGCTTAACCAGAGGGGCCATCTTGTGACTGTATATGAAAGAGCTGATAGAATAGGTGGACTTTTAAGATATGGAATACCTAATATGAAGCTTGAAAAGCATATTATAGACAGAAAGCTTAATGTTATGAGGGATGAGGGTGTTGAGTTTGTAACGGAAGCTAACATCGGACAGAATATTAAGGCTAAGAAGATAATGGATGATTATGACGCAGTTGTACTTGCGGTAGGTGCCTCTAATCCAAGAGATATCAATGCTCCTGGAAGAGATGCTGATGGAATATATTTTGCAGTTGATTTTCTTACAGCAACAACTAAGAGTCTTCTTGATTCAGATCTTACAGATGGTAAGTATATAAGCGCAAAGGATAAAAATGTTATCGTAATCGGTGGTGGTGATACAGGTAACGACTGCGTTGGTACAGCTATAAGACATGGCTGTAAGTCAGTGACACAGCTTGAAATGATGCCAAAGGCACCAGACGTAAGAAGTGAAACTAATCCATGGCCACAATGGCCTTTAGTCTGCAAGACAGATTATGGCCAGGAGGAAGCAATAGCAGTATTCGGACATGACCCAAGAATATATACAACTACTGTAAAGGAATTCAAGAAGGATAAGAAGGGCAAGCTTTGCAAGGTTGTTACTATCCAGCTTGAATCAAAGGTAGATGAGGCAACAGGAAGAAGAATGATGGTTCCTGTTGAAGGAACAGAAAAAGAGCTTCCTTGTGAGCTTGTTCTTATAGCAGCAGGTTTCCTTGGAACACAGAAGTATCTTACAGATGCATTCGGCGTAGAGGTAAACCAGAGAACTAACATCAAGACAGATGATGGAAGATTCGCAACTAATGTTACTGGAGTGTTCGCTGCCGGCGACTGTCACACAGGCCAGTCACTTGTTGTAAAGGCTATACGTCAGGGCAGGGACTGTGCAAGAGAAGTGGATAAGTATCTGATGGGATATACTAATCTGTAATAAGTGTGATTAGTTTGATTAACAAGGGATATAACTAGATAATAAAAGGTGTTGCAGCACTATTTTGTGCGACAACACCTTTTTGTTTTAATCAAAAGTTCTGTTGCTATATAAAAGTTTTTTTCGTATACTTAACATAGTTTAACTTAAGATATGCAGCCGCATAACATGATTAAATAATTACTGTACATGCGCTAAAAACGTAAGGAAAATGAGAATGTTGTAGAAAGGTCAGGAAAATATATGAAAAGCAAAGTGAATGGTATATTCAGAAAAGTATGTAATATCCTTGAATGGATAATATCAGCAATACTTGTAGTAGTTGTAGTAGTTATGTGTGTGAGGTTTTTGCTTGAACTTGGTGGGATGTTTGATAGTACCCCTCTTGATTTCTTCGAGAAATTTGTGGCAGATATTATGACACTGGCAGTTGGTGTGGAGCTTATCAAGATGTTATCACAGCATACACCGGCAACTGTCGTGGAGGTGCTTATGTTTGCAATAGCAAGAGAGATGGTGACACACCATGATTCAGCACTTAACACAGCGATAGGAGTGCTGTCGATATGTGCACTTTTTGCGACAAGAAAGTTTTTCTTCTGCAAAAATGATTATGATGAGAATGATGGAGAACATTAAAACAATCTGACAGATCAGATAGGGCAGCATATATCGAAATATTAAAATAAATATAAATTATAAAAAATATATTGGCAAATCAGCGCCGGATGTGATACAATCCATTAGTATGTACTTTGTACGATAGAAAAAGAGACTTCATATATATTTTAAGGAGGATTTATAAACAATGAGTTTTAAGGTTGAAAACATGGAAGAGAAGAATATGGTTAAGCTTGTGATCGAGACTACTGCTGAAGAATTCGAAGCAGGTCTTAATACAGCTTTTAATAAGAATAAGAATAAAATCAGCGTTCCTGGCTTCAGAAAAGGTAAGGCTCCAAGAAAGATGGTAGAAAAGCTTTATGGTGCAGAGATTTTCTATGAAGATGCAGCTAATGCCATCATTCCTGATGCTTATGCTAAGGCAGCAGATGAAAGTGAATTAGAAATCGTTTCACAGCCTAAGATCGATGTAGTTCAGATTGAAGCTGGAAAGCCATTTATCTTTGAAGCAACAGTTGCTGTTAAGCCAGAGGTTGAACTTGGACAGTACAAGGGTGTTGAGGTAGCTAAGTGCGATACAGATGTTACTGATGCAGATGTTGAAGAAGAATTAAAGAAGGCTCAGGATAAGAATTCAAGAATCGTTACTGTAGAAGACAGAGCTGTTAAAGATGGCGATATGACAACAATTGATTTTGAAGGCTTTGTAGATGGTGAAGCATTTGAAGGTGGAAAGGGTGAAGATTATCCACTTACAATCGGTTCTCATTCATTTATTGATAACTTTGAAGAACAGATTATCGGTATGAATATCGGTGATGAGAAGGAAATCAATGTAACATTCCCAGAAGAATACCATGCTGAGGAATTAAAGGGTAAGCCAGCTATGTTCAAGGTTAAGGTTAAGGAAATCAAGGAAAAGGTTCTTCCAGAGCTTGATGATGATTTCGCTCAGGACGTTTCTGATTTTGATACACTTGCTGAATATAAGGAAGATCTTAAGAAGAACATAACAGTGCGCAAGGAAAATGAAGCTAAGGCTAAGAAGGAAGATGAAGCAATCGCTAAGATTATTGAAACTTCTAAGATGGACATTCCAGAAGCTATGATTAATACACAGGTTAACAGAATGTTAGAAGACTTCGCACAGAGATTACAGTCACAGGGCTTATCAGTTGAGCAGTACTTCCAGTACACAGGTGTTACAGCTGAAAAGATTATTGAAGATATGAAGCCACAGGCTGTTAAGAATATCCAGTCAAGACTTGTTCTTGAAGCAATCGTAAAGGCTGAGAATATCGAAGTTTCTGATGAAGAATTCGAAGCAGAGCTTAACAAGATGGCTGAACAGTACAAGATGGAAATCGATAAGATTAAAGAGTTCATGGGTGAATATGAATCTAAGCAGATCAGAGAAGATATTGCTATCCAGAAGGCTGTTGATGTTATTGTAAATTCAGTAGTTGAGAAGTAATAGATATTATATAAGACAGGGAGGCAATAATATGAGTTTTGTACCTTATGTCATAGAACAGAATAGTCGTGGAGAGAGATCATATGATATCTATTCACGTCTTCTTAAAGACAGGATTATATTTTTAGGTGAAGAGGTAACAGATGTTTCTGCTAACCTTGTTGTAGCACAGATGTTATTCCTTGAGGCAGAAGATCCAGGCAAGGATATACATTTTTATATCAACAGCCCAGGTGGTTCAGTATCAGCTGGTTTCGCGATATATGATACTATGCAGTATATTAAGTGTGATGTTTCAACAATATGTATAGGTATGGCAGCCAGTATGGGAGCATTTCTTCTTTCTGGCGGTACTAAGGGTAAGAGACTTGCACTTCCTAATGCTGAGATTATGATTCATCAGCCTTCAGGCGGAGCCAGAGGTCAGGAAACAGAAATCAGGATAGTTGCAGAGAATATCTTAAAGACAAGAAACAAGTTAAATGAAATACTCGCAGCTAACACGGGTAAATCAGTAGAAGAAATCTCTCGGGATACAGAACGTGATAACTATATGACAGCTAAAGAGGCTGTAGCATATGGTCTTATTGACAGCGTGGTTGAAAAGAGATAGTTACTTAAAGGGGACTGTTGCTTTTCGCACAGTCCCTTGTTGTTTATGAATATATAAGCTGAAAGAGCATTACGGATATTCAGAGCGAAGCAATATATTATTATGTATTATTTGTTAATATGTAGCAGACCGGAGGAATTATGGCAGGCAAGATTAAAGATGGAGAGTTAAGATGCTCGTTTTGTGGTAAGACACAGGATAAGGTTAAAAAACTTATCCAGGGACAGAATGGAGTATTTATATGTGATGAATGTATAGGAATATGTTCAGATATACTTGATGAGGAGTTTGAGGCGGAAGATGAGCAGGCAGTAGATGGACTTGATATTAATCTTTTAAAGCCTAAGGAAATCAAAGAGTTTCTTGATGATTATGTTATAGGACAGGATGAAGCTAAGAAGGTTTTATCAGTAGCTGTATATAATCATTATAAAAGAATATTATCGGCACAGGATGTTGATGTTGAGCTTCAGAAGAGTAATATACTTATGTTAGGACCTACAGGTTCTGGCAAGACATTTCTTGCACAGAATCTTGCAAGACTTCTGAATGTGCCATTTGCAATAGCTGATGCAACAACTCTTACAGAAGCTGGATATGTAGGTGAGGATGTTGAAAATATACTTCTTAAGCTTATTCAGGCAGCTGATTATGATATAGAAAAAGCACAATATGGAATTATATATATTGATGAGATAGATAAGATAACTAAGAAGTCAGAAAATGTTTCCATAACTAGAGATGTTTCAGGTGAAGGCGTACAGCAGGCACTTCTTAAGATACTTGAAGGAACGGTTGCATCAGTTCCACCTCAGGGTGGCAGAAAGCATCCACAGCAGGAGCTTATTCCTATAGATACAACTAATATACTGTTTATATGTGGTGGAGCTTTTGATGGACTTGAAAAGATTATCGAATCAAGAATGGATCAGAGTACAATCGGATTTAATTCGCAGATAAAGGAAAAGACTGCTACAGAGGACGTTGGAGAAATGTTCCATAAGGCACTTCCACAGGATCTTATTAAGTTCGGACTTATACCTGAATTCGTAGGACGTGTTCCGGTTGTTGTAGCATTAGATTCACTTGATGAGGAAGCACTTGTACGTATTCTTCGTGAACCTAAGAATGCTATACTTAAGCAGTATAAGGCACTTTTAAGCCTTGATGAGGTTGAACTTGAGTTTGAAGATGATGCAGTTAAGGAAATAGCCCATAAGAGCTTTGAAAGAAAGACAGGAGCAAGAGGACTTCGTTCTATACTTGAGTCAGTCATGAATGAGGTTATGTATGAGGTTCCATCTGATGAAACTATTGCAAGATGTATTATAACAAAGGATGCTGTTCTTGGAACAGGAAAGCCGGTTATTGAATACAGAACGCAGAAAGTAGGAAATAATAACGAGGGAAGTATCGCTATGAATAGTGCATCAGGCACACAAGGCGATGAAGTTAAGAAAGCACAATAATTATGAATATGATTACATTACCAGTAATTGCGTTAAGAAGTATGACCGTGTTGCCTGACATGGTCATACATTTTGATATAAGCAGAAAAAAATCAATACAGGCGGTAGAGGAGGCACTTGCTTTAGATGAGAAGGTACTTCTTCTTACACAAAAAGATACACAGATAGAAAATCCTGCGCCTGGGGATATATATAAAACAGGAACAGTTGCAGTTATAAAGCAGGTTATTAAGCTGCCTAATAAGCTTGTGCGTATTCAGGTGGAAGGTCTTAACAAAGCACATGCAGTTGAAATAACTGATTCTGGTAACTGCTTAATGGCAGCTGCAGATATAGAAGAGATGTTTATAAACAAGCCGGATGAGGTTACAAACAGGGCTATTATTCTTGGCATGAGAGAGCTTATAAGGCAGTATGGTGCAGCTAATTCAAGAAGCAGCAAAGAAATACTTAAGTACTGGCTTGAGCTTGATGATGCAAGAGAGCTGCTTCTTAAAATATGCGCGGATTTTCCTATGGATTATACAGACAGACAGGCTCTTCTTGAGATGGATGATATAATAGAAATTTATGAATATATAGCGGGAATGTTCATAGAACTGACTAATGCATATAAGATAAAAGAAGAGCTCGCTATAAAGGTTAAAGAAAAAGTAGATAAAAACCAGAAAGAGTATATTATACGTGAACAGCTTAATGTGCTTAACCAAGAGCTTGGTGAGGATCAATATTCTGAGTCGGAAGAGCTTGATAAGCAGATAGAAGAGCTTGATGCCGGTGATGACATAAAAGCAAAGCTCCATAAAGAAGTAAAAAGGTTAAAGAGCCTTTCTAAAGGTTCATCAGAGGTTAATGTTGAGAGAACATACATAGAGAATTGTCTTGCACTTCCATGGAATAGGAAATCACAGGATAACAATGACATTATTAATGCAAGAGCTGTTCTGGATGCAGACCACTATGGGATGAAGGATGTTAAGGACAGGATTATAGAATATCTTGCAGTCAGAAATATAACATCGGTATCAGATGCACCTATACTATGTCTTGTTGGACCTCCGGGAACAGGTAAGACGTCAATAGCGCGTTCTGTTGCTGCGGCACTTAATAAAAAATATATCAGAGTATGTCTTGGCGGCGTAAGAGATGAAGCTGAAATAAGAGGACATAGAAAAACATATGTAGGTGCTATGCCAGGAAGAATCATAGAAGGACTTAAGCAGGCGAAAACCTCTAATCCACTTATGCTTCTTGATGAGATAGATAAAATAAGCAACGATTACAGGTCGGATACAGCATCTGCACTTCTTGAGGTACTTGATGGTGAACAGAATCAACATTTTGTTGACCATTATATAGAACTTCCAGTTGACCTTTCAGATGTATTATTTATAGCAACTGCCAATGACCTTTCAACCGTAAGCAGACCATTGCTTGACAGAATGGAAATAATAGAGGTTCAAGGATATACATTGAATGAAAAAATGCATATTGCAAAGGAACATCTTGTGAAAAAGCAGATAGCTAAAAACGGACTTATGACATCTATGCTTAAAATATCGGACGGCGCATTAAAACGTATTATATATGCATATACAAAGGAAGCGGGAGTCCGTGAACTGGAAAGACAGATAGCAAAGATATGCCGAAAGGCTGTAACCAGGCTTTATGAGGAAGGTGTGTATACACCAGATGGAAGCAGAAATACAGAAGTAAAGAAATGCATAAGGGTTACAGATAAGAATCTTTTTGAATATCTTGGAAAAGAAAAGTATAGGCCGGATAAGGCTAATAAGCATCCTGAGGTGGGTGTTGTCAGAGGACTGGCATGGACAAGTGTTGGTGGCGAAACTCTTGAGATAGAGGTTAATGTCATGGCTGGCAGTTCAGAGCTTAAGCTTACAGGAAATATGGGAGATGTTATGAAGGAATCAGCTATGATTGCTTATTCTCTTGTCAGATCACTTACTATGAATGGCAAGTATAAGGTTGACAGCGAATTCTATGATAAGCATAATATTCATCTTCATATACCTGAAGGTGCAGTTCCAAAAGATGGACCATCTGCAGGTATTACAATGACAACTGCAATGCTTTCAGCTGTTACACAAATACCAGTTAGGGCAGATGTTGCTATGACTGGTGAGGTGACACTGCGTGGCAGGGTGCTTCCGATAGGAGGACTTAAAGAGAAGCTTTTAGCTGCAAGGATGGCAGGCATGAAGGTTGTGCTTGTGCCAGAGGAAAACAGGTCAGATGTGGAAGAACTTGACGAAGAGATAACACAGGGCGTTACTATAAAGTATGTAGAAAATATTAAACAGGTGTTAAAGGAAGCACTTGTTTTACAGGAAAACTGATATATTTTACATAGATTAAGCACTTATCTTAAAAGAAAGAGAGGAGAAAAAGCAGATGGTTATAAAAAAGGTTAATCTTGATATAGTTATTGGAGTTACCAGTGCTATACCAGATACACAATATCCAGAGGTCGCATTTGCAGGCAAGTCAAATGTTGGCAAGTCGTCGCTTATTAATTCACTTATGAATAGAAAATCATATGCAAGAACATCTTCACAGCCAGGTAAGACACAGACAATTAATTTTTATAATATTAATGACTGCATGTATCTTGTGGATCTTCCCGGATATGGATATGCGAATGCAAGTCCGGCTGTTAAGGCTAAATGGGGAAAGATGATAGAAAAATACTTAAGAAAATCAGCTAACCTTAAGCAGGTATTTCTGCTTGTTGATATAAGACATGATCCATCAGAAAATGATAAGATGATGTATGACTGGATAGTTGATAATGGATTCAGACCGGTTATTATAGCAACGAAGCTTGATAAACTTAAAAGAAGCCAGGTTGCCAAGCATGTAAAAGCAGTAAGAATGGGGCTTGGATTAAGAGAAGATGATATTCTTATACCATTTTCTTCAGAAACAAAACAGGGTCTTGATGAATTATGGGAAACGGTTGAGTCATATGTTATGCCTGAAAATGTATAAGCATAGATATCATATGAAATATATTACCCGAAATGTCGGATTATGTTGTTTTTAGTAAGGAAAAGTAGTATAGTTGATGATGTTGTCGGGCTTTATTATAAAAGGATTAAGACTTGATGGGAGGATATACATATGTTAACAGTTTCAATTTTACTTGATTCAGTAGAGAAAGTTCAGAGGTTTGTTAGTAAGATAAGCAGATATTCATGCAGCTTTGATGTCGAAAGCGGCAATAGCTTTGTGGATGGAAAATCTCTTGTAGGATTGTTTAGTCTTGATATCAGCAGACCGCTTCAGCTTACTATTAATGGTGGAGAAAGCGAAATTGAGGATGTTTTAAGGGATATCAATGAATTTATGCAATATTAATATTGCTGATCTAAGATAGTTTCCTACAGTGTGTGAACGTTATGAAAAGAATATCAATAATACTATTAGCTGTTGTTATGACATTTTCACTTTATGCATGTGGAAGCAGTAAAAGTGGCAATGCATCAGATGGACAGCAGAATGACCAGGAGAACCAGCTTACAGGAAAGCACCATGTTGTTATATCAGTTAAGGGTTATGGTGATATAAAGATTGAACTTGATGCAGATGTGGCACCTGTAACTGTTACTAATTTCGTGAATCTTGCAAAAGATGGTTTTTATGATGGACTTACATTTCATAGAATAATAAGCGGCTTTATGATACAGGGCGGAGATCCTAAAGGAGATGGAACAGGCGGTTCTGATACAAAGATAAAAGGTGAGTTTGCAGATAATGGTGTGACAAATAATCTGTCACATACAAGGGGTGCTATATCTATGGCACGTTCAAGCAGTAACAACAGTGCAAGTTCACAGTTTTTTATAGTTCATAAGGATAGTACATATCTTGATGGAAAGTATGCTTGCTTTGGTTATGTGACAGAAGGCATGGATGTGGTTGATAAGATATGTAAAGAAGTCAAGCCGGTAGATGATAACGGAAAAGTTAATAAGAATGAACAGCCGGTTATAGAGAAGGTAACTGTTATTGATTAGCGGTAGCAGCGGTTGTTGTAAAATGTTTAAAATAGGCAGATATATGTTAGCACATATATCTGCCTGATTTTTTTAGAGAATAAAAAAACTGGTGTAACAAAAGATAACACCAGTTCATAAAATATAATGCGGAAAATGGGACTTGAACCCACACGTGGTAACCCACACAAGAATCTGAATCTTGCTCGTCTGCCATTCCGACATTTCCGCTAACTTGTTAAAAAAGAAGCTTATAAATAAGCTTCTTTAATATAGTGCAGTCGGCGGGACTTGAACCCGCACCCAAGCAATATGGACTAGATCCTTAGTCTAGCGCGTATGCCAATTCCGCCACGACTGCTTATTTAGTTGTTGCTGTTTCCCAGCGACTTGATTATATTATCATGTGATATATTGTTTGTCAACAGAAAAAACAAAAAAATTAAAATTTTTATGAGAAACAAAAAATAAAAATATGATTAAAAAATATGATTAAAAATATGATAAAAAAATTGGCTAAAAATATGATTATAAGACTTTACATTTGATGGGATGAATAGTATTATATAAAAGGTATGCTACTATGGCTCAGTCGGTAGAGCAACTGATTCGTAATCAGTAGGTCGCCGGTTCGATTCCGGCTAGTAGCTTGCAACGTTAGCTTTGCCAGTTTTAATGGCATATCTGGATATCAGATGAGATATCCAGATATTTTTATGTTCTTTTTTGAGTGCATATGTACATAAGATTAGAGGCACAAACAACCTTAAGGCGCATGTTTTAGGGGTAAGATAGAAGTTATACTTCATAATTCCGGCATAAAAATAGGAAGCTGGGTATTCTTGACAAGTAAACTTAGCGTACGTATAATCAATCAAGATACAGTTAATTTAATAAAGAAAATTGTATTTTGAAGTTATGAGTAAGAATTTAAAAATAGGAGAAGAAATGGAAACTAATATTAGACAGGATAATAATGAAGAAGTAGAAATTGATATAATGCAGATATTAATGATGCTGTTATCAAAAATATGGATATTAATAGTATCTGGTATCGCAGTAGCAATTATAGCATTTTCTATTACAGAGCTTGCAATCACACCGTTGTATCAGTCATCAATAAAGTTATACATAATCAACAGACAGAATGGCTCAACAACAACACTTAGTGATATTCAGTCATCTACACAGCTTGTTCAGGATTACAAGGTACTTGTAACAAGTCTTCCGGTAGTAGAGCAGGTTATAAGAAATCTTGACCTTGATATGGAAGCAGATGACCTTGTATCCAAGATTAAATGTGAAATAGAATCAGATTCCAGAGTGCTTCAGGTAACAGTTACAGATCCTGACCCTGAAAGAGCAAAGGAAATCGTAGATGCAGTTGCAGATATATCTGCCAAGCAGATAACATCGGTAATGCAGATAGATGGAGTTAATGTTATAGAATATGGTAGAGTTGCAACATCTCCATCAAGCCCTAATGTAAAGAAAAATACAGTGCTTGGTGCAGCTGTCGGAGTTGTACTCGCTATAGCCGTACTTGTAGTTAAGTTTTTACTTGATGATACTATTAAGTCATCTGAGGATGTTGAGAGATATCTTGGAATAACTAACCTTTCACTTATTCCACTTACAGAAGAGGAATATAATGGACATTCAAGCAGTAAGAAGAAAAAGAAGAGAAAGTAATTATAGAAAGGTTGGAGGGAATTATAATGCAGAAGATCAATTTAGAGAATACCCAGCAGGATAATTATCAGGTAAGAGAAAGCTATAGAAACTTACGTACTAATATATTCCTTAGTGGAAAAGATACTAAAGTAGTTATGTTTACAAGCTGTGGACCTAATGAAGGAAAATCTACAGTTACTATGAATCTTGCTTCATCTATAGCAGATGGTGGAAAAAGAGTATTGTTTATTGACTGTGATTTAAGAAAATCAGTTCTTGTTGGACGTTATAAGGTTAAAAAGGGGATTAAGGGATTAACACATTTCTTATCAGGGCAGAGCAATCTTGATGAAGTTATATATTCAACAAATGTTGAGAATCTGGATGTTATACTTGCTGGTCCTGTACCACCTAATCCGGCAGAGCTTCTTGATAGCCCTTTGTACAAGGAAACAGTCAAGGAAATGCGTGAAAAATATGATTATGTGATCATAGATACACCACCACTTGGTTCAGTTATAGATGCAGCTATCGTAGCTACAGTAAGTGATGGAGCTGTGCTTGTAATAGCAGCTAATCAGGTCAGCTATAAGTTTGCACAGAATGTCATGGATCAGTTAAGAAAAACAAAGGTAAAAATCATAGGAAGTGTTCTTAATAAGGTTGATTTATCAGAAAATGGATACTATGGTAAATATTACGGTAAATACTACGGAAGCTACTATGGAAACTATCATAGTGATGAATCACCAGATAAGTCATTCGAAAAAGCTAAGGCAGAAACAGCAAAAAAGAATACAGCATCAAAATCAGTAACAACTGCTTCAGCTAAGAATACAATAAAACCTGCTGCGGGAAGTGTTGGTTCAGTGGCTTCAAGAAAGAATGCACATTCACAGAATCAGGTCATGGCAGCTAAGAATAAAGCAGCTTCAGCTAATAAAGCTGGTAGTGTAAATGGTGTTCCTCTTAAGAAGAGAAACGGCAGAACAGAAGAATATGAAGGAGATTTCCTTCTGGATATGGACTTTGATGATGATAACAAATAGTTGTTTGGCATAACAGTTTATCAGAATATTGGGGAAATACATTAAGAAAATAAACAGTAGAGGATGTGACAATGTTGAACAATTCAAACAGTACAAGAGATAGTGTGCAGAATATAATATTGTTTTTTGTGGATGTTATAGGTGTGCTTATAGCATATTATGCTTCTGGTATAATATGGCTGATGGTATACAGACATATGAATGTTAATTCTACAGTTGTTCAGTTAAGTACTAATCTGGACACAATTATAGTTGCGGCACTTATAAGTATGCTGTTTGTTAACGAAAAAGGTGACTGCTTAAAAAGAGGCAGATTCGAAGAACTTAGGACTGTTATATGTAAAGTTGCAGTTTTTGCAGCTATGGCAGCTGTCTATGAACTTGTGACAAGAAGAAGCCAGATACCAAGAGGTGTATATATATGTACTGTATTTATCAGCCTTGTTTTTATATATACAGGGCGTGAACTTATAAAAAGGTATCTAAAGAGTCTTGGCAAGAACGAAGAAAAGGCGGCAAGAGTGATTGCAATCACTATGAAGGACAGAGCAGCACATCTTGTTCATAATCTTGACAGGGAAGAAGACTGGGTGAGAACGCTCAGTGGTTTCATCGTGATGGATGAGGACATGGTTTCACAGGAGATAGATGGTGTGAAGGTAGTGGCTAATGCCCATACCATGATGACTTACATAAAGAATGAAATCGTTGATGAAGTGTATATTGATGTCAATGAAAATATAAGAAAACACCTTAAGCCATTAGTCATGAATCTTGAAGATATGGGTATAACTGTTCATATCAGAATAGAGGTTCTTGATGGCTTTGATGGATATTCAACATCTCTTGGTACTATAGGAAATATCCCTGTAGTGACATTTGCAAACCGTGAGTTTGATTATAAAGAGCTTGCAGTAAAAAGACTTATGGATATAGTAGGTTCTCTAGTTGGTATGCTTATTATGTTTGTGGCAATGATATTTGTTGTTCCAGCTATTAAGCTTGAGTCTAAGGGACCGGTGTTCTTTAAGCAAAAGAGAGTAGGGAAAAATGGACGTTATTTCTATATATATAAGTTCCGTTCAATGTATCAGGATGCTGAGGAAAGAAAGAAGGAGCTTATGTCGCAGAATGAAATGAGCGGCCTTATGTTTAAGATGAAAGATGACCCACGTATAACAAAGGTTGGTAAGTTCATAAGAAAAACAAGCATAGATGAGCTTCCACAGTTTATTAATGTGTTCTTAGGTGATATGAGCCTTGTTGGGACAAGACCACCAACGGTTAACGAGTTTATGCAATACGAAGGACATCATAAGAGAAGACTTTCCATGAAGCCGGGTATTACAGGAATGTGGCAGGCTTATGGAAGAAAAACAGTTACCGATTTCGAGGATATTGTAAAGATGGATCTTGAATATATAGATAACTGGAGTATAGGACTTGATATAAAAATATTATTTAAAACAATCGCCTCAGTAGTCACAACAGGTGGACAGTAACTTATAAGGATACTAGGTGAAAATGCAAGCTGTTACATAATGTAACAGCTTTTTTAGATTGGAACGCTGTAGGTATGTTTCAAATTGCATTATTGTTGCTTCGTTATTGTAGTATTATTGTTTGGTTAATGCATATTGTTGCCTTAATATTGCCTTGTTATCGTATTATTATTAAATAAAGGTTTGCTAATTACTGTCAATATAGAGTATAATATATTAAAGACCATATGTTATGTGATACTTGAATGTAAAAATGTAAAAACATTATAAGCATTATATGATTATGGCATTTACATTTTTGTTAATGGAGGATAATGTTATGTCTTATATGGACGAGTACAAGCGTTGGGTAGAAAACGTTAAGGATGAAGAACTTTCAGAAGCATTAAAAAAAATGGACGAGACACAGGCAGAGGATGCTTTCTATCGTGATCTTGCGTTTGGTACAGGTGGTTTAAGAGGGACTATAGGTGCTGGTACTAACAGAATGAATATATATACTGTAGCTAAGGCATCACAGGGACTTTCAGATTATCTTGTTAAATCATTTACTGAACCATCAGTAGCTATAGGTTATGATTCACGTATTAAATCAGATGTATTTGCAAAGACAGCAGCATCAGTATTTGCAGCTAACGGAATTAAGGTTAATTTATGGCCTAGACTTAACCCTGTTCCAACAGTATCATTTGCAACAAGATATCTCCATGCATCAGCAGGTGTTATGGTAACAGCATCACATAACCCATCTAAGTATAATGGTTATAAGGTATATGGTGCTGATGGATGCCAGATTACAACAGAAGCAGCAGCAGCAGTTCTTGCTGAAATAGAAAAGCTTGATATATTTGCTGATGTTAAGAAGATGGATTTTGATGAGGCTGTTAAGGAAGGAAAGATTGAATACATATCAGATGATGTTCTTACTGCATTTATAGAAAAGGTTAAGAGCCAGTCAGTATTGTTTGGTGAAGAGGTTAATAAGAATGTATCTATTGTATACAGTCCTCTGAATGGTACAGGCTATATTCCAGTCACAAGAACTCTTGAAGAGATGGGATATACGAACATAACTATAGTAGAAGAACAAAGACTCCCAGATGGAAACTTCCCAACATGCCCATATCCAAACCCAGAGATAAAAGAGGCTATGGCACTCGGTATGGATTATGCAAAGCGTAACAATGCAGATCTTCTTTTAGCTACTGACCCTGACTGTGACCGTGTTGGTATAGCTGTTAAGGACAAGAACGGAGATTATCAGTTGTTAACAGGTAACCAGACAGGAATGTTGCTTTTTGATTACATCTGTTCACAGAGAACAAAGCATAACAGAATGCCAGCTGATCCAGTTATGGTTAAAACTATTGTTTCTATGGATATGGCAGAGCAGATTGCAAAGAATTATGGCGTAAAGGTTATTAATGTTCTCACAGGCTTTAAGTTTATAGGAGAGCAGATTGGATTCCTTGAAAAGCAGGGCAAGGAAGATTCATATATCTTTGGTTTTGAGGAATCATATGGATATCTTTCAGGAAGCTATGTAAGAGATAAGGATGCTGTTAATGGTGCATTCCTTATATGTGAAATGTTCAGCTACTATGCTACTCATGGTATTTCTTTACTTGATAAGCTTAATGAGCTTTTTGATAAGTATGGATATTGCCTGAATACACTTCATTCTTATGAGTTTGATGGTTCAGCTGGATTTGAAAAGATGCAGGAGATTATGGAAACATTCCATAAAGAAGTAGGCGAGGGTAAGAAGATAGAGAGCTTTGCAGGTAAGAAGATTAATACAGTTCTTGATTACAGCAAGGGTCTTGATGGACTTCCAAAGTCAGATGTTCTTAAGTATCTTCTTGATGGCAACTGCTCAGTAGTAGTAAGACCAAGTGGTACAGAACCTAAGCTTAAGACATATATAAGTGTAAGCGCAAAGAGTAGGGAAGATGCAGAAGTTATAGAAAAGAAGATTGCAGATGAACTTGGTGGATTCTTTGCATAATATTGTTGTTTAACACACATTCGGTTGGTGAACTGACGACATAATATAAGTGAAAATCGGTGCTGCACATACATCATCGATGCCAGAAGTTTCAA
>OFMN01000225.1_pt1 | contig 58517 bp, 39 predicted proteins | sample 1541791 | NCBI WGS metagenome assembly OFMN01 (sample SAMN04209248, study PRJEB22552) | human gut metagenome | biome: gut; material: feces | host: Homo sapiens | place: USA: Oklahoma
TCATCGCGTTCGTCAACACCCCGAACCCGACCAAGGACGGCGACCAGGACGTGCACGAGCTGTTCCTGGGCAACTACTTCGCCCAGACCAAGGCCCTGGCCTTCGGCAAGACCGCCGACGAAGTGCGCGCTGAGGGCACCCCGGAAGAGATCGTCCCGGCCCGCGTGTTCACCGGCAACCGTCCGACCACCTCCATCTTCGGCGTGGCTCTGACCCCGTTCGCGCTCGGCGAGCTCATCGCCCTGTACGAGCACATCACCTTCGTCGAGGGCACCGTGTGGGGTCTGGACTCCTACGACCAGTGGGGCGTCGAGCTCGGCAAGCAGCTTGCCAAGCAGATCACCCCGGCCATCTCCAAGGATGACGACGCCCTGGCCGCCCAGGATCCGTCCACCCAGTCCCTGATCAAGTTCTACCGCGCCAACCGTGAGTTCTGATTCCGCTGCGTTGCATCAGAACTCACGGTTGCGCGCGCCGCACGGTGTTGTCTGGTGAACGGTCTGGCGACCGTTCATGCCGCGAGTTCTGATCTTCCATCGAAACGTGGCGTCTAGCGCGTACGTGGCATACCCCATCCGTGTCTTACGGATGGGGTATTTTTGATTATTGCTGTGCCGAAAGGTGGGATGCCGCATAATCCCGCTTTTCTTTGGGTCCAGCCGGAACGGTCGCAGGTAACTCCGGCCGTGCTTTATCGCAATATTTCCGGCGGATCGGCAACCCTTCGCAGGCAGACCTGCGGAGCGGAAGAACAGGCCGAGACGGCAATCGCAAGAACGCCGTACGAAGCCCTTACCTGTGCGCCGATATGCGGCGGCGACTCGAGGAAACACAATGGTTAACGCTATTGAGGCATTTGACGCCAAGCACCTGAAGCCGGCCGAGGAAATCCCGGCTTTCCGTCCCGGTGACACCGTTGAAGTCAACGTGAAGATCAAGGAAGGCAACAACTCCCGTCTGCAGGCTTTCACCGGCGTGGTGATCGCTCGTCAGGGCGGCGGCGTTCGTGAGACCTTCGTGGTCCGCAAGATCAGCTTCGGCACCGGTGTCGAGCGCCGCTTCCCGCTGCACTCCCCGGCCATCGATTCCATCAAGGTGGTCCGCAAGGGCCGCGTGCGTCGCGCCAAGCTGTACTACCTGCGCAACCTGCGCGGTAAGGCCGCTCGTATCGTCGAGCGCCGCGACAACTCCGAGAAGTGAGTTCGAATCGCGAATAAAGCGTGAAATCGGCTCTTCGGCAACCCGTCGAGGAGCCGATTTTCTATATTGGGCCGCTATGATAGGGGCCAGTGCGTGAAACCGGACGGTAAGGAATCCCATGAAGCATGCCAGAAAAAGAGTCGAAAGCGAGGAAAGCTTCGGCTTACGAGACACCCTGATCTGGTGCGGCATACCCATCGTCATCGTGCTGCTGGTGCGCATGTTCCTGTTCGGCTTCTACGTGATTCCGTCCGGCTCCATGCTGAACACCATCGAACCGGGCGACCGGGTCATCACCAGCAAACTCACCCCCAAAGTCTTCAAGCTCCAGCGCGGCGACGTGGTGGTCTTCAAGGACCCTGACCATTGGCTGCAGCAGGAGAACAGCGGCCGATTCGGCGGCGACTACCTCATCAAACGACTTATCGGCCTGCCCGGTGACACCGTGGCCTGCGAGGGGCCCGGCAAGCCGGTCACGGTCAACGGTGTGGCCATCGACGAAACTTCGTACATCCGCTCCGGCGTGGACCCCAGCTCCTTCGCGTTCAGTGAAAAAGTGACTGCGGGACATGTGTTCGTCATGGGCGACAATCGCGCCAATTCCGCTGATTCCCGCTACCATCAGGACGATTCCTCGCACGGCCTCGTGCCGGTTTCCGACGTGGTCGGCGTCGGTCTGGTCAAGTATTGGCCGCTGAACCACATCAGCACGCTGGACGCGCATCACGACGTGTTCAGGGACGTGCCGGAAGGATCTGCCGACTGATGTCCGTTTCCGTAGTGCCCACGCTGGATATGGAACGGGCGATCGCGGCCTCCGGCTACGACGTGATCGTCGGCTTCGACGAGGTCGGCCGCGGCTCGCTCGCCGGTCCCGTCATGGTCGGCGCCGCCGCAATCCGCACGTGCGACCTGGCCGGTTCGTCGCCGCTGCAAGTGCCCGACGGCGTGGCCGATTCCAAAATGCTGACGGAACACCGCCGCGAAGCCATATTCGAAGAGCTTAAATCGTGGTGCGCGTCCTGGGCGGTCGGCTCGGCCAGCAACACGGAAATCGACGATTGGGGCATCTCCTACGCGCTCGGCGTGGCCGCGTTGCGTGCGCTGTCGGAAGCGGAGACGAGACTCGGCATCGACGGCAACGGTCTGCTTGACGGGCGGCCGGTGAAGGTCGGGGCGATTCTCGACGGGCCGAACGATTACATCACCAAGGCGCTGAACACCTTCGACGCGCCGGACGTGCCGGTGCCAGCGGACGTCGCCACCAAAGTGAAGGGCGACAGGTACTGCGCCACCGTGGCCACCGCAGCCGTCATCGCCAAAGTCACGCGAGACCGGCTCATGGTCGAACTGGGAGCGCAACCCCAATATGAACCCTATGAATGGGCCCGCAACAAGGGTTACGGTTCGGCCGCACACCGTGACGCCATCGCTGAATTCGGGCCCAGCGACCTGCACCGCCTCTCCTGGCATCTCGTCTGACATACGGCATCTCATCCGCAGTCCGCGATTACGCTAATCCTTGCGGATGATGCATGCCGGAAGGAAACCTGTAAGTTCATCCCGCCGTCTGATGGCCGGGACCAATCCGTTTCCGTACCGTAGGAAACATGGAACACATACTTCACGCGACCGATCTGGTCATGGATTATTCGACCCAACAGGCGACACCGAACGCCGCACACATGCTGGCGCTCAATCACGTGGATTTCGGCATCCAGGCAGGCGAAAGCATCGCGGTCATGGGACCGTCCGGTTCCGGCAAATCGACGTTACTGCACGCACTCGCCGGCATCATCACCCCGACAGCCGGCAATGTGATGTTTCGCGGTGCCAACCTGGCGCGGTTGAGCGACGCTGACCGCACCAAACTGCGCCGCAGCGCCTTCGGCTTCGTCTTCCAATCCGGACAGCTGCTGCCGGAACTGCCGGCCATCGAAAACATCGCGTTGCCGATGATGCTGGGCGGCGCAAGCTACCAGCAGGCCACCGACACGGCCATGCTATGGCTGGAACGATTGGGATTGCGCCAGCTCGCGCAACAACGTCCCGGCGAAATGAGCGGCGGCCAGATGCAGCGCATCGCCATCGCACGTGCGCTCGCCGCGCAGCCGGCAGTCATCTTCGCCGATGAACCGACCGGCGCGCTCGACCAGACCACCGGCCACGAAATCATGAGCATTCTCATGCGGACCGCACGACAGACCGGCGCGGCCGTGGTCGTGGTGACGCACGATTCGAACGTGGCCGCATTCTGCGATGCCACCGTTACCATGCGTGACGGCAGGCTGAGCTCGCCGCAGCAATCCCAACCTACCGCCGGAGGCGCACGATGAACATGTTCCGATTATGGCGATTGTTCCACCGCTCCGGCACCCGCGGCACATCCAGCCGCACCTCTGCGCTGGCCATCGTTGCCTTCGCATCCGCCACCGCCGTCTTCCTAACCGTGCTCGGAGGCCTGCATGGCTTCATCTGGCGGGCCTCCGCCGACCACACGTTCGGTTGCATGATCAATTCCAACAGGTGCGCGCCCGGTACATACGAAACATGGTCCAAAACCCTGACGCACGCCGACAAGCTCGTCGCCACGGTCGGCGACGGCCATTGGACGGCCGACCAGGCCACAGCCGTCATGAACACCTATTCCGACGGCTATGTGCTGCTCGCCGCATTCGCCAGTCTGCTACTCATCGTGCCGTTCGTGGCGCTCGCCGGCTCGGCGGCCCGTCTCGCGGCCTCCCGCAGGGACGCACGTCTCGCCGCACTGCGACTTGCGGGCGCCACCACCGCGCAGGTCACGAAACTCACCGCGCTCGATGCGGGTGGCCAGGCTCTGCTTGGCGCGCTGGTCGGCATGGCCGGCTACTTCGCGCTGATACCGGCGATCATGCTGCTCGACTTCCAAAACCAGCATTTCACCTTCGAACAGTTGTGGGTGGGACTGCCTGCTCTGGCGGCCGTGACCGTCGGAGTCACGCTGCTTGCCTTGGTCTCCGCGCTGGTCGCCCTACGCCGCGTGGCCATCACCCCGCTTGGCGTGATGCAACGTACCGGACAACCCATGCCGTCCGCATGGCGCGCACTGATTTTCCTTGCCGTGTTGGCCGTAGGCTACCTGCTGCTCAACAGCATCTCCGCATTCGCGCACTTGGGTCAGATGGTGGTCTACGCCATCATCTTCGGCGTCTTCTTCCTTGGTTTCGCCATGGTGAACGTCGTCGGTACCTGGGTGGTGGCGATGCGCGCCAGATCGCGTGCGAAACACCCGAAGGACGCGGCCACTATGATTGCCATGCGCCGTATCCTTGACAATCCCAAGCGTGCTTGGCGTAACGTGTCCGGTGTGGCGCTCGCTGTGTTCATTGCGGGGATGACGTCGGTGTGCGGATTGCTCGCCACCGGAATCGGAGGCAACCACGACCCGTTCGACCCATCTATGCTGTACATGCGCGATATAGCGATGGGTGGTTTCCTGACGCTCGCCTTTGCCGCGGTGCTCGCCGCCGTCAGTTCCGGCGTGATGCAGACGGGCAACGTCTACGACCAGGCCGACGAGTACCGCATGCTTGCGTTGGAAGGCACGGATGAGGCGACGCTCGACAAGGCACGCATGATGGAAGTGATCACCCCGCTCAACACGGTGATGGCCGTTTCATTGGGGTGCTCGGTGTTGTTGCTGTTTCCGATTCTGGCAACGTCGTTGCTCAATCCGGCTTCGTTGCTTACGTTGGCCGCGGGAATCGGCTTGTGTTATGCGCTGATGGTGCTCGGAGGGTGTGCCGCGAATCATGCGGCGCACGGGCTCGGTTATGCCGGCTACCGTATGGACGATTGATGGCCTCGCCGCGGCGGTCGTGGATACCGCGGCGAGGACTGGCGAGGTCAGCCGAGGAGCACCGCGATGATTGCGATGAAAATCGGCGATGACAGCGTCGAGAAAAGAATGCCGTCGCGTGCGAACGACAGACCCACGTTGTACCGCGCCGCGTAATTGTAGACGTTCTGCCCGGTCGGCAATGCGGCAAGCACCACGCATGCGTACAGCGTGGCGCCACGGAAGCCCATCACGAAATACGACAGCAGGAACGCGATGGTCGGCATCACGATGTTCTTCAAAGCGGCCACCGTGAACACCGCCGGAATATTCGACTTGTCCTGCAACGGCTTCGTGCCGTGCAACGACATGCCGAACGCCATCAGAATCATCGGCACCGCGGAATCGCCGATCATATCGATCGGGTCGTAGATGAAGCTCGGAATCACGAAATAGCCGACCTTCGCGGAAATCGCGGACACGGCGATGCCCAGCAGCGAGCCGATGAGCAGCGGCTGATGCAACGGTTGTTTCAGGATCTCCTTCGCGGAGACCTTGCCTTTGGTGGTCACGTCGAGCACGGTCAGGCCGATCGGCGTGAACACCGCCTGCTGCATGACCAGGATCGGCGCGACGAGTGCGGGATTGCCCAGAATGTACGTGGCTATCGGCAGGCCGATGTTGTTGGAATTCAAATACAGCGAATTCAGCGCGCCGATGGTGGCGTCCGCGGCTTTCATATGGAAGAACAGCCGGTTGAGAATCAGGAAGACCACGCCCACCAGCAGCGCCGAAAAAAACGCCACGACGATGGAGGAGTGGAAAATCTCGAAGATCTTCTCCTTGGACAGGATGGCGAACATCAGGCACGGGCTCGACACGAAGAAGCTGAACCTGTTGAGCACCATCTGCGCGGTCGGCCCGCCGATGCGCATGCGCGCGGCCACATAGCCGGTGGCGATGACGATGCCGATGACGCAGAAACCTTCCATCGCGCTTAACAGACCCGGCATTGCACTCTCCTTTTCGTTGCGGCCGTTGCCTTTCGACCGCTATCTAGTGTGGCACCAAGCGCGCGTCGGTCGTATGCACGTCTCAAAAGCGAGCCCGATACACGATTGACGGCACGTTTTGCCGGATAATGGACGGCATGAGCGAACTTACGATTGGATTTTCCGCTTCCGCCAGCAAACAGGAGCAGTTGAACGAGCTGATGAGGCAGATCATGGGCTGCTATTCCGTCAGCGATGACGAAGGCCCGTTGACGGACGCCGTCGAGGTGTTCCTGAAAAAACAGCCGCATCTGACGGTGCGCAGGCACGGCGACACATTGGTGGCATCCACCGATTTCGGCCGCGAGCGCCGCGTGATTCTTGCCGGCCATCTCGACACGGTGCCGGTGATCGACAATTTCCCGCCGAAATGGCTTCAGCCGGGCGATCCGCTGATTCGCGAGGATGTGGCGGCCGGTCATGAGCATGAGCGTGTGATCTGGGGTCGTGGCGCCACCGATATGAAGGGTTCCGACGCGGTCATGCTGTATCTGGCGGCCACGCTGACGGATGCGAAATACGATTTGACGTACGTGTTTTACGACCATGAGGAAGTCGCGGCCGAGAAGAACGGCCTGCGCAAGGTGGTCGAGTCGCATTCGGATTGGATCACCGGCGATTTCGCGATCATCGGCGAGCCGACCGATTGCGGCATCGAGGGCGGCTGCAACGGCACGATGCGATTCGACGTGATCACGCACGGCGTTGCCGCGCATTCGGCCCGCGCCTGGATGGGCAAGAACGCGATCCACGCGGCGGCCGAGATTCTGAACCGTTTGAACGCGCACGAGAACCGCGCCATCGAAGTGGATGGCCTGACCTATCAGGAGGGCCTGAACGCCACGCTGATTTCCGGCGGCAAGGGTACCAATGTGATTCCCGACGAGTGCCGTGTGCACGTCAACTACCGGTTCGCGCCGGACAAGTCGCTCGCCGAGGCGAAGGCGCTGATGATCGGCGCGGATGCGGGCGCGAAACTTGGCAACGGCGAGCATCAGGCCACTGGTGGCGTGTTCGAAGGCTTCGGCATCGAGATGAAGGACGAATCGCCGAGCGCGCGTCCGGGCCTCAATTCGCCGCTTGCCCAATCGCTGGTATCGCTTGTCAAGGAACGTACCGGTCGTGACCCGCTTGCCAAGCTGGGTTGGACGGATGTGGCGCGTTTTGCGATTCTGGGCATTCCGGCCGTGAATCTCGGCGCGGGAAGCCCGCTGCTGGCTCACAAGCAGGACGAGCAGTTGCCGGAGACCGATCTGCTGCTCATGGCCGACCTGCTGGAGGACTGGCTGCGTTGAATCGCCGTTGAGTCGTTGCTGAGCTGCCGTTGAATCGCCGTTAATTCGCTGCCGCGGGCTTGCCGCAGAACCACTATTGGTCCACCGTTGAACCGCTGCTGAACCACTATGCCGGCGCACGTCCATTCACGGCGTGTCAACGCGAATCATTGGAAAACGGAGCGTGCAGGGGGAATAAATTTCCCGTCCTGTCACGCTCCGTTGTTTTTTGTGTCATACTTATAGACGGTGGTTCTGCAAAACCGCCGACGCATCCGATGGCGTTGATCCCCTCGCGTGAATGTTCTGTGAGTCGCGAGCGCAGGTGTCCGCCGTCGCATGATGAAGACTTTTGACGGAAGTTGCTTCCTACGGGCGCCATGATGCGCGGCCACGGTGAGAGCGTGGTGTGAGAACCGTTGGGGCTTGAGTGAAGGCGATGCGATTGCAGCGCGTTGCCGAGGAGCGTTGTGCCTACTACCAATGAGGGCCTCGATCAGGTCGAGGCTGTTGTGTCATCCGATAATTCAACCAATAATGCGGCAAGCAGTGCGGGTTCTGTGTCTGCCGATCCGGCTCCGCGTCGTCGTCGTGGGGGTCGCCGCGTGGTGCGTGGCGTAGGTGCCGCGGGCGCGTCTTTGGAGCTGAAGGTCGAGGAGCATGCCAAAGCCCCCTTGTTTGAGGAGCCGAAGCTTGAGCCTGTCCAGCCTGCGCGTGATTCCGCCGATTTCAATGATGCCGATGACGCCGAGCCGTCGCGTCCGCGTCGTCGTCGCGTGACCCGTTACGATGACGACGATGAGATGCGTGACGAACGTCCGCGCCGTCGCCGTCGTTCCTCTGTGGACGTGCAGGACGAGGATGATCGCCCGTCGCGTCGCCGTCGCCGTATCAGCGACGAGCCGCGTGATGACCGTGACGATCGTGACGATTACGGCAATCGCGGCAATCGTGACGAATCATCCGAAGACCGTGCGCTCGACGCCGTCAGCGCGCTGCCGGAAGGCCATGAGACGCGTCACAACCCGCGTCCGATGACGTCGCTGCTGTTCCAGGAGCCGATTCTGCCGGCCGCCCCCGCGGGCCGCGGATCGTCCGACGATGACGATGCCGACGATACGGGCCGCAGAGGTTCGGACGATGCCCGTGACAGCCGTGATGACCGCGACGATGACCGTCCGACCCGTCGCCGCCGCCGTCGCAGCCACGACACGGCCGATGCGGACCGCACGGACGTTTCGAATGACGGTCGCGGCCGTGATGACGGCAATGACCGCAACAACGACGCCGAAGACGATGAGCATGGCGATTCCCGCCGCTCCCGTCGTTCCCGTCGTCTGAACGCGCAGGAACGTCGCGCCGCTGCCGAAGTGGAGCAGATCGAGGAGGACCTGGTCCTCGATGGCATCACGTATGCGCCGATCGATGACAAGTCCCGCAATGGAAACGATGATGACGACGAGCAGCCGACGCGCACCCGTCGCCGCCGTCGCGGACGCGGCAACCATGAGGAAGCCGACGAGCAGCAGACCTCCGAACGCGAATCCCGTCGCCGTCATGAGGATGACGATGAGGAAGAGGGCACGGTGACTCGTCGCCGTCGCCGCCGCCGTGGAGGGTCGAAGGCCGAGGAATCGGACGAGACGATGTCCCGTCGCTCCCGCAAGCAGCAGTACATCGACGAGATCACCGACGTCGAAGGATCCACCCGTCTGGAAGCCAAGAAGCAGCGCCGCCGTGACAACCGTCGTGAACGCAGTCGTCAGAACCAGCTCATGGAGCAGGACTTCCTGGCCCGTCGCGAACACGTCGAGCGTCTGATGGTGGTGCGCGAACGTGAGCGCCACACCCAGATCTCCGTGATCGAAGACAATGTGCTCGTCGAGCATTACGTGTCCGACATCCAGGAAGTGGCCACCGTCGGCAACATCTATCTTGGCCGCGTGCAGAACGTGCTGCCGAGCATGGAGGCCGCGTTCGTGGACATCGGACAGGCCCGCAACGGCGTGCTGTACGCCGGCGAGGTGAACTGGGATTCCGCACGTCTGGAAGGCCAGCCGCGTCGTATCGAACTGGCGTTCAAGTCGGGCGATCCGGTGCTGGTGCAGGTAACCAAGGATCCGATCGGCCACAAGGGCGCAAGGCTTACCTCGCAGGTCACCTTGGCCGGCCGTTTCCTCGTGCTGGTGCCGTCCGGCGGCATGACCGGCGTGAGCCGCAAGCTGAGCGAGCGTGAGCGCGCCCGCCTGAAGAACATCGTGTCGAAGATCGCGCCGAAGGATATGGGCGTGATCATCCGAACCGCGGCCGAAGGCGCTTCCGAAGAGGCCATCACCAAGGATCTCGAGAACCTGGTGCGCCAGTGGGAACGCATCACCGCCAAGCGCGACGAGTTCCTGCACGGCAAGCGTCCGAAGCTGCTGCAAGGCGAGCCGGACGTGGCCATCCGCGTGGTTCGCGACATCTTCAACGACGACTTCTCCAAGATGATCGTTGAAGGCGACCGCGTGTACGAGCGTATCGAGGAATACCTCGACACGATGGCCCCCGACCTGAAAGACAAGCTCGAGAAGTGGGATCCGGCCGAACATGACGGCAAGGACGTGTTCGACAAGTGGCAGATTGACTCCCAGTTGCGTAAGGGCATGGAACGTCAGGTCTACCTGCCGTCCGGCGGTTCGATCGTCATCGACCGCACCGAGGCCATGACCACTATCGACGTGAACACGGGCCGTTTCATCGGCCGCGGCAAGAGCCTCGAGGAAACGGTGACCCGTTGCAACCTCGAAGCGGCCGAAGAGATCGCGCGACAGCTTCGTCTGCGCGACATCGGCGGCATGGTGATGATCGACTTCGTCGACATGGTCATGCCGGCCAACAGGGATTTGGTGCTCCGCCGACTGGTGGAGTGCCTGGCGCGCGACCGCACCAAGCATCAGGTGGCCGAAGTCACCTCGCTGGGACTGGTGCAGATGACGCGCAAGCGCATCGGCCAGGGTCTGGTGGAGGCGTTCTCCGAGGAATGCCCGACCTGCAAGGGCCGCGGCTTCATCCTCCATGACGAACCGACCGTTTCGGCGGATTACGACGATCCGTACGCCTTGAAGGGCGGCGATCCGTTCGTCAAGACCAACAAGCATGGCCATGGCACGGACGTGCAGGTGCCGAAGGGCTCCTCGCCGGACGTGAAGGCCAAACTCGCGCAGATCGCGGCGGCAGCCGTGGCCGCCAACAATGCGGACCTGGGCGAGGAAGAACAAGAAGAATAAAGGAAAATCCCGGTATGTCAACTTGACACGCCGGGAGCAGACTTGCGGTTGTACGCGGGTATGTGTAGATTAGATTGCTGGTGTCTGGCCGCGAGGCTCGAACGTGCCGGGCAGTAAGCTTTCCAAGTTAATAAAGGAACGGATATGTACGCTATTGTGAAGGCCGGCGGCCATCAGGAAAAGGTCGAGGTCGGTGACGTCATCCTCGTCAACCGTCTCGACGCCAAGAAGGGCGACACCGTGGAATTCCCGGTCGCTCTCGTTGTGGATGGTGACAAGGTCACCGTCAACGCCAAGGATCTCGCCAACATCAGTGTCAAGGCTGAGGTTGTCAACGATGAGGCCAAGGGCCCGAAGATCAGCATCATGAAGTACAAGAACAAGACCGGCGTTGCTCGTCGCAAGGGCCATCGCCAGCAGCTGACTCTCGTCAAGATCACGGCTATCGCCTGATTCGCGTAGGGTTAGAGTCAAGGACCGAAAGGAACAGACATGGCACATAAGAAGGGCGCGTCCAGCTCGCGCAACGGTCGCGATTCAAACGCGCAATACCTCGGTGTGAAGAAGTTCGGCGGCGAAGCCGTCGTGGCCGGCAACATCATCGTTCGTCAGCGTGGCACCAAGTTCCACCCGGGCGAGAACGTCGGCATGGGCAAGGACCACACCCTGTTCGCCCTCAAGGACGGCAGCGTGAAGTTCGGCGTGCGTCGTGACCGCAAGGTCGTCGACGTGATCGCCGCCTGAGACACGCGCAAATAACGCTTTTGATGAAAGACCGCGCCCATATGGACGCGGTCTTTCTGTTATGTAAGGTAGATACATGAGTGATTTTGTGGATCGAGTGACCGTCCATGTCAAGGGCGGCGACGGCGGCAATGGCTCCGCCGGCATCCGTAGGGAGAAATACAAGCCGTTGGCCGGCCCGAACGGCGGCAATGGCGGCGACGGCGGTTCCGTGATCTTCATGGCCGATTCGAACGCCAACAGCCTGCTCGACTACCGTTTCATGCCCCATCGCGAGGCGGAAAGCGGCACCATGGGCCTGGGCGACACGAAGGACGGTTCGAAGGGCGCCGACCTGATCCTGCCCGTCCCGGTGGGCACGGTCGTGTTCGAAGCCAAGGGACCGCAGGGCAAGCCGAAGCATCCGGGCGAGCAGCTTGCCGACCTGCGTCACGCGGGAGACAAGTTCGTCGTGGCCGCGGGCGGCAACGGTGGTCTCGGCAATGCGGCGCTGGCCAATCGCACCCGTCGTGCGCCGGGCTTCGCACTGCTGGGCGAGCCGGGCGAGGAACGCGACGTCATCCTCGAACTCAAGTCCATCGCCGACGTGGCGCTGGTGGGCTTTCCGTCCGCAGGCAAGTCGAGCCTGATCGCGGCGATGAGCTCCGCCAAACCGAAGATCGCCGATTATCCGTTCACCACGCTCGTGCCGAACCTCGGCGTCGTCGTGGCCGGCGACATGCGCTACACCATCGCCGACGTGCCGGGCCTGATTCCGGGCGCATCCCAGGGCAAGGGCCTCGGCCTCGAATTCCTGCGCCACATCGAACGCACCGAAATCATCGCCCACGTCATCGATTGCGCCACCCTCGAACCCGGCCGCGACCCGATGAGCGACTACCAGGCGCTCGAACACGAGCTCGCCGAATACGCCGGCAAGCTCGAACTGCCGCTCGGCGCGATTCCGATCCCCGAACGTCCGCGCATCATCATCCTCAACAAGGTGGATGTGCCGGAAGCCAAGGAACTCGCCGAATTCGTCAAGCCCGAATTCGAAAAGCTCGGCCTCAAGGTCTACATCATCTCCACCGCCTCCCACGAGGGCCTGAAGGAACTCAACTGGGCGCTGGCCGACCTCGTGACCAACATGCGCGCGGAAGTCGCCAAACGCGAGCAGGCCGAGGAAGAGGCCCGCGTGGTCATCAAGCCGCTCGAGGAGCCGCGCAACCGCCGTCGCCGTAACGACGAAGGCGGCAACGCGCTCGACTTCACCGTGGAACGCAAGGAGAACGGCAACGGCGAAGTCTGGTACGAGGTGCTCGGCACCAAGCCGGAACGTTGGGTCATGCAGACCAACTTCGATAATGACGAGGCCGTCGGCTACCTTGCCGACCGCCTGGCCAAGCTGGGCGTCGAAGACGAGCTGCGGCACAAGGGCGCCAAGCCGGGCGACGAAGTGCGCATCGGCCGTGGCGACCGTGCCGTGGAATTCGATTGGGATCCGACCATCGCGGCCGGCGCGGAAATGCTCGACGGCACCCAGTTGGGCGCACGCGGCGTCGACCTGCGACTGCAGGAATCGGATGGTCGTGCGCAGCGTCGTTCCAACACGGAACGCCGTCGCCAGTACCACGAGATGATGGACGCCCGTCAGGCCGTGCGCGAAGCCATGATGGCCGAACGCAAGGCAGGACACTGGGCCGATCCTTCCGTGGACGACGACCGTCACGACGAAACCAGTCTTTTTGGACGTGGCGAGACCGCCGACGACGAGGATGTGGAACAATAGAACCATCCAACGAAGCCCGCTGATGTGCCGATGGCATGTCGGCGGGCTTTTTCAATAGCCGGTAACGGTACCGGGAGGAACTATGAACACGCCATCGCAAGCGCAAGTGCGCAGGGCCATCGCCGAAGCGCAGACCATCGTGGTGAAGGTGGGCTCCAGCTCGCTGACCGAGCCGAGCGGCCACTTGGATCCGCAACGGTTGAACGCGCTTGTGGCGGCCATCGCCCGCGTGCGATTGATGGGCGGCCGCGTGGTGCTGGTCTCCTCCGGCGCGATCGCGGCCGGTTTCGGCACGCTCGGTTTCGACAAGCGTCCGACCGACGTGGCCGACCAGCAGGCGTGCGCCGCCGTCGGCCAAGGCCTGCTGATGGCCCAGTACGAGGCCGCTTTCGCACGGTACGGGCTGCGTGTCGGACAGATCCTCATCACCGTTTCCGACACGATCGCCCCACAGCAGTACCGCAACGTGCGCCGTACGCTCGACCGCCTGCTCGACTTGGGCGCGGTGCCGATCATCAACGAAAACGATTCCCTCGCGTCCAACGAGATCCGGTTCGGCGACAACGACCGTCTGTCCGCGCTGATCGCCAACATCGTCGTCGCCGACGCGCTCGTCCTGCTCACCGACGTGGACGCGCTGTACACCGCGCCGCCAAGCGAGCCCGGCTCGAAGCGCATCTCCTATGTGCCGAACGTCGAGGATGCGCTGGCGAAGGTTCAGGTCGGCGGAACCGGCTCGAACGTCGGCACCGGCGGCATGGTCACCAAAATGGAGGCCGCGCGCGTCGCCGCGGTGTCCGGCATTCCCGCGGTGTTGACATGCGCGTCGAACGCAGGTCCCGCGATGATGGGCGATCCGGTCGGCACCGCGTTCGCGCCGATCAACGACCGCGGTTCGTCACGTAGGCTGTGGATCGGCTTCGCCTCCCACCCGCAGGGCACGCTGGTGGCCGATTCCGGCGCGGCCAAGGCGGTGTGCGGGGGAGCGGCCAGCCTGCTTGCGGCCGGCGTGGTGGAAGTGAAGGGCGATTTCGCCGCCGGCGACGCCGTCTGGGTTGACGACGAGCAGGGCAACCATTTGGCCAAGGGCCTGGTCGGCTTCGACTCCGAGGAGATCCCGCAGATGCTAGGACGCAATACGGCCCAGCTCAAGCGTTTCCTCGGCGAGGAATACGCGCATCCGCTGGTGCACCGCGACAATCTCGTACTGGTCTGAACCAGTGCAAAAGGTGTGGTTAGGCCATCGATTTCGCTTCAAGCGAAGCGTTCGCGGCGAAATAGACGTGTGTCGTGGGGCTGTCGTTTTTCGCGTGGCAGGTCTAGCATTACAGGCATGACTATGGCTGACTGGCAGACTCTATCCGACCGTATCAATCACGTGGCTCCGAGCGCTACCCTGGCCGTCGATTCCAAGGCGAAGGCAATGAAGGCCGCCGGAATCGACGTCATCGGGTTCGGCGCGGGAGAACCGAACTTCCCAACCCCCGCACCGATCGTCGCGGCCGCGGCCGCGGCCGTGCAGGACCCGAAAAACTACCGTTACACGCCGACCGCCGGCCTACCGGAACTGCGCCAGGCCATCGCGGACAAGACGTTGCGCGACTCCGGCTACGAAGTCGACCCAAGCCAGGTCATCGTGACCAACGGCGGCAAGCAGGCCGTCTACGAATCGTTCCAGATTCTGCTCAACGAGGGCGACGAGGTCATCATCCCCACCCCGTACTGGACCAGCTATCCGGAAGCCGTGAAGCTCGCCGGCGGCGTGCCCGTGACCGTGTTCGCCGGCGCCGACCGCAACTTCGAGCCGAGCATCGAGGACATCGAGGCCGCGCGCACCGAACACACGAAGGCCATCATCGTGAACACGCCGAACAACCCGACGGGCGCGGTGTGGAAGCCGGAAACCGTCAAGGCCATCGCGCAGTGGGCCATCGAACACCACGTGTGGGTCATCTCCGACGAAATCTACGAACACCTGAACTATGACGGCGCCAAAACCACGTACATCGGCGCCGCGGTGCCCGAAGTACGCTCCCAGCTGCTCGTGCTCAACGGCGTGGCCAAAACCTACGCCATGCCGGGCTGGCGCGTCGGCTGGATGATCGCCCCCGTGGACGTGGCCAAGGCCGCATCCAAACTGCAGGGCCACATGACCTCCAACGTGAACAACATCTCCCAGCGTGCCGCCATCGAAGCCGTCTCCGGCTCCCTGGACGCCGTCTACGAGATGCGCGCCGCATTCGACAAGCGCCGCCAGACCATCGTCGCCGCGTTGAACGACATCGAAGGCGTGAACTGCCCGACCCCGACCGGCGCGTTCTACGCGTTCGCCGACGTGACCGCGCTGCTGAACAAGCCGCTCGGCACCAACAAGACCACGTTCGCCAAAACGTCCGAACTGGCCGCCGCGTTGCTTGACGAAGGCCATGTCGCCGCCGTCCCGGGCGAGGCGTTCGGCGCTCCCGGCTACCTGCGCTTCTCCTACGCGCTTGCCGACGACGATCTGGTCGAAGGCATGCGTCGCATGAAGCGTTGGGTCGAGGACTGAGCCGACCGGCCCCGCGCTCAACTGACGAAAAGTTCAGTTGATAGACGATATTTTTAGCGATTCGCGCTTCGGTGACATGCCGGGCGCGAATCTTTTTTTCGTTGGAAAATAGCGGTTTCTTGCGATTCGTCGTGAATCGGGTTGGACGAAGTCGCGAAAACCCGCTATTATTTCGACTTGGCGGTTTTGCCGTCTGCTTCTTGCGTGGTTTTGCATAGAATCCTCGCCGGCAAGTGGAGACGGCAGAGTTCACCTAGGGAAGTGGCGCAATTGGTAGCGCAACGGTCTCCAAAACCGTAGGTTGTGGGTTCGAGTCCCGCCTTCCCTGCCAAGCTTCTTACAACAAGCCCAGCGGAGGATTATTATGGCGAAGGCGAAGAACAGCGAGAAGGCCATTAAGCCGAACATCTTCATGCGCATTGGCTTGTTCATCAAACAGATTATCGACGAACTCCGCAAGGTCGTCACTCCGACCAGCAAGGAACTGTTCTTCTGGTCCCTCGCCGTGTTTATCTTCGTGCTGCTGCTGATGGCACTGGTCACCGGCATGGACTACGGTCTGGGCAAGCTGACCCTGTGGATATTCGGCTGATAAACAACTTGAAGGTGAAAGTGCATGACTGACGAAGTGTTTTCCGACAACCTCGACGAGGCTTCCAAGGCTGATACCGAGGCTGCTGCCGCTGTTGAGGCGCTGCCGGCCGAAGGCGAGGCCGTCCAGGCCGTCGCCGCCGATCAGGCGACCGATGAGCAGGCCCAGTCCGAGCAGGACGCTCCGGAAGAGCAGACCGCGGAAACCACTGAGGATGAAGACACTGAGCAGGATGCCGGTGCCAAGGCCGTCGAGGAATTCTCCAAGAGCCTGCGCACGCTTGAAGGCAAGTGGTATGTGCTGCACACCTATTCCGGCTATGAGAAGCGCGTGAAGACCAACGTCGAATCCCGCGTGGCCAGCTTCGGTATGGAAGACAAGATCTTCCAGGTCGAAGTGCCGATGGAGGAAGTCGAAAAGCACACCGAAAAAGGCAAGAAGGTCATCACCCGCGTGCGTGTCCCCGGCTATGTGCTGATCCGCATGCTGCCGGATGAGAACGCCCGTCGTATCGTCCGCGAGACCGAAGGCGTCACCGGCTTTGTCGGCCCGACCAAGGATCCGGCACCGCTGACCCGCAAGGAAGTCGTCTCCATGATGGCTCCGATGATCGCTTCCGAAGCTCTCAAGGCCGCCGGAGACAAGCCGGCCGCAGCCAAGAAGCGCAAGCTTGAGGTCTCCTACGCTCCTGGCGATCAGGTCACCGTCACCGATGGACCGTTCACCACCATGGCCGCGGTTGTCTCCGAAGTGGATCCGTCCACGCAGAAGCTCACCGTGCTCGTGTCCATCTTCGGCCGTGACACGCCGGTGGAGCTAGGCTTCAACCAGGTTGAAAAATTAGCCTGAACGTGCATGACGGAGCGTTAGCTGCGTTGCTCCAAGCTTGACGCACCTTGGTACGCCTGCGCTTGGGCGCCTTGCTACCGCATGCGTCACACCCATTCAGGAACCTGAAATCGTGATTCTTTTGAACCCCGCTTCGGCGGGGTTTCTTTGTATGTATTGCCATACGCGCAATGTCGTGGCGGAATCGCATAATAGATAAGTTGTGTCTGGAGGGTCTCGTGTGCCTGAACAAGGCGGCGGCACCTGCTAGCACAGCACAGCAATATACGTTGCGGAAGGAACCGGACGCGGGAGACCTACTCCGGTGCCGTTAACCACCGCTTCACAGAAAGAAGAACCATACAATGGCTCCTAAGAAGAAAGTCTCGGCGCTTCTCAAGCTCCAGATTCAGGCCGGCAAGGCCAACCCGGCTCCGCCGCTGGGCCCGGCTCTGGGTTCCCATGGCGTGAACATCATGGACTTCTGCAAGCAGTACAACGCTGCCACGCAGGACAAGATGGGCCAGGTCATCCCTGTTGAGATCACCGTTTACGAAGATCGTTCCTTCACCTTCATCCTGAAGACCCCGCCGGCAGCAGCTCTGCTGAAGAAGGCCGCTGGCATCCAGAAGGGTACCGAGAACCCGCTGACCCACAAGGTCGGCTCCGTCACCAAGGCTCAGGTCCGTGAGATCGCTGAAATCAAGATGGCTGATCTGTCCGCACGCGACGTCGAAGCCGGCATGAAGATCATCGCGGGCACCGCCCGTTCGATGGGTATCACGGTTACCGACTGAGAGGAGAAGGACTAATGGTACAGCGTTCCAAGAAGTATCGCGAAGCGGCTGAGAAGATCGATCGCAACAACCTTTACACCGCCAACGAAGCCATCGCTCTCCTCAAGAGCATGCCGGAGTACAAGTTCGACCAGACCGTTGAGGCCGTGCTGCGCCTGAACGTGGATCCGCGCAAGGCCGACCAGCTGGTCCGCGGTTCCGTGAACCTGCCGAACGGCACCGGTAAGACCGCCAAGGTCCTCGTCTTCGCCCGTGGCCCGAAGGCCACCGAAGCTCTCGAGGCTGGCGCCGACATCGTCGGTGACGACGACCTCGTGCAGAAGGTCGCCGACGGTTTCCTTGACTTCGATTCCGTCGTCGCCACCCCGGACATGATGGGCAAGGTCGGCCGCCTCGGCCGCGTGCTCGGTCCGCGTGGCCTCATGCCGAACCCGAAGACCGGCACCGTGACCATGGACGTCACCAAGGCCATCAAGGACATCAAGGGTGGCAAGGTTGACTTCCGTGTCGACAAGAACGGCAACCTGAGCTTCCTCATCGGCAAGATGTCCTTCACCGAGCAGGCTCTGGACGAGAACTTCAAGGCTGTGGCCGACGAAGTCAAGCGTCTGAAGCCGTCCACCGTGAAGGGCCGCTACGTCACCAAGGCGACCATCACCTCCACGATGAACCCGGGCGTCCCGGTTGATCCGGCGGTCGTTGCCTGAGTGCACAGAAGCTAAGCTTCACCAAAAGACCCGTATCTGCAATCGCAGCATGCGGGTCTTTTCATATGTTCGGAAAGATTCATGACTTTATGACCGGATGACAGGCGCAACGGGCGTACCCAGACGCCACACCACCCGGGCAGCGGCTCAGCGGTCGCGCATACGGCCAATCGCCAGCGCGGTCGTCAGCACATACGCGTCACGCGGATCGGTGGCATCCCAGCCGGTCGTTTCGGCGGCACGCTTCAAGCGGTAGCGCACGGTGTTCGGATGCACATTCAGCTCCTTCGCCGTGTTCTCCAACGAACTGCCATACTTCAGGAACGTGGACACCGTCAGATAAGTGGGATCATCGGGATTCTCGCCGCGCAGCACCTGATATACGTTCCGATACAGTTCCTCACGCGCGTAATCATCACCCAGCAGCGCACGCTCCGGCAACAGCTCGTCGGCACGCAGCGGACGGGAAGGAGTGGACAGCGCCGGAGCCGCCTGCAGCGAGAACATCGTCTCACGCAACGCATGCGAAGCCCCCGCCACACCGGAACGGACCGGGCTCAAATACAGTGGCTCGTCCTCGCTGAACGCCGGCATGACCGCGGTACAGGTCACCTCCGGCGTGACCGCGCCCATCTGGCAAGCCAAAGCCAGCAGGAAAGTGCCGTACGTGCCGATGACCACATGCTCGCCACCCAAATCGCGCACCGCCTTGCGGATGGCGAGGGATGTCGAGGCAAGACTGGCCGAAGGCACCCCGCCGATCGCAAAACAGTTGAAATCGCCTTGCCATCCGAGAATGTTCATCAAGGAGACCACACGATCGTCGGTCATGTTCGTCAACAGGCATTCGAAAGCCAACCGCTCGATGGTCGTATCGTCGGTATGGCCTGACAAAAGGTCGAGGATGTCTGCCTGCTCGGAGTTCATAACCGTCCATTCTAATCGTCGTATCTGCGAATTGCCGCACGTTCGCCGACCGTTCCGGTCCCCATTCGCGCAGTGGCGGTAATATGCCGACTATGAGCGAAAACAAGAAAGCCGGAAAAGCCGACACGTTCCTCAGCTGGACGTTGGGCGTGCTCGCATGCCTGTGGGTGGCGTGGTGCTGCGGCATCGGCCCGCTGTACTGGTTTGGCACCGGACTCGCCGACTTCGGCTGGGCCAACGTGCTGTACATGGCGATCGCCTTCGTTGTTTCGTTTGCTATATTGTGGTCGCTGGTCCGTTACGGCCGTGGCGAGCGCGTGCTGCCGACGTATTTCTCGCGTCGGTACGTCAAGCTGTGCCAGGAGGTGTCCGGCACGCCGACGACGGTATTGGGCATCATGCTGCGCCATCTGAGCGACGCCGCGCATAGCCGTCCGGGACGCGCCATCCATGCGGTGATTGTCTGGATCGGCCGCAAGCTGACACGTTGCACCGACTGCTGGTGGAAGCTCATGCTGCTGTTCGTCATCGGCTGGCTGTGGATTCCGACCACCCTGCTCGCCGCGTACGGCGCCGACATCCGCTCCCAGATCCGCGAATTCAGTTGGGCGTTGAACCAGTGGACCGGACTGAAACAGCCGTACATCGGCTTCTTCTCATTCGTGCCGATGGACATCTATCCGACCGCGCACTACATGTGGCCGGCCAATCCCACGTATCTGACCGACCAGCACAACATCGTGCTGACCGTTTTCTACGGTGCGTTCGCCGCGGTCTCCCGGTATTTCACCGATTCCAATGACGCCGGCATCGTGGCGCTGGCCGCGCTGCAATGGCTGTTCGCCGCGTTTTGTTGTGCCGCCACCGCCAATCGTTTCTTCAATCTGCCGTGGCGTAGGCTGGGCGTCGGCACGTTCGACTTCTCCCATCCCGAACGGCACGACTGCTGGAACATGCGCGATTTCACCCATCCCGAGGCGGGTGTGGTGGCGCGTCCGTCCAGACTGCGCGCCGGCGCGAAGACGCGCTTCGTGATTCTGCTGTTCTTCATGGTGTGCCCGTTGGCGGTGTTCGCCACGATCTCACTGACCAAATCGCCGTTGTTCGCGTTCGCGTTCGTCTGGTGGTTCGGCGTGTGGTATGAGCTGCATATGACGCATATCAAGGCGCTGCCCACCATCAACGGCAAGCCCATGAAACTGCGCAAACGTTCCTTGGCGGCACTGTTCATGTCGAGCTGCGTCATGCTGATCAGCGCCAAATACGCGTGGTACATCATTCTGTTCGCCGCGCTGCTGGCCATCATCAACGACCGTAAACGTTGGAAGACGTACGTGGTCGCATTGATGCTGCCGACCGTGCTCATCCATGGCGGCCTCGTCTATCTGGTGAACAGCGGTGCCGTCATCGGCGGCGATCCGATCGAAAGCCGTGGCATCCAGCTGCAGCAGATCGCCCGCGTGGCGAAATACAATCCGCAGGGCATTCCCGAGGACGCGGCCAAGAAACTCGCTCCCGTCTTCAACCTCGACCAGATGGCCGAATCATACTTCCAGCAGGACGCCGACCCGGTGAAATCGTCGGGCATCCAGTCCAAGAAGGTCAGCTACAAGTGGCGTACCGTCACCAAGGACGACATGAAGGATTTCAACGACGCATGGTGGCAGATCGTCAAGGCGAATCCTCAGATCGCGCTCGACGCGCTCTTCGCCGAATGCTTCGGATACTTCAACGTGACCGACCTGCCATACGTGTCGATGGACTACTACGTGAACAACGATTACGTGCAGTCCGACAACGAATGGATTCACCTGTACAACCACCAGTGGCGCAACCAGGTGGCCGGCTTCGCCAAGAAATGGGGACAGATTCCCGTGCTTGGCTGGGTGACGCACGGCAACCTGTATGTCACGCTGACACTGCTGATCGGCGCCGCCGAAGTGGTGCTGCGCCGATGGCGGTCGCTGTCATGGCATCTGCCGTTGCTGCTGCTTATGGGTGTGATGATCACCGCACCGGCCAACAATTTCGAACGGCATATGCTTCCAATCGCATTCGTGTTCGGATTCCTGTGCCTGGAGTTCTGGCGCGAGTCGCGTGCCGCGCGGCTTGCTGCACACGAGGCGTCGTACGTTGGCACGTCGACGGCGGGCAAACGGCGTATCGGCGGGCACCGAATCGACAGACAGCAGTCCGACAAGCAGGACGCCGACGAACGATATCTCGATGGACGACAGCTTGATGGACGACAGCTTGATGGACGACAGCTTGATGGACGACAGCTCGACGGACAGGAGAAGGAATCATGACGACCATATTGGATTCCGCATTGACCATGCCACGCACCTGCGTCGCGGCCGACCAGGTGATCGCGCTGGACTCAGTGGGCTCCACCAACACGTACGCCGCCGAATTGGTGCGCAAAGGCGCGCTGTTCGGCTCGGCCAGACGAGATGGCCTCGATGGCTGCGATGGACGCGATTGGACCGGTCATGAAATCGTGGCGATCTGCGCCGACGAGCAGACCGCCGGCCGTGGCCGTCTCGACCATCAATGGACCAGCGCGGTGGGGGAGTCGTTCATCGTCTCCCTGGTGGTCAGCGTGCCTACGGCGATTGTGCGGGACACGTCCGTCAACGGCTGGCTGCAGATGATCGCCGGCTGCGAGGCGCGCAACGCGATTATCGCGGCCATCCGCGATTGCGGCGGCCCGCTCGGCAAGGACATCGCGCTCAAATGGCCGAACGACATTTTCGTCGACGGCAAGAAACTGGGCGGCGTGCTCGCCGAAATGGTTCCGCTTGCCGCAACTCCCATCGCGGACGGTACAACTGGTACCACTGATGTGGCTGCCGCAACGGAACGCGTCGGCATCGTCTTCGGCATCGGCCTGAACCTGGCCGTCCCCGAAGACCATCTGCCAACCGACAAGGCCACGTCGCTGCAGCTGGTCGCGCATGGCCTGCCCGATTCCATGACATTGCGCGACATGATCGCGGCCCATCTGGTGGACGGTTTGCGATCAAGGCTCGCCGATTTCGAAGCCGACCCGCAGCGTGAGGCCACGCGTGCGATGGAGGAGATGCGTCCGGTCTGCTGGACGCTCGGCAAGCCATGCGAGGCGCATTTCGTGGACGGCACCACCCTGCGCGGCACCGCGCTGGAACTCAACCCCGACGCCTCCCTCACCATCAGAGACGACAACGGCAACCTGCACACCGTGCGCACCGCCGACGTAGGCGTCCTACCCCAATAATTCTCTAACCCTCATCCCTCATAAAGTCGTAAAGCGCTTTTTTCGAAAATCGCACGTTTCAAAAAACGCAATATTCGAGAAAAGCGGCATTTCCCAAAATCGCAATATCCAAAAACCGCGCCACCCGCAAACGCAACATTCCCCCAAAACGAGGTGGGGCCGGCGGATACCAACGTAAGACCGTAAAAAACTCGGCCTGAGCGGCCCGGAGCGTGTCGCACGTTGGTATCCGCCGGCCCCACCGGACACAGCGAAAACGAAAATCACAGCGAAAACGGAAGACTGTATCAAAACCCGGAAATCACGAAGAAACCCGGAAATCACAGCGGAAATTCTCAGCGGAAAACCCTCAGCAGAAAATTCCCAGCAAAAAGTCGTAGAAAACTACCGCAGAAAAGTCGCTGCCGATAAAAGTCACTGCAGCTTTGCCAGTCCGCTCGCGACCAGCGAAGCCACAACCGCCTTGATGCAATCGCCCACAATGAAGCCCATCGAAGCGATGGCCACCACCGGCATCGCCACGCCCGTAATGGCGGACTGCACGATGAAGCCGAGCAGATAGTCAAGCACGATGCAGCCGGCCACGCAGGCGAACAGATACCGTGCGGCGGTCAACGCAGCATGCTTCGGGGAATCGACACGCGCCTTGCCCTTGAGCAGCGAGGTGACGACGGCGGCCGGCAGGAAACCGATGAGGAAGCCGGCGCTCGGGCCGACCAAAGCCATGGTGGACGCGCCGCCGGCGAACACCGGCAGACCAGCCGCGCCCGCGGCCAGATACATGAGCACCGCGGCGCCCGCCTGCTTCCACGGCAGCATCAGCGCGGCCAGCATGACCACGAAGGTCTGCAGGGTGATCGGAACCGGAGTGCCCGGAATCGGCACGGCGCCCGCCATGGAGGCGGCGGCGAGCAGCACGGCGAACAGCGTGGACTTCAAAACGGCGCCGAATTTGCCGCTGGTGGCCGTTTTGGCCGCGGATGAGATGGTCAGGATTGCGTTGCGCATGGTGGAATCCTCCCTTTTTTGCGGATGCTACAGGATGTTACAAAAACTGACGAAAATGAGTCTTTCGTCAATCAATGCTCCCCATCGTAGGGTTGCTAAGTTTCGGTAACGTTTGTGGAGCCTTACAAAAAGATCGCGAATCTTTTGTGGGAAACGAGTTCGTCGAATCACGCCTCGACCGCCAAACTTGACATTATGCCTAAGAATGTCAACAAACTACTGGTGGCGAATCGCGGCGAAATCGCGCTTCGAGTCGTGCGCACCGCACGTGAGATGGGGATTCCCACGGTCGCGGTCTACGCCGAACAGGACCGTCACGCACAGTACGTGCAGATGGCCGATGATGCGTATCTGCTGTCTGGCGACACCTACAAGGACACGTATCTCAACGAGGATCTGCTCATCGACATCCTGCAGCGCAGCGGTGCCGACGCGGTGCACCCCGGCTATGGCTTCCTTTCCGAAGTCGCAAGCTTCGCGCAGAAGGTCCTCGACGCCGGCGCCACGTGGGTCGGCCCGAATCCGAAGGCGCTCATCGACCTGGGCGACAAGATCACGGCCCGCCGCGTGGCCACTTTCGCGAAGGTGCCGCCGGTTCCCGGCATTTCCCAGTCGATTTCCGACATGCGACTGCTGCTCGACTTCGCGCACACGCACGGCTATCCGCTGATGCTCAAGCGCACCGACGGCGGTGGCGGCCGCGGCATCACGCTCGTGCACAACGACGATGAGCTGCGTGGCTTCTACATGAACCACGATGCGCTGCAGGGCGGCGATTTGGACGAGTATTTCGTCGAACGGTTCATCGACAAGGGCCGTCACGTCGAAACGCAGTGCGGACGCGATTCGCACGGCAATTTCACCGTGTATTCCACCCGCGACTGCTCCGTGCAGCGCCGCAACCAGAAGCTTGTTGAGGAAGCTCCGGCGCCGTTCCTTCCCGACGGCGTGCTCGAACAGCTGGAAACCTATTCCCGCCGCCTGTTCGACGCGGTCGATTACGTAGGACTTGGCACCTGCGAATTCATGGTGACCGAGCAGGGCAAGGTCTACTTCCTGGAAGTCAATCCGCGTCTGCAGGTGGAACACACCGTCAGCGAAGAGGTCTGCGGCCTCGATTTGGTGCGAGAACAGCTCACCATCGCCAACGGCGGCGAGCTAACCGTCGACCACCCGCTGCGCGGACACAGCTTCGAGCTCCGGCTGACCTGCGAGGATCCGGCGAAGAATCTGGCGCCGAGCTCCGGCACGCTGACCAAGCTCGCATGGCCGTCCGGCCCGGGCATCCGCGTCGATTCCGGCGTGGTGGAAGGCGACACCGTCTCCCCGAAGTTCGATTCGATGATGGGCAAGCTCGTGGTCACCGCCTCCGACCGTGCGACAGCCGTGGCACGTGTGCGCCGCGCGTTGGAAGAGCTCAAGGTGGAAGGCGTGCCGACCCCGGCAAGCCTGTTCGAGCAGATCTTCAACGACGACGAGTTCACCGCCGAGCATGGCGTGGCCTACGACGTGAGCACGAAATGGCTGGAACGCAAGTACCTGAACAAGGAAGCATCCTCCACCAAGGGCGGCCAGCCGGCATCCATGGCCGGCGCTTCGGGTGCGAAGGAAGCCGAGCAGAAGGAATCCAGCGAAACCTTCGTCATCGAAGTCAACAACCATCGTGTGTCGCTGACCGTGCCGAACGACATCGTGGCCAACCTGACCGGCGGCGCCAAGGCGCGTGACGCCAAGCGCGCCATCCAGCCGCTGCGTGGACAGGGCCTGCACCACGTCGAAAAGAAGCAGCAGGGCAACGACGGCCAGTCCGGTGTGATCGCCAGCCCGATGCAGGCGGTCGTCACACGCATCAACGTCGCTGAAGGCCAGGACGTGGCCAAGGGCGACCTGCTCGTCGTGCTCGAATCCATGAAGATGGAGAACTACGTGTACGCGCCGGTCAAGGGCACCGTCACCAAGATCTTCGTCGGCCCGGCCGCAGGCATCGAAGCGGGCGAGACGTTGATGACCATCGACGTCAACGGCGCTTCCAAGGCGGCTGACGGCAAGCCGGCAACGGACGGTAATACGGAAACCAAGACGGAAGGCGGCGCGAAATGACCGACATCATCGCAAGCCCGGCCGTCAAAGAGGCCGTGAAGGTCGTCATGGAACAGCAGGAGCGACTGGGTGACGAAGCGGCTGCCGAAGCCCGCGAATCGCAGCCGATCCGTACGTCCGTGCTGCGTGCCGCGCAGCTCGCCGCCGAAGCCGAAGACCACGCCCGCGGTCGCCAGCACGTCAAAGGCAAGCTGACCGCACGCGAACGTCTCGATCTGCTGCTTGACACCGGCTCCTTCGAGGAGATCGGCCGTTTCCGCGGCGGCGACATCAACGGTGGACGCGCCGGCTCCGCAGTCATCACCGGCTTCGGCGAGGTGTTCGGCCGCAAAGTGGCCGTCTACGCGCAGGACTTCTCCGTCAAAGGCGGCACGCTTGGCGTGGCCGAAGGCCGCAAGATCTGCCATCTGATGGACAAGGCGCTCGACCTCAAGGTGCCGATCATCGCGCTCATCGACTCCGGTGGCGCGCGCATCCAGGAGGGTGTGGCCGCGCTGACCGAATACGGCCACCTGTTCCGCAAAACCTGCGACGCCAGCGGTTTCGTGCCGCAGCTATCGCTGATCCTCGGCCCCTGCGCCGGCGGTGCCGTCTACTGCCCGGCCCTGACCGACCTGATCATCATGACCCGCGAGAATTCCAACATGTTCGTCACCGGTCCCGACGTGGTCAAAGCGGCCACCGGCGAAGTGATCAGCATGGACGATCTGGGCGGCGGCTATGTGCACAACGCCACGTCCGGCGTGGCCCACTATCTCGGCGAGGACGAGGCGGATGCGATCGACTACGCGCGTACCGTGCTCGCCTATCTGCCGTCCAACTCCGATCAGCAGCCGCCGGTCTACGCGTACGCGGCGACCCGCGCCGACCGTGACGTGGCCAAACGCCTCGCCACCATCGTGCCGGACAACGACCGCCAGCCGTATGACGTGCTCGACGTGATCCGCTGCATCGTGGACTACGGTGAATTCGTGCAGGTGCACGAACTGTTCGCCGCTTCAGCGGTGGTCGGCTTCGCCTGCATCGACGGCCATCCCGTCGGCATCGTGGCCAACCAGCCGAACGTCAACGCCGGCATTCTCGACGTCGACTCATCCGAAAAAGTGGCGCGATTCGTGCGCTTGTGCGACGCGTTCAACCTGCCGGTCGTCACCTTGGTGGACACCCCGGGCTACAAGCCGGGCGCCGAACAGGAACATGCGGGCATCATCCGCCGTGGCGCGAAGGTCATCTACGCCTACGCCAACGCGCAGGTGCCGCTCGTCACCATCATCCTGCGCAAGGCCTTCGGCGGCGCATACATCGTGATGGGTTCCAAAGCCATCGGCGCGGACATGAACTTCGCCTGGCCATCCAGCCAGATCGCGGTGCTCGGCGCGGCCGGCGCGGTGAACATCATCCACCGCAAGGACCTGCAGAAAGCCAAAGACAACGGCAAGGACGTCGAAGCGCTGCGCGCCAAGTACATCGCCGACTACGAACGCACCACCGTCAACGCGAACCTTTCGCTGGAAATGGGCGAGATCGACGCCATGATCGACCCCGAACAGACACGCGAGACCATCATCGAATCGCTCCGCCTGCTCGCCAGCAAGAAACGCGTGCGCCGAACCAGCAAACACCACGGCAACCAGCCGCTGTGACGGACGCAACGCGACGCAACCAACGTAAGCAACCACAACAATCGCAAGAAATTTTGGAACAAGTAAGGAAGATTATGAACACCTTTTTTCTTGATCGACTGAACAGCGAGCCCCACGCGCTCGCCTTCGCCGGCCAATCCACCCCGTGGCCGGTGGCGCTCGCCGACCAGAGCGCCAATCCGGCGCTCGACGAGGCCCTGCACACCCATGCGGCCGCTGCGCAGGCGCTGCTGTACCCGGTGTCCGCCGAGCTGCTCGCCACCACCGGACGCCCGGTCGACCTGTTCGGCTTCGAACCGAACCCGGCACGTCTGGGCGCCGCAGCCGCGGCTTCCGCCAGCGTTCCCGGCATCGCGCTGACCCAGCTGGGCGCGCTGCTCGACGCCGCCGCACTCGGCTACAATCCGGCCCAGGCCAAGCCGGTCGCGGTGCTCGGCCACTCCCAGGGCGTGCTTGCCGTGCATATGGTGCAGGCGATCTGCGAAGCCGGTTCCATCGACGCAGCCGCAGCCAAGATCGACGAGATTCTTGCGATCGCAACGCTGATCGGCGTCGCCGGCACCCGTCAGGCACGCCAGCTCGGTCTCGCCGCACGCCACGGCGAGGCGACCCCGATGCTGTCCGTCAAGGACATCACCCGCGCCCAGGTGGACGCGCTGATCGAACGCGTCGACGGCGCACGTGGCCCGATCGCCGTGGCCGTCACCAATTCCGCCACGCATTACGTGTTGTCCGGCTATCCGGAGGACCTGGCCGCATTCGGTGTGGAAGTGGCCAAGGAGCACAAGCGTCAGGCGCAGCTGCGTGAGGAGAAGGTGCGTGGCGGCCGCGTGTTCAATCCCGTGCTCGAATATCTTGACGTGACCTTGCCGTTCCACAGCCCGCTGATGGCCGATGCCGTCTCCCAGGCCGTCGCATGGGCCGAGGCCTGCGGCATCAACGCCGACCATGCCCGTGAGCTCGCCGCCGAAGTGCTGCTCAACCATGTGGATTGGGCCGCCCGCGTGCGCGCCCTGATGAAGTCCACCGATCCGAGCGCCCTGTGGGTGCTGGACTTCGGTCCGGGCAACACCGTCGGCAAACTGTTCTCCACCGTGGCCCAAGGCACCGGCGTCGGCGTGGTGGAAGCCTCCACCGTGGCCGATCGCGGCGCGCTCTCCACGCTTGAGACCCTGCCGGAACGCACCCAGAACTGGACGCGTTTCGCGCCGAGCATCATCCACACGTCCGCCGGAGACAAGGTGCGCACCGCGTTCACCGAACTTACCGGCAAGGCTCCGGTGCTGCTGGCCGGCATGACCCCGACCACCGTGGAGCCGGAGATCGTGGCGGCTGCCGCCAACGCCGGCTACTGGGCCGAGCTCGCAGGCGGCGGCCAGGTCACCGCCAGCGTGTTCGACCGTCACGTGGCCAAGCTCGAGGAGGAACTCGAGGAAGGCCGCACCGTCGAATTCAACGCCATGTTCATGGACCGCTACCTGTGGAACCTGCAGTTCGGCTCCCAGCGCATCGTGCCGAAGAAGCGCGCCAGCGGCACCCCGATCGACGGCGTCGTCGTCTCCGCAGGCATTCCGGAATTCGACGAGGCCGTGGAACTCATCCACAACCTCAACGCCGACGGCTTCCCGTACGTGAGCTTCAAGCCGGGCACCGTCGACCAGATCCGCCAGGTGGTGCGCATCGCCAAGGCCGTCGCGCCAACCAAGGTGCTCATCGAGGTCGAAGGCGGCTCCGCAGGCGGCCACCACTCCTGGGAATCGCTTGACGATCTACTGCTGAGCACCTACGCCGAAGTGCGCGAGCAGTCCAACCTCGTGCTCGTGGTCGGCGGCGGCATCGGCACGCCGGAACGCGGCGCCGACTACATCACCGGCGAATGGGCCACCGAATACGGCCGTCCGCTCATGCCTGTGGACGGCGTGCTCGTCGGCACCGCCGCCATGACCGCCAAGGAAGCCCACACCAGCCCCGAAGTCAAGCAGATGCTCGTCAACACCCCGGGCATTCCGGTCAAGGGCGACGGCAACGATCCGTTCGCCCCACTGGGCGAGCAGTGGGTGCCGTCCGGCCAGGCCAAGGGCGGCGTCACCTCCGGTCTGAGCCACCTGCACGCCGACATCTACGAGCTGGAGAACTCCTCCGCCCGCTGCGGCCGCCTGCTGGTGCGCGTCATGAAGCACCCGGAGGAGCTGGAAAGCCGTCGCGACGAGATCATCGCGGCGCTGAACGCCACCGCCAAGCCGTATTTCGGCGATCTGAAGACCATGACCTACCTTGAGTGGGCCCAGCGTTTCGCCGACCTCTCCTTCCCGTGGGTGGACGAAACCTACGCCGATCGCTTCCTGCACCTGCTGCAGCGCATCGAAGCCCGCGTCACCACGCAGGAAAGCGGCGAATTCGCATCGCTGTTCGCTTCCCGCGCTGACGTCGAAGCCGATCCGAACGCCGCGATCGCCAAGCTTGCCGAAACCTACCCGCAGGCCGGCAAACTGACCGTCACCCCGATGGACGAGGCATGGTTCCCGGTGCTCGTACGCGAGTATCCGAAGCCGATGCCGTTCGTGCCGGTCATCGACAACGACCTGCTGCGTTGGTGGGGCCAGGACCAGCTGTGGCAGTCCGAGGACTCCCGCTATTCCGCCGATTCCGTGCGCATCATCCCCGGCCCGATCTCCGTGGCCGGCATCACCACCGTGGACGAGCCGGTGGCCGACATCCTCGGCCGCTTCGAAGCCGCCATGGTCAAGCGCGTGTCCGCCGAATCGGCGAGCGCCGACAAGACCGCCTTCGCCCAGTTGGGCGCGGCCGTCTCCGCCGAGGAATTCATCCGCAAATCCCCGAACATCTCCTGGGTCGGCCACCTCATGGCCAACCCGGCGTACGGCACCGCTAACGGCGACGCCAACTACGAGATCCGCAAGGTGGCCGTTGAAGGCAGCGTCGAAAAGTACGACCTCGACATCCATCTCGACACCTTCTGGGACAACGATCCGGACGGCGGCGCCTCCAAGCACGCCGTACGCGACATCGTCATTCCGCTGAACGTCGACGGCAACGAATCCGGCCTGTTCCCGGTCGTGGACCGCGACCGTCTGCCGGAGCACGTCTACCGCATGCTCGCCGACACCGCGGGCATCGGCAACACCGCCATCACCGGCGACAAGCTCACCGCCATGCCGCAGATCGAGGAAGTGCCCGACAAGACCGCCTTCCCGTTCGGCCAGGCGCACACCGGCTACACGCTGTCCGCCAACCTCGGTTTCGACCATGAGGCCGCCACCGGCGGCGCGCTGCCGAGCGACCTCGTGCCGTCCCGCATCGCCCCGGACGCGCTCGTCGGACCGGCTTGGCCCGCCATCTACGCGGCCCTCGGCTCCGTGTACGTCAACGGCTTCCCGGTCATCGAAGGCCTGCTCAACGCCGTGCATCTCGACCACCTCATCGAACTCGAGGTGAGCGAGGACGAGCTGCTGAAGCACACCGGCGAGCGCATCGAGCTCACCAGCTGGGCCGACGACTACTTCGAATCCGCTTCCGGCCGTGTGGTGACCATCCACGTCACGCACACCGCTCAGGACGGTACGCTGCTTGCCAACGAAACCGAGCGTTTCGCCATCCGCGGCCGCGCGTACTCCGACGCGCTGCCGCCGGAAGCGCCCGACTATGGTGGAATCGAAGCCGAAATCGAAAGCACTCCGCGCCGTCTGCTGCGTCGTGTGAAGGTCGTCGCTCCGCACGAGATGACCGCTTTCGCCCGTACTTCCGGCGATTTCAACCCGATTCACACCTCCCATCGCGGTGCCGCCGTCTCCGGTCTCGCCGCGCCGCTCGTGCACGGCATGTGGCTGTCCGCCACCGCCCAGTACGCGGTGCAGGCGCTCGACGAGAAGGGCGCGCATTACGAGATCGCAGGCTGGACGTACAACATGTACGGCATGGTGCAGCTCGACGACGAGGTGGAGATCTCCATCGAACGCGTCGGCCGTGTGGCCCACGCCGGCATGGTGCTGGAAGTGACCAGCCGCATCGACGGCAATATCGTGTCCCGTGGCACCGCCATCGTGCGTGCGCCGAAGTCCGCCTTCGTCTACCCGGGCCAGGGCATCCAGAAGCAGGGCATGGTGCTCGACGAGCGTGCCAAGTCCCCGGCCGCACGCGAGGTGTGGGAGCGCGCCGACAAGGTGACCCGCGAGAAGCTCGGCTTCTCCATCCTCGCCGTCGTGCGTGATAATCCGAAGGAACTGACCGCCAACGGCGTGACCTACCGTCATCCGGAAGGCCTGCTCAACCTGACCCAGTTCACGCAGGTGGCGCTCGCCACCGTGGCGTTCGCCCAGACCGCTCGTCTGCGTGAAGCCGGCGCGGACATCTGGCCCGCCTACTTCGCGGGCCACTCGCTGGGCGAATACAACGCGCTGAGCTCCTTCGCCGGCGTGATTCCGCTGGAAACCGTGCTTGAGCTCGTGTTCCACCGTGGCTCCACCATGCACCACCTCATCCCGCGTGACGAGAAGGGCCGTTCCAACTACCGTATGGGCGCGCTTCGTCCGAACCAGTTCGGCGTGGGCGACGACGGCGTGCGCGAATACGTCGAATCCGTTTCGAAGGCTTCCGGCGAGTTCCTGGAGATCGTCAACTACAACCTTGCCGGACAGCAGTACGCCGTGGCCGGCACCATCGCCGGTCTGAAGGCGCTGAAGGCCGATTCCGCCCGCCGCGTCGCCGAATACGGCGGCAAGCCGGCGTTCATGCTGGTGCCGGGCATCGACGTGCCGTTCCACTCCACGCTGCTGCGCAAGGGTGTGCCGGAGTTCCGCGACAAGCTTGACGCGCTGCTGCCGAAGCACATCGACTACCGTGGCCGTCTGGTTGGCCGTTACATTCCGAACCTGGTGGCCGTGCCGTTCGAGATGACCAAGGAATTCGCCGCGAAGATCCTCGAGGTCGTGCCGTCCGAGCGCATCAAGGCCGCGTTGGACGATCCGAAGGTGTGGGATTCCTACGCCGAGGACGACCAGAAGCTCGGCCGTCTGCTGCTCACCGAACTGCTGAGCTGGCAGTTCGCCTCCCCGGTGCGTTGGATCGAAACCCAGGCGCTGCTGTTCGGTTCCGCCGAACAGGGCGGCCTTGGCGTGGAGGAGTACGTCGAGGTGGGTCTCGGCAACGCTCCGACGCTCGCCAACCTTGGTGCCAAGACGCTGCGCCTGCCGCAGTTCGCCGGCCGTGACGTGACCGTCTACAACGTCGGCCGCGACGAAGGCCGCGTCTACATGACCGATTCCGATTCCCTCGTTGCCGACGACGATGCTGACGATTCCGCCGCAGCCGCTCCGGCAGCAGCTTCGGCTCCGTCCGCTGCCGCCGCAGCGCCTGCCGCAGTCGCAGCAGCACCCGTCGCCGCAGCCCCGGCTGCCGCCGCACCGGCCGCACCTGCCGGCGCTCCGTCCGGCGCCGCAGTCGCGGATATTCCGTTCAACGCTTCCGACGCGATCGCCATGCTGCTGGCATATTCGGCGAAGGTGCGTCCGGACCAGATCGGCGAATCCGACACCACCGACACCCTGACCAACGGCGTCTCCTCTCGCCGTAACCAGCTGCTCATGGACATCAGCTCCGAGCTGGGCGTGGCTTCCGTGGACGGCGCCGCCGAAGCGACCGTCAAGGCGCTGAGCGCGCTGGTCAACAAGGTCGCTCCGAACTACAAGGCGTTCGGTCCGGTGCTGTCCGACATCGTTCGCGACCGTGTGCGCGGCCTGTTCGGTGCGGCCGGCGTGAAGCTCGGCCAGATCACCAAGCGTGTGACCGACACCTGGCAGCTCGGCGAAGGCTGGGCCTCCCACGTGGTCGCAGCCCTTGTGCTGGAAACCCGCGAAGGCGCCAGCTCTCGTGGTGGCGATCTCGCTTCGCTGTCCACTGAAGCCGCTTCCAGCACTGCTGCAGCCAACGCGCTGATTGATGCTGCCGTGCAGAAGGTCGCTTCCGACAAGGGCGTGGCCGTCGCCATGCCGAGCGCAGGTGGCGCAGCCGGCGGTGCCGTGGTCGATTCCGCCGCCCTGGACGCGTTCGCGGCCAAGGTGACCGGTGCCGACGGCGTGCTCGCCTCCACCGCCAAGTTCGTGCTGAACCAGCTGGGCGTCACCGCTTCGGTCGCCGACGATTCCGCCGACGAGAACGCCGCCGTGGTGGCCGCCGTCGAAGCCGAGCTCGGCTCCGACTGGCCGAAGCAGGTCGAGCCGCGCTTCGACGAGCGCAAGGCCATCCTGTTCGACGACCGTTGGGCATCCGCACGCGAGGACCTGTCCCGCGCCTACTACAACAACGACGCCTCCGCACTGGACGGCAGCTTCATCGGCCTGGGCAAGGCCGTCGCCGATGAAGCCGCATGGTATGCGGGCAAGACCGCTGACGCCGAGCTTGCCGCCGCGTTCAAGCGCGTGGCCGACGAGGCGCTCGAGCAGACGAACGATTCCGCCGAAGCAAGCCGCTTCGCAGGCGATATCGCCGTCGTGACCGGCGTTGCCCCGAACTCCATCGCAGCGCAGGTGGTCGACGGCCTGCTCGCCGGAGGCGCAACCGTCGTGGCCACTTCGCACAGCTTCAGGCAGAGCGTGAAGGCCTGGGCCAAGCAGACCTACCGCGAGCATGCGGCAGGCGACGCCAAGCTGTGGCTCGTTCCGGCGAACCTGTCCAGCTACCGTGACGTGGATGCTCTCGTGGCGTGGGTCGGCAACGTGCAGAAGAAGACCTCCGGCGCGACCACCACGATCCTGAAGCCCGCCTACGAGCCAAGCCTGTTCTTCCCGTTCGCCGCTCCGCCGGTGCACGGCACGTTGGCCGATTCCGGCGAACTGTTCGAATCGCAGGCACGCCTCATGCTGTGGGGTGTGGAACGCGCGATCACCGGCTTCGCGAAGATCGGCGCCGACATCGACGTGCAGCACAAGCTGCATGTGATCCTGCCGGGCTCCCCGAACCGTGGCGTCTTCGGCGGCGACGGCGCGTACGGCGAGGTCAAGAGCGCCTTCGATGCGATCGTCAACCGCGCCCGCGCCGAAAAGGTGTGGTCGAGCCGTGTCACCTTCGCCCATCCGAAGATCGGCTGGGTGCGTGGCACCGGCCTGATGGGCGGCAACGATCCGCTGGTCGAAGTCGTGGAACGTCACGGCCTGAAGACCTACTCCACCGCCGAAATCGCGGTCAAGCTGCTTGAGCTGTCCACCAAGGAATCCCGCGAGCAGGCCGTCAAGGCTCCGCTCGACGTGGACCTGACCGGCGGCCTCGGCAGCGAGCCGATCGACATCAAGGCACTGCGCGCCGAAGCCATGGAGGACGCGGCCAAGGCCGCTGCCGCCGAAGCCGGCGATGAGGACAAGCAGGGCGATTGTGCCGCTGCGGCAACGCTGATCAAGGCGCTGCCGAGCCCGCGCGCCCCGCGTCAGGCGAAGGTCGATCTGAAGGATTGGCAGCACGTCACCGCCCGTCCGGAAGACGAGATCGTCATCGTCTCCATCGGCGAGCTGGGTCCGTGGGGCTCCGGCCGCACCCGTTTCGAAGCCGAACTCGGCATCCACTCCGACGGCAAGGTCGACCTGTCCGCCGGCGCGGTGCTCGAACTGGCTTGGAACATGGGCCTGCTGACCTGGAACGACAGTCCGAAGCCGGGCTGGTACGACACCGACGGCAACCTGGTGCCCGAAGAGGACATCGCCGAACGCTACCACGACGAGGTCGTGGCCCGCTCCGGCGTGCGTCCGTTCGAAGAGGGCATGGGCAACGATTACAAGGACGGTGCCGACGAGGAGGAGGCCGAGGTGTTCCTCGACCACGATGTGACCTTCTCCGTTCCGACCCGTGAGATCGCCGAGGAATACGTCAAGCTCGACGAAGCCCACACCAGCTACGCGGCCGACGCCGAATCCGGCGAGTGGAACGTCACCCGCCACGCCGGCTCCATGATCCGCGTGCCTCGCCGCGCGGCCATGACCCGCACCGTCGGCGGCCAGTTCCCGAAGGGCTTCGACCCGGTCAAGTGGGGCATTCCGGCCTCCATGGTCGGCGACGTGGACAAGATCGCCCTGTGGAACATCGTCACCACGGTCGACGCCTACCTGTCCGCGGGCTTCACCCCGGCCGAGATCCTCGAAGCCGTGCACCCGTCCATGGTGGCCTCCACGCAGGGCACCGGCTTCGGCGGCATGGCCTCCATGAGGAAGCTGTACCTCGACCGGTTCCTCAACCACGAGATTCCGACCGACATCCTGCAGGAAGCCCTGCCGAACGTCGTCGCGGCACACGTGATGCAGTCCTACATCGGCGGCTACGGCAACATGATCCAGCCGGTCTCCGCCTGCGCCACCGCCGCCGTCTCCCTTGAGGAAGGCGCCGACAAGATCGCCCTCGGCAAGGCCGACTTCGTGGTCACCGGCGCGATCGACGACATCGGCGTGGAATCCGTGATCGGCTTCGGCAACATGAACGCCACCGCCAACTCCGAGGAGATGTACGCCAAGGGCATCGACGCGCGCTTCTTCTCCCGTGCCAACGACCGTCGTCGCGGCGGCTTCGTCGAATCGCAGGGCGGCGGCACCATCCTGCTGACGCGCGGTGACATCGCGCTGAAGCTCGGCCTGCCGGTCGCCGGCGTGGTCGGATTCGTCCACTCCTACGCCGACGGCGCGCACACCTCCATCCCGGCTCCGGGACTGGGCGCGCTCGCAGCGGGCATGGGCGGCAAGGACTCCAAGCTCGTGCAAGACCTCGCCAAGCTCGGCGTCACGCCGGACGACATCGCCGTGGTCTCCAAGCACGACACGTCCACCAACGCCAACGACCCGAACGAGTCCGAACTGCACAACACGCTGGCCCACGCCATCGGCCGCACCGACGGCAACCCGCTGTTCGTGATCTCCCAGAAGTCGCTCACCGGCCATGCCAAGGGCGGTGCCTGCATCTTCCAGGTCAACGGCCTGACCCAGCTGTTCAAGTCCGGCGTCGTTCCGGCGAACGCGGCCCTCGACTGCGTCGACCCGAAGCTCAAGCGCGACGACCACATGGTCTGGCTGCGCGAGCCGCTGAAGGTCGGTTCCGTCAAGGCCGGCCTGGCCACGTCGCTCGGCTTCGGCCACGTCTCCGGCTTCGCCGCGATCGTCAACCCGGGCGCCTTCGAGGCTTCCGTGGCGAACACCGCGGGCGAGGACGCGCTGAACGAATGGCGCGACCGTGCCAACGCACGTCTCGCCGCCGGCCAGCGTCGCCTTGAAGAGGGCATGATGGGGCGCGCCGCGCTCTACGAGCCAATCGACAACCGCCGCTTCCACGAGGACGGCCGCGGCTACGACGCGCACGAAGTGGAGAAGGCCATGCTGCTCGATCCGAACGCGCGCCTTGCGTCCACCGGCTATTTCGAAGCGTGAGACGGCTACGTCGAAATCTGTCCTAAATATGGGCAAATGATGACGGCCTGATAAGAAAAGGGCGATACTTCTGCACAGATGTATCGCCCTTTTCCATATGACATGGTCGGGGCATTCCCGGGGTAACCCCGATTAATAATTCCTAGGAAGGCGGAGGAATGCTGGGTCTAGGGCATGACGTCGTTGACGTGCCTGCGTTCGCCAAGCAGCTGAATGAGCCGGGGACGCGTATGCGCAATCTGTTCTCCATGCGCGAGATATGGCAGACGGCGCAACGGTCGCAGCTCAAGCATGATGACGAGGCGGTGCACCTCGCCGCCCGCTGGGCAGGCAAGGAGGCGTTCCTGAAAGCGTGGTGCGCGGCCATTTCGCGGCATGCGAAAGACGGCGCCGAAGTCGCATATCCGTACACGCTCGACAACTTCCCATGGGTGCGCATCGAAATTCTCGACGATTCCCACGGCGTGCCGCGCGTCATACTGTCTTCCGAAGTGCAACGCAAGGTGCAGCAGTCGTTGGGCCTGCCGTTGGATCCGGTGCGCCAGTCGTACGATATCGCCATCTCCATAAGCCATGACGGGCCGATCGCCTCCGCCGTGGTCATGCTCGAAATCTGAAATGCCATTCCCGCTTGCAAAAGTTGGTGGGATGTGTATAATAGCTCGAGTCGTTTCGTGTCGGCTTCGGACATAGCGGCAACACGCGGATGTAGCTCAATGGTAGAGCCTCAGTCTTCCAAACTGATTACGCGGGTTCGATTCCCGTCATCCGCTCCACAACAGCATCAGAGAAGAAGAAGGCGTGCCTCAAGGCACGCCTTTCGTATATCCGTATGCCCGGGCATACGATTGCCCGGGTATGCTGGAACGGGCCGCGGCGTGCGGCGGCGCAATCGCAAGATATCGCAATATATACGGAGCGGAACATGGGTCAGAAGGAACGCAACAAGGCAACGGAAGTCGTGGATGGCGTGGTCGAGACCGTCGACGTCTCCAAACACCCGACGGCGTCCATCGAACCGTCGGACCTGTCCTTGGCCGACATCGAACGCCGCAAATCGCATCCGGTCCGCTGGATTCTGTTCATGGCATTGGTGCTGCTGGCCATGATCGCGCCGTACTGGTGGGGGCGCGACATCGCGGTGCGGGACGCCTCATGGATGGTGGCGAACCTGAATTTCCTCGATCCCAAAGGCGTGGCGCTGATTTCATGGACGGTGACCATCGTGGCGCTCACCGGACTCGGACTGATGGTCGCGGACGCGAAGAAATGGCTGTGGGGGGCCATTTTCGTGATCGGCCTTGCCGCGGAGCAATTCGTCGCCGGCATGTGCCTGCTGAGCTTCAACTTCTGGAACGCCACCTACGTGATGTACGGTGAGGCGGCCGGACTGGCGAACGCCGCGAATCTCGGCATCATCGCCGCCGGTTTCGGTGTCGCGGTCTACGCGGTGCTCTGGGTGGGCCTGCTGGTGTGCATCAAGAAGGAATCGAAGCTCAACGTCCTCACACGCAGCTGGGCCTCGTTCCTATTGTTCTTCGCAATCGAACTCGTCGCGCTTGCCGTGGTGTTGTTCGGCGGTCTGCTCACGTCCATGGCGTGACGTGAAGAACGGCCGTCGGCGGGGGCGGAAATATCGGCCGGCGATTTTGGTCCGGACGTCGTGTAAGATGTTTCCTTGGCGTGTTTCGCCCGCGGATAGAGAGCGCGCCGGTATTGGGCCGGCAGCACCGCGCAGCAAAATAAGGAGGATGCCGTGGCACTTACGGCTGAGGAAAAGCAGGAAATCATCAAGACCTACGCAACCCACGAGGGTGACACCGGCTCCCCGGAGGTCCAGGTTGCTCTGCTCACCAAGCGCATCGCTGATCTGACCGAGCACCTCAAGGAGCACAAGCACGATCACCACTCCCGTCGTGGTCTGCTGCTGATGGTCGGCGACCGTCGTCGTATGCTTGATTACCTCAAGCGCGTTGACATCAACCGTTACCGCTCCCTGATCGAGCGTCTGGGTCTGCGCCGATAACATTCTTCCGCCCGAGCGTCACATGGCGCCCGGGCGTTTTTTGCATGACAGCCGAGTTCAAGGAACAGACAGTTTGAAGGCCCGAGGTTTGGGGCGCACGAGGTCTAGAATCTAGAGATGAGGAAGCGGCGGAGGTAACGCCGCGTCACGCATGTAGGAATCGGTTGGAGTCCGCTGAAGAGGACTGCCGATAGTAGGTACACAAGAAAAGAAAACAAAGGAGGAACCCTATGGAGGGTCCCGAAATCAAGGCTGTTGAAGCCGTAATCGATAATGGTTCATTCGGCAAGCGCACGCTGCGCTTCGAGACCGGTCGTCTCGCCCAGCAGGCGGATGGTGCCGTCGCCGCCTATCTTGACGATGATTCGATGATTCTGTCCACGACCACCGCCGGTTCCAGCCCGAAGGAGAACTACGACTTCTTCCCGCTGACAGTGGACGTGGAAGAGAAGATGTACGCAGCCGGCAAGATCCCGGGCTCGTTCTTCCGCCGCGAAGGCCGTCCGAGCTCCGAAGCCATCCTGGCCTGCCGCATCATCGACCGTCCGCTGCGTCCGCTGTTCCCGCACACCCTGCGCAACGAAGTGCAGGTCGTCGAAACCGTGCTCGCCGTCAACCCGGATGACGCATACGACGTTGTCGCACTGAACGCCGCCTCCGCCTCCACCATGATCTCCGGCCTGCCGTTCGAAGGCCCGGTCTCCGGCGTGCGTCTGGCCCTGATCGACGGCCAGTGGGTCGCCTTCCCGCGCTGGAGCGAGCGCGAACGCGCCGTGTTCGAAATCGTGGTCGCCGGCCGCGTTGTCGAGAACGGCGACGTCGCCATCGCCATGATCGAAGCCGGTGCCGGCAAGAACGCATGGCACCTCATCTACGACGAAGGCCAGACCAAGCCGGACGAGGAAGTCGTCGCCGGCGGTCTTGAAGCCGCCAAGCCGTTCATCAAGGTGATCTGCGAGGCCCAGGCCGAGCTCAAGAAGATCGCCGCGAAGGAAACCAAGGAATTCCAGCTCTTCCCGGAGTACACCGAGGATCTGTACAACCGCATCGACGAGATCGCCCACGCCGACCTCGACGAAGCCCTGTCCATCGCCGAAAAGCTGCCGCGCCAGGACCGCATCCACGAGATCAAGGAAGGCGTCAAGGCCACCCTCGCCGGCGAGTTCACCGACATGGAAGACGCCGAGAAGGACAAGGAAATCGGCAACGCGTTCAAGGAGCTGCAGCGCCAGATCGTGCGCCGCCGCATCCTGACCCAGGACTACCGCATCGACGGCCGTGGCCTGCGTGACATCCGCACCCTGTCCGCCGAAGTGGACATCGTGCCGCGCGTGCATGGTTCCGCGCTGTTCCAGCGTGGCGAAACCCAGATCCTGGGCGTCACCACCCTGAACATGCTCAAGATGGAGCAGCAGATCGACGCGCTGTCCGGCCCGCAGTCCAAGCGCTACATGCACAACTACGAAATGCCGCCGTACTCCACCGGTGAGACCGGCCGCGTCGGCTCCCCGAAGCGCCGCGAGATCGGCCATGGCGCCCTCGCCGAGAAGGCCCTCGTGCCGGTGCTGCCGAGCCGTGAGGAGTTCCCGTACGCCATCCGTCAGGTCTCCGAGGCAATCGGCTCCAACGGTTCCACCTCCATGGGTTCCGTCTGCGCCTCCACGCTGTCCCTGCTCGCCGCTGGCGTTCCGCTGAAGGCTCCGGTCGCAGGCATCGCCATGGGCCTCGTGTCCGGCGACGTCGACGGCCAGCACATCTACAAGACGCTCACTGACATCCTCGGCGCCGAAGACGCCTTCGGCGACATGGACTTCAAGGTGGCCGGCACCTCCGAATTCATCACCGCCCTGCAGCTCGACACCAAGCTCGACGGCATTCCGGCCGACATCCTGGCGTCCGCTCTGCAGCAGGCCAAGGAAGCCCGCACCACCATCCTCGAAGTCATCAACGAGTGCATCGACGGCCCGGCCGAGATGAGCCCGTACGCGCCGCGCATCATCACCACCACCGTTCCGGTGGACAAGATCGGCGAGGTCATCGGTCCGAAGGGCAAGATGATCAACCAGATCCAGGAAGACACCGGCGCCGAAATCGCCATCGAGGATGACGGCACCGTGTACATCTCCTCCGAAGGCGGCGAGGCCGCCGAGAAGGCCAAGGAGATCATCGACCAGATCGCCAACCCGCACGTGCCGGAAGCCGGCGAGACCTACAACGGCAAGGTCGTGAAGACCACCTCCTTCGGCGCCTTCGTGAACCTGACCCCGGGCACCGACGGTCTGCTGCACATCTCCCAGATCCGCAACCTCGCCAACGGCGAGCGCATCGACGCCGTCGAAGACGTGCTTAAGGAAGGCGACACCGTTGAGGTGGTCGTGCAGGGTGTTGACGATCGTGGCAAGATCTCGCTGGCCATCCCGGGCTTCGAGGATCAGGAATCCTCCGCTCCGCGTCGTGACCGTGGCGATCGCGATGACCGCCGTGGCGGCCGTGGCCGTCGTGACGGTCATCGTCGTTCCGATGATCGCGATGATCGCGATTACGACGATCGTCCGCGTCGCCGTCGTTCCGACCGCGATGATGATCGTGATTATGATGATCGTCCGCGTCGCCGTCGTTCCGACCGTGACGATCGCGACTACGATCGTGACGACCGCCGTTCGTCCCGTTCCGATCGCGATGATCGTGATTATGATGATCGTCCGCGTCGCCGTCGTTCCGATCGCGATGACCGTGACTACGATCGCGATGACCGCCGTTCCGACCGTCGCCGTGGTAGCCGTCGTGACGACCGCAACCCGCGTTACGCCGCCGACGAGAACTACGACGAGTACCGTGCCGATCGCGAAGAGCGCTCCGAGCGTCCGCGTCGCCGCGTGCGCCGCGACTTTGATCCGTTCGAAGACTGACGTCTTCTCACGGATCCTTCGCAGCGAAGCTGCTCACTTCACCTACGAGAAGCCCACTGGGCTTCTCGCTTGACGGCTCAGCATTCGAAGACTGACGTCTTCTCACGGATCCTTCGCAGCGAAGCCGATAGGTAATCTAACGAAAAACCCACTCCGTAAGGGGTGGGTTTTTCGTACGTTCGACATGCTGTGCGAATATTGGCATCAATCGATTTACGGGTGCATGGAAAAACCGACAATACAACGAAATGTGTAGCCCTCATGCGAAAATTAGACAAATAAACAAGCAAAGAAGCAAGGATTTTTCACATGATATTCGGCATTATTGCACTCATTGTCATCGTCCTGATAGTGCTGTGGGGAGTGTCCGCCTACAACGGTCTGGTCACATTGCGCAACCGCGTCAAAAACGGCTGGGCGCAGATCGACGTACAGCTCAAGCAGCGCGCCGACCTCATCCCGAATCTCGTGGAGACTGTCAAGGGGTACGCTGCCCATGAATCGCAGGTGTTCACACAGGTGACCCAGGCCCGCGCCAGCGCACTCCAGGCGGCGCAGTCCGGTGATGTGGCACAGCGCATCCAAGCCGAAAACCAGCTGAGCCGCGCGATCATGAACCTCCAGGCCGTGGCCGAAGCGTATCCGCAGCTGCAGGCCAACCAGAACTTCTTGGACCTGCAGGCCCAGCTCAAGGCGCTCGAGGAGAAAATCGCCTACGCCCGCCAGTTCTATAACGATGTGGTGCAGAAGTACAACACCAAGATCGAGGTCGTGCCGACCAACATCATCGCCGGACTGTTCCACTTCGAGCAGGCGGCGTACTTCCAGGTCGACGAAGCGGACCGTCAGGCTCCGCAGGTCAAGTTCTGAGCGTTTCCATACAGCATTTCCATACAAAAGAAGGGGAGCGCTGACGGGGTGGATACTTCGCCGGTACTCCCTTTTGTCTATACGGTATGTCGGCTTCTCGCGGACTGCCTGCATAGAGGGTCAAGAGAGAACTTATGAATATCAGACGTGCGCTGATCGGTATGCTGTCTGCGGTGGTCGCGGCCGCGCTGCTGTTGGGCGTCACTTTTCTGGATGTGAATTTGACGTCCGACGTCGAACCAGATTTGAGCTATCGTACGCTCGATTACGATGTTATGGTGCTTAAGAATGGCGACCTCAAAGTCACGCAGCATATTGATATGAAGCTGAATGACCGTGGCTTTGATTGGAAACAGATGTACCAGCAGTACACGCTAAAAGCCAATAATCTGACGAATATCAGTGATATCAGCGTGAAGGATGTCACCAACAACGAAACGTACATCCAAGGTAGATTTGTGAATCCCAATGATGTCACCGATTGGAACGCTGAACACGCAGGTCAGTGGTATATCGCGGATGTCAGCGTACTCAGAGATCCCCAACCGTTCAATCCTGAAACAGATGGTTTGAAAGCTGACTCCTCATCCGATAAGACTTTGGAAATCGGCTGGAACATTCCGGAAACTGCGTCCGCTGACAGCCTCAAATTCGATGTGTCCATGACCATGCATGGCGTAAGCACCGCCTATGACGACGTCGTCTCTTTCCAATGGGAGCCATTCGGCACGACAAACCAGATTCCGATTGGCAAGGTGACCGGCAAGGTCACGTTCCCAGACGGCGTCACCAAGAAGAATTCTTGGGCATGGTTGCATACCAAGAACACGTCCACCGCGAAACGCGGCAAGAACGGGTCGCTGCTCTTCTCGGTCGATGACGTGCGTGCAGGCGACTATCTGGACGTCGTGGCCATGTTCGATGTCTCGAAATCGCAAGGTGTGGAACGCAAGATAAGCGGCAACCACAAGCAAGAGCTCATCGATAGCGAAACTCAGAAAGAGGAGGAATGGCGCGATAAACAGCATGATCAAGCGGTCAAGCGAGTGACCGGTTGGGCTGTCTCGGCCCTGATCGGCCTGGCGTTCATTATGGGATCGCTGTACCTCGGTATCACCAGCTTCCGTAAGTCGCAATACAAAGGCGATGTCGAATATTACCGCGATTTGCCCTACATGAGTCCGGCCGCCGCGGCACGGATGAATGATGTCATGAGCGCGTCATCTTCGATTCTCGGTTCAGGCAAAATAAAAAAAGGCGACAAACTAGTCAATCGGCAAATGTCCTCCACTGTGATGTCGCTCGCGTCAAAAGGGGCAATCGCCATCTATCCCGGACCGGCGAAACTGTATGACGGCATCGACCTGACCACGACCAACGCGGCATCAGTGGCGGGCAGGCTCGGCTCCGACGCCGCAACCGCACGCAAGATGAAGAAGACCAGCACCATCGTCATCATGCCGGTGGCGCGCAATGACATCGGTTCGCTGCTGCTGAGCTCATCCGAACATGCGGCGCTTGACATCCTGCTCAAAGCGTCTTCACGGTTGAGGGATACGCAGGTATTCGATCTCAAACAGATGAACAAGGCGTTCAAACACTACAAAAAGGGCTACAAGTTGCTACAGGATTTCGATACCGCCTGCTCCACGGAATTCGACAATCTGCGCGCCGTTGATTCATCGAGGGGATTCCTGAATAATCTGGTCGGCATTCTTGGTCTTGTTTTCGCGTTCTATAAGGGCGTGCAGTACGCGGAGAGAGGTGAGATCGCAGTGACGATGAGCATCTGTGTGCCTGTCGTGCTGGCCTGCGCATTCGCGTTGGTGTATGGCAAATATCATGCATTGACCGACAATGGTCAGAAATATGGTGGCCAAGTGGCTGGGCTGAAGCGCTATCTGCTTGATTTCAGTGATTTCAGTGACCGTGGCGTGCTTGATATGACATTGTGGGGCCGATATATGGTGTATGCCACCGCATTCGGCATTTCCGACAAGGTGATGGCGCAGCTGACCAAAGCATATCCGGAAGTGGCCGATCCTCAGTGGCTGGATGAGCATGCCGCTTCGTCGTACATGTACATGCCGTTGCATTCCAGCAGCGTTATGGGCGCGTCCACTGGCGCTGCGGTGGGTGCAAGTGTTGCCGCCGCGTCGGTGTTCAGTGCGAATTATGGCGATTTCGGCGCGCAGCTCAGCTCCAGTTTCGCCGACGTGCGCAACACGATTTCCATGGCGGCACCGTCCTCCGGTGGCTCGGGTTTCGGTGGCGGTGGTTCCGGCGGTTCCTTCTCCGGTGGCGGTTTCGACGGCGGTGGCGGTGGTTCCGGCGGCGGTTCGTTCGGAGGACGCTGACATGTGCGATACGCATATACGAGTGGCACACGGTATACGCAGGAAGAAAGGGTGATGGTATATGGATGCGAAACGTGTCCGTGGAGGACTGCTCGCGGCGGGTGCCGCATTTGTTGCGGTGCTCGTTGTAGCGCTCCTGCTGTTCTTCGTCTCCGGCGACGAAGCCGATCTAAGCTACCGTTCCGTCGATTTTGACGCGCAGCTGCAAAGCAACGGCGACATCAAGTTCACGGACATCTGGACTACCAGCTGAAGAGACGCGAGAATGATGACGGCGACACGAAACCGTGGAAGCAACTGTATCTGACGTTCAAACTGCGCAACCAGGATCTGACGAACATCACCGACATCTCCGTGACGAACGCGTCCACCGGCGAGCAATACACGCAGATCGCACCGCAGTTGCCGAGCGATGTATCCGACAGTGAATGGGAATCGGAATATGCCGGACATTGGTACATCGCCGACACCACAATCGGCTCCAACTATCCGGAACCATTCGACTCTGCCACCGGCGGGCTTGACCCCAACGGTTCGGACAATGACAAACAAATCGAAATCGGCTGGAACATTCCCGCCACCGTCAAACAGAGCAGTCTCAAATTCGACGTGACCATGACGTTTCATAACATGGGCACGCAGCATAGTGACGTGACGAATCTCATGTGGGAGATGTTCCCCGAAGACAACCAGGTGCCGGCTGGCAAAGTCACCGGCACCGTGCGCTTCCCCAAAGGCATAGGTTCCGACGATTCGTGGGCATGGCTGCACACTGAGGCCACATCTCAAACGTCTCGCGACACGGACGGCACGTTGCATTTCACCGTCAGTGACCTGCGCACGAACCAGTACGTCGACCTCGTCGCCGCATTCGACAATGCCGGGGCAAGTGGCGTCGAACGTGTGCGTTCCGGCGACTATCTGGACGAATTGAAATCCACGGAAGCAAACAAGGAGCAGCAATGGCGTGACGGCCAGCGGCACAAAGCCCAGCTTACGGTCGCAGGTTGGCTGGTATGTCTGATTTTGGGCGGACTGTGCTGCGTACTGGCGATTCGTGGCGTGGTCTCTTCGAACCGTGAAGCCACCTACCACGGCGGCATCGAATACTGGCGTGAGTCGCCGCAAGTCAGCCCAGCCAGCGCCGCGCATCTGATCGATGTGGTGGACGATTCCAAGGGTGAACAGTCCTCGCGTGCCATGACGGCGACGGTGCTGGCATTGGTGGTCAAGAAAGCGCTCGCCGTATATCCGGGACCTGCCGACATGTATCGTGGCATCGACCTGAGCAGGGCGAACGCGGCCGATATGGCGCGCATGATTTCCTCCGATCCATCCCGTGCCTCTGCCGCGTCAAGTACTAGTACGTTGGTGATTCTGCCTCAGGCGCTATCCCATCGGGAAACCCTTGGTCTGAGTCGCTCCGAGGAAGCCTGCCTGCAACTGCTGATTCGTATTTCCGCACGCGTGGGTTCGCCGGTATTCGACTTTAACCAGATGAAGGAGGCTTGCTTCAGCTGGGAGAACGGCTATCAGGAGATGAACCATTTCACCAATGCCTGCGATATTGAATTCCTGCAATTGAACGCGGTCAGGGATGTCAGCGGACGTTGGATAGCGCCCACCATCTTCGCCATGGTCTTTGGCGTGATTGGAATGCTGGTCAATATTGGAAGCAATATCGCGGTGGCGTTGTGCTTCGGCGGCGCGTTCGCATGCGTCGGCACGTTCTGTTTAGCTACCGGACGCAAGGAAGGCCTCACCGAATCCGGACAGACCTATGCCGGAGAATGCTTGGGACTCAAACGGTATATGGAGGATTTCTCCAATTTCTCCGACCGTGGTGCGCTCGATTTGGTGATGTGGAACTGGTATATGGTCTATGCGGCCGCCTTCGGCATTTCCGACAAGGTGGCAAGGGAATTCGCCAAGGCGTACCCCGAAGTCAACGATCCGCAATGGCTTGACGCGTATGGGTACGATTCCCTCGGCTATTGGACGTATCGCTCCCACGCGTGGAATGGTATGTCCACTATGGGAGGCATGTCGACCGGTGCGTTTGGCGGATCGCAGTTCATGGGCGGCATTGGCGATATCGGTTCGCAGCTGAGTTCCGGTTTCGATTCGGTCAGTTCCACGATTTCCGCTGCGGCTCCATCGTCATCCGGTGGATCTGGCGGTTCCTTCTCCGGCGGCGGCTTCGGCGGCGGTGGCGGAGGCGGCGGCGGTGGAGGCGGCGGTGGCCGCTGATCCACGACATGCCGCCCGCCGTCGGACAACGTGACGCCCTATGACATTGCGATTGTCGGCATTGTGTTTGCCCACGCCCGGTCCGGCTTGAAAAGCCTACCTTTCGCCCATGGCGATTGGTAGGCTTTTCCATTGGCAGAACCTGAACGAGATGCCGTCCGACTTGGTTCCGACCCGGCTCCAACCGGCTCGCGCCTGCCGGAAGACACCACTTTCGAAGGAGAAGACATGACGTTGTTCCGTAATCTCGGACCGTTCCACACCACCGCCATCGGCCACGGCGAAATGCCGCTGACCATCGAAAACAACCGCGGCCACGACGTCGGCATCGAAACCCTGCACGCCTCGCTTGACGCCGGCTGCCGCCACATCGACACCGCATGGGCCTACTACACGCCGGGCGAAGAGGAGCAGACCGGCGAAAAGCTGGTCCGCGAAGCGCTGGACACATGGAAGGGGCCGCGTGAGGAAGTCACCGTGGCCACCAAGGTCGGTCTGCGCCGCGCGTGGGATGGCGACAAGCCGATCTGGCCGCGTGACGGCAAGCCGGAACACCTCATCGAATACGGCAAGCAGTCCGCGCAGGCGCTCGGCGTCGACTCGATCGACCTGCTCTACCTGCATCGCCACGATCCGGAAGTGCCGTACAACGAGTCCTGCGAAGGTATCAAGGCGCTGCTCGACCAGGGCGTTGCCCAGTGGGCGGGCGTGTCCAACGTGAGCATCGAACAGCTCAAAATCGCACAGGAGATTCTCGGCGACAAGCTCGTTGCCGTGCAGAACCAGTATTCGCCGATCCATCTGGAAACCCAGGACACGTTGGAATACTGCGCGAAGGAAGGTCTCGCCTTCGTGTGCTGGAGTCCGCTCGGCGGCTACCGCCACCCGTACGACGAGCATCTGTTCGACCCGTTCCGCGAAGTGGCCGCCAAGCATGGCGTGAGCTACCAGCGCGTGGTGCTGGCTTGGGAGCTGGCCAAGGGCGACCACATGTTCGTGATTCCGGGCGCACACCGTCCCGAAACCATCCTCGACTCCCTGAAGGCCGACGAGCTCGAACTCACTGACGAGGAGCTCGCCTTCCTCGGCTGAAAAAGCACTGCCCGTCCGCATTTTGTTAACCCAACCACTCAGCTCGGGTAGCAAAACACGGACGGGCATACGTTTTTGCGGAACCGGACGGCCATCGCGGGATTACAGCACGGCCATCGCGAAATCAATCAGCAGTTTGACGCCGTACAGCACCACCACCGCGCCACACACGCGGTTCATCGCGGTGACGATTCGCGGGCTGAACCTGTGGCTGAACAGCGACACCAGCAGGGTGATGCCGAAGAACCACAGTGCCGACGCGGTTTCCACGCCGGTGATGAACGGCGTGGACTGACCGACGGTAAGCGTCGCGCTGAACGCGCCGAGCATCAGCGTGCCGTCGATGATGGCCTGCGGATTGCACCACGTCACCACACCGGCGGTGACGATGGTGTGCAGCAGCTCGCTGTCGCCGCCGAATTTCGAAGTGACGCGTTGCGCAAAGCCCTGCGATTGCGAGGTCCGCGACTGCGGCGTTTGCGCGGCGCCATCATCGCCACCCTTGCCGGGAAACAGCAGACCCGCGCCGATACGGATGACCACCAAGCCGCCGATCGCCAGAATGGCCAGCTTCAGCCATGCGTAATCCTGCATCAGCCTGCCGATGCCGAAAAAGCAGGACAGCGACAACGACACGTCGAAAAACAGCACGATCAACGCGGTCAGCAGCGCACGGCGGCGCGGCTTGGTCAGCGCCGAATCGATGACGAACAGATTCTGCATACCGATCGGCGCCACATACGCCAATCCCAACGTCAGCCCTTGGAAAAAGAATCCCATACTCGCCTCTTATCCATCCAAACATATTTGGTTGGTTGTAATCAACCCAGCCAAAACCAACCAAATCGCTCATTTTGTAATCGCAGGAAAAACCTCTATTCTGCGAAAAACAACGTAACCAGTGTCATATTGTATAGGTGTTGCTACAATAGGCAACCAGCCAAAAGCTGAGGTTTGGCTCAGCCAATCGCAGGACGGTCCACTGTCAGAAACCAGATGCGCCGACCGCGGAAAACGCCGAACCATACCGACACCACCAATGTGAAGGAGCGTCATGGCACGCATCGCGCCGCTGAACATCGATTGGAAACCGGACCGTACCACCGGCGAACCCGTCACCGAACAAATCGTCGGGTACATGTGCGAACAGGTGCACAGCGGCAATTGGCCGATTGGCTCGCGTCTGCCGTCGCAACGCGCGCTCGCCGAATGGTTCGGCGTGAACCGGTCCACCGTCATCGCGGCCATCAACGAGCTGTCCGACTACGGCATCGTCGAAGGGCAGCATGGAGCGGGCACGCGAATCGTCAGCAACACGTGGTCGCTGATGCTGCCGGGCGCGCCCGACTGGGCCGATTACGTGGATTCCGGCTTCTTCAAAGCCAACAACGACACCATCCAAGCCATCAACCGGTACGAGTTCACGCCGAACATGACGCGCATCGGCACCGGCGAGCTCGACCCGCGGCTCTTTCCGAAAGCCATGTGGCGGCAGGTGCTCGGCGAGGCGGCGGACGAGATCGAAACGCTCGGCTACCCGCCGCCCGAAGGCCTGCCCGAACTGCGCGAGGCCATCGCGGCGCACATGCGCACCACCGGCGTCGACTGCACGGCAAGCCAGGTGCTGGTCACATCCGGCGCGTTGCAGGCGCTGCAGATGATTTCGGTGAGCCTGCTGCCGGCCGGCACCACCGTATACGCGGAATCGCCGAGCTACATCAAGTCGCTGCAGGTGTTCCAGTCGGCCGGCATGCATCTGGAAGGCGTGCCGATGGACGACGACGGCCTCAACGTGCAGGCATTGCGCGGCCTGCTGGCGGAAGGGGAGCTTGACACCGGCCGTCCGGCGCCGCTCAACGCGCGCAACCGCAAAGGCAATGCGATCCTGTACACGATTCCGACCAATCACAATCCGACAGGCGTCACCATGAGCGACAAACGCCGGCATGAACTGGTCGAGCTTTCCGTGGACAGCCGACTGCCGATCATCGAGGACGGCGCCTACCGCGACCTGTATTTCGAGGATGATGCCCCGCTGCCGTCGCTGAAGGCCCTCGATGAGACCGGCATGGTCATCACGCTCGGCAGCGCGTCCAAATCGCTGGCTCCCGGACTGCGCATCGGATGGCTGGTCGCCGCCGAACCGATCGTGCAGCGGCTCGCCGACGTGAAAATGCAGATGGACTACGGTGCGAGCGTGCTGAGCCAGTGGACGTTCGCGCGATTCCTCACGAACGGCATGTACGGCGAATACGTGGCCGGCCTGAAACGGGAGCTGCGGCACCGCCGCGACCGCGCGCTCGTTACGCTGCAGGAGAAAATGGACGGGCTCGTCCACTGGAACGTGCCGTCCGGAGGCTTCTACATTTGGATGACCTTCGACCGGCCGATACGCATGAACCGCCTGTTCCAGCTGGCCGCCGAACGTGGCGTGCTGCTCAACCCCGGCGACATCTACGATTTCGCCGCCGACAACTCCCTGCGCCTGAGCTACTCCTACACCACGCCGGAAGAGTTCGCCGACGCAGTGGACGTACTCGCCGCCGTCGCACGCGAGCTGGCGTAGCGCCTGGCGTAGCCCGAGCTTGCGTAACGGCTGGACGGGCTTTGCCTGTCCCGTGAATCTACGACAATATCTGATGGTCTTTTACGAGTAAGAGGAACATCCGTGCAAAGAAGAAACAAGCCAGAAGTGTTGGCCCCCGCAGGCAATTTGAGGGGACTGAAAACCGCGGTCGATTACGGTGCGGACGCCGTCTACTGCGGCGGCAAGGCGTTCGGCATGCGCAGCGCGCCGAAAAACCTGAGCCTCGAGGATTTCGAGGAAGGCGCACGCTACGCCCACGAGCGCGGGGCCCGCGTGTACGTCACCTTCAACGTGCTGCCGCGCAACAACGAGGTGGAAGCCATGCGCGAATACCTCGGCAAGCTGAAGGACACCGGTGTGGACGCGCTGATCGTCTCCGACATCGGCGTGATGCTCATGGCCAAGCAGGTGGCTCCGAACCTCGAACTGCATGTGAGCACGCAGGCCGGCGTCACCAACTACCAGGCCGCCAACGCGTTCTACGAACTGGGCGCGCGCCGCGTGGTGCTGGCCCGCGAAATGGACCTGCAGGCCGTGCGCGACATCCGCGCCCGCATCCCCGACGACCTCGACATCGAATGCTTCGTGCACGGCGCGATGTGCATGGCCTTCTCCGGACGCTGCCTGTTTTCCAACTATCTGACCGGCCGCGACGGCAACCACGGCGAATGCGCGCAGCCGTGCCGCTGGAAGTATTCGATCGTCGAAGAGAAACGCCCCGGCCAGTACTTCCCGATCGAACAGACCGCGGAAGGCGCGTACCTGTTCAATTCGCAGGACATGAACATGCTCGCCCACATCGACGATCTGCTTGATTCGGGCGCGACGAGCCTCAAGATCGAAGGCCGTTCCAAGAGCGCCTACTACATCGCCGCCATGACGAACGCCTACAAGACGGCCGTCAACGAATACATGGTCCAGCGCGGCTTCGAAGATGCCGACGGCAATGTGCTGAAGCCGTTCCGCGACCGCGTGATCCGTCCCGGTGACCCGGAATACGGCAAGCCGGACACCGAGGATGCGATCATGGCCAACGCCGATGGCGCGTTCGCCGGCAAGCCCGACATCGACGCCGTTCCCGTTGGGGGCGTGCCGTCCGGCAACGTTTCGGCTGGCAATATCGCGATTGGCGAGCCGGACGATCTGAGCTACCACGCACGCAGCACCCGACGCAAGTCGAACACCGCCGCCGAAATACTGCCGGAAGGCTGGCATCACGCCGGTGTACGGCCGGCACCGCATGTCACCCTGCCGGATTGGCTGCTCGACGAGCCCGACAAAGTGGCGCACCGCGACTACTCCACCGGCTTCTATTATCCGGAACACAAAGTGCAGCAAAGCACCGACCGTTCCGCATACTTCCGCGCATGGCTCGTCGTCGGCGAAGTGCTGTCATGGAGTCCGGAAGACGGAGGACGCGTGACCATCATGAGCCGCAACAAGATCGAAGCCGGCCAGGAAGTCGAATTCGTGCTGCCCGGCGCGGCCCCCTTCGCCTACACCGTGCCTGCCGGCGGTTTCCGTGACGCCGACGGCCACTGGGTCGAAGCCATCAACAACCCGGCGCACGTCTTCTCCATGCCGTGCCCACAGGAAGTGCCCGTCAACGCGGCCATCCGTTCGCGCACGAAAAAGCCGACGCTGAAAGCCGAATAGAAGACGGCAATCGCAAGCAGGCCTTCCAATCGCAAAACCAAGGAAAAACAAGACATGAGCAGCACACAATACGATGACGCGATCCTCGATTCCAACGCCATCGACCCCACTGACAAAAACGGCAACCCGATTCCCGTGACCATTCCGATCATGCTGGCCCCCGGCATCAAAGTCGTCTACACCACGCGACTCGGCGGCACCAGCGAAGGCGATTTCGCGCACTTCAACCTCGGCGGCAAATCCGGCGACAAACCGGAACACGTGCTCGCCAACCGCAAGGCGCTCGCCGACGTGCTCGGCGCGAAAATCAGCCTTATCAGCCAGGTGCATTCCGGCGACGCGGTGGACGTGGATGAATCATTCGTCATCAACCAGCCGTTCGGATTCGACGTGTCCGGCACGAAGAAGCCGGAAGACGAGACGGACGGCGAAAACAACGCGACGGGGAATGACGGTGAGCCGACCGTCATCGAAGCCGACGGCCAAGTGACGTCCCGGAAGAACGTGGCGCTCGGCATGTTCGCCGCCGACTGCCTGCCGGTGCTCATGGCCGACCCCGAAGCCGGCGTGATCGGCGCAGCGCACTGCGGCCGTCGCGGTCTGCAGAAAGGCGTGATCGGCGCGACCATCGAGAAGATGGTGTCCAAGGGCGCCCAGCCGGAACGTATCATCGCCACGCTCGGCCCCTGCATCTGCGGCGACTGCTACGAGGTCGGTGGCGACATCGCCGACGAATTCGATGCGCAGTTCCCGGGAACCTTCACGTTGAGCCGATTTGGCCAGCCGGGCATCGACATCGCCGCGGCCGCCCTGCAGGAGCTTGCCAAAGCGGGCGTGCCGGCCGACAACATCGTCTCATCCCGTCCACGCGTCAACGCGGCCACGCAGTACCTGTCCGAAGACGAGGAACTGGCCGGCATCTGCGCCGCCGATGGCGAAGGCGATCCGAAGCTTTCCGAACGGTTCAACAAGATCCGCCGCAGCCTGTGCACGCTCGAAAACCCGTTGTGGTTCTCGCATCGCCGCGCGTCGCTCGCCAAAAAACAGCATGAAGGACGCATGCTGGCGCTGATCGTACGCGAATAATCACCATACGAGCCATACAAGCCACGCGATTCGAGTGATTCGCGTGGCCACTGTTGCGGATTGCGTGCAGAACCCGCCGCGGAACGGGGTGGCATGCGGCCGCGGCTTTACGGTGGATCATATGAGTAAGGGAGAGCAGATGCAGGAACAGAAGATGCCGGTCGTGGCCGTGGTGCTGGCAGCGGGATTCGGCACCCGATTCGACGAGAACAACCCCAAGCAGCTGGTGTCGGTGGGTGGCAAGCCAATCGTCTGCTGGAGCATCGAGGCATTCGAAAACAACGACCGCATCAGCGACATCATCGTGGTGGTCAACGAACGTGTCGAAGAGACGGTGAACGAGCTTATCGACGAAGCCGGCTACGCCAAAGTGCGGGCCATCGTTCCCGGCGGCGCCGAACGCGTGGACAGCACGCTCGCCGCCTTGGACCTGCTCAAACAGGCCGGCATTCCCTCCGGCGCGAAAATCCTCATCCACGACGGCGTGCGTCCGTTCGTCGAGGAGCGGTCCATCGACGGCTGCATCGACAGCCTGGACCAGTTCAATGCCGCCACCGTGGCCTACGCCTCCACCGACACGATTCTGCTCACAGAGGATCTGGGCGACCGCAAGGTGGTCAAATCCGTGCCGGAACGTCCGAACACCTTCCGCGCGCAGACCCCGCAGGCGTTCCGTTTCGGTACCATCGTCAAAGCCTACGAACTGGCCGCCGCCGACCCCGACTTCCATCCGACCGACGACACGCGCGTGGTGGTGGACTACCTGCCCGACGAGCCGGTCGCCATCGTGGACGGTTCCGAAACGAACCTCAAAATCACCACGCCATCCGACATGCCGATCGCCGAAGGCATCGCCCGCAGCCTCGACCCCGAACACGCCAAGGAGGAAGCCAAGGCGCGCATGCACGCCGTGTTCGCCGAGGCGTTCTCCCAGATGCACAGCCGTTGATTTTCATCGAACGTTAAGTCCGTCGACGTGTCGGTAGACTTAACGTTCAACACATTCACCACGTACACTGGAAACCATGCAGCAGATCAACATCGTCATCTCCGGTTTCACGCCCTATGAAGGCATCGACGTCAATCCGGCCGTGCTCGTGCCGGCGGCGGTAGCCAAGCAATGGGCCGATCCGGCGCAATCGCAGGCGATCTCCGAAGAACTGCTGCAGGACATCGCCGTCACCGTCACCAACGTCACGCTTCCGGTGAGCTTCGCCAAAGCCTGGCCCACACTGCTGGAAGCCATCGAACAGGCCAAGCCGGACATCGTCATCGCCACAGGGCTCAAGCGCACCTCCCGTGGCATTCTGCTGGAACGATGCGCCACAAATCTCATGGATGCAGCCAAGCCGGATGCCGACAACGTGATTCCGCCCCGCCGCCCGATCGACCCGGAAGGTCCGGCCGCGTACTGGACGCGCCTGCCGTTGCGGTCGATACTGCACGATTTCGCCAAACACGAGATTCCCGCCGCGTTGAGTTCCGACGCCGGTACGTTCGTATGCAATTCGCTGTTCTACCATCTGCTCAACTGGTCGGCGGGCCAGAAACGTCGCATTCTGTCGGGGTTCGTCAGCCTGCCGATCGTCAACGGTCGGCCGCACGAACGTGGACTGTCGATCGAACAGCAGACCGCTGCGGTCGATGACGTGCTGCGTGAATCGGTACGATACTTCCTGCAACCCTCGTCAAGCGACATTCTGCTTGGCTGAGGACGGCTCCGCTTTCTACGGCACGATTTTCTGCGACATGTGAGTCATGCGGTTTCGACACGTGGTCGCGGACATACCGCCATACCCCCGACAGACTTTTTCGAACGATTTCTGTGCTCTCTGTGAGAATAATGCATTTCGTCCTGCGTGCCGCCTGCTGACTGAGATAGAGTACTGAACGAGTGCGCGCTGGCAGATGCGCAAAGTGTAGGGAATTCGTGAAAGGAAAAGGGCATGGTTGAGCAGTTCCCAATCGTGTTGAGGGGGTACGACAAGGATCGAGTCGACGAGGCGTTCGCTTCGGCTCAGGAGACGGTGAACCGTCTGCGTGAGCAGGTCAAGGCCGACGACCAGACCATCCTTGAGCTGCAGGCGCAGCTGCAGGAGGAAAAGAACAAGAAGGCCGCTCCGAAGTCCTTCGCGTCACTGGGCGCCAACGCCCAGCAGATGCTCGCCAGCGCGGAACAGACCAGCGCCGAGCTGCTTGAACGAGCCAAGAAGGACGCTTCCGCGGCCCGCGCCACGGTGCAGCTGCAGGCTGAAACACTGCTGAACAACGCCAAAATCGACGCCAAGCGCATCATGGACGACGCCAACGCCAAGGCGGCCAAGGTGCTCGGTGACGCCAAGGACGAATCCGAAGCCATAAGGGCCAATGCCCAGCATGAGGTCGACCAGATGCGCAGCGAGGCCCAGAAGGCCGTGGTGGCGCAGCGTCAGACCGTCGATCTGGAACTGACCAACTCCCGTGAGGAACACGGCAAGCGTCTTGCCGCCGAACGCGCCACGCAGGAACGTGAGATTTCCGACATGCGCACCGAGGCGACCAGCAAGATCGCCGAACAGCGCAAGAACGCCAATGAGGAGATCTCCCGCCTGAAGAGCGAGACCAACGACCAGATCGAATCCGCGCTTGCCGAAGCCAACAAGAAGCTGGCGGACGTGCGCGAGCAGGTGTCCAAGATGATGACCGACGCGCAGCGCCGTGCCGCCGAAATCACCGACACCGCCAAGGCGAAGGCCCAGGAGATCACCGACGAGGCGGAGGTGCACCGCACCAAGACCATCAGCCAGGTCAACGCCGAAGTGGAGCAGATCCGCGCCGACATCTCCGCCCAGCAGGAGGAGGCCACGAAGAAGGTCAATGAGCTGCTCACCGACCTGAACGAGCGTCGCGAGGCCGCCAACAAGCAGGCCAGCGAGTTGATTTCCTCCGCGCAGAAGACCCGTGACGAGGCTGAGGCGTACGCTTCCAGCAAGCGTGACGAGGCGGACGCGAACGCGGCAAGCATCCTCAAGCAGGCCACCGAAGACGCCGACGAGCAGATCAACGAGCGTCGCGAGGCCGCGAAGAAGGAACTGGACGGCGTGCAGCAGCGCATCGCCGACCTGCAGAGCCGTGAGGCCCAGATCACGCAGCGCGTCAGCGAACTGCGTGCCATGTTCTCCAACGCGTTCTCCGGTTTCGGCATGAACGACCTGTCCGTGGTCAACGCCGTCGATGAAGGCGAGCCTTCCGACGCGCAATCTGATGACGACGCGCAGCACGACGATGAGACCGCCGCACCGGCAGACGCCGACACGCAGGATGCCGTCGAGAACGATTCCGCAGCCGAGACCGAGCCGGAAGGCGACGCCGAATCCGCAGACGCTTCGCAGAACAACTGAAACCATAGAAAGGGAATGGATAATGACCGACATCACGCCATTGAGCGGTGATGAACTGAACAAGCTCGTCGACGATTTCGAAGCAAGCGAGCACAATCGCATGGCCATGAACGCCGTCACGGCGGCCGGCATCGACAAGGTGGCGCGCAACTACGATCGCGCCCGTCTGATGCAGCGTCGTTTCTCCACCGTCGTGGACAATGGCACCGTCACCCATCAGGACCGTTCCGGCCGTTGCTGGCTGTTCAGCTCTCTGAACGTGGCCCGTTTCGTGGCCAAGCAGAACATGGGTCTCAAGGAGTTCGAGTTCTCCCAGAACTACGCCATGTACTACGACAAGCTGGAACGCGTCAACTACTTCCTGAAGGACGTGGCCAAGCTGGTGCGTGCCGGCGAGCCTGCCGATTCGCGTCTGATGCAGCATCTGCTGTCCGACGTGATGGGCGACGGCGGCCAGTGGACCATGGCCATGAACGTGTACAAGAAGTATGGCGCGGTGCCGAAGGACCTGTTCCCGGAGACCGAATCCTCCAAGAACACCGGTGAGATGAACGTGCAGCTGCGCCGCATGCTGCACACCGCGGTTGCGCATATGTACGCTGATCCGTCCGCGATCGATGCGATCATCGCCGATGCGGTCGCCGCCGGTCACCGTATTCTGACGATTCACTTGGGCGAGCCGCCGAAGAGCTTCGATTGGGAGTGGACCGACAAGGATGGCGAGTTCCACCGCGATGGCGAGATCACGCCTGTCGAGTTCTGGAAGAAGTATGTGGGTTCCGCCGATTTGGAAAGCTATGTCTGCCTGGTGGACGATCCGCGTCAGGAGCACGTCAAGGGCAAGAAGATCGGCATCGAGCATCTGGGCAACGTGGCCGGGGGAGACCCGACCGAGTACCTCAACGTGCCGAACCAGTTCATGAAGGACTGCGTGCGTCAGATTCTTCAGGAACAGGGCATTCCGGTATGGTTCGGCGCTGACTGCCATCCGATGATGGACCGTGAGAATGGCGCGTGGGCCACCGACCTGTTCGAGTATGGCCGCGTGTATGGCGTCGATTTCGATCTGGACAAGGAACAGCGTGTCCGTTTCGGCGATTCCGCGATGAATCACGCGATGGCGTTCGTCGGTGTGGATGTGGATGAGGATGGCCACACCACCCGCCGTTGGCGTGTGGAGAACTCGTGGGGAGACAAGATCGCCGACAAGGGCTACTTCACCATGAGCGACGACTGGTTCACCGAATACGTCTACGAGGTCGCCGTCCCCAAGGCCCTCCTTCCCGCCGAATACCTCAAGGCCCTAGAAGAACCCGCCACCATGCTCCCCGCGTGGGATCCGATGGGCGCATTGGCCAAAT
>OFMN01000228.1_pt1 | contig 57674 bp, 56 predicted proteins | sample 1541791 | NCBI WGS metagenome assembly OFMN01 (sample SAMN04209248, study PRJEB22552) | human gut metagenome | biome: gut; material: feces | host: Homo sapiens | place: USA: Oklahoma
TGCACCGGCGTTCTCCCGTTCTGGTTACTTGCAGTTCTTCGAGTCCTGATTTTGCGTCTGGTTCGAGGTGTTCTGCGATTCGGTCTTGTTCGTTTTGTTCTGCTTGCTCATGATGAGCCTCCTGAAAGTATGAATTGCGGCGCAGCCGCAGGGATAGCTTGTCCGCTTTTTCAGGATTTATCCTTCGGATTGCAGAGCAGCGCGGCGAGAAAGCCGAAAAATACCGCCGCCGCAATGCCTGCCGCCGAGGCCTTGAGTCCGCCCGTCAGCGCGCCGAGGATGCCCTGCTCCTTCACGGCCTCGCGCACGCCCTTTGCAAGCGTATTGCCGAAGCCCGTCAGCGGGACGGTCGCGCCCGCGCCCGCAAAGTCCACAAGCTTGTCATAGACGCCCGCACCGCCCAGAATCACGCCCAGCACCACATAGCACACCAGGATCCGTGCGGGCGTGAGCCTCGTTTTGTCGATCAGAAGCTGGCCGAGCATACAGATCGCGCCTCCGACCAGAAATGCCTTCAGATAGTCCATACGCTACACTCCTTCCGCCGTGATGGCGACCGCATGGCACACGCCGGGGATCGATTCGCCCTGCCAGCTGGACGTGGGGGAGAGCAGCGCGCCCGTCGGCGCGAAGATGATGCGGTTCCATTTGCCCTCGCGCATCCCGCGCAGCAGATACCCGCACAAAACGCTTGCCGAGCAGCCGCAACCGCTGCCGCCGCAGTGCATGTCCTGCGATTCGATGTCGTAGAGCAGAAGCCCGCAGTCGGTGTAGCGCTCACCGAGAGGGAGCCCATCGCGCGCGAAAAAGTCCGAGACGATCTGATGCCCGAGCCTGCCGAGGTCGCCCGTCACGATGAGGTCATAGTCTTCGGGTTTTGTCCTCGTGTCGCGAAAGAGCGCGCACAGCGTGTCATAGGCGGCGGGGGCCATCGCCGCGCCCATGTTGTTTGCGTCGGTGACGCCCTTGTCGACGATTTTCCCGGTTGTCACGTGTGTGATATAGGGCCCCTCGCCCTCGCGCGCGAGGAGGCAGCAACCGCTGCCTGTGGCCGTCCACTGCGCGGTCGGCGTGCGCTGCGAGCCATAGGGCACCGGCATGCGGTACTGCCGCTCGGCGGTGCAGAAGTGCGAGGAGGTCAGCGCCGCGGCGCAAGAGGCATACCCGCCGTCGAGCATCAATGCGGCGAGCGACAGGCTCTCGCCCATCGTGGAGCACGCACCGTAGAGTCCATAGAATGGGATGCGGCTCTCTCGCAGAGCGAACGACGAGCCGACGCACTGGTTCAAAAGATCACCCGCGAAGATGAGGTCAAGGTCACTCACCTTGAGCCCCACCTTTTCCAGCGCGCGGGAGAGCGCGTGGCGCTGCATGGTACTCTCACCCTTTTCCCAGGTCTTCTCGCCGAAGAAGTGATCCTCGCTCAATTCGTCAAAGTATTCGCGCAGCGGGCCTTCGCCCTCGAACCGCCCGCCGACGGCGGCGAACGAGAGGACGGAGGGACATGTGCGCAGGCGGCGCGTCTGCGCGCCGACGGTTTTTTGCTCCATCACGCTCTTCCTTTCCGATGGATTTAGGGGAATCCCTCAAAAGTGGCATTAGTTTCTGCCGTTTTTCCAAGAATATGAGTACTTGACGCATATTGCGCAAGATGTTATGATGAAAATACATTGATATAGGAGGATTTTTCCGTGAAGCATGTGATTTCTACGACCACTGCCCCCGGCGCCGTCGGCCCCTACTCCCAGGCGATCGAAGCAAACGGTTTTGTATTTGTCTCCGGCCAGCTTCCGCTGGACCCGGCGACTGGCGCATTTGTTCCCGGCGGCACGTCCGAGCAGGCGGAGCAGAGCATCAAGAATCTGCTCGCGGTGCTCGAGGCGGCTGGCTGCAAGGCTGAGGACGTTGTCAAGACGACCGTGTTTATGATCGATATCGGCGATTTCGGCGTTGTCAACGAGGTGTACGGCAAGTATTTCTCCGGCGAGTGCCCCGCGCGCTGTGCGATGCAGGCGGCCGCCCTGCCCAAGGGCGCGCTGGTCGAGATCGAGGCCATCGCGGTCAAGCCGTAAAGCGCGAAAACCAAAAAGAAAAGGGAGAAACAGCGTGTTTCTCCCTTTCTTTTTGTGCACGGACGCGGTATAATATTCAAATTAACATATGATATTTTACTTTCCGGGAGGAAATGGAATGAAAGAAGAAATGCGTACCATCGGCTATCTCTGCCCCGCGTGCCACAAGCGCGTCATCCAGCAGAGAAGCGTGTTTGCCCTGAGCGCCTCGGGTGCGGTCGTGAGCTGTGAGTGCGGCGAGTCAAGCCTGACCATCGAGGCGGAGGAGAACAAATTCCGCCTGAGCGTGCCGTGCGGCGTGTGCGGTGAGGAGCATCTGGCGGAGTGCAGCGCCGACAAGCTCCTGCACGGGCGCGGCATCGGCCTTGCCTGCCCCGATACGAAAATGCTCTGCTGCTTTATCGGCGAGGACTACGCCGTCGAGCACGAGATGGAGCAGCTCTCGCTCGCGGCGGCCAAGGAGCGCGAGCAGGGCGATGACCCCGCCGCCTTTGCCGACAGCGTCATCATGTATGAGATCCTCTCCGAGCTCAAGGAGATCGCCGCGCGCAAGGATGGCATCACCTGCTCCTGCGGCAGCAAAAGCTACGGCATGGAGATTCACAGCACCTACGTCGACCTTGTGTGCAAAAGCTGCGGCGCGAAGCTGCGCATCCCTGCGGCAACGGATGAGGACCTTGACCGCCTCTGCTGCCGCATGAAATTACAGATCAAAAGCGAGTGAGGGAAGACTATGATCGGTTTTCTTGCGAGTCGGTTCATCAAAGACTATCAGAACACGTCTGATGCCGCAGTGCGGCGCGCTTACGGTGTGCTTTGCGGCGCGGTGGGCATTGCCATCAACCTGCTGCTCTTCGCGCTCAAGCTGTTTGCGGGGACGCTTGCGGGCTCTGTCGCCGTCACGGCGGACGCCTTTAACAACCTGTCCGACGCGGGCGCGTCCATCGTGACGCTGCTGGGCTTTCGTTTGGCCGGGCAGAAGCCCGACCCCGAGCATCCGTTTGGCCACGGGCGGCTGGAGTATATCTCGGGTCTCATCGTCTCGATCGTCATTTTGCTGATGGGCTTTGAACTGCTGCGCGACGCCGTGGGCGCAATCCTGCATCCCGAGGCTGTGGAGTGCAGCGTGCTGACGGTGGCGATCCTGCTTGTCTCCATCTGCGCCAAGTTCTACATGTACTGCTACAACCGCGGCGTGGGGAAGAAGATCAGCGCCGCCGCCATGCAGGCGACCGCGGCGGACAGCCTGTCCGACTGCGCGGCGACCGCGGCGGTGCTGCTTGCGACACTCGCGGGCTATTTCCTGCACTGGCAGATCGACGGCTGGTGTGGCTTAGTCGTGTCGCTGCTCATCTTGTGGGCGGGCGTACAGGCGGCAAGGGATACGCTCTCGCCGCTGCTCGGCCAGCCGCCGTCCGAAGAGTTCGTGCAGGAGATCCGCGATATTGTGATGGCGAATAAGGCCGTGTGTGGCATCCACGACCTTGTGGTGCACGATTACGGCCCTGGCCGCGTGATGATCTCGCTGCATGCCGAGGTGCCCGCGCACGGCGATATTCTCACCCTGCACGACGAGATCGACAACGTGGAAAAGCAGCTGCACGACAAGCTTGGCTGTGAGGCGGTCATCCACATGGACCCCATCGTGACGAACGATGAAGCGGTGAATGTCACGCACCAGAGGATCGCAGCACTGGTGCGCGGCATCGACGAGAATATCTCCATCCACGATTTCCGCATGGTCACGGGGCCGACGCACACGAATGTGATCTTCGACGCCGTTGTTCCCTACGGCTGCAAAATGAGCGACAGGGAAGCGGAGGAGAAGATCAAAAAGGCGGTACACGAGCTGGATCCGAGCTATTTCGCTGTGGTGCAGATCGACAAGAGCTATGTGAGATAAGCGCACGAGCGCAAAAGGAGAACCGATGACGGAAGAAATCAAAAAGCTGAAGGAACTCATTGACGGAACGGACAATATCGTCTTTTTCGGCGGGGCAGGTGTTTCGACCGAGAGCGGTATCCCGGATTTTCGCAGCGTGGATGGCCTGTATCATCAGCAGTGGGACGACCCGCCGGAGACGATCCTGAGTCACACGTATTATGAGCGCTATCCCGAGAAGTTTTTCGCCTTTTACCGCGCGAAGCTCCTCTGCGAAGGCGCAAAGCCCAACGCCGCGCACTTAAAGCTCGCCGAGTGGGAAAAGGAAGGGAAGCTCAAGGCCGTCATCACGCAGAATATCGACGGGCTGCATCAGGCGGCGGGCAGCAAGAATGTCCTCGAGCTGCACGGAAGCACCTTGCGCAACTACTGCGAGAAGTGCGGCAAGTTCTACGACGTGTCCTACATCAAGCATTCGCAGGGCGTGCCGCGCTGCACCTGCGGCGGGCGCATCAAGCCCGACGTGGTGCTCTACGAAGAGGGCCTGGACGAAAAGACACTCTATCGCGCGGTGGAGTACATTCAGGAGGCCGACGTGCTCATCATCGCGGGCACATCGCTCGCGGTCTATCCGGCGGCGGGCCTCGTGCGCTACTATCGCGGACACAAGCTCGTTGTCATCAACAAGACGCCACTCGACCGCGGACTTGGTGCAGACCTTGTCATCACGGGCGCGGTGGGGGAGACGCTCGCGCAGCTTTAACACGAAAAAGATGCCGGAAAAGTTTGGAAAATCTGAGCTTTTCCGCCATTTCTCTTACAGCAAAATTTTTTATTATTTCTCTCAAAAAAAGGTTGACATTTGGCCTATTTTGGGCTTATAATAGCCAAGCGGTCGTTGAGAGACAGCCGTTTGAAAGATGAACATGCGGGTGTGCTGGAATTGGCAGACAGGCTAGCTTGAGGTGCTAGTGTTCGTATGGACGTGCGGGTTCAAGTCCCGCCATCCGCACCATCTTTTTAAAAATCAAATATGCGCGAGTGGTGGAATTGGCAGACTCGCTAGATTCAGGTTCTAGTGTTCATTACGGACGTGCGGGTTCAAGTCCCGCCTCGCGCACCAAAGGGAAAACCCTTGAAAACACGATGTTTTCAAGGGTTTTGTTGCATCTATGGATGGTCGTTTTCCCCTATGTTTTCCCCTTACAGAATTTTACGCCTGCTTTTTCGCCTGAATGCCCTCTATGAAACTGTCCATTCGATGTGCACTTTCGCGCCGCATCTGCTCTGTCACGTGGGCGTAAGTATCCAGTGTAAACGCTGCTGTGTGATGGCCTAAATTCTCCTGCACGGTCTTAATGTCATCGCCGGAGCGGAGCGCAGCGACGGCGTAGCTGTGTCGCAGATCATGAAAGCGGGCAGAGGGGACACCGGCAGCCGCGGCGAGCTTCTTGAAATGCAGATATACCGTTTGGGCGCAGAGGTTCCTTCCGAGCGCATTTGTGAAAACGAGATTAAAGGGATTGCTCCACGCAGAGCCAGCTTTCAACCGCTGTGAGTTTTGCAATTTCCGCTGGTTGGTCAAAAGCTGCATGACATAGTTTGCCGGGGCAATGATACGGCTTTTCCCGTTCTTGGTCGAAGTAAGGATGTATTCGCCGCCGGAACTGCGCACCTTTTGGAGCTGCTGCTTTATGGTGATCGTGCCACCTTTGAAGTCGATACAGTCCCACGTCAGCCCCAGCACTTCACCTTCGCGCATTCCCGTGAAGAGCGTGACGACATAAATGGTCTCATACTCGCAGCCTTTGACCGCATCGAGGAAGGCGACCATTTCGTCATCTGCGAGGGGCTTTATTTCGGTTTTGCTCACTTTGGGTAGATCAGGCTTGTCGGCGGGATTATGGCGGATATAGCCGAGCGAAACAGCTTTTTCGAGGGCTTTGTGCAGCGTGCCGTGAACATTTTTCTTTGATTTTGCAGAGAGCGGCTTTTTGGTGCGCTTATTGATCAGGTTGTTATAGAGCCGCTGCACGTCAACGGCGGTCAGCTCAGAGAGGCGAAGGGCGCCGATGGCGGGCTTGATGTGCTGCTTGATATTCGCTTTGTAGCTCTCGACCGTGCGCGGCTTAACGCTGTTCAGGTATTCTTCTGCCCATGTGTCGAGCCATTGGCCGACTGTCATTTTCGACGGCTCAAAATAGTCTCCATCGTTGACGGCAACCGCGGCGGCCTGCATTTTCTCGCGTACCTCTTTCTGAGTTTTTCCCGAGAAGCTGCGCCGAATCTGCTTGCCCGTGCCGGGATCTCGGCCAACAGTGACACGTGCTTCCCAAAAGGTATATTCTTTTCCGTTTCGCAGTACAGTCTTCTTGCGGATATTGCCCGCGCCCTGAGCGGCGCGGCTGTTTTTCTTTCTCGGCATTGCATTTTCCTCCTATATCATGCTAAGATATAGGGGCAGTAGGCGTTGCAAGTTTACTGCCCCTTATAACCGTCCTCGGTGTTGGTAGCACCGGGGGCGGTTTTATCTAAATTGAGCTAAGATGATTGACATTTTATAAATCTGCGGTTATACTGTAATTGAACCACTGAAAGCGCGAATGCGTCGTAGGTGGTGTTTTTTATTTTGGATAAATAACAAAACCATAAGGGTGAGAAGATCGGCTTGCTTTCAGGTTGATTTTCTCACCCTTTTTTAATGTCGCTAAGACACTGTCAACAAAAGAACGGTCGATTAAGTTTGCGACACGGTTGGGCAAAGAAAGATTCTTATCATGTGTAAGAAAATAAAGATGAGAAAAATAAGAAATGAAATCTGCAGATTGAATAAAGTATGATTCTTTAGAATCTTTTTCGAGAATATCTTCTACCATGTTTTTGATTGGCTGGTTACGGTAATCAAAACCAAACATCGATGGTACTGGATTGAAGGCGCGGATTTTTCGCGCTGTGTGACTCATAACACTAACGCGCCCTTTGTCAGATAATATAATATATTTCCAACGGCCGGCACTATCGTTTTCAATACGTTGTACGCTGTATGTTAATGCGTTTTCCAGTACAGAGTAAGTATTACTTTTTACTTTCGTTTTATCGATAACAACATTCATACACTGCATATCTAACGAGGCCAACGTAATCGTATAACGCTTGAGAATTTCTTGCTTTTGCTCAGATGTCCAACTGTAGGCGCGATAAGGATTTTTATCAGTTAAAAATTGTTTAGTATGGAATTCCTCTGTAACATGTAAGCCAAAATCATCGCGTAATCCACGACGCATAAGACGGAGAGCGTCATAATTTTCTTGCCACTTAGAAGATGGCATATAGAGGCTTGTAAGAACAAAATGGTCCGAAGAATATTTTATCAAACCATCATCACCGGTTTCATCAAAATACGCAAGATATGTTTCCATAATTTATCTCCTGATGTTGTTGACAGCGTTACATTTACTTGAATTTTTCGAGATACTTCCAATAAAGAATGCTCAACAAGTCCGAAAATGTTGATTTTGCATGTTCAATTTTAAGTTCAGCAAATTGCTTAAATGTAAGATGGGCTATACCTCGCCCCCGACAGTTTCCTTCGTCATCTGAAATAACATCGCTTATAACTCTTAGATTTGAATCTGGCTCAACAGCATCATTCATTCCATCGCAAAACTCTACTATAGCAAAAAAAGGATCAATGATATCGCATTCAAATATATCGTTAATCAGCTTCTTAGGAGAATACATGTCATCTGTAAAACCAGCCGGATAAACCCCATTTTCATCTCTGTCGGCAATTCCATCATGAAAGAAAGAAAGTGCCTTTTCTGTTAAGCCGGTGTATTCACAGATTGCTTTTACGTCAATATTGGCAGTTTGCACATCGGATAATCCGAGAAGATAATCTGCACTTACGCCATAGTAAACGGCTAAATCATGCAGTGATCTTGCGTCTGGTAGGGTATCGCCTGTTTCCCATAGCCCAAGTGTAGACTTTGATACGCCGAGTATTTTAGATAACTCATCCTGTGTTACGCCTTTTTCCTTTCGTAATTTACGCAGTTGCGTCGGGAAAAGGGCGTTTTTATTTGCAGCGGATGACCTTGCCCTGCCCGTTTGACTTGCTTTCTTTTGTGTGACCGGAAAAAACATTTGTTCCATATTGTTAAGCCTCTGAAAGAATGATTTTCTTGTTTTTTATATATATTGGCTCAAAAAACTTGTCAAACAGGAGTTCCACGTATATAATGCAAGTGACAAGAAATTTGAGACTTAACACCATTGTATCAAGTTTTTCAGTTTTGTCAACTCGAATTTTATGAGGAGGGGAGAATATGGATCGCATCTTAATCACTGTCACGGAGGCAGCACGGCTTTTGAGCGTATCACGCCCGACCATCTACAAGTGGTGTAACGTCGCTGGTTTTCCTGCGGTCAAAATTGGCGGTTGTACGCGCATTGTTGCCAGCGATTTGATTGAGTGGGCAAAGACACAGGGGCGGTGAGCGGGTGACTTACATCGACTACCTCAACGACTTCAACCGTTGGTTAGAAACTAACGATTTGCCGTGCAATTCACAGCTCATGTACTTCAAACTGCTATATATTTTCAACCGTGCGGGGTGGCCTGAATCCGTACAGGTGGACAATTTGAGGATGGCGATTTTGATCGGGGCCGAATCAAAAGGAACGGTTATTCGTGCACGGGATAAGCTGGTTACGGCAGGTTTTATTGAGTTTCAGCCGGGCAGAAAGGGCAGTCCAAATTGCTATCGTCTTAAAAAACAGTCTCAAAATGTGACCACAAATGCAACCGTAAGTGAGACTGTTTCTGCGACTACAAATGAGCCCCATATAAAGAGTATAAGAAATAAGACGAATACCCCCTTACCCCCACAGGGGGAAACGGGATTCGGAGATGATCTTCAAGACGCTTTTGAATCATGGCTCTCCTACAAGGCGGAAAAGCGACAGGTGTACAGACCGATCGGATTGAAGTCTCTTGTCACCGAGATCCAGAACAACGCGCAGAAATATGGCGAGGCCACCGTCACAAATCTGATTCGGGAGTGCATGGCGAACAATTGGCAGGGAATAATTTTCAGCCGCCTAAAATCGGGAGAGAGAACACAGACAACATCCGAACCACCGCCCAGGCAGTACGACGAGGCTACGGACACATGGAGGTGAGCACGTGAATTCTATTCTGAACGAATACGGCGTGCTCGGCTCGCTGCTGATCGACCCATCATTGTTCCCGGAGGCGGCAGAGCTTCCAGATGATGTGTTCTCTTCCTTACCGCTGCAAGCAGTTTTCCGGGCGATGCGTCATCAGTACGAGGAAAGCGGCGGCTTTGATGCGCTGACCGTCAGAGCGGAAGCGGGACGCAACTGCACCGACGTGACGGACAGGCTGCTTGCAGGGCTGATGGACACGACGCCGACCACAGCGAACCTCGATGTTTACTTAGCAGCGGTCAAGGAAGCTGCGCTTGCACGTTCCCTGCGAAAGATCGGCGATGAGCTGATGAACGCTGAGAATGACCCTACAGACGCGCTTGGACGCGCGCAGGAGGCTTTGCAGCGGCTTACCGAAGAAAACACACAGGGCGATTCGCAAACGCTTACGTCGGCGCTCACACAGCTCGGATACCGCGTTTCTGAGCAGGTCGGCGGCAGAGCACCATGCGTGGCATCCGGTCTGCTGAGGTTCGATAAATTGCTCGGCGGTGGCTTCATCAATGGCGGCTTGCACATCATCGGTGCAAGACCGGCGGTCGGAAAATCAGCGCTCGCCTTGCAAATCGCGCTCAATGCGGCAAGAAGCGGCGTCAAGGTGCTGTACTTGTCACTTGAAATGAGCTCGGAGGACTGTTCCGCTCGCCTTGTCGGCAACATTGGCGGTCTGTCATCGGCGCGGCTCATGTTCGGCGGCAGGCTTACGGATGGCGAGTATATGCGTTTTGCCGAGGGTACGACGGAGCTTTCCACGCCGCCAATCGTGTTCAATCGGCGCTCGGGCATGAATGTTCGGCAGGTGGAGGCATTGGCTTACCGCGAGAAGCCGGGGCTGCTGATCCTCGACCACCTCGGGCTGCTTGAACCGCCGGAAGCTCGGCTTTCGCTTTACGAGGCGACCACAAGGAACAGCAGGGCCTTGAAGCTGCTTGCACTGAGGCTGAATATTCCCGTGCTGTGCTTGTGCCAGCTCAACCGCGCGGCGGCCTCTGACCGTTCCGGCAGCTTTCGGGCTACAATGGCAAACCTCCGTGAATCGGGTGCCATCGAGCAGGACGCGGATACGGTGACGCTGCTGCATAACCCGCCGTGCGAGACGGATGAGCGCATGGAATCGCCATCTTTGTTGGAGTTGTGGCTCGACAAGAACCGGCGCGGCGCGACTGGTCACGTTGACGCGACCTTCTACAAGGTCACAGGGAGGGTTACAGCATGAATTTGAAAATCGCAGCCAACATCTTAGCGGAAATCAAACCGGCACGCCGGAAGCGTGAGCGCTATCGCCAGCGTGACGAAATGCAGCACCGTGTAATTCCGCTTTTGTCTGCTGATGACCGTGATAAGTTTGAGCGGGCAATGAACCGTCATTTTCGATTATAAAAAAGGCCCTCCCCAAATGGGGAGAGCGTCTCTTGTGGTGAATCCGATTTGTCAATTTTGATTTTACCACAGGAGGAGAAGATATGCAAGCGAAAGCACTTGACACACAGGATAAGCGGACAAGCGAAATTGCAGAAGCGGTACAGGCTGGCAAGGCGGACATTCTGAGACTTTGGGCGGCGGTTGAGCGCTTTGCATGGCAGCAAGCCTTGAGGTGGGCACGGGCGATGGAAGGTCGTGCAGGTGTCGAGGAAAGCGACCTCCTGCAAGTGGCGTTTATCGCTCTCATGGATACACTGCCGACATGGGATGTGAACAAGGGTGAATTTCTCACGCTGTACGGCATTAAGCTCAAGGCGGAGTTCACAGAAGCCTGCGGGCAGCGAACACAGCGGACGCGATGTGACCCCATCAACAGCGTTTGCCGGTCAATGGACGAGCCGATAGGCGACGAGGACAGCGACTGGACGCTTGGTGACACAATCTCAGATGAAGCGGCAGAAGAAGCCTTTGAGGACGTCGAACAACGGGACTTTCAACAGGCCGTACAAGCGGCGCTTGCACAACTGACGGATGCACAGCGCGAGGCGATCATCGGTGAATTCTGGTTCGGACGAAAGCCAGACCCAAAGTTGAGGCGGGAAGCGCTGCGAGTCTTGCGGCATCCGCGCATTCGAAAGCCGTTAGTGGAATTTTACCGCTGAAAGAACGATGCAACGTCAGAAAAAACAAAGCCGGAAAGGGGGCTTTTCAAACTTTGTCAAAGAAAATCAGAGATGAGACCATTATTGAAGCGCTGCTGATCTCCGCGACAGTGCGGAGCGCGGCGGCAAAGCTCGAGATCAACGAGCAGACGATCTATCGCCGAAAACGTGACGCGGAGTTTATGCAGAAGTATAACGAGGCACGGCGCGAGCGAACCGAAGCGGCGCGTAACGTGCTGCAGGAGCGGGCGCACGCCGCGGCGGATACGCTGGCAACGATCATGCAGGATGCAGACGCGCCCGCACAGACCCGCGTAAGCGCCGCAGCAGAGATTTTACGGCAGACGGTGAAGTACACGGAGATCACAGACATCATGCAGCAGCTTGACGAGCTTGAAGCATGGCGAAGGGAGCAGGAACAGCGATGAAGAAAAATTTTGATATCCGCCTTGCGGCGTTGCGGGAATACCTCAGGTCGCTGTCAGCCGATGAGACGGTCTTCATCGTCGAGGGCGGCGGTGAGTTCCGCACGGCAGAAGATGCGTTTACGTATTTGCGTAAGTATGGCGCGGTGACGCCGGACGGCAAACGCATTGTGCTGTATCCCCATCCTGTTGAGGGCATAGACCCGTTGAGCTTGTCCCTCTATCAGATGCTTGACGAAGCCATTGAGCGCGGCAAGCTGGAATTGCCAACGTTGGAGAGTGACGATTTATGGCATTAAAATTTAAGGTTGATGTGTCTGGTATGGACACAGTAAAAGAAGCTATTGCAAAGGCTTGTACGAAAGCAGAACACGAAGTTGCAGGACAGGTATTGAGTGATACCGCACCGTTTGTCCCGGCCGCCGGCAACGCAGCAGGGCTAACAAACAGAGCAAGAGTAGTCGGGAACAGTGTTATATATCCAGGCCCTTATGCTCGCTATCTTTACTACGGTAAACTTATGGTCGATGCAGAAACAGGGAGTGCTTGGGTAAGGAAAGGCGAACACAAGGTGCTAACAGATAAAAACCTTGTGTTTAGAAAGGACTTCCACCAGCAAGCACAATCACATTGGCTTGAGGCATCTAAAGCACAGAACCTTGACAAATGGGTGCAAACAGCGAAAAAAGCAGTTGCCGACGACATGAAGAAATAAACCAACTTGGAAAGCGACGAGATCGGAGGTAAAGCCTTTGAATAACAGCATTAAAGCCCGCCTTGCCCGTTTACAGGAGATTGCAGCGCAGAAGCAAGAGGGCGCAGCACTCATGACCTTGCTTGAAAATGGCGCGTGGGCGGCTTGCAGAGCGCCGCAAAGCCCTGAAAAGGTGTTCCAAACGGAACAGGCAGCACGAGATTATTTATCAGACTGCGAATGTGTTATCATTATCGACCTTTAAGAAAAACAGCGCAATAGCACATAAAAAAGAAAGGAAATTTATTATGGACTTTAAGGCCAACATTGAAACCCGCGAGAGCGTAGAAGCAAAGGCAAAGGCCGCTTTCGGCTTTGATTTGAGTAGCGCCCTTGACCTTGTAAAGCGCGGCGACTATGACAGCGACGAGGCGTATTTGGACGCTTGCACCCGCGCCGAGTTGGAGCGTAGCAGCCCTGAATACAGAGCCGCCAGAAGCCGCCTAAAAGTCGAATACCAGGCACGGCGAGAGGAACAGGAGCGCAAGGCACAGAGCGAAAACTATAAAGCAATCCGCAGCAGCGTGAGCCTTGACAGCGTAGACAAGCACAATATCGATGAAGAAGCCGCCGCACTTGCCCGCCGCGATCTTTCCGCAAATCGTATTGCCGCGTCCGATCTGGGCACGACCATTGAGAAGTACGCGGCAGAGCTGACGGAAAAAGCAAAGGACAGTAAGGCCAGCAGCGCTCTTTTCAATGCTATGCTGCGCGGTCAACTGTAAGGAAAGGAGAACACACCATGAGCCAGTTTAACATTTACGCCCGAAAGCTCGATACAGCTTTCAAAGAAGCCCGCAGCGAATACAACACCGCTTTCCGCGCACTCCAAGAGGCGCAGCAGGCCAGCCGTGACGCTAACGCATGGAAGCCCGGAGACAGCGCCGAGGAAAAGCAGGCTAGAACAACCCGCGCAGCGCTAAAGCTGCATGACGCAGAAGCCATTTTTAACGAGGTGAGCGCCCGCGTTTGGGACAACTTCAAGGCCACGCGCCGCACGATCCGCGCCGAGCTGGAACAGGCAGTGCGCGCCGCCAATATTGCAAACCCTGACGCAATCGACAATAACGCCCTTGAGCTGATGAAAACCGGCGTTCTTTCCCCGGCTGATTACTCCGCGTTCATGGAGCGATTCGACAGCAACCCCACAATGCTAAAGTTAGTGGGTCACTACGCAGCCGAAGCCGCAAAGACTACGGACAGCCGCCGAGAGGCTGCAGCCCTTAACGCTATCGCTCTTGACTGCCAGAGCGGGGAGGGCGCAGTCATGCGGGCATGGGACAGCATTTCGGCAATTTCTGACAGTTGCGGCGACGGGGACGGCTACCGGCGCAAATCGCCCGGTGTAATTGTCAGCATGAGCGAAAAATGGGACGATCTCGCGGGCGAGGCCGTGGAGAACTTCTGATTTTCGATAAGCGGCAGAGATCAACATTCTGAATACAAAGCTTCCTGAAAACAAATTTAAGGAGAGATAAATATGGAACTTAGTTTTGCGAACGGCGTGCAGGAATACACCGTGCACGGCGTTAAGGGTGATGTGATCATTCGATTCAACCCGACTGACGGCGCATTTATCGACATGTGTATCACTGTCCAAACTCATTTCCATATCTTCCTCAATAATCGGAAGCTTGAATTTGATGGATTTGAGCCACTGACCGTTTGGCTGTCGTTCCTCATAGATATGGATTTCAGAAATCAGCGATTCCATAATCTGTCGCTTCTCCTGCTCGTCCATGACAGCGTACAGCTTTTCAAAATAAATCAGCACTTTGTAGATATTGTCAGCAGTGAGTTTTTCTGCTTCTATTGCCATTTTCTTTGCTCTGGCTTCAATCAACAGATTCTCCGTATCCTCTATCTTATCATACATTTTATAAAGGCGATCATCAAGGTCTGCTTTACGCTTGATGTAGTGCTTATCATCTGGGTCAAGGGTATCAATCTCATCAATCAAACGGGACTTCGTAGCATAGCTCTGACGAAGCTGTTTTTCATAATTGGCAATCTCCTGTTCAATGGCGGATGTATCTATCTTCATATTGATTTTTTGCTGCATCATCGCCGCAAACTTCGGATTGCTGACCAGTTTGATAATAACCTCTGCAACAGCACCGTCCAGCAATTCCTCATTGATTTGCTTCTTGTATTCACACTTATGACCACGGGTCATAGTGCGGTGTTTGCAGCCATAATAGAAGAAATCCTTATATTTCGTGCCGTCCGGCTTGTGCTTGATGCTTTTGTTGCCGTACATTCCGGCTCCGCAAATAGGACATTTAAGTAATCCGGTCAGCAGGTGTACCTTGTTGTCTTTACCGTTGTTGACCTTTTCATACTTCTTCGCCTGAGCAAGAAGTTTTACTTGGGCTTCATGCCAGAGTCCTTCTGATACAATGGCTTCATGCAGACCGTCAACTAACAGATAATTTTCCTGCTCCACAAGTCGGTAATCATTGCGAGTTCCATGTACCTTTTCTGTTCTTCTCCTGCCGTAAGCAATTTTACCACAGTAAACGGGATTTTTCAAAATTCTGCGAATCAGGGCTGCATCAAACAGAGGATTTTTTCCATTCTGCCGCTGAATTTTGTTGATACCGTGATTGGCAAGGTATTTCGCAAGTCCGTTAGCTCCTATATCGGTATGCACATACTGGTCAAAGATAATGCGGATTGCCTCGGCTTCTTCCTCGTTGATATACAGCATACCTTTTTCCAATTTGTATCCGTAGGGAGCAAAACCACCGTTCCATTTACCCTCACGAGCTTTCTGGATTCTGCCTTCCATCGTCTGAACACGGATATTCTCACGCTCAATCTCGGCAACCGCAGAAAGCACGGAAATCATCAGCTTACCGGCATCTTTGGAAGAATCAATGCCATCCTCCACACAAATCAGATTGACATCGAAATCTTGCATCACCTGTAAGGTAGACAGCACATCTGCCGCATTTCTGCCAAAACGTGATAACTTGAACACCAGCACATAGGACACGCCATCTTTACCGGACTTGATATCCTCCATCATGCGGTTAAATTCCAATCTGCCCTCAATGGACTTTCCCGATTTACCGGCATCCTCATATTCACCGACGATTTCAAAATCGTTGAACTCAGCATAGGCTTTCATTCTTGATTTCTGAGCATCCAAGGAGTAACCGTCTACCTGAACGGCAGTAGATACTCTCGTATAAATATATACTTTTGTTTTTTCTTTCATATCGCCATCCTCATTTGTGCCACAGCCTGTGGCATAATTCAGCTTTCATCGTCTGTTATTTTTTGCCGTCAGTTTTCTGTTCCAACATCTTTATCGAATTTAAATAATCATTTTCCACGTCGCTGAGCGTTCTTGTCTTATATTTTCGATATTCTCCAGTCGCTTTATCAACAGCCTGCTTATGAGTAATGCTTCCATTTCCAATTAAAAGCTGCTCTCCACTCATGGTAAGAATGCGATCCAGATGCTCTGCCCAGTCCTGCATCGTCATTGCCTGTTCACGCTCTGCCTGACGTTCCGCAAAATCCAGATACCCGGATACAAGTTGTCCCATAGCACGAAGCTCTTTCTCATTCAGATAGTTTTTCGCAACAATCGCTTCTTTGAGTGTCGGCTGATTACCGGCAAAGGTGGTAAGTCCCATGAACTCTTTTTCCGCATCCGCTCTTGTATAAATCACTTCTGCCGCAGTCTGTCCGTGAATGGCATAATGAATTTTATTCTGAACCTTTTTGAAAAAACGGATAGAGATTTCCGCTTTCGGGTCGTAGTCAATGCTGGTGGCATAGATTTCAAGCACCTGACGATAAAACACCTTTTCCGATGCACGGATGTCTCTGATTCTTTCAAGCAGTTCCTTGAAATATCCACCGCCGCCCAGATTTTTCAATCGTTCATCATCCAAAGCAAAACCTTTTTTCATGTATTCTTTGAGAATGTTAGTTGCCCAGATTCTGAACTGTGTGCCACGCTTGGATTTTACACGATAGCCGACAGAAATGATAACATCAAGATTATAGTAGTCAACCTGATAGGTTTTTCCATCTGCCGCAGTTGTTGCAAAATTTGCAACAACTGACTCTCGCTGCAGCTCGCCTTCGGAAAATACATTTTTTATATGTCTTGAAATAGTAGATTTATCTCTCTGGAACAACTCTGCCATCTGGTCAATGGATAACCACACGGTATCCTCATCAAATGTGGTTTCAATTTTTGTCAATCCATCTTCTGTTGTGTAAATAATCATATTGGATTTTTGATTCATATCATCATAATTGTTCACCGGAACACCTCATTTCTAATTGTGCAACGGGGTATTGCGCTTTTATTCTATGTAGCTCTATGCGTTGAGAACAGTAGCTCTCGCATAGAGTTTGGACACTTATTCCACGACTATTATATCATTGCTTTTCCATCAATTCAATAGTGTCACTGGGTTCTTCAGATGTGTTTTCTTCCTCCAAACAAGACGGCGGCTCTGGAAGATTATCAATATCCAGAACCGCCGCATATTTTTCTATTAAATTTGCAAGTAAATCGGCAAAACCATTCCATTTATCTGTCAATAGTGCTCTCCTTTCTTTTTCGTCCACGTTCCTGCGGAATGTCCTGTTTCTCTTTTCCTCTGGTCAAAACGGCATTAAGAAAAGCCCGTACCCTTTCAGGTACGAGCTTGACAGCATCCAGATACGGCTGAGCCTGTTCCAGAAGTTTCTCATATCGTTTTTTCCATACCCCAGCATCTTTCTTGGCTGTTTCATATTTCTGCTGGTATTTTAATTTCTCCGCTTTTTCAGCAAAGCTGCTGACAGCATAATTTTTGAGAGTACGGCATTCATCGGGTGTCAAGACGATGTTCCCGGTAAAAGATTTCTTACCCATCGACTCCAGCTCCTGAACCGTCACCGCTATTCCGGTTGCCGCCTTAGTCTGTGCTTGCAGGGATTTAAGCTCCTGCTTTTTCTTCTCCGCAGCCTGTGTAGTATCGTCAAGCTGTGCTTCTTTCTGGTTCAGTTCCGCCGTCACAGCTTCCAGTCGCTGCTTTTCCTTTGCCACCTTAAACTGGGTCACAGTCAGATGTTCCTCGGTGCTGTCACGCTCTCCACGTTCCACATCGGTATATCCGGCAGCTCTCATGTGCTGAAAAAAATCATCCTGTAAAACAGAATAGGATTTTCGGAGAACAGGCTTACCATTGACTTGCAGAATTGGTTTTCCATCTTTGTCCACAGCAGGTTTGGACAGCCACTTTTTACTGCGGCTGACCTGCATAATGGTTTCCTTTACCGTTCCTCTGAGAGCTTCATCCTTGCAGCGTTTCGACCACAAAATCTGTTTCTCCACCACAGGGACATAGACCACATGAAGATGATAATGGAACACGTCCTTGCCAAGTGCTTCGGACATCGCCCGGTTAATCTCGTCAGCGTGCATGACTGCCGAGAGGATATACTGTTCACCGCCAACAATCTCCACAGCGGATTTATAGGCTTCCTCATAAAACTGTCTGGCGTATTCATAACCGCCGTGATTGTCGAAGTACGCAGAGTTCACATCAAAGACCATTTCGTTGAAATGGACGGCATCCGCCTTCAGACCTCTGGTGGAAATGATGTTGTCAGCTTTCATCTGCTCAAACATTTCAGCGTAGCTCCCGGTAGGTTCTTTGAAGTGTACGTTGAGGGAACTTCTTTCCGGGATAATATCTTCGTTACTGTATATTTCTTTTTCACGCTCATTGTGTGCCTGTGCATCTCCGATGTCATTATCTGTGACATCCATATTTCTTGCACAGGTACGGTCAACTCCGTCATTTCTTGCCATATTTTTCCTTCCTTTCTTTGGGATTTGCAGACAGGTAGCTTTGGAGAGGCACTTCTGCGGAAGTGTAATAACCCACTATGACACTTTCATCCATACTGGCTGCAAAGTGCCGTGGGCTCTCCCGAGGGGCTCTCCGAGGGTAATGCGGTCGCTGCGGCGACCTCTGCCGAACATCAGAAAGTTGTCTGCTCCTCTTTCCAATGTCCGGCACGGACGGCTGCTGTTTTGCGAAACCGCCCCGTCCGTTGACAGAAAAAAGACTGACTTTTTCCTGTCATTTGGGTACGTCACGAAGGTTTTATACAGGAGTGATTTACGCTCGTACGCTGTGTACGTACGTACCAAAAAATCAATCCCGCCATTCCTCCGGTACGTACGTACACGGCGAAACGTCGTAAAACCCATTTATATTCGGACGGGCTACGGCTTCAATTCCCATGAATCCCCACACCCTGCGCCCGGCAGAGTTTGTGATTTTGTTGGTGTGTTCCAGATTGTAGCGACTTAAATTTGCCACCACACTGTCACTAAAGCTGCGGGATTTCAGGGGCGGCAGAGAATTTTCCTCACACCACATCCGATAAATTTCGTACAGCTCCTTGGAGCTGATGGAAGCATCCGCTTTCAGCCGGATATAGCCCTCAGACTCCATGAAGTCGAAAATATTGTTGTTGTCACGCTTGACGGACTCTCGGTTGGTTTTGGTGCGCTCACTTTCCGTGAATTTGAAATTGTTGGCAACCAGACGCTGCAATCCCTCAAACGCCCAGAGGAAAATGCCCTCCACCTCAGCTTTCATCTTCTGGGCGAGGTCAGGGTCATCCATTCTTCCGGCAGGCTTTTCCTTTGTGGTCAGCACAAGCTGTCTGCGGTAGAAACCGTCACTTCGGTCATACAATGCCTGTAAATCTCCGTTGGAGAAAGCCAGCAGACGGGCGAACATCCAGCCCTGATAGCTCTGTTTGCCCTTGCGCTCCAAATCCATTTTCCCTTGAGCTGTCACAATGGATTTCACATAATTGGTCTGGCGCAAGGCTTCCATTCGCATATCATCATCCACGCATAGGAGGATATGCTCCAGATCGGCACGGGCAAATCGGTTCTCAGAGATTTTACCAATGCTTCCGTCCTTCATGGAACTGCCCAGCATTTGCCCCAGCACCGCACCGATTTGGGATTTACCCTCGCCGCCATTGCCCTTAATGACCATCATCCTCTGTCCTTTATTGGAGGGAATCAGGCAATAGCCGATAAATTCCTGCAAGGTAGGGATGTCCTCCGGGTAAAGCAGACCATTCAGAAAGGAAAGCCACAGCACAGGTTTCGGAGTATCCGGGCGATAGAAAACCGGGAGCCTGTTTCTCACAATATCCGGCTTCCCCTCTGTAAAAGTGCCGTCCAGCATGAGCGTACCGTTTGCCAGATGAATCCTGTCCTGCTCCGGCGGGAAGTCCTCCACATGAGCCGCCAGCTTCATAATCTCAATGATGTTGCTGATTTTGCGGGGAATGTTGTTCACGGCACAATATTTCAATTCTTCAAAGATTTCGCCACGAAGCGGCAGGTCGTCCGTCACTCGACCATCAGGTGTGAAAAAAGCTCCGTTTGCAAAGATAATCTGACGGGTTCTCAGAAAATCTTCACAAAACAGAGCTTCATTGATACTCTTGCCGTCAAACCACATCGGCACATTCATCTCAAGCAATTTCCTGTTCTCTGACATGGCAGCGCACCTCCTTTTTCTGCTCGTCCAGTCGTGTTTGCATTCTTGCAATCGTTCCGTCTGTCAAAAGTTCCTTGACGGTATCAGTCCTTTCTTCCTGATCGCTCATAAGGAGCAAATCGTTCAGATACTCCACATATTCCAGCTTGTGGCAAGCTTCCACGAACCTCTCATCCGGCTCGTCCTCCGGTGCTTCGGGAGCATATCGCTCTTTCCAGTCCTCCAAAAGATGAAGATACCCGGACAGCACATTCATGCAGAAAAGCTCGTCCTGTTTCGACTGATTCACACGGGGACGGTACTTCTTTACCTGTGCCACCACGGACGGCGGCCTGTCCAGTCCGAAATCCGCAGCCAGTCTCTGCGCTGCTTCATAGGCAGACAGGTCAAGCAGCCTTGCCACAAAGTCAATCACATCTCCCTTGGCACCGCAGCCGAAGCAATAGAAGTAATCCTCGTTCAGCTTCAAGCTGGGGTGTCTGTCATCGTGGAAAGGGCAGCAAATCATCCCGGAGCGATTGATTTTCAGCCCGTAGTGTTCGGCGGCTTGCCTAACCGTGACCGCCGCCTTGACTGTTTCAAAAATGTTCATTTGCATAACCTCCTTGATTTTTCTCGATGATTTTTTCATCTGCCTGAATATACGCAGAAAAACGCTTTCAACCGAAAAATCAGGCACTTCCGCAAGCAAAGCAAAAAGCCGCCCCGAAAACTTGAAAAAATGCAAGTTTCGAGACGGCAGTGTTCACACAAAGTTGGTTGATATTGTTCCGTAAATAGAATATAATTGAAGTTAATATGAATCAGGAGGGATGATACAGAAATGAAATACCTGTCTACATTTGAAGTTGCCGAGAAATGGGGTATCTCTCCCCGAAGAGTTGGTATCCTCTGCAACAATGACCGCATACCGGGCGCACAGCGGGCAGGAAGCCGCTGGATCATCCCGGAGGACGCTGAAAAGCCGACAGATGCCCGCATTAAAAGCGGAAAATATATCAAACAGAAAACAGACAGAGGGGAGGAAGCATAATGGCTGATACTTATTTACCCGCCGATGTTCGGAAAAGAATCGTTGATGTAATGAGAGAACGCAAGATGACCCAGCGAGAACTGGCACTTCGGATTGATGTGAATGAAAGCACCATCAGCCGCTTCCTTAGCGGAAAGACCGAAAAGCTGAGCGAAGAAAGCGTTATCCGCATCGCCAGAGTGTTCAATGTGTCCACGGACTTTATCTTGGGTACGACCGTAATCCCGGATAAAAAGAACTACGATATTTCAGAACTGGGATTATCTGTTGAAGCTGCAAAGAATCTTTATACCGGAAAGGTCAACAATGATGTAGTCAACCGTCTGCTGGAAAATCCCCGCTTTGCCATGGTTACTTATATGATTGCACAGTATATGGATGATACCCTTGCAAGAGGATATGCCGCACAAAACCAGATGTTTGCTACCGTTGGCTCTCTGCTGTTGGGACAGAACCAAGCTCCCGAAGCAGTACAGGCAGCCCGAACCGCTAATGCCATGAAAATTCCCGCTTATCAGGCAGACCAGACCACGATTCAAAACACCTTTATGACGGTGGTTAAGGAAATCAAGAAAGAAGCAGGCAGCGATTTGGTCGCAGCCAAGGCAATCAGCAAGGAAGCCACCGAAAAGATGTTTGCCGAGCTGACCAAGGGGCAGGATATGCAGAATCCGACCATCACGCCGGAAGCAGTTGTTGATGCTATTACAGGCAGCATTTCCGGTGTCGATGGAGTCAATCAGGAAGCTCTGGACAACTTTAACAAAGCCTTGCTGGGGCTGATGCAGACGATGGTGCTGCCGGAAGATGATGGACAAGATAACTAACGAGCAGCTCTGTATTGCGGCGCAGAGCGGTGACAAATGGGCAGAAAACGCCCTTGTAGAGAACAATCTGCGGTTTATCCGAAAGACGGCATACGAGATATGGAGCGCACAGCGGGAGCTGAACGTTGCCCTCGGCATTGAACTGAACGATTTGGTGCAGGAGGGTTCATTGGGGCTTCTGGGCTGCATAAGCAGCTTTCAACCCGACTACGGGAACAAGTTTTTGACCTATGCTGCCCCGGCTATTCATAATGCCATGCTGGACTACATCCGCAGGCTGAATCCTACCTTTGAAGCCAAAAATCTGGACTGTATCATTCGTCTGGATGAGGTCAAAAAGGGCGAGAATAAGGGACAACATGAATTTATAGCAGATTCCAGAGTACAGAACCCAGAGCAGATTTTCATTGCAAAGGAAACCCACGAAGAAATCCATACGGCTCTGGAAATGATTGATGAGCGAGAGAAAGCCTATCTCTGGTATCGCTTTGGCTTTGAGGACGATGTCCTCCATCCTCTGAGCGAAACGGCGAAGCACTTCCATCTGTCAGAGAGCAGAGCAAAGTCCACGGAGAAATTGGCTCTGGATAACTTCTGGCTGGAACTGCCTTGGTGGTACTAAATATTCAAAGAAAGGGACATGTAATCATGGAAAAATATAAAATACTCATCATCGAAGATGACCCAATCATTCAAACTGAATTACAAGTTCTGTTAAACGGAAACGGATATGAGGCATCCGCAGTTACTGACTTTACATCAGTTATGCAAGCGGTCAAAAATACTCATCCCTATTTGATTTTGCTGGACATAAAGCTGCCACAAGAAAGCGGCTACTCAATCTGTTCTCAAATCCGCAGTTTTTCCAATGTACCGATTATCTTTGTAACAAGCTGCAATACGGACATGGATGAATTGAACAGTATTTTGCTGGGTGGAGATGCTTTTATCACCAAGCCTTATAACACAGCAATTCTGCTGGCAAAGATTTCATCCTTGATGAAACGAGCTTACCCGATAGAACAAATTGAGCGTCTGAATTGGCAAGGAGCGATTCTTCACTTAGAAAGTAGCACGATTGAATATGACGGTAACCAAGCAGAACTGACAAAGAATGAATTGAAAATATTATATTATCTTTTCAAACACGCAGGAAAGATTTGTTCCCGTAATGATATTGTAGATTATCTATGGGACAATCAGCTATATGTGGATGACAATGCTTTGAGCGTCAATATCAACCGCATCCGGGAAAAACTGGCGGGCATTGGCCTGACGGATTTTATCAAGACAAAGCATCGCCAGGGGTACACGATATGAACAGCAAACGGTATTGGAAAAACAGGCTTCCATTTCTGCTGACGAACCTTGTTTGCATGGCTGCGCTCACTGTATTTTTGCTGGTGTGCGGCAATTCGGCTTCCGCAGTAGTATTGATCCTGATCGTATGGGCATTGATTTTGCTGATGGGACTTGTCCTCACTTACTGGAAACGAAAGCGGCAGATGAAAAAACTTCTGGATATGGCGAAGCAGCTCTCCGAGAGATACCTTATTTCTGAAGTGATGGAACTGCCGGAACAGGCCGAGGATCAGGTTTACTATCAGATTTTGAAAATGCCTGGAAAATCCATGGTGGAGCAGATTGGGGAGGTCGAGCGGGAACGCCTGGAGTACAAGGAATACATTGAACAATGGATTCACGAAATCAAAACGCCCATTACTGCCATGAAACTCCTATGTGAAAACCATCGGACGAACTGGACAAAAGAACTTCTGCTGGAACTGGAAAAGACCAACCGCTTTACGGAACAGGCTCTTTATTATGCCCGCAGTGAGCATACAGAGAAAGATTATTCTGTCCGGGAAATGGCACTGTCCCAAGTGGTGCATCAGGCGATTGCAGATAACAAATATCTGCTGCTCCAAAGTGGTATGCGCCTGGAAGTGGAGGAAATGCAGGATACGGTTTATTCAGATGAAAAGTGGGTGCGTTTTATCCTAAATCAACTGATTGTCAATGCGGTCAAGTATCGTACGAAGCAGCCGGTTCTCCGCATTTCTACTCATAAATGGCAGGATCAGGTTGTCCTTGTCGTGGAGGACAATGGAATCGGGATTGCTGCGTCCGATCTGCCCCGTATCTTTGAAAAGGGATTTACCGGTCAGAATGGTCGTCTGATTCAGCAGTCCACGGGCATTGGTCTGTATTTGTGCAAACGGCTCTGTGAAAAGCTGGGCATTGGCATTACGGCGGAGTCGTCGGAACATGGCACAGCCATTTCCCTTTCTTTTCACATTAACTGTCTGATTCATGAAGTGCAGAACTGAAAAGCGTTCTGCACTTCTTACATTTTTGTTAGAACTTTGTAAGAAAACTTGATACAAACGAAGCCACTCTTATTTTACAATAGAGATCAGAGGTGATAACAATGAAAGAAATTTTGAAACTGGATCATATCCAAAAATATTACGGAAATGGCGGAAATGTTACAAAAGCAATTCAGGACATCAGCTTTTCCGTTCAAGAGGGAGAATTTGTAGGAATCATGGGAGCATCTGGCTCCGGCAAGACTACCCTGCTCAACTGTATTTCCACCATTGATACCGTCAGTGCGGGACATATCTATCTGGACGGAACCGATGTGACGGAAATCAACGAAAAACAGATTGCCCGGTTTCGTCGGGAGAATCTTGGATTTGTATTTCAGGATTTTAACCTGCTGGACACGCTGACCATTTCGGAAAACATAGCCCTGGCGCTGACCATCAACAAGGTTCCAGCAGGCGAGATTGATGGGCGGGTGCGGGAAATGGCCGGAAAGCTGAATATCACGGATATTCTGGACAAATACCCCTATCAGGTGTCCGGCGGCCAGAAGCAGCGGTGCGCCTGTGCCAGAGCCATTATCAATCAGCCTAAGCTGATTTTGGCGGATGAACCCACCGGTGCGTTAGACAGTCACTCGTCCCAGATGCTGCTCTCGACGATCCAGAGTATCAATGAAGATCTCGGAGCCACGATTCTGATGGTGACACACGATGCTTTCTCGGCAAGCTATGCCAATCGTATTCTCTTTATGAGGGACGGGGCAATCTTTACGGAAATCCGTAAGGGGGGTGATTCCCGCAGGACTTTCTTTGAAAAAATCCTGGATGTCCTTACCATGATGGGAGGGGGCATGAGCGATGTACGCTAAACTTATTTTCAAAAATGCAAAGCGGTCTGTGAAGGACTATTTGATTTATATTGTGACCATGACACTCTGTGTCACCCTGTTCTATGCGTTTTTGTCTATCAGCAGCACCCATTATCATCCGACCATTGGTGCGGAATATAATATTTCCCTGCTGGCTGGAGGTATGAAACTGGCAATTTGCGGGATTAGTTTGCTTTTGTTGTTTCTGATCCACTATGTCAATCGTTTCATGCTGAGAAAAAAGCAAAAGGAGTTTGCCGTTGAGGCAACCTTGGGAATGGAGCAAAAAACCATAGGCCTGCTCTTTTTTGGAGAGACTTTTTTCCTGCTCATATTCTCTGTGTCGGTGGGAATCCTTCTGGGGATGGTCGTTTCTCAGGTCATTACGGCTATGCTGCTTGCTTCTTTTGGGGAACCCTACGCTTTTTCTTGGTCGTTTTTCCCGGATACTGTGCTGTTGACCGTGGGCTTCTTTGTTGTTTGCCAGATTCTGGTTGGAGTCGGGAATGTCAGAATTCTCAACAAAAGCAGGATTATTGAGCTTATGACGGCAAACCGTCAGAATGAAAAACCGCTTCATAAAAGCAGATGGATGCCGATGATCTGTATTTTCTATGGCATTCTGCTGCTGTGGATGCTGGAGGTAGGTACTGTAAAATATCATTTTTACTTCGATTCCAGACATCCGCTTCCTGTAAAGCTCATGTATTGGGGGAATGTCCTTTTCCCTGCACTGACGCTGCTTTGGGCAATCGCAGGTGCTGTTTTACACAGAAAAATAGGGTTTTCCCGATATCTTTGCGGACTTCTGGCTGGTGCTGTATTGACCGCTATCCCGATTTTTTCCATCGCAGAACTGGAAAAAGCCTACTTCCTTGGATTTGACGCTCCAACTCTGAATCAATATTTGCTGTTTGGGGTTGCGGATATTTTGTTTATCATTTCCGCAGTCATGTATTTATCGAATGCGGCGCTCCTATACTGGAAGGAGTCTAAAGTGTCCCGCAAATATCATAATACGAGTTTATTTCTGTTTGGACAGCTTTCCTCTAAGCTGGCTACCAATACGAAAACGATGACGATCATTTGTGTGACCCTGACTTTTTCTATCTGCTTGTTTGTCATTGCGCCGGTTTTAACGGGATGGAGTCTGGGCTATTTGGACAGTCGGGCTGTCTATGATATTCAAATTTCAAGCCGCTACAACGATGTTTATGAAGTGGAAAATCTTCCGGATACAGACTATGGAGAAATTACTGCGTTCATAGAACAAAACAAAATAGCGATAAAGGACGATTTGACTTTTTCGGAATATCTTCCCAAGCAAAGCGACTTTCACCAGCGAGTAAAGTACAATTTTCCTCCCTTGGCGATCGCACTGAAGGATTATAACGCTGTTCGGAAAATGTTGGGATATGAACCTATTATCTTACAAACGGATGAATTTGCTACCCACTGGCATCGTGCAGCAGAGGACAAGGATATTGAAAACTACATTGCTGAGCATACCTTATTGGAAACTGACGCAGGCACCCTGAAACTCAGTGAGAACGCCGTGTTTCAGGAGCCTGTGGGGGAATCCATCTATAATCTTTATACAGATGTGGTGTATATCATACCTGACGAAATAGCGCAAGTCTTGCTTCCGGTACAGCGCAACCGATTTGTGATGACCCAATATCCGCTTCCCTTCAAAACGGCAGAAATGCTGGAACAGCTTCTTGGGCGTTCTTATCCAGAAGATCCTGATAAAGACAATCTGGCAGGATACAGTACAACTGTCCATACTACGGAAGTGAACCGTATAATCGCCCTTAACTTTATCCTAAAAGCGTCCTTGATCTATGGTGCAATTGTTCTGATGGTGATGTGTCTTACCGTGCTGGCTCTTCAGCAGCTCCTGGATGCAGAAAAAAACAACTACAGATTTTCGGTTCTGCGAAAAATGGGAGTGGAAGAGAAGGACCTGCATACTTTGGTTCTAAAACAGCTTGGTGTTTGGTTTGGGATGCCGATCACAGCGGCAATCGTTGTAGCAATTATTGTGATTGGCTATTTTCTTCAAAGTGTTTCTGCTGAAATCTCAGCTTATATTGGCTGCGGAGCCTTGATGGTACAAGTAGGGATTATCATTGGTATTCTTTTCTTACTGCTGATATGCTACTTCATAAGTACATGGATATTGTTTAAGCGGTCCATTTCGGAGAACTGATAAAGTCACAGTACAAAAAGGAAAAGCCGCCTGTATGAGCATTTGATATGCCCGCACAGGCGGCTTGCTTTATCTCTGGTAATCAGTCCAAAGGTTTATATTCTGTAACAGTTTTCAGGTATGTTTCCGGGTCGCCGTTGAGAACTAAATCTGCATAGGCTGCCGGATCGTTGTAAATCAGCCAGTCCAGCTCTGACCGCTGATATATATTATCGGCAACCTCATTCTCTACCGCAATCGTATCAATGGCAATCATGCTGCCATTTGCAAATTTCAGCTCCACACAGGCAGTATCCATATTGAACTCACAAGAAAGTAAACGCTTCATTTTGCCCTCCTTAGATCATGCCGAAGTGCTTGAGCGCCTCCTTGATTGCTTTTTCCTTATCGGGCGGGCATTGGGGCTGTTTTGCATCATCGGACTTCGGTTTGTTGTAATTTTCTCGCTCGATGATACCGCATTTCTGCTTCACCTGAGCGATATACAAGCTGCTGACCTTGAGTCCGGTATGCTCCAGCACATATTCCTTGATTTCCGAATAGGTGGCTTTCTTCTCTGCATCGGTGAGATCAAGTTCGTCCATGTGGATGTCTACCTCGATATGTTGCTTTGCATTAAGTTTGGACAATAAACATACCGTCTCGCAATGCTTCGTCCTCGGGAACAAATCCACAGGCTGCACCTTTTCCGTGCGGTACCCCTGTGTCTCCAGCCACTTGGCGTCCCGGGCGGCGGTGGCCGGGTTGCAGCTGACATAGACCACCCGCTGGGGATTCATCTTGACAACAGCAGAAAGGGTGGCTTCATCGCAGCCTTTGCGGGGCGGGTCGAGGACGATGACGTCCGGGCGCAGGCCCTCAGCCGCGAGGCGGGTGGCGGCAGCGCCGGCGTCGGCGCAGAAAAAGCGGCTCTTGGTGGCGATGGCGTCGCCCATCCGGGCGGCATTTGCCTTAGCGCTTTCAATCGCTTCTGGTACGATCTCCACACCCACCAGCTCCCGGCAGTGGTCTACCATCGAAAGGCCGATGGTGCCCATGCCGCAGTAGAGGTCCAGCAGCAGGTCGTCCGGGGTGAGCTGGGCATATTGGGCCGCGATGCCGTAGAGTTGCTCAGCGGCCAGTGTGTTGACCTGATAGAACGACAGGGGGCCCAGCCGGACGGGGACGCCGCAGAGGGTGTCTTCGAGGTAGCCAGGGCCATACAGGGGGTGGGTCTCGCTGCCCAGAATGACATTGGTGTTTTTGGCGTTGACATTCAGTAAGATGGTGGCAATGGCCGGAAACTGCTCCCGCAGCTGGGCCACCAGCTCCTCACTGTGGGGGAGCTTTGCCCGGGTGCAGACGAGGCAGACCATGATTTGGCCGCTGTGTGCCCCCCGCCGCAGGAAGATGTGGCGAACAAGGCCCTTGCCGCTTTCCTCGTCGTAGGGCTGGATGCCATGGGCGGCGAAGAATGCGCAGAGCGCGTTGCCGATCTCATTGAGCACGCCGGGCTGCAGCTTACAATCCGGGCAGGGGACGATGCGGTGGGTGCGGCCAGCATAAAAACCAATGCAGGGCTGGCCGTTTTTGTCCCGCCCGACCGGGAATTGCACTTTATTGCGGTAGCGGTCCACCTCGGGGGAGGGGACTGTGGGCAGCACAGGGACATCCAGCCCGCCAATGCGGCGGAACGCGTCTGTTACGTTCTCGTGTTTGGCCTGCAGCTCTGCCTTATAGCTGAGATGACGCAGGCTGCAGCCGCCGCATGGACCGGCGGCCGGGCAGTCTACCTCCACGCGGTCGGGCGAGGGGGTGAGCAGTTGGTCCAGAATGCCAAACGCGTAGCGGCCGCAGTCTTTGACGATCTTGATCCGCGCTTCATCGCCAGGGGCAGTGTTGGGTACAAAAACGGCCTCGCCGTCCGCGGAGTGAGCCACGCCGCTGCCGTCGCTGGAAAGGCGCTCAATGCGGAGGGTCAGGAGTTGATTTTTCTGTAAAGGCATGTTGGAACGGTCTCCTTATGGTTTTTCCTGCGGCGCGGCGGCGGCAGGATCGGTCTGGGTGGCCATGTATTTGCTGGGCGGCACGCCCTTGGCGCGCTTGAACACCCGCGAAAAATAGAACTGATCAAAGAAGCCTACCGAGATGGCCACCTCTGCAATGGACAGGTTGCCTGCCCGCAGCAGCTTGCAGGCCTCGTTGATGCGGTATTCGGTCAGGTAATCAATGGGGCTCTGGCCCACGTTGAGCATGAACACCCGGTACAGGTGGCTGCGGGAAACTCCCACGCTCTTGGCCACATCGTCGATGGAAATGTCGTGGGAGTAGTTGAACTGGATGTACTTGATGGCGTTGAGCACATACTGGCTGGAGGAAGAAGTGTTGTGGGGCTTGGACTCGCTGGTCTCCCGCATGAGGGCGGAGATGAACAGGTAGAGATAGCCCACCATGGCAGCCTCGTCCTGAGGCTGCAGCCCGCGGGAGGAGTAGATGTTGGTCAGGGCTGCCCGCATCCCCTCCGGGTCCTGCGTGTGGTGGACAGGTGCTTCATCGGTAAAGGGAAGCTGAGCGGCCAGCTTATGGGCGCAGGCACCGTTGAAGCCGACCCAGCTGTACTCCCAGGGCTGTTGCTCATCCGCCGTATACCGGATGAGCTGGCTGGGCTTGGCAAAGAACAGATCGCCCGGCGCGACCGCAAAGGTCTTGCCGCCCACCTCAAATACGCCCCGGCCGGAGACGACCAGGTGGATGAGGTAATGGTCGCGGATGCCGGGCCCCCAGGTCTGGCCGGGGGCGCAGCGCTCCAAACCACAGTTGAAGATGGAAAGTTCAATATTATTGGTGTCGCTCTGCTTGAACGACTGTTTATAAACGTCTGCCATTGTGGCTCCCTCCCGCCTGTCAGATTTCTGGTGCCAGTATACCACAATTGCCCTTGCAAATTCAACAAAAGTACATCTTATTCTTTGGGCTGGACACCAAAAAAATGCTTTTTTCGGCAATCGAATTGAAAATCGGGCGTCGATGCATTAAAATAGTTGTATCAAACCAGCATGGAGGAATTTTGCGGGGAGGTTCTGCGATGGCAACGAGTGCACAGGTCCGGGACGAAATTCTGGCGGGGAAATGGGACGAGACACTGGGGGCGCTGTACGGCGGCGGTGCGGCAGAGCTGAGGCGGCAGCGGGCACGCTATGCGGCGGCACTGGAACAGTTTGAGCTCTACTTTGGGCCGGGGCGGCAGGTGCGGCTGTACTCGGCCCCGGGCCGGACCGAGCTGGGCGGCAACCACACCGACCACCAGCACGGTTATGGGCTGGCGGCGGCGGTGACACTGGATCTGATCGCGGTGGCGTCCCCCAGCGATGACGGGTTCATCCGGGTCAAATCCCGGGGGTTCAACAAGCTGGACGTCATTGACCTGAGCGAGCCGGAGCCCCAACAGGGGGAAAGCACCCATTCCGCCAGCCTGATCCGGGGCATTGCGGAGGGATTCCGGGCGCTGGGGAAAGAGACCGGCGGCTTTGATGCCTACACCGCCAGCGATGTTCTGCGGGGGTCCGGCCTTTCCAGCTCGGCGGCGTTTGAGATGGGAATGGCCGTCGTCCTCAACGGGGAGTATGGCTGTGGCCTCTCGGGGCCGGAGATGGCAAAGATCTGTCAGTATGCGGAGAATACTTATTTCGGCAAGCCCTGCGGCCTGCTGGACCAGCTGACCAGTGCCGTGGGCGGCGTCATCTTTGCAAATTTTGCGGACCCCTGTGCCCCTGAAATTGAAAAAATCCACACGGCGGGTCTGCTGCCGGAGGGGGTTACTCTTTGCGTGACCGATACCCAGGCCAGCCACAGCGAGCTGACCGGGGAATTCGTGGCCATTCGCCGGGAAATGGAGGCTGTGGCGGCCTGTCTGGGCCAGAATGTGCTGGGGCGGGTGCCGGAAACAGCATTCTGGCAGGCGCTGCCCCGGCTGCGCACTCAATGCGGGGATCGAGCTGTCCTGCGGGCCATTCATTATTATCAGGAAAACGCCCGGGCGCTGGCCCAGAAGAATGCCCTGCAACGAGGAGACTTTGCGGAGTTTCTACATCTCATCCGGGCAAATGGCCATTCCTCGTTTGAGTCCTGTCAGAACGTCTACTGCGCCTCCGACCCGCGGCATCAGGGGCTGAGCATCGCGCTGGCGCTGAGCCAGAGCATCCTCGAAGCGGGCGGCGGAGCCTGGCGGATGCAGGGCGGCGGTTTTGCGGGGACGATCCAGGCCTTTGTGCCTGCCCCGCTGCTGGAAGCTTACTGCGCGGCCATCGAGAGCGTGTTTGGCCCGGGCAGCTGTTACCGCCTGAAACTGCGGGAGCAGGGAGCCGTTCAAATAGGGAGCGAGATGTAAATGCGATTTCAGGATGGAGTGGGAGAGACTACCTGCCTGAGCCAGAAAGAAGAATGCAACAGGATGTACACCCTGCATTACGATTCCCCGCTGGGCGGCATCCTGCTGGCGGCGGATGAAGCGGGCCTGACCGGCCTCTGGTTTGAGGGAGAAAAATATTTCGCCAATATCCTTGGCCCGGAACAGCAGGAGCGGGAGACGCCTGCCTTACAAAGGACAAAGCGCTGGCTGGATGTTTATTTCAGCGGCCGGGAGCCGGATTTTACCCCGCCGCTCCACCCCGTTGGGTCGCCGTTCCGGCGGGCCGTGTGGGAGCTGCTGCTCCAGATCCCTTACGGGCAGACCACGACCTACGGCGCGCTGGCACAGCAGCTGGCTGCAAAACAGGGCAAGACCCGGATGTCGGCACAGGCAGTCGGCGGGGCGGTAGGCCACAATGAAATTTCCATCATCATCCCCTGCCACCGGGTGGTGGGCACCAGCGGCAGCCTGACAGGATATGCCGGGGGCATTGAGAAAAAAGTGCGCCTGCTGCAGCTGGAGCATGTGGACATGAGCCGCTTTTTTGTGCCGACAAAAGGCACGGCAATCTAAAAGTTGTATGAGGAAATCCATCGATCATGAGAAGGTTTTTGCAATGCAATACACCAAACTGGGAAACTCCGACCTCAATGTCTCTAAGGTCTGCATCGGCTGCAAGATGAGCCAGATCGCGCTGGATGTGACTCTGACGCCGGAAGAGGTGGAGTATCTGGAAGAGCTCTATGTGCCGCACCCGCTCACCAGTGTGGTTCGCCCGTCGGTAGAGGCAAAGAAATAAAATAAGCGATAAAACAGCATAAAATGAAGGAAACGCCGGGGCCTCTGCGTGAACAGAAGCTCCGGCGTTTATAGTTATTTGGGTTGATTCAGAAATCAGAGATAAGCTTCAAAGAAATGCTGAGCCGCCTGCACCCGCTCCTTCTCGCCGCCCTCATGGGCAAAGCCGGGAAGGATGGTCAACTCGGTGTGCACCCCGTGGTCTTGCAGGTTCTTTTGCAGGCTCTTCATGCGGGCCACGCGGTTGTCGCCGTAAGGCGAATCGCCGATGAACTTGGTGTCGTTTTCGCCGACGATGACCAGAACGGGGACTTTCTGGACCGCTGCAAGGTCAACGTCATGCCCGAAGTAGTTCTTGAAATCCCGGGTGCCCCAGAAATAATCCTCGTCCGGGTTCAGGAAGGTGGGACGGCCCGGTGCACCGATGGCGCAGGCACGCAGTTTTTCGGGATGTGCGAAGAGAAAGCGGTTGACGAACTGGCCGCCGCCCGAGTGGCCGAACAGGAAGAACTTGTCTGTCTCCACACCGGGATAACGCTTGGCCATGTCGTCGATCATGTCCAGCAGGATCTGGTCATAGCGGACGCCGTCGCAGGAAAGAAGCTTATAGCTGTTGAAATCATCCCGCTGGATGAGGCCGCCGGGAAAGAGGGGAGCCAGAACCGCCACATGGTCTCGGTCGGCCAGCTCTTTGGCGTGGCGGACGTAATCTTCCACCGCGCAGCCGGTGCCGTGGATGATGACCAGCAGCTTATAGTGCGGGTCTTTTTCATCATAATAACAGTCCGGCAGATGGACCCAGTAGGGAAAGCGCTGGTCGGTGGGACAGTGCCAGAGCATATTCAGGTAGGCGTTGCCAAACAGATTTTTCTGCTGTTCCAACGTCAGGTTGGAAGCAAGGGGATTTTCTTTTGCCATAATAGTTGTACCTCACAATTCGATTTACAGGAATTTGCCGAAGAAGAAGCTTGCCACCACCAGCATGATGGCGCCGCCGATACGGGAAGAGATCTGTGCATAGGACATCAGCTCCATGCGGTGTGCGGCGCCAAGGCACTGGACGTCGCCGGAACCGCCGCCATTGGCCATGCACAGGCCGGCGGTCAGCATACCCTCGACGGGATAGAAGCCAAACAGCTTGCCCATCAGGAAAGTGCCGATCATGGCGCCGATGACAGTGGCTGCAATGATGAGAATGTAGGCAGGGTTGGTGAAGACCTTGGCGTAGTCCGACAGGTTGGTGCCGATGCCGACGGTGATCATCAGGGGGAAGGACATATACTTAACGAAGAACTGCTGCATCCCCTTGGCACCAGCCTTGACATTCTCCGGCAGGATGTTGGAGATGTTGAGGATAGCAATCAGGATGACCATGAAGGCGAAGGTGTGGATGGAGAAGCCAAGGTCCAGATGGTTGTTGATGATGGAAATATGCTTGGAATAGAGGTTGGCAACGTTATAGCAGACAACGCCGAGGGCCAGACCCGTGGCGTAATCGGCCACAGTGGGCTTGTATTCTTCGGCAGTGGAAGCCTTTGCATTTTCCATGCCCTTCATGAGCTGCCCGTTGCCGGTGAGAGAGGGATGAGCATTGCCCAGCTTATTGAGCAGTGCACTCATGATGACGGCCACGAGGTTTCCGATGCTGATGATGGCGAAGGCAGACGCATACCAGGTGGAAGCATCGCCGCCGGTGGCAGCCGCCCACATCTTGCTCATGGGCTGGATGCCTGCGCCGTTGCCGCCGCCCATGACGGGGATGGCATAGCCGGTGATGGCCTCGATGGCGCCCACGCCGGTCACAGCGCCCACAACACCGGCCAACGCCAGCGCGCCGACGATACCGGCAAGGATGGTGGGAATATAACCCACAAAGGATTTGAGAAGCATTTTACGGTCCACCGAGAGCACAGAGCCGGTAATCAGGATCAGAATGTACAGGTCCAGAAAACCAGTAGTGCCGTTGAAGGTGTTCAGGGCTTCCTTGGAGCCCTCACCGATGAGATTGAAGGTATTGAAGGCACCGGCCACAAGGCAGGCGAAGAGCATGCCGCCGCCGAACCAGGTCTTCCAGACGGGGATGTGATCGCCCACCCAGCCCAGCAGGGTGCCGACGACCATAGCGAAGGCCAGTGCACCGACCATGTTGGTCAGCATCCAGTCGTTGGCCGCCATCACCATCATCAGAGCCGCCAGAATCAGGAACATCCAAAGGGGAAAACCAAGGATCTTGGTTTCTTTTAACGTTTTCACTTTGCGTCCTCCATTTCATTTCTTTCAGGTTGTCCGATTTATTTGCTAGCAAATCTAACAATTGCATTATACGACGTGGAGAATGAATTATGCAATACTTCCTCGATTCCGCGTTTTCGCCGGGCCGATAACCATTTGGAATCGCGCGAAAAAGCGAGAACGCTTTCAAACGAAACGAACCGGGCCGGAAAGACGTCGGCTCGGTTCGGGCAATGCGGGATGGTTATGGAGTGGATTCCAAATGGTGATTGGCTTCCAGCCGCTGGTTCACCATAAAACGCCAGACGGCTTCTGCATCGGGGGAGAGGGTGCGGCCCTTTTTCCGGGCAATGATGATGTAGCGGTATAAAGCGTCACCTTTCGGGATGCCATAAAGCGGCGGTTGGCTGTTGCCATGAGAGTGCTGGATGACCGTGGTGTGCGGGAACAATGCGATGCCGCAACCGCTCTGCACGACCGAGTAGCGGGTATCGACGTATTCCACCCGGAGAGGGTCCAGTGGAGTGACACGATATTTTTTGAAGAAAGCATTCTCCGCGTAATACAGCCCCTGCCCGGGGGTGGCAAGAATGTACCGCAGCGAGGGGTCGCGGAAGCGCCGGGACTCGATCTCCACGGGGTGCTCCAAAGAATTGCCGGAGAGGTCCAGCCCAGCCAGAAGGGGAGAGCTTTGCGGGATAACGAAGACCAGAGGGTCCTCTTCCAAAGGCATATATTCAAGTTTGCTGGAGAGGATGGGGTCGGTGTAAATGGCAAGGTCTACCTGCTCTTCTTCCAGCAGTTCCTCGCATTTACGGGCGCTCGTGTCCAGATATTCCAGGCAGATGTTGGGGTAAGCGGCCATAAAGGCGGCGGTGTGGATGCCGGCGTATCCGCCGCCCCGGTGGGTGGTGGCAATGCGGACCGGGACCGCCGGGGTATGGCGGCTGAGAGCGATGTCGTTTTGAAAGTCCTGCTCCAGCTCCTGATACCGCCGGGCAAAATCCAGAAAAAGCTCCCCCTGCGGCGTGGTGGTGATGGGCGTGTGGGCGCGGTCAAACAGCTGGAAGCCCAGCTCTTTTTCCAGCTTGCTCAACTGCTTGGTGAGGGCAGGCTGGGAGATGAACAGGTGCTTTGCCGCCAACGTGATGTTTTTGCATTTGTCTACTTCCAGCACATATCGGAAAACGTTGGTGTCCACAACAAAGCCTCCTCCGAAAGAAATTGCGTTACTTTTTCAGCGTGGTCTCAGTCAGGTCCAGCACCGGGCCAAAGGGGTCAAACACCAGTCCCTGGATGCCGCTTGCGATGAGCAGCCGCTTCTGCTGGCTGAACAGCGGCACCACGGCACAGTCGCTCAGCAGCTGGCGCTCACAGTCGGCCAGCAGGGAACACCGGGCGCTGCCCGTGGCGGTGCTGCTGGCGGCAAGCTGGGTGGCGTAAAGGGAGTTGGCGTAGCCCGTCAGCCCGCCGCCCTGGGCGGTGAACTGGGCCAGCACGTTGTATACGCTGCCGCTCTCGGCGCTGATGGGGGCCAGCGCAATGGTGTAATTGCCCTCGGCAAGCCGCTTTTCAAATTCCTCCGGCTCCACTTCTTCCAGCGAGAAGAAGAGGGAAAACTGTTTCTGCCACTCGCCGTTGATCTCCTCGGCTGCCTGGGTCAGGCCGCTGCCGGCGGGCAGCAGGAGGGTGACATTGTTGAAATCAGAGTTGGACATTCCCTGCCGGGCCTCGCGGTAGAGGCGGACGGCATCGACCGGGGCAGGGGTGGGGTCGCCTGCGGCGTCGCGGTAATCGATGCCGTCCACGGTCAGCCCGTCCGGGATGAGCCCCGTGGCAGGGGCGAACAGCCCGGAGTCCGGGGTGCTGGCGGCGGTGCGGGCTACCTCGGCCATCGCCTGCCGCAACGGGGGAGAGCCAAACACGGAATTGCAGTTGAAGAGCAGGCTCCAGGTGGTATCCGAGTAAGAGATGCTCTGCAGGCTGGTGGCCTCGCCGGCTTCGTCCAGAGCCGCGGAGCATTTTTCATTGGCAATGAGCTGAGCTGCCGACTGGCCGGAGGCGCCGGTATTCTGCACCAGCCGCAGGCTGTCGACGCGGTTCCCGCTGGGTTCCCGGCGGAGGAACAGGCCGCTGGCGGTCCAGTTATAAAGGTAAAAGCTGCCGCTGGAAAGGGTGGAGGCGGCGCTCAGGCCATAAGTACCCCGGGTGCTGTTGAAAAAGTCCTCGTCGCAGGGCATGGCGCCGGGCAGGGTGAGCTTGGAGAGAAAATTCTCGTCCGGCTCGCTCAGGCAGAACACAAGGGTGGCATCCCCACGCGCCTGAACGCCGAGGGCTGTCTCGGGCAGCTGGCCTGCCAGCACGGCGGCGCTGTTCTCAATGGCAGAAAATTCCACCGCATAGGGAGAAGCAGTATCGGCCCGGAACATCCGCCGGAACGCGAACACGAAATCCTCGGCTGTGATGGCGTAGTCGGTGGCTGCGCCCTTGGTGGCGGTATAGGTCAGGCCGCTCTTTAACGTAAAGGTGTAGGTGCGGCGGCCCGAGGAGACTTCCCAGTGTTCCGCAAGGGCGGGGACGAGCTTGCCGCTGGCGTCCTTACGGACAAGGCCGCTGTAAAGGTTCTCGCAGGCAATGACGTCCGAAGCCGTGGAGGCTACCTGCGGGTCGAGGTTTGACGGGATGGTATCCACGAACCAGGTAAAACTGGCCGAGCCCGAGCCGCACCCGGCCAGACTGAGCACAAACACGGCAGCGAGGAGGGCACAGAGCACCCGGCGCGGGCCGTGGGAAAGATTTTGTTTGGTAGATCGTTTCAAAGGGAAAGTTCCTTTCAGGGCTCTAGGCCCCCGTTTTGCGTGTGCCGGGCGCTGCAGGGCACGGGCCGGAATAACCCGTTGATGCAGCGTCGAAAAAAGGCGCACTGTAAGTGTAGCAGAAAGCAGGGGAAAAGACAATTGCCTTTTTGTGAATTTCTCAGGGGATTTTGTTGCTCCGTTTGGCGGTTTTCCGTTGCCAAGCAGACCGAAAAGGTGTAAAATGATTAACGGCCTAGCCCTCTCAGGCCGCCTTTTCGGCGTCCAGCTCCCCCAAAGGGGGAGCCCTTGGCAAAGAGGTGCTCTTTGCATGGACTGCCAAGGCCTCTCACTTTGGGAGAGGTGGCATCGCGTAAGCGATGACGGAGAGGGCGAGCCGCGTAAAAAATCACGCAGTAGTTTACGATATCTATATAATTTGGGAGGAACCTGATTTATGCAGAAAGAACAGCAGCAGCTTGCCGCACTGATCAAGGGCAAAAAGGTTGCATTCATTGGTGCCGGCGTCAGCCATAAGGCACTCATCAAGGAGTTTGTGGAGCTAGGCGCTCATGTGACCCTCTGCGACCAGAAGAAGTCCGTGGACGATTTTGGCGATTACGCTGCCACCATCCGGGAGCTGGGCATTGACCTGAGCCTGGGCGAAAACTACCTCGAAGGCTTCAAAGGCCAGGACATTATCATGCGTACCCCCGGCTTTGTGGGCTATTTTGAAAAGCCCCTGCAGGACGCTATGGCGGCGGGTACCATGGTCACCAGCGAGGTGGAACTTTTCTTTGATTTCTGCCCCTGTGAGATCGTGGGCGTGACCGGCTCCGACGGCAAGACCACCACCACCACCCTCATCTCCAAGTTCTATGAGGCCGCTGGCCGCAAGGTGCACCTGGGTGGCAACATCGGCGCCGCTCTGCTGCCCATGCTGCCCGAGGTGGCTCCGGAGGATGTGGCGGTTGTGGAGCTGTCCAGCTTCCAGCTGATCAGTATGCACAAGAGCCCGAAGATCGCGGTGGTCACCAACGTTACCCCCAACCATCTGGACCACCACAAGGATATGCAGGAGTACATCGACGCCAAGCGGAACATCCTCATCCATCAGGTGCCGCCCTGCCGCGAGGTGCTGGGCTATGAGAACGAGATCACCCGTGGGATGCAGGCCGACTGCAAGGGCAAGCAGGTCTGGTTCACCCGCCTGCACGAGACCGACAATGGTGCTTTCCTGCGGGATGACGGAATGCTCTGCATGGCCGAGGACGGCGTTGTGACACCGTTCCTGGCCCAGAAAGACGTCAAGCTGCGGGGCCTGCACAACATCGAGAATCTGCTGGCAGCTGCCGCTGCCGTCTGGGGCGAGGTGCCGGTAGAAGCCATCCAGAAAGTGGGCAGCACCTTTACGGGTGTGGAGCACCGCATTGAGCCGGTCCGTGTGCTGGACGGCGTTACTTATTATAATGACTCCATCGGCACCAGCCCCACCCGTACCATCGCGGGCCTGCGCAGCTTCAACCAGAAGCTCATCCTCATCGCGGGCGGCTACGACAAGCACATCCCCTATGAGCCTCTGGCACCGGAGGTCATCCGGCACGTCAAGACCCTGATCCTCATGGGCGCTACCGGCCCCCGCATTGAAAAAGTGGTGCGGGAGCATCCGGATTTTGCCGCCAGCGGCCTCGTCATCGAGCACGCTGATAACATGCAGCATGCTGTGGAGCTGGCCCGAGCCGCCGCTCACCCTGGCGATGAGATCATTCTCTCGCCCGCCAGCGCCTCCTTTGACCTCTACCCCAACTTTGAGGTGCGCGGCCGCGAGTTCAAGAAGATCGTCAACGAGCTCAAGTGATCGCACAGGTAAACACGCCCCGCCAGCGTCAGCGCTTTTTGAACGCCTGCCGGGGGAAGCTCTGCTGCGGGGCCACCCTGCCGCTGGCGCTGCAGCTGCTGGGCAAAGCCCAGCCGGGCCGTTTTTTTGCCGGGCCGACGCTGGCGCTGGACATCGGCGGCCGCACGGCTTGGGCGGCAGGCCACGCCAACCCCGAGGAGCTGGCCAGTTTTCTGAATTTCTGCGGCTGCAGGGCCGTCATTCTGGATGAGGCCGAGTGCCCGCCCCCTGTGGGCTGGCAAAAGACGTGTGACCACACCATCTTCGGCCTTGCGGCGGGGGAACAGCTGCCCCTGCCAGCCCAGACCGAGGCGCAGAAAGCCCTCTGGGACAGCCTGACCTTTGTGGAAGATCCGGCTTCCGGCCCGGTGGCGGAAAATCTGTTCCCGGACCGGCCTGCCCGGCGGGATGATTTTTACTCGGAGCTCTGCACCAAGCGCAGCCGGGGCAAGGCACTGGTCTGGACCTTGGAGCAGGGCGGGAACATCGTCTGCACGGTGGGGGCCTACGCCCTTTGCAACGGGCAGGCCTACATGGCCTGCGGCCAGACCGCCGAAGCTCTCCGGGGCCAGCGGGTCGGCGGGCGGCTCATCGTCCAGATGGCCAACGCCCTCTCCGCGCAGGGGGATCAGCCCGTTTTCCTCTGCAGCCCCGAGCGGGTGCATTTTTACACACAACTCGGCTTCCACCCGCTTGGCACCCTTGCGCGTTACGAAAGCCCGATTGGAAAGGATTAAAATTTTTAAACATGTCAATGCTGAACCATTTCTTTGATTATAAACCCGAGGTGCTCGCCCTGGACGAAAAGGCCATGGAGCTCTGCCAGCCCTATTTCCGCCACATGGAGGAGATCCGGGATTTCAACCAGCTCAAGATGCTCAAGGCTTTTGGTGATACCCAGATGTCTTCTACCGATATGCTGGGCACCACGGGCTATGGCCTGTGGGATTCCGGCCGTGCCAAACTCGAGCAGATTTTTGCCCAGGTGATGGGCGCGGAAGACGCCCTTGTGCGCAGCCAGTTCCAGAGCGGCACCCATACTCTGGCCGTGGCCCTGTTTGGTCTGCTGCGGGCAGGGGATACCCTGCTGGCCGCCACCGGCCGTCCATACGATACGCTGGAGGGTGTCATTGGTCTGGATGGCAAGGGCAAGGGCACCGGCACCCTGATGGACTACGGCGTAAAGTACGACGAAGCTCCCCTCAAGCCCGATTTTACCCCGGATTATGAGCTGATTGCCCAGAAAGCCCCGGGGGCTAAGGTCTGCCACATCCAGCGCAGCCGTGGCTACCTGCAGCGCAACGCTTTTGACCTCGAGACCATCCGCAAGATCGCCGAGACGGCCCGCAGGGCAAACCCGGACATCATCATCTTTGTGGACAACTGCTACGGCGAGTTCACCCAGACGCAGGAGCCCTGCCAGGTGGGCGCGGACCTCGTGGTGGGCAGTCTCATCAAGAACCCCGGCGGCGGCATTGCCCCCACGGGCGGCTACATCGCAGGCCGGAAAGATCTGGTGGAGCTGTGCGCCTACCGTCTGAACGCCCCCGGCCTGGGCAAGGATCTGGGCTGCACGCTGGAAACGCCCCGTGATATGTACCTGGGCTTCTACTATGCCCCAGGCGTGGTCTGCGAGGCCATCAAGACCGCCATCTATGCGCAGTGCCTGCTGGAGCTGCTGGGCAAGAACCCCATCCCGCGCTACTGCGACGACCACAACGACATCGTGACCTGCTTTGATGCCGGCACGGCGGACGCCCTTGTGGGCTTCTGCCGCGGTGTGCAGGCTGCCAGCCCGGTGGACAGCTACGCGGCCCCGGAACCCTGCCCGGAACCGGGCTACACCGATGAGGTGATCATGGCCAGCGGCAGCTTTACTCAGGGCAGCACCATTGAGCTCTCCTGCGACGGCCCCCTCCGCGCTCCCTACACCTGCTACCTGCAGGGCGGCCTGAACTTTGCCGCCAGCCGTGCCGGTGTGCTGCTGGCCGTGCAGAACGCTTACTTTAAAAACTAAGACAACCTCTCCGCCACAGCTGACGCGGACGCGGCTGAGAGGGCAAGGTCGTTATTCCAAAATTGGCAGCTTCAGCGTAAAGCGGCTGCCCTTGCCCACCTCGCTTTGCAGGGTGATCTCCCCGTGGTGGAGATGAGCCAGCTCCTGCGCGATGGTCAGCCCAAGGCCGGTGGAATCGTGCTTGGTGTTGGCCGTGGTGTGAAAATAGCGGTCGAATACGGCTGCCTGATCTTCCGGCGCAATGCCGCACCCGGTGTCCTGCACCGTCACCCGGGCGGTTCCGCCCTCCCGCGCGCAGGTCACTGTGACCACACCGCCCGCAGGAGTATAGTGGATGGCGTTGGTAACGAGGTTCTGCACCACCTGCTGTAAGCGCACGTTATCGCCCCAGACGGGCAGGAAGCAGTCCGTCTCCGCCCGGAGGGTGACCCCTTTCTGGGCGGCTTCGCTCTGGCAGGCGGCGCAGACGGCGGCGGTGGCTTCGTTCAGGGCCACCCGGTCCTCATTGAGCAGCACCTGCTTCTGCTCGAGCTTGGCCGCCAGAAAGAGGTCTTCCGTCAGACTGCGGACAAAAGCCACCCGCTGCTGCAGGGCCGGCAGCAGGGCCGGCAGGGCGTCGGGAGCCTCGGCCAGGGTATCCAGCCCGTTGCTCACGGCAAACAGCGGGCTGCGCAGGTCGTGAAAGATGTTCAGCATCATGCTCTTGCGGGCTTCGGTCTCCTCCGTCAGGGCCCGGGTCCGCTCGATGACCCGGGTGTCCAGCTCCTGGGCCAGCTGCTCGGTACGGTCAAACTGCAAAGCGAAGCGGCGGCAGACGTAAGTCATGCAGCCCAGTGCGAACGGGATATCGAACACCCGGGCGCACCGCAGCAGGTAGAGCGGGTAGCACTCGACATAAAAGGGGAGAGTGGGCAGCAGGGCCCACACCCGGAACCCTGTTGTGATGGCGCAGGGAAAGAGCAGCAGCCCGGCGGCTTCGTACCCGCGCAGGTAGGCTGAAAGCAGCAGGCAGAGGCAGAAGCACATGCCGGCCGTCAATACGCTGAACCGCAGCATGGGGAAGCCGGCTTGCCCCAGCAGCAGAAAGACTGCCGAGGCGGGCACCACCCATTTGGCGGGCAGAGGCAGGGCCAGCAGCGCTGCGGAGAGCAGGGCCGACGCCAGGATCGTGATGGCAAAAAACAGCTGCATGAACCGCTGGAGCAGCCCCTGAAACCCGGCAGGGAAAAAGGCTACCAGGGTGCCCCAGAAAAAGAGAACTGCCAGATAGAGGAGAAAATAGCGCAGCTCCGGCTGCTTTTTGTAGTGGTAAAGGGCCAGGATGGCAGCGGCCAGCGTGGCAAAGACGATGAGCGCCACCAGCTGCAGATGGCTGCGGACCAGGTCGCCCAGGGGGCTTTGAATCTCTGTCCGTGAGATGCCCCCGGAAAGAACGAGAAAATGCTGATTGAGCAGGACGCCCGCCAGTGCGATGCCCAGTGCCAGCAGCACCGCCGCCGCGGCACAGAGCTGTTTTTTCCATTTCATGTTGGATTCCTCCCCCAGAAACCAGTTGAGAATTTGAACCGGATACGGTATACTGTTAATAGTATAACAAAGAATAGCCAAAAAGGGGAGAGCAAATAGGGATGATCCGCGTTTTAATGGTGGAAGATGACCCGGTGATCCGCGACACCACCCGGTATTTTCTGCAGAGCCAGCAGAATTTTGAGGTGGTGTGCGCTGAGACGGGCGGCGATGCACTGAGCCACGCCCGGGAAAAATTTGATGTCATCCTCATGGACATCCTGCTGCCGGATACCAACGGCGTGGACCTGTGCCAGCGGCTGCGCAGCTGGCACCACTGCCCCATCATCTTTACCTCCTGCCTGGACGATACCGACACGGTGGTGCGGGCGCTGGAGATGGGCGGTGACGATTTCCTCACAAAGCCCTATCATAATAAAGTGCTGCTGGCCCGCATCATGGCCAACATCCGCCGGGTGCAGATGGACGCGGCCGAGCCCAATGTCAATGGCTATCACTGCGCGGCCTTTACGCTGGACGCCAACCGCCACAGTGTGGAGCACGACGGCCAGAGCATCCACCTGGCCGATATGGAATACCGCATCCTCTCGCTGTTTGTCCGGTACCCCAACACATTCTTTACCGCCAACGAGCTCTACCAGAAGATCTGGGGCAAGGACAGCCTGGGGGATGTGCGCACCGTGCAGGTGCACATCCACAACCTGCGCGGCAAGATCGAGCCGGACCCCGCCAAGCCCGTTTACCTGAAAAATGTCTGGGGCAAAGGCTATATCTTCCAGCCGGAGGGCCACGGCGTGGACTGAAAATTTAAGATTGCTTAGGGAATAAGCGCCTGCTTCTTAAGGAAACTTAAGCAGTGGGCGCTTTGTTTTGGAAAAGATAAGCAAAAAAATAACAAAACAGCCCCGCCCGTGTAAAATCAACGGGAAATCGGGCTGGGAAGCGGCAAAGGAGCTTAAAAATTCTTAAAGGACAGGGTAGGAGATTTGTGTTAAATTATTGTCGAACGAAGCCGCCCTTTCCCGTCAAAGGGCAGGTAAGATGGTAAAATCACGAAGCAAGGAAAGGATCAAACCTCCATGAACAAGATTTCCCGCAAAGGCTTTCTGAAAATCGCAGCCGCTGCTGCCATGTCTGGCGTGACCGCCGGTGCCCTGGCTGCCTGCAACGCTGCCAAGGATTCCGCTGCCGCTTCTGCCCCTGCCGGCAGCTATATCCCCGGTACCTATGAGGGCACCGCGGAGGGCATCTCTTCCACCGTCAAGGTCACCATGACGTTCTCGGACAGTGCTGTCACCGATGCGGTGGTGGATACCTCCGGTGAGACCGCTTCCTACGGCGCTGCTGCTGCCGACCAGCTCAAGGAGCAGCTGCTCTCTTCCGCCAACGGCGAGATCGACGGTGTTTCCGGCTCCACCATCACCTCCGACGCCGTGATGAAAGCGGCCAAGAGCTGCTTTGCACAGGCCAAGGGCGAAGCGACCGTCAGCTCTGTCCAGCTGCCCACCGGCGATGAGACCGACTGGCTGGGCAAGGAGCCCGACATCGACGAGGCTGCCATCACCGAGACCATCGACACCGACATCGTCATTGTCGGTGCTGGCAACGGCGGCATGTTTGCCGCTGCTTATGCGGCTGCCAACGGCCTGAACTTCCGCGTCATTGAGCAGAACAGCGCCGTGCAGGACACCCGCCACTGGTATGGTGCCATTGATTCTGCCGCTGCCAAAGAGGCGGGTGTCCCCGCTACCGATAAGGCAAAGCTGCTGAGCGAGATCTCCCGCTACGCATCCGGCAAGTGCGACCAGCGCGTCGTCAAGACCTGGATCAACGAGTCTGCCGCCATGCACGACTTCATGCGCGGCATTCTGGAGGATCAGTTCGGCTGGACCTGCGAGTTCACTTCCGGTGCGGAGGCAGCCTGGCCCGCGGAGAACGCGGAGCACAACACCGATTACCTGTATCCCGTGCAGGAGCACAACTACCGCCAGAGCGAGAGTGAGTCTGGCCTGCAGCGCAACGAAGCACTCCAGCAGTACATTGAAGAGCTGGGCTACAGCATCGACTTCAAGACCAGCCTGGCCAAGCTGGAGAAAGACGCCGATGGCCGCATCACCGGCATCATCGCCCAGAGCACCGAGGATGACCACTTCATCCGCTACAACGCCAACGACGGCGTTCTGCTGGCCTGCGGCGGCTTCCCCGGCAACCCCTACATGATGGAGCAGCTGGACCCGCTGGGCACCTCTGTCACCACGGCCTGCTCTTACTCTCCCTCTGATAAGGGCTATGGCATCCGTGCCGCTGTCTGGGCTGGTGCAAACCTGGATAAGGAAGCTGCTCCCATGCTGTTTGACCGCGGCATTGTGGCTCCTGGTGTGGACGCTGGCTATGTGGAGAGCGAGAACTCTTTTGGCGGCAAGGCTTTCCCCGGCGAGATCAAGCAGTATAACCCCGGCACCCAGCCGTTCCTGAAAGTGAACCGCAACGGTGAGCGCTTTGCCAACGAGAGCAGTCCCTACAATGATATCGTCTATGCTGCCGCTCACCAGCCGGGCCGTGTTTACGCTCAGATCTGCGACGCCAATATTCTGGAAGACGTAAAGCGCTTCCACACCATCGGCTGCTCCGCGCAGACCCGTAATGCAGGCGCGGAGTATATTCAGAAACAGATGGACAGTGCAGAGGAGAAAGGCTGCTTCTTCAAGGCCGATACCATTGAGGAACTGGCGGATAAGCTGGGCTTCACCGGTGAGGCCAAGGACACGTTCCTGGCAACCGTGGACCGCTACAACGAGCTGTATGACCAGCAGAACGATGAGGACTTCGGCAAGCCCGCTTACCGCCTGAGCGCGATCCGCAAGGCCCCGTTCTATGGCTGCTGGCTGGGTGCCTCTCTGCTGTGCACCGAGCAGGGCATTGCCATCAACGAAAAAGGCCAGGCGCTGGATAACGACAACAAACCCATGCCCGGCCTGTATGTCACCGGCGATATGTCCGGCAGTTTCTTTGCCAACAACTATCCCTGCCTGATGGCCGGTGTGGCCATGGGCCGCACCCTGACTTTTGCCATGAAAGCCATCAAACAGATGGCTGGCCTGGAAAAGTAAGGGCTGAACCAGACAAAATCCAAAGCGCGGGGCAGGCCGTTCCCACCGTGAGCTCCGTAATAGAAAAAACAGCGCCGCAGAGTTTTGATACGCTCTGCGGCGCTGTTTTTATACCCTCTATACACAAACAGATCAAACGGCCAAAGCCGGAGCTTTTCAGCACACGGCACAGTGGACGGAAATGGGCTCCAGAATTTCCGGGTGCATCCCGTCGCGGTAGTCCAGGTCGCCCTGGTCCAGGCCGCGCAGCAACACCTCGGCAGTAGCAATGTTGGTGGCAATGGGCACACTGTGCATATCGCACAGGCGGAGCAGGTTCTGCTCGCAGGAATTGCCGGTGTCCGCCTTGAGCGGGTCGCGGAAGAAGAGCACCAGATCCACTTCATCGCAGGCGACCCGGGAAGAAATCTGCTGGATGCCGCCCAGCTTGCCGGAGAGATAACAGTGCACGGGCAGGCCGGTGGCCTGGGCCAGCATCCGCCCGGTGGTACCGGTGGCGATGACTGTGTTGCGGGAAAGGATCCCGCTGTATGCGGTACAGAATTGAAGTGCAAGTTCCTTGCGGGAATCGTGTGCAAGAATGGCAATCGTCATAGCGCTCTCTCCTTCATTCTCAGTATAGTGTTGTGGGTGGCGAATGATGCAGGGTGGCTTTTTTACAAATACACTTTTTTCCATTCGGCATAAACCTACTAGAATCATTCTCAAACTTTCCACTATTGTTTTACCGCAGAAAACAGGGCTTTGTCAAGCGCTTTGTTGTGATTTTAGCAAGAAAATGGGCAAAAGTATGACTTAATAATTGTTAAGAATGGGGAACATTTGGATACAAGTGAAAAATCCTTTCAAAACTCTTGACAAGCACTTTGCAAAATATGTTTGCGGTGAAAAAACAGTCCATATGGATAAAACAAAAATACAGGCCTGTGCGGCTTGGACACGGGCCTGTACGAAACAGCGCAAAATGGAACAAATGAAACAGGGCGAATTTCACCGGGAATTACCGGGTACGTGAAAATTTTTTACTTTCGCCTGAATGTAAAACTTTTGTAAAATCAGCGGATCTGGCCGTTGCCGTGGATGATGTACTTGTAGCTGCACAGCTCGGCCAGCCCCATGGGGCCCCGGGCGTGGAGCTTCTGGGTGGAAATGCCCATCTCACAGCCAAGGCCAAACTCGCCGCCATCCGTAAAGCGGGTAGAGCAGTTGACATAGACCGCGGCGCTGTCCACCGCGGCGGTAAACTGAGCGGCATGGGCATTGTCCTGGGTCAGAATGGCCTCGCTGTGGCCGGTGGAGTGGGCGGCGATATGTGCAATGGCTTCCTCCACGCTGTCCACGATTTTAACGGCCAGAATGTAATCAAGGAACTCGGTGTCAAAATCCTGCGGCCCGGCGGGCACACCGATGCCGGGCAGGAGGGCGGCGGCACGCTCGTCCAGCCGGAGCTCCACGGGGTGGAGCCCTCTGGCCGCGCGGTCCGGGCCCAGCCGCTGGGCAAGTTTGGGCAGGAACTCTGCCGCAATGCCGCTGTGCACCAGGCAGACTTCCTCCGCGTTGCAGACGCTGGGGCGGCTGGCTTTGGCGTTCTCAATGATCTCCAGTGCCTTGGGCTGGTCGGCACTGTCATCCACAAAGATGTGGCAGATGCCGGTGCCGGTCTGGATGCAGGGGACCTTGGCGTTTTCCACGCAGGCCCGGATGAGCCCGGCCCCGCCCCGGGGAATGAGCAGGTCTACATAGCCCACGGCTGTCATCAGGGCGTTGGCGGAGGCGTGGGTGGTGTCCTCAATGAGAGAGACGGCGGCTTCGGGCAGGCCGTTCTCCCGCAGGCCCCGGCGCAGTGCGGTGACGATGGCGCTGGCGCTCCGCCAGGCCTCCTTGCCGCAGCGCAGGATGCAGGCGTTGCCGCTCTTGATGGCAAGGGCGGCGGCGTCACTGGTCACGTTGGGGCGGCTCTCGTAGATGATGGCAATGACGCCCATGGGCACGGCGGTCTTTTCGATCACCAGCCCGTTGGGGCGCTCCACCCGGTTCAGGACCGCGCCCACTGGGTCGGGCAGGGCGGCCACCTCTAAAATGCCCTTTGCCATGGCACCGATCCGCTCCGGCGTCAAAGCCAGGCGGTCCAGCATCACATCGCTGATGTGCCCTTTGGCGGCAGCCATGTCCTCCGCATTGGCGGCCAGAATGGCTTCCACGCTGTCCGGGGCGCAGAGGGCGTCTGCCATCCGCTCCAGGACGCTTTGCCGGGTGCGGCTGCTGGCCAGCGCCACGGCCTGCTTGGCCGCGCGGGCAGCTTCGAGAATTTCCTGTGTCGTCATGGGTCAGCCCTCCTGTCTGTGTGCGGCAAAGCGGGTGCCTGCCGGTTTGCCCTCGGCAATGTCATAGAGCAGCTCCGGGTGCGCACCGTTGGCAATGACCATGTCGGCTCCGCTGGCGGTCACCATCCGGGCGGCGCGGAGCTTGGTGGACATGCCGCCGGTGCCCAGTGCCGAGCCGGCCCCGTCGGCCAGCGCCATCACGTCCGGGGTGATCTCTTCCACCAGCGGGATGAGCGTTGCTTCCGGGTGGGTGTGGGGGTTGGCGGTGTACAGGCCGTCGATGTCGCTCAGCAGCACCAGCAAATCGGCCTTGGCGCAGCAGCAGACGATGGCGGCCAGCGTATCGTTATCCCCAATGGAGGTGATCTCATCGGTGGCCACGGTGTCGTTCTCATTGATGATGGGCAGGGCATCCAGTTCCAGCAGGCGGGAGAGGGTGTTCTGGAAATTCTGCCGCCGCTCGGTGTGCTCAATGTCCACGCCCGTGAGCAGGATCTGGGCCACGGTGTGGCTGTAGGCCGTAAACAGGCGGTCGTAGGTGTACATCAGCTCACACTGGCCCACGGCCGCACAGGCCTGCTTGGTGGACATATCGGTGGGGCGTGCCGGGAGCGAGAGCTTGCCCACGCCCATCCCGATGGCACCGGAGGAGACGAGGATGACCTCGTGCCCGGCGTTTTTCAAGTCGCTCAGCACCTTGACCAGCTCTTCCACATGGCGGATGTTCAGCCGCCCGGTGGAGTGAGCCAGGGTGGAGGTGCCTACTTTGATCACGATGCGCATAATGCGTTAACCCTTTCCCATCTCTTTGGTCTTATCGTAGGCGGCCAGCACGGCGTCGATGACAGCGCCCCGCAGGCCCTTTTCTTCCAGCACCCGGACGCCCTGGATGGTGCTGCCGCCTGGGCTGCACACGGCGTCCTTGAGGGCACCGGGGTGCTGGCCGCTTTCCAGCACCATCTTGGCACTGCCCAACACCATCTGGGCGGCGTACTCCTGCGCCTTGGCCCGAGGCAGGCCGCAGGCCACGCCGCCGTCAGCCAGTGCCTCAAGAAACTGGTACACCCAGGCCGGGCCGCAGCCGGACACGCAGCTGGCCGCGTCGATGAGGGATTCCGGCACGGCATCCAGCCGGCCGGCCGGGGCCATCAGTTTCAAAAACTCGGCCTCTTCCTCAGCGGTCACGTTGGAGGAGCAGTACTGGATCATGCCGGCACCCACCATGGCGGGGGTGTTGGGCATGATGCGGATGACGGGGTAATCTTCGCCTGCCATCTCCTGGATGCGGGTAATGGAAAGGCCTGCCGCCATGCTGCAGAGGATGAAGCGGCCGGGCCGCTCGTTCAGGCTGAACTTGAGCGGGGCCAGCAGGGATTCCATCATCTGGGGCTTGACACCCAGGAAGATCAGGTCGCACCGGGCCGCCACCTCCGCGTTGGTGGTGGTATTGCAGCCCAGCTCCCCGGCCAGTTTTTTGGCTTTGGAGGCCGTCCGGTTGGCCAGATAGACGTTCTGCGGGTCGGCGGCCTTGCACACCGCCCGGGCGATGGCACCGCCCATGTTGCCGCAGCCTAAAAATCCAATGGTTTTGATCATCGCAAAAACCTCTTTCCCAATACAAAGCGCGCTTCGCTTTCTCCGTGGCGAACCTGTTTCGCCATGTGATTCCATTGTAAGCGGGGAGGGGGGAGAAATCAAGAGGAGGGCGGAATTTTTTGCCGGGTGTTATGGAAGAAAGAAAAGATGTGCCATTTACGCTTGTCAAGAGGAAAACCGACGAAAGTCTGGAAAAGATTCTTTGCAGCTTGCTGAAAACACAGAATATTCATGGAAAAGACGGAAAATCTACTTGCAAACCGTTCTTGCTTTGCGGTATGCTTATCCTATGGAAGCGGTTGCTTCCCAGTGAAACAGGCCGTGCCCGCGCGGAGCACAGCCGGGAAAGGATGGGTCTTGTGGCACAGACGACAAAACGGGCGCTGGAAGCTTCGCTCAAAAAGCTGCTGGTTCAAAAGCCGCTCAATAAAATCACGATCAACGATATCACCGAGGACTGCGGTGTCAACCGGATGACGTTTTACTACCATTTTAAGGATATCTATGATCTGGTGGACTGGATCATGGTGGAGGATGCCCAGCAGGCGATGGAGGGCCGGAAAGACATCGACGACTGGGATAAAGCGTTCCTGGACGTTCTGCTCAAAATTCAGGAGAATAAGCTGCTGGTTCTCAATGTTTACCGCTCCATCAGCCGAGAGCAGGTGGAACAGTACCTCTATAAACTCGTGGACCCGCTGCTCCACGAATTTGTGGATAAGGAAACGCAGGACATCTCCATTCAGGATGAGGACAAACAGTTCGTCATTGATTTCTTCAAGTATGCGCTGGTGGGCATGGTGCTGGAATGGATCCGCAAGGATATGAAGACCGACCCCGTACTGTTGACCCAGCGGCTCAACAAGCTGCTGCACGGCGGTATCCGCCGCACGCTGCTCAAGTTCCAGGCCGGCGGCGGTACGGTTTCCCTGCCAAAAGATTAACAAAGTTTCATCAAAACAGGCGCCGTGATGGGTTTTCCATCACGGCGCTTTGTCTGTTTATGGCCTGCCCGCGCGGAGAATGCTACACTTTGGGCAAAGAGAAATTCCCAGGCGCCCCACACCGCCGGGGAGAGAATACGTAGGAGGAAACAGGTTATGAGCAACACGACATTTGATTCCCTGACCCATAAGATGGAGCGCGCCGCAGCGGGAAAGTTGATCGATGTGGCACTTTCCCATGTCAATCAAGACCGCCAGAAAGCCATGGTTCAGATGGTCGATTTTGCAAAGCAGTTCTATGGCGACAGCTTCAGCGAGGAGACCTATGACCATGCCCGTCTGGTGCTGGGCAACCCGGACAGCAAGTGGTCCAAGCTCATCAACTGCGTGCTGGACCAGACCAACCCCAACGTGGCCCGCACCACGGCTCTCAACCTGGGGTACGAGGCGTTTTTCCGGGGCACCAAGACCATCCGGGAGAACCGCGTCAAGTACCAGTGCAACATCCCCTGGCTGATCCTGTTTGACCCCACCTCGGCCTGCAACATGCACTGCGTGGGCTGCTGGGCCGGGGAGTACGGCCACAAGAACAACCTCAGCTTTGCAGATATGGATAAGATCATCACCCAGGGCAAGGAGCTGGGCGTCTACCTCTATATGCTGACGGGCGGTGAGCCGCTGGTCCGCAAGGCGGATATCCTCAAGCTGGCCGAGAAGCACAATGATGTGCAGTTTGCCATCTACACCAACTCCACCCTCATTGATGAGCCGTTCTGCAAAGAGGTGGTCCATCTGGGCAACATTGCGTTCATGCTGTCCATTGAGGGCACTCCCTCCACCAACGACGCCCGCCGCGGCGACGGCCACTATGACGCTGTCATGCACGCCATGGACCTGCTCAAGGAGTACGGCATTCTGTTTGGCACTTCCATCTGCTACACCAGTGCCAACCTCGAGGCTGTGACCAGCGACCACTTTATGCGGATGCTCTGCGAGAAAGGCGCCCACTTCGGGTTCTACTTCCACTATATGCCGGTGGGCAACGATGCCGCCCCGGAGCTGATGCCCAGCCCTGCCCAGCGCAAATATATGATCGACCGCATCCGCTACCTGCGCTCTGAGAAGAGCGATATCCCGTTCTACCCCATGGACTTCCAGAACGACGGCGAGTTTGTGGGCGGCTGCATCGCCGGCGGACGCAACTACTTCCATATCAACTCGGCGGGCGACGCGGAGCCCTGCGTCTTTATCCACTACTCCAACGCCAACATCCACGACAGCAGCATTCTGGAGATCTTGCACAGCCCGCTGTTTATGGCGTACCACAACGGCCAGCCGTTCAACAAGAACCACCTGCGCCCCTGCCCGATGCTGGAAAACCCCGAGCTGCTGCGCCAGATGGTGCACGAGACGGGGGCCCACAACACGGATATGCAGTCGCCGGAGACGGTGGACCACCTGTGTGATAAGTGCAAGGCTTACGCGGAGAGCTGGCAGCCCATGGCGGATGAGATCTGGTCCCACACCGAAATCAAAGAGAGCCGCTACGAGAACTATAAGGATTGGAAACCCGCTGTCTGACCCGCTCAGTCAAACCCTGTCGGGTTTGCCAGCTCCCCCAAAGGGGGAAGACTTGTCTCTCTCTTTGGGAGACGGAGAGGATTTTACTCTTTGAATGAATGATGCCAAAGGCCCTGCCTCTTTCACGGAGGCGGGGCCTTTGTGCATCCCGGGGAAAATTCGATTTTGGAATGGCCCTGCCGGTGGAAACACGGCCTGCACTATGCTATACTAAAAGCCAAGGCCCGGCGGTTCTGGCCGGGAACAAGAGAGTTTTTGAGGAGAAGCAGATTATGAAACTGACCATGTTGGGCACAGGCAATGCACTGGTAACGGAGTGCTACAATACCTGTTTTGTTCTGAGCGATGGCAATGACCACTTTATGGTGGATGGCGGCGGCGGAATGACCGTGCTGCATCAGCTCAAGTACGCCGGGCTGGACTGGCGGCAGATGCGCACCATCTTTGTCACCCACAAGCACATCGACCACTTGCTGGGCATCATCTGGATGATGCGGATGATCTGCCAGCACATGCGGGAAGGGTCCTACGAGGGCGAGGCGACCATCTACGCCCACGATGAGGTCATTGCCCTGCTGCGGGACCTGGCGGGCAAGCTGCTGCAGAAAAAGGAGCTGCCGTTCCTGGACAGCCGCCTGCACCTCATTGCGGTGGCCGACGGGGAAGAGAAGACCATCCTGGGCCGGAAGACCACGTTTTTTGATATCGGCTCCACCAAAGCCAAACAGTATGGCTTCTGCATGGAGCTGGGCGGCGGCGAAAAGCTGACCTGCTGCGGTGACGAGCCCTACAACGAGTGCGAGAAGCAGTACGCCGAGCACAGCACCTGGCTGCTGCATGAGGCGTTCTGCCTCCACGGGCAGGCGGATCTCTTCCACCCCTATGAGAAACACCACTCCACCGTGAAAGACGCGGCAGAGCTGGCCGAGAGCCTGGGCGTGAAGAACCTGCTGCTCTACCACACGGAGGATCAGAACATCGCCCGCCGCAAGGAGCTGTACACCGCCGAGGGCAGGCAGTATTTCCACGGCAATCTGTTTGTGCCGGAAGACCTGGAGGTCATCGAGCTGTAATAAAACGCAAAAAGGAGCTGCCGCGTGAGGGATAAAACCCTTGCGCGGCAGCTCTTTTATACGGTCCGGGAACTTATTCTTCACTCTGGGCGGGGGCCTCCGGCGCGGCGGGGATGTCCTCCTCCGGGTCGCCAAAGGCCTCGTGGTAGGTGCCCAGCATCTCCAGCTCATCGTTGCGGCACAGGCCGTGGATGACCAGCTTTTTGACCACGTCGTAGATGACGGCAAAGAGCGGCACACCAATGATCATGCCCACAAAGCCCCACAGGCCGCCGAACAGCAGGATGGCGAACAGCACCCAGAAGCTGGACAGACCCGTGGAGTTGCCCAGGATCTTGGGTCCGATGATGTTGCCGTCGATCTGCTGCAAGATCAGGATGAAGAGCACGAACCAGAGGGCCTTGATGGGGTTCTGGATCAGGATGAGCAGGGTGGCGGGCACGGCACCGATGAACGGCCCGAAGAACGGGATGACGTTGGTGACACCGATGATGACCGACACCAGCAGCGCACTGGGGAACTTGACGATGGCACAGACGATGTAGCACAGCACGCCGATGATGGCGGAGTCCATGATCTTGCCATTGATAAAGCCGCCGAACATCTTATCGGCATAGAGCACCTCGCTGAGCACCGCGTCGGCCCAGCGGGGCTTCAGGATGCTGTAGAGGATGAGCTTGCTCTGCTGGGTAAACTTTTTGCGGCTGGCCAGCAGGTAGATGGCCACGATGATGCCGATGATGAGGTTCTTGAAGACGGTGACCACATTCAGCACGCCGATGCCCACGCCGCTGACGATGTTCTGCATGGAGGGCATCAGGGTGTTTTTGATCCAGCTGTCCAGATCCACCGAGATGGCGTTGTAGGCCTTATTGACGTAGTCCATAATGACCTCGTTGTCGGCCACGAACTCCAGATTGTTGACCCAGCGGATGAAGTTGCTCAGGTTGGCGCGGGCCGTGTAGTACAAGGTGGTAACGCTGGTGACCAGCTGGGGAATGATCATCATAAACAGGGCATAGATCACCAGCAGGCCGAACAGAAGGGTGGCCGCGACGGACAGCGCACTGACCAGCCCTTTCATCTTTTCCGGGAAGAGGCGGTGGAGGAAGTTTTCCACCGTGTTGCACACCGGCTTGAGCAGGTAGGCGATGACCGCACCGTAGATGAACGGCATCAGGATGCTGGTCAGTTTGGAGACAGCGTCGCCAAAACCCTCAAAGCGGTAGATGAAAAAGAAGAAAATGATGCTCAGGCTGATGGCCCCGAACCCTGCGAGCATCCCGTAGAGGTAGGGCTTGATGTGTGGTTTTTTGTCCATCATGGCAGACTCCATTCCCGCCGCAGACAGCAGGAATCCCTGCGGCGATGCTTAGCGCTTGTTGCTCCTGCGCCAGATATGCATTTTATCGGCCTCGGCGATCAGCTGCTCACGGAAATCCGGGTGCGCCACGCTGATGAGGGCTTCGGCTTTCTCCCAGCTGGTCAGGCCCTTGAGGTTGACACAGCCGTACTCGGTGCACAGATAGTGGAGGTTGGCACGGGTATCCGTGATGATGCTGCCGTTCTCCAGCGTGGGGCGGATGCGGCTCTCCAGCTTGCCGGTCTTCTTATTCATAAAGGTAGAGGACAGGCAGATGAAGCTCTTGCCGCCCTTGGAAAGGTAAGCACCCAGCACGAAGTCCAGCTGGCCGCCGGCACCCGAGATGTGTTTGACACCGGCGCTCTCAGCATTCACCTGGCCAAACAGGTCGATATCCACCGCGTTGTTGATGGAGATGAAGTTGTCCAGAGCCGAGATGCTGCGGATATCGTTGGTGTAATCCACGGGAGCGGACATGCACTCGGGGTTGTTATCGAGGTAGTCGTACATCTTTTTGGTGCCGGCACCGAACGCGTAGACCTGACGGCCCTTGTCCAGCTGCTTGTGGGCACCCGTGATCTTGCCGGCCTTGGCGATATCGACGAACGCGTCAACATACATCTCGGTGTGGACGCCCAGGTCTTTCAGGTCGCTCTGTGCGATCAGGCTGCCGATGGCGTTGGGCATACCGCCGATACCCAGCTGCAGGCAGGCACCGTTGGGGATGAGGGGCACCACCAGGTTTGCCACCTTGAGGTCCACCTCGGAGGCGGGGCCGGCGGCAGCCATCTGGCCGATGGGCGGGTTGCTGCCCTCCACGATGCCGCTCACTTTAGAAATATGCACGCAGTTCTCCATGCCGCCCAGGCACCGGGGCATGTTGGTGTTGACTTCCACAATGATCTTCTTGGCTTTCTCACACACGGCACCCAGATGGCTTGCACTGGGGCCAAAGTTGAAATAGCCGTGCTCGTCCATGGGAGTCACCTGGAAAATGGCAACATCCAGCGGGTCCGGGCTCTCGCGGTAGTAGCGGGGCAGCTCCGAGTAGCGGATGGGGGAGTAGAACGAGAAGCCCTGTGCAATGGCCTTGCGCTCGATGCCGCCCATGTGCCAGCTGTTCCAGGTCATGTGGGCAGCCGGGTCATCGATCTGGAAGATCTCGGGCACCCACATCAGGATACCGCCGCGGAAGTTGACGTTCTCCAACTCGGGCAGGCGCTTGGCCAGCGCCGCGTCCACAGCCACAGGCGTGTTGACCGCCCAGCCGTAATCGACCCAGTCACCGCTCTTGACCTGAGCGGCAGCCTGCTCGGCAGTCATCTTTTTCTGCGCGTACAGTTCCATAAAATCCATTATAAACCATCCTCTCCGATAATAACATAAAGAAATTGTAAATTCTTACAATTCCCTGCGGAACGATATAACCTTACAGTTCCCTGCGGAACGATATAAAATGTACAGAGTATTTACCAAATGGATGCAATCTGTACACATGACTTTCACAGGTGAGTGATATCCTGATGCCATGCAACTTAGTTATAACATTAACAAATTGCAGAATCAATACCCTGTTGCGAAAAAATCGGAGCTGATGGCAAATTAACTAAAAATCTTAGCATTTTGTGACGATAGTTTGGTACGGCAAAAACAAATTTTTCAGAAAATGGTCTTGATAAAATTTTGACAATATGGTTTACTAGTATCGTAGCAAGTGTGCGCGCGGATGTGCACCGTTAATTGTTTAAAAATTAACGATATGACGAGGCGCTGCTTGCCCCGGAGACTGGAAAGTGTGATCATGGCAGAACCAAAACGCGCTTTTCACCCAAGCGCACAAGGAGGACACCATGGTAACGGCAATTTATCCCGGCTCATTCGACCCTGTCACCCGGGGTCATCTCGATATCATCAAGCGCGCGGCAAAGATCAACGACAAACTGATCGTGGCTGTGCTCATCAACAGTGCGAAAGACCCTCTGTTCACCATTGAGGAGCGGGTAGAGCTGCTGAAAGAGTGCTGCAAGGACATCCCGAATGTCACCGTGGAGAGTTTCGACGGCCTGACTGTGGATTTTGCCAAAAAGAAGCACGCTTCGGTGATGGTGCGGGGCCTGCGGGCCGTGACGGATTTTGAAAACGAGATCCAGCTGGCCCAGACGAACCACGCGCTGATGCCTGGCATTGAAACGATGTTCCTTGCCACCAGCATCAAATGGAGCTATCTCTCCTCGACCATCGTCAAGGAGGCCGCCCACTACGGCAGCAACATCTCCAAGTTCGTTACCCCCAACGTGGAGGCAGCGGTCGAACGGAAGATGAACGCCCTGCGGGAAGCCGGAAAGCTCTGAATCCCATGCAAAAGCGCCCACGGGCGTTTTGAATAACAAAGGCTCTAAAATCACCCAACATAAATTCAGGAGGCTTTTAACATGAAGAAAATTGTTATCGCATCTGCATGCCGTACCGCCATTGGCAAGTTCGGCGGCACCCTGGCAAACGTCCCCGCTGCGGAGCTGGGCTCCATTGTTATCAAGGAGGCTCTGAACCGCGCTAACGTGGCTCCCGAGCAGGTCGATCATGTTTACATGGGCTGCGTCATCCAGGCTGGCCTGGGCCAGAATGTTGCCCGTCAGGCTGCCCTGAAAGCCGGTCTGCCCATCGAGACCCCCGCCGTCACCGTCAATGTGGTCTGCGGCTCTGGCCTGAACTGCGTCAACATGGCTGCTCAGATGATCGAGGCTGGCGATGCTGACATCG
>OFMN01000254.1_pt1 | contig 53602 bp, 37 predicted proteins | sample 1541791 | NCBI WGS metagenome assembly OFMN01 (sample SAMN04209248, study PRJEB22552) | human gut metagenome | biome: gut; material: feces | host: Homo sapiens | place: USA: Oklahoma
AGAGCAGAGGACTGAAAATCCTCGTGTCACTGGTTCGATTCCGGTTCTAGGCACTAGATGTTGTAGGTATTACAGTACGTAATATCTACTTTTTTTTGTTATAATTATATATTTAATCTTGTGGAGATAGTAAATCAAGAGGTCCGTGAAGCAGGAAGTCCATTGGCTTTAGACAATGGGTAGTTCACCGTATTTATATAGGCATGTTATGGAAGGAATAAATAAGTATGAAAGATATTACAGAAAAAATAAATGAGTGGAAAATATACGAAGAAAATAAACAATATAAAGAAAATGAACAATACGAAGAAAATGAACTGAAAATGAAACTTCATAATGAAAATGCTTACCAATATGATGATATGCTTGGAAAATTAGAAGCATATAGCAAGGAAAACATAGTTCCTATGCATATGCCAGGTGCTAAACGAAACAGTGAACTTATTGGAAGATATATGGATGACATGCCAGCACCATATGATATAGACATTACTGAGATAGATGGCTTTGATAACATGCATAATGCAGATGGAATGATAAAGAAAGCATTTGAAAAGACAGCGGTATTATATGGAGCTGATGAGAGTCTGTTTTTAGTTAATGGAAGTACGGCAGGTAACATGGCGGCAATATGTGGAGTTACGGATAAAGGGGACAGTATAATAGTGGCAAGAAACTGTCACATTTCCGTCTATAATGCAATTATCCTAAATGAACTGGATGCGAATTATGTTTATCCACAATATGATGACGAATATGGATACTATAAGGGGATAAGTTTAAGAGAAATAAAGGATACTGTGGAAAAGAATGAGAGTAGGGGCAAAGATATTAAGGCAGTAGTTATAACTTCTCCGACATATGAAGGTAATGTTTCAGACATTAAAAATATAGCAGCATATCTTCATGAACATAATATACCGCTTATAGTTGATGAAGCTCATGGAGCACATTTTAAGTTTTCTTGTGAATTTCCACAGACTGCAGTTGAGCAGGGGGCAGATATAGTTATAAACAGTGTACATAAGACACTTCCTTCGCTTACACAGACGGCAGTTATGCATATAAACTATGGATATATAAATGTTTCTAAGGTGAAAAGATACTGGAATATATATCAGTCAACCAGTCCATCATATATACTTATGGGATCAATAGACAGATGCATGAGCATAATAGAAAAAGATGGTGAATATCTTTTTGAAAATTATATATCAAAGTTAAAAATATTACGCAATAAATTAGGTCAGCTTAAAAATATAAAGCTTATAGATTCAGATGATATATCAAAGATAGTTATTGGCTGTGATAATGCCAAAAAACTATACGATATATTATTAAAGGAGTATGGAATACAGCTTGAAATGTCGTCATTAAAGTATGCAATAGCAATGACATCAATATTTGATTCTGCAGAGTATTATGACAGATTTTACAATGCATTGTGTGAAATAGATAGAAGGTATAATGCCAATAATATAAACAATAGTGCAAATAATAATCAAAATTATGCTGAACGTTACAATATATTTAATAATACTTCATCAATAAAAAAAGCAGATATAAAAGTAAATATAGCTGATTTTAAAAATGAAGCTTTAATGAGTATAGCAAAAGCTTTAAATGAAGGTGATAAAAACGGATATGATAAAATTATGATGAATGACAGCTCTTTGTATGGTAGAATAAGTGCAAAGATGGTATATGTGTATCCACCTGGAATTCCAATTCTTTGTCCTGGTGAGATTATATCTGAAAATGTCGTTAATATAATAAGCAAAGCAATAGAGAATGGACTTGAAGTAGTTGGACTCGAAGATAATTTAAAGGATAGCCGCAACAATAAAAACACAAAAAATGAGGGATGTAAAGGAGCATTTGTATGCCTGAAATAGCATTTATAATGGGAAAAAGTTCCAGTGGAAAGGATCATATATTTAAGGCACTTATAGAGGATGAAACACTTGGGTTAAGTACAATAACCATGTATACAACACGCCCTATGAGAGCTGGTGAAACAGATGGTGTTGAGTATTATTTTGTAGATGATAACAAAGTCTGCGAGTTTGAGAAAAATAATAAAATCATTGAAATGAGAAAATATCAGACAGTATACGGAGAGTGGAAATATTTCACAGCAGATGATGGTCAGATAGAGTCTGGAAGTGGAAAGCGTTACATAGTTATTGGAACAATAGAGGCATATAACAAATTCGTGGAGTACTTTGGAAAAGAGTGTATGCTTCCGATATATATTGAAGTAGAAGATGGACTAAGACTGCAGAGGGCTATTAAGAGAGAACAGGAGCAGGATGTTCCACATTACGAGGAAATGTGCAGAAGATTTTTAGCTGACAGCGTTGATTTTTCAGAGGAAAATATAAGAAATGCCGGTATTGTTAAAAGATTCAGTAATAACGGCTCAATTGATGAATGTATATATAATATAAAAGCGGAAATAAAGACAAGATTGTTTTAATGCTGTATTTATGATAATATGTTATATGATTGGAGTTTGCTATGGATATTAAAGTTAATGATATTAAAGCGTCATCTCAGATACAGAGTGTAAAAAGCACAGCAAGTTCAGATGATAGTTTCAAGTTTACATTAATAAGTAATATTGAAGAAAAAGACCTTCAGGAAAAGCTTGGTAATATGATGCAGGAGATTACTGAGCAGGGAGAAAAGATTGCTAAGCATATGGATATTAAAGATATGCGTAAGTACAGAGAACTCGTAAAAGGCTTTTTAAATGAGGTAGTTAATCGTTCGCATAAGTTTTCAAGAGAGAACTTTCTTGACAGAAGAGGCCGTCACAGAGTATATGGCATAGTCAAGCTTGTTGATAAGAATCTTGATGAACTTGCAGGTGAACTTGTTAAAGAAGAAAAGAATCACCTTGAAATTGTTGGAAGGATAGATGATATAAGGGGGCTTCTTCTTGATATCACAGCATAAGCATAGTCATATAAAAAGAAGTAGAAAGATGCAGGAATAAACAAAATGAGTAGTTTTTCAGATATTTATGGATATGAAACAATTAAAGAGCATATGCAGAGTGCCATTAAGCTTGGTAAAGTATCACACGCATATATTATAAATGGCGGACTTGGTTCAGGAAAAAAGATGTTAGCAGGAATATTTGCTAAGACTCTGCAGTGTGAGAATATGGAAGAGACAGTTAATCCATGTAATAAATGTCATTCCTGCATACAGGCTGATTCAGGCAGCCAGCCTGATATTATATGGGTTAAGCATGAGAAACCAACAAGTATTGGTGTTGATGATGTAAGAGACCAGATAATATCTGATATGCAGATTAAGCCATATTCAAGCAGATATAAGATATATATTATAGATGAGGCTGAAAAGCTCACAGTTGCAGCACAGAATGCACTTCTTAAGACTATAGAAGAACCACCGGTTTATGGTATCGTAATATTTCTTACAACCAACGCAGATATATTCCTTCAGACAATATTATCAAGATGTGTAATGCTTGATTTAAGACCTATAAAGGATAGTGTTGTAGAGGAATATCTTAAAAGCAATTATGATATATCAGAATATGAATGCAGGTTTGCAGCGAATTTCGCACAGGGAAAGATAGGACGTGCAAAAACGATTGTAGAAAGTACAGAGTTTGCACATCTTAAGCAGGATGTTATGCATGTTATAAAGAATGTTAAGGAGATGTCATCAGCAGAGATTATGTCTGTAGTTAAAGACATAACGAATTATAAGCTTACAATAGATGATTATCTTGATCTTATGGCTATGTGGTTTAGGGATGTGTTATTGTTTAAGAGTACAAATGATACGAATTATCTTATATTCAGTGATGAAATATCGCTTATTAAGTCACAGGCACAGATTATGTCATATGAGGGCATTCAGGATATACTTAATTCCTTAGATAAGGTAAGAATAAGACTCAAAGCTAATGTTAACTTTGATTTATGTATAGAGCTTCTTATTATGGCTATGAAAGAGGCTATGTAGGTATAAGATAATATGTCATATATATTGGATACGACAATATGAGAATGACAGCATTGAAAATGAAAATATTGAAAATGAAATAAAAAGTCATGGATGTGGCGTTTTATGGAAGTTTCAACGCACATTAAATGAAAATAAACTGACTAAAGGTTAGGAGAATATAATGACTAAGGTTGTTGGAGTTAGATTCAGACAGGTGGGAAAGATATATTTCTTTGCACCTGGCAAATATAGTGTTGAGGTTGGCCAGCACGTTATAGTTGAAACAGCGCGTGGTGTTGAGTATGGTTCTGTTGTACTTGGAGAGAGAGAAGTTGAAGACAGTGATGTAGTACAGCCACTCAAAGCGATTATAAGGATAGCTACTCTGGAGGATGATGAAAGAGAAGCAAAGAACAGGGAAAAAGAAAAGGAAGCCTATAAGATATGTCTGGAAAAGATTAAGAAACATAATCTTACTATGAAGCTTATCAAGGTTGAGTATACATTTGATAATAATAAAGTATTGTTCTACTTTACAGCAGATGGAAGAATAGATTTCAGGGAGCTTGTTAAGGATCTTGCATCAGTGTTTAAGACACGTATAGAGTTAAGGCAGATAGGTGTAAGGGATGAAACTAAGATTCTAGGTGGTATAGGTTCATGTGGAAGACCACTGTGCTGTGCAACATATATGCCAGAGTTCGTACCAGTATCTATTAAGATGGCAAAGGAGCAGAATCTCTCACTTAATCCATCTAAAATATCAGGTGTGTGTGGACGACTTATGTGCTGCCTTAAGAATGAGCAGGAAACTTATGAAGAGCTTAACAGCCATCTTCCAAGTGTAGGAGATTATGTAACCACTCCTGAGAAGCTTAAAGGTGAGGTGTCAAGTGTCAATGTATTAAGACAGCTTGTTAAAGTTATAGTAACACTTGATGGCGATGAAAAAGAAATAAGGGAATATCCTGTTTCAGAGCTGCGATTTAAGCCTAAAAGAAAAAACGACAGAATGAACATAGATGATAAAGAGTTAAAAGAGCTTGAAGAGCTTGAGAGAAAGGAAGGAAAAGCCCATATCAATGATGACTGATGTTAAGATAAATGCAGAAGCTTGTATTAATGCAGAATATAAGATTAATGCTAATGAACGAATAGATGATTTATGCAGGGATAATCTTAAGTTAATCCAGAATACAGATGTGTTCTGTTTTGGTATGGATGCTGTTTTATTGTCTACATTTGCAAAAGCAGGAAAGAATGATAAGGTGCTGGATCTTGGTACAGGGAATGGTATAATACCTATACTTATGCAGGCTAAGAATCCTGGTGGTATGTATACAGGACTTGAGATACAGGATATAAGCTTCAATCTTGCAGCAAGAAATGTCAGTTTGAATAACCTTTCTGATTACGTAAATATGGTTCAGGGTGATATTAAGGAAGCTTCACGTATATTTGGTGGGGCTTCTTTTAATGTTGTGACAAGTAATCCACCATATATGAATGAGAATCATGGAATAGTTAATCCTGAAAGTGCAAAGGCCATAGCAAGGCATGAGCTTTTATGTAGTCTTGAAGATGTAGTAAGAGAGGCATCTAAGTGTCTTAAGGTTAAGGGGCATATGTATATGGTGCACAGGCCATCAAGATTAGTAGATATATTTACATCTATGAAGAACAACCACTTAGAGCCTAAACGAATGAGGCTTGTATATCCATATGTGGATAAGCCTGCCAATATGGTGCTTATAGAGGCAGTTAAAGGTGGAAATTCGCAGCTTAAAGTGGAGGAACCACTTATTGTATATAATAAAGACGGAAGTTATACAGCAGAGCTTCTGGATATGTATGGAATGAAAGAATGAATCTGGGATGATTCCGGATATAAATAATAATCTGGAAGGTTATTAATATGGAAGCTACAATATGAAAGGGTGTTTGTATGGATAATAAAGATATATTGGAATCGGATAAAGGCATGAGCCAGGGTATAGGACAGTTATATTTATGTGCGACACCTATAGGAAATCTTGAGGATATAACATTCAGGGTGTTAAGAATATTAAAAGAGGTTGATGTTATAGCAGCAGAGGATACGAGAAACAGCATAAAGCTGCTTAATCATTTTGAAATAAATACGCCAATGACTAGTTATCATGAGTATAACAAGTATGACAAGGCAAAAACATTAGTTGAGAAAATGCTTAAGGGTGAAAATGTGGCCGTTATAACTGATGCAGGAACACCTGGCATATCAGATCCTGGAGAGGAGCTTGTACGACAGGCGTTTGAGGCAGGTATAAAGGTATCAAGTGTGCCTGGGGCAGCAGCTTGTATAACAGCACTTACAATGTCAGGACAGGCTACAAGAAGATTTGCATTTGAAGCATTTCTTCCATCGGACAAAAATGAGAGAAAAGACATACTTTCAGAGCTTGAGTCAGAAACAAGAACAATGATTATATATGAAGCACCTCACAGGCTGTTAAAGACACTTAAGGAGCTTAGCACAGTGCTTGGTGGTGAACGTGCAATAACAGTGTGCAAGGAGCTTACGAAAAGATATGAAAACAGCATGGTGACAACACTTGATGGAGCCTGTGAGTATTATGAAGTGAATGAGCCAAGAGGCGAGTTTGTTCTTGTTATCGCAGGTAAGAGCCGTGATGCGATAAAGCAGGAGGAACAGGATAAGTGGAAGGCTATGTCTGAGATGGAGCATGTACAGATGTATATGGACCAGGGGATGGATAAGAAGGAAGCTATGAAGGCAGCAGCTAAGGACAGAGGTGTATCTAAGAGGGATATATACAATAAGCTGCTTGAAAGTGAATAAAAAATAGAAGAGGCTGTCGCATTAAGATTTTTTTCTTATTGCGACGGCCATTTTTGTTACAAAACTTATGCAAAATAGGTTGCTTTATCATAGCAAATGATATATAATACGTTTACTTGTGAAATGTTTCTAAAAAATATTAGGTAAAAGAAAAATAATTATAAAAGTGTTACAAAAAAGAAAAGGCGTTTTTTTTGGTAATGTTATAATAATTATTTAAAGAATTGATTGTTTTAATTGAGGAATTGTTTATATTGTACAGTTTTTTGGAAATGTGAATCAAATATATATCAGGAGGAAGTTATGAAGAAGAAGACTTTTAACAGAGTATTCGCTATGTTTAGCGCAGTACTTATGTTGGTAGGTATGTTCCCTTCTGTTCCAGCGGCTGTTGTTGCAGCTGAAAGTACTGGAAGCGAAGGAACAGCAGTGGCAAAAAAGGCTTATGTCATGGATGCCGCAGACCTTAAAGCTGAGCAGTTTGGCGCAGACGGCAAGGTCACAGAAGATATTAAAGTAGGAACAGATGGTTATTTCACTGTTGCTGCTAAGGGTGGTAAGAACTCATTAAAGACATTGGCTGATAAGCTTGAATGTAACATGGGTGAATATTCACAGGCGCTTAATCTTGGAGGTGGATTAAATACATCTACAGGACAGGCAGGTATAACATTTACTACAACAGAGCCAGTTAAGGTTATTGCTTACGTTGCAGTAAAGGGCGTTAATAATAAACATTCATTCCAGTATGCTAAAGCAGGTGCTAAGGCTACATCAATCGAGATGGAAAACGATACAAGCATTGTTAACAAGATTGAGTTTAATCTTGATGAAGCCGGTCAGTACTGGCTTGGTGGTAACAATGGAGGTAACTTCTTATATGTAGAGGTTCAGAGCCGTTTACCAGAATATACAGTTGATGGTGCAACAGTAGATGCATCAAAGTTTAGTGCTGATGGTAAGCTTATAGATGATGATACATTATCAGGTTTCTTTAATGTATATAAGAATGGTGACAAGACAAAGTTAGTTACAGGTCAGTCAGTAGCTTATGGTAAGGAAACACTTACAACATCATTAAGATTAGATGGAAGTCCATCATTCGCAGATGGAAAAGAAAAGTCTGCTATCACATTTACAGCAAAGCAGGATTTCAGACTTACATTAGTAGCAGCCCAGAAAGGTTCAGGAGTTCCAGAGTTACAGTATACTAAGGATGGCGGTGCCACAGTTACACTTGCAGATGCAGTATTTGAAAAGGGTACAGCAGCTAAGTATACAGTAGAACTTCCAGCTGGTACATATAAGCTTGGTTCTAAGAATGGTCTTGATATATTTAATATGAGTGTTAAGTATATTGAGAAGTATGAAATGAACGCTAATGACCTTGATGTTTCTAATGCAGGTGAAGATGGCAAGTTCAAAGTAACAGCAGATACACCAGTAGGAACAGATGGTTACTTCACAGTAGCTGGCAAGGGTTCAAAGAATGTATTTATTAAGTTAGCAGCACCAGCAGAATATAAGGGTGTTACATATAACAATAAGCTTCAGCTTAGTGGAGCTACTAAGTTAGCAGATGGAACAGCAACAATTAAGGTTAATGTTGAAAAGACTGCTAAGATTACTCTTGTAGCGGCAGCTAAGGGAGCATCTGGTGAAGGTACTAACCTTATATATGCTAAGACAGGAGTTACTTCTGGTACAGCAATAGGTCAGTTAGGTGTAACAGATGAGATAGGAACATATACATTAGAAAATGTTAAGCCAGGCACATATTATATTGGTAGTGCTAAGGGTGCTGACATATACGATATCAAGGTAGAATACGATCCAGAAGAGAATAAGCAGGCAGTTGCATGGGATACAGTAGAATCTCCTGTTATCAATTCAGTTACAACAGATGCAGATGGAAACTTTGTTGTTAACTTCACATCAGTTATAGATGAACTTAAAGGTGCTGAGAATGTAAAGGTTACTATGCTTGAAGGTGGATACGAAGTATCTACAGTTAATGTTAAGGCACAGACAGATTCAGTTACATTTACACCACTCTGGTCAGGTGATTATACATTCACAGTAGTTGCACAGAGAGTTGGTGCAGCTGATAAGTCAAGTGGTGCATACAGCTATGGTGCATATACACTTGCAGTAAGAAAGCCAGTTATAACATGGGCACAGAATAAGGGTAACGGAAGCGTATATCTTGACTGGGTTAATATTGAAGATGCAGACAGCTACGCAGTAAGCTATAGGGAAGCTGGAAGCACAGGTGATTTTACATATGCTGTTAAAGATCTTAAAGCAAGCCAGGCAGATTACACAGTAACAGGACTTGAGGCTGGTAAGAGCTATGAGTTTAAGGTTGAAGCAATAAGAAACAGCGATGGATTCGTTGCTAATGCTGTTGCAACAGTTGAAGTTAAGAAGGATGCAGATCAGAAATGGTATGTAGCCACAGTAGGTTCTGCACAGACAACTAATGCGGTTATTACAGCAGAAGATGGAACAGTAACTAAGTATGATCTTGATTCACAGGAACAGACAGCTAATAAGCAGAACAACGTTGAAGCTTTAGATATTTCTAATACAAACGGAACTATTGAAATTGCTTCACAGACAAGTGGTAAGATATCTGATGATGAAGATGGTTTCTCTTACTACTATACAAAGATTGATCCAGATACAGAAAACTTTAAGTTATCAGCTACATTTACAGTAACAGATACTTCTAAGACACCAGATAACCAGACTGGTTTTGGTGTAGTAGCAGCTGATACACTTGGTATTAACAACTGGGGCAAGGTTGACTATGTACATAAGTATTTCAACTATGCTTCATCTATGGTATATAGCAGCAAGTCAAAAACAGCTTGTATGAGAAATGTAACAGGTTATACATCAGCAGATTCATCTAATAATGATGGTGTTGACAGAGTTGTTACAAAGAAAGACTTTAAGGCAGCTACATCATTTGCAGCAGATTCAACATATGAATTCTCACTTGAGAAGACAGATGAAGGATATACAGCAGTATGCAATGGTGAAGAACTTAAAAATACAGATAATTCATTCACATCAGTACAGGAAGATGGAACAGTTGTTGTTGGTGTGATGGTAAGTAGAAAGATTGGTGTTAAGATTAGTAACATCAAGTTCACTAAATCAGAGAGTAAGGGTATTACATCTAATGATAAGGGTGACGATAAGATAAAACCAAGCGGAAGAGTATATTCTTCTAATACAGTAGGTGCAGCAAGCTATGAATTTATCTATGTTCCTAACTGTGATGGTACACTTAAAGTAACAGGTTCAGATGGTAAGACAGAAGAAAGAGTATTATCAGCTGGTGATGCTGCAAGAGTAAATGTAGCAGTTAATATTGGTGACAATAAGATATCTTATACATATGCTCCAAAGGCAAGTGATAAGATTACATCTACAGATGAACTTAAGGGTGATGTAACAGTTAAGCGTGCTACGTATGGAGAAGAGAATGGTGTTCTTATAGTATCACCAGATGGAACAAAAGATGGTGATGCTACAGAGGCTAAGCCACTTAATCTTGCAACAGCAGTACAGTATGCACAGCCAGGACAGACTATCGTACTTAAAGATGGTACATATAAGGATTGGATATCAATCCAGAGAAGCGTAAGTGGTACAGCAAGCAGAATGATAACTCTTGTTGCTGAGAATACAGGTAAGGCTGTATTTGAAGGCTGTAGTTTATCAATCATTGGTGATTACTGGCACGTATATGGTATCTATGTTAAGGATTCATCAGGCGTAGGTATCCAGATTAGTGGTAACAACAATATCGTTGAAATGTGTACAGTTGAACATGCAGCTAATTCAGGTATCCAGATAAGCCGTTCAGGAAGTGCTGATAACAAGACTGGTATTAAGTATAAGTTATGGCCAACAGATAACCTTGTAAAGAACTGTGAATCTTTTGATAACTGTGATGCTGGACGTAACGATGCAGATGGTTTCGCAGCTAAGCTTACATGTGGTAACGGAAACAGATTCTACGGATGTATTTCACATAACAATATTGATGATGGATGGGATCTTTATGCTAAGTCAGTATCAGGTGAGATAGGTCTTGTAACTATTGAAAACTGTGTAGCTTACAACAACGGATGGCTTACAACAGATGATATTACAGATCCTAACTATGAATATGGTGAAGGTAACGGATTCAAGCTTGGTGGTGGTTACTTAAAGGGTGGACATGTTCTTAAGAACAGCATCACATTTGATAACCATGCTAAGGGAATCACAAGTAACAGTTGTCCTGATATTAAGATATATGATTGTACATCATACAACAATTCTATTAAGAATAGTGCTTACAATGTAGGTCTTAATACAAAGGATTCAAACAGAAAAGAATGGGTTGTTAAGGGATTAATTTCTTTAAACAATGATAAGAACACTAAACTTGATGATTTAATTCCTTTTGCTCTTCATAGCGAGGATAACTATATCTATAATGGAAGTGCTTCTTATAATAACTTAGGTGTTGAAGCAACTAAAGACTGGTTTGTAAATGTAGATACTTCAGTTCTTCCAACAAGAAATGAAGATGGTACAATCAATATGCATGGTCTTCTTGAATTAAATGAGACAGCACCAGCTAACTCAGGTGCAAGACTTGATGTAACAAGTGCTGAGGCTAAGTCAGTTAAGCCAAGTACAGTTGCGTCTGGTAAGGATGATAATAACAAGGGTGATACACCAACAGTTCCAACACAGCCAACAAAACCAGATACACCATCTACAGATGATACTAATAATGGCAATGCTGATAGCAGCACAGGTGATGCAGCCACAGCTCCATCTACTGAATCAGGTGAAGGCGCAACAACAGGTGATACAGCACGTCCAGTAGTATATGCAGTATTAGCTATGATGGCAGCAGGACTTGTATTATCAGTAGTTGTATATGATAACAAGAAGAAAAGAATTTAGTTAATCTTTTCAATTGAAGCTGATTAGAAGCTGATTAAATCAGTGATTTAATAATAAGGTATTTTAATATGAGAAAGTAGTAAGCTTTGCAGTCAGCCGAATATAGGGTTGGCAGAAAAGTTAACAGGATTACAGTATGCAGATGGGGGTCTGTATACTGTGATATACGAGGGAAGTAGTGAAGAACTAAAGATAAACGTGAAAAAAGTTCAGGATAAACATCAAGTCAATGTTTATCCTGAACTTTTTATTTTATGTGTAGAAAAAAAAGAAGAAACTATATTTAATTGCTGATAGTGTGTTCATTGATAATAGCCCGTATAGTGTTATAAAGATAAGGCTTTAATGTATCAATATCAGCAGGTTCTTTGTAGAGAATGGCGCTGTAGCACGTAGAGCTTATAAGTTCTACTATCATAAAGAGCATTATTTCAGGTTCTTTAAGGTTAAGTCCGGATTCGGACAGCATATCGTAATATACATCTTTGAAGTTAAGATCATCATCAGCAACATTGGTTGTCAGAGCTTCTTTGAATATTCCCCAGGACAGATTCTTTGAAATGAAAGTAAGAAGAGTCTGGTTATCATTGAGAGCATTGATTATATGGTCTGCAATGAATACAATCTGATTAGTAAAGGAGATTGTAAAAGCAGCATTTTTAGCTATTTCCTCATATATGTGCCGGTTAAGAGCAGTAGCAGCATTCTTGAAAAGCTTGCTTGCCTCATGAGAGATCAGCTTGTTTCTGATGTCATATTTATCTTTAAAGTAAAGGTAAAAGGTTCCTTTGGCTATTCCAGCTTTCTGTGATATCTCAGCAATAGATGTTTTTGATACCCCCTGTGTTGTAAAAAGTTTAAATGCTGTATCTAAAAGAGAAGTTCTTTTTTGTTGTTTATTACTTTCTAGTTTTCCCATACAAAAACCTCATTTCTTAAAGCTGTAACTATTTTAACACGAAAAAAATAAAAAATCTATAAAAAAGTGACCTGAAGTCATTTTTTGATATTGACTATCAGTCATTTTGTGCTAGAATATCGTTTGTAAAGAAAATGACCACAAGTCATATTTGAGAGTTTTTATCAATATATTTATCTGTGAGAGCTGTTAAGGCTGATCACTAAGGTGGATAAATATATAAGAAGACGTCGCAGACGTAGAAATGAGGCGAATGTATGGAAAAGTTTGGAAAAGTAATCGTTAAGCTTAGAATCCCTATTCTGGTTCTAAGTATCCTGCTTCTTATTCCATCTGCAATTGGATATGTTAATACAAGAGTTAACTATGATATCCTGTATTATCTTCCAGATGAGATTGAGACTATGCAGGGACAGGACATTCTTATGAAGGATTTCAATAAGGGTGCCTATGCTATGGTGGTTGTCCAGGATATGGACACGAAAGTTGCCAATAAGCTTATCAAGAAGGTAGAGAATGTAGAACACGTTGCACAGGTTATTTCTTATACAGGAATAGTTGGTGAGGATGTTCCATCAGAAATGGTACCTTCAAAGTTCAGGAAGTATTTCGAGAATGACAGCACAGATACAACGTTATTTGCTATATTCTTCGATAATACAACTTCAAGTGATGACACTATGAATGCTATAACACAGATAAGAAAAGAAACAGAAGGTCAGGCATTCATAAGCGGTATGTCAGCAGTAGTTACAGATACAAAGAATCTTTCAGAGAAAGAAACTCCACTTTATGTACTTATAGCGGTAGTACTTGTTTGTATCGTGCTTGCTATATTTATGGATTCATTCCTTGTGCCAGTATTCTTTATGCTGAGTATAGGAATGGCAATTGTATACAACCTTGGTTCAAATATCCTTTTGGGAGAGGTTTCATACATAACCAAGGCACTTGCAGCGGTACTTCAGTTAGGTGTTACGCTGGATTATTCAATATTCCTATGGCACAGCTATAAGGAAATGAAGGCACAGTATCCAAATGACCATAAGGAAGCGATGGCAGTTGCCATTGGCAATACACTTACATCAGTTGTCGGATCTTCTATAACAACTGTTGCAGGTTTTATTGCACTTTGTTTTATGAGCTTCACACTTGGTCTTGACCTTGGTATTGTTATGGCAAAGGGCGTTATATTTGGTGTTATCGGATGTGTAACTATACTGCCATCTTTGATTCTTACATTTGACATGGCATTAGAGAAGACAATGCATAGAGAGGTTATGCCGGGCTTTGATAAGCTTGCTGCATTTATAGTAAATCATTCGTGGATATTTATTATTATCTTCCTTGCGTTGTTAGGACCTGCTATATATGGACAGAGCCATACATCAGTATATTATGATCTGTCTGATACGCTTCCAGAGGAGCTTGCATGCTCACAGGCTAACAAGAAGCTTGAAGAAAACTTTGATATGAATTCAATATATATGATACTTGCAGATACGAATATGTCTACAGATACGGCAAATGAAATGCTTGATAAGCTTAATGATGTAGACGGTGTACAGTTTGCACTCGGACTTGATACAGCACTTAAGTCAGGTATTCCTCAGGAATTCCTTCCATCAAAGATGGTATCAGAGCTTAAGGGTGAGGATTATCAGATAATGATGATTGCTACTGATTATAAGATAGCATCAGATGATATTAACAATCAGATTAATAAGGTAAATGATATTGTAAAGTCATATGATTCAAAAGCAATGGTTGTTGGAGAAGCTCCTTGTACTAAGGATCTTATAACTATAACAGATAAGGACTTTAAGACAGTCAGTGCAGTATCAATAGTAGCTATATTTGTTATTATACTGTTTGTACTTAAGTCAATATCACTTCCTGTTATCCTTGTTGCAGCGATTGAGTTTGCTATATTTGTAAATATGGGTATTCCTTATTTTACACATACACAGATACCATTCATAGCATCCGTTGTTATCGGTACTATACAGCTTGGTGCAACAGTCGATTATGCAATTCTTATGACGACAAGATATAAGAAGGAAAGAAGCCAGGGACTTGCTAAGAAGGAAGCTATACAGACAGCACTTGCAGCATCAATACCATCTATTATCGTTAGTGCGCTTGGTTTCTTTGCAGCTACATTTGGCGTTGGCTGCATAGCATCAGTTGATATGATAGGTTCATTATGTACATTGATGGCACGAGGCGCGATTATAAGTATGTTTGTTGTTATATTCATACTTCCATCATTGTTCGTATTATGTGATAAGCTCATTATCAATACAAGCTTTGGCTTTAAGCCTAAGAAGAATCAGGATATGTAGCCAGATGGATGAATGAACGGGCAAAGATGTATATGTCGTAACAGATATAAGAATATATCAGGAAGTAAGAAAATGGAGGAATAGTTATGGTTAAGAAGACTTTATTCAAATATAGTTCAGTATTAATGAGTGTTGTTCTTATAGCAGCAACGCTTACAGCTTGTGGAACAAACACAGCATATAATCAAGTATCAAGCGAGGTTGCAGTAAGCAGTGAGGCAGCTTCTAATACAGAAAGCATAATATCCAATGCTATCAAAAATGAGTTATCTGTATCAAACACAAGTACATTGAAGACAAATACGCGTGACGAAATGGTATATGTGTTTGGTAAAGCAGATGGAACACAGGATCATGTAACTGTAACAGAAAAGGTGACAGATGCTAATGGTGATACAACAACTAACCAGAGCAGTTCTAGTAAGAGTGCACCTGTATCTATGAAGGTTACTTATAAGTTAAATGGTGTAGAAACAAAGCCAGAGGATATGATTGGCAAAAGTGGTAAGGTTACTATCAGATATGATTACACTAACAATGAGAAGAAGACTATAAAAGTTAATGGAAAGTCACAGACAGCTTATGTTCCATTTACAATGATCACAGGAACTCTTCTTCCAACGGATAAATTCAGTAATGTAGAAGTTACTAATGGTAAGGTCAGCAAGGTTGGTGATAATATAATAGCACTTGGCATGACCATGCCAGGTTTAAAGGATACTTTAAACCTTAAGTTTGATGGTGAAAGCCTTGATATGGATATTCCGGAGTACTTTGAAATATCAGCAGATGTTAATGACTTTGAGCTTGATATGTCTATGTCAGTAGCAACTACAAGTGTACTCAACGATGTAGATGTAGATGACTTCTCTCTTGCAAAGCTTGAGGATAAGATGAATGAGCTTCAGTCAGCAGCAGACCAGCTTACAGATGGAACTGTTACTCTTCAGGATGGTACTCAGACACTTGCAGACAGCATCCCAGCACTTACAGATGGTGTTAACCAGCTAAATGATGGTGCAGGAACACTTAAGAATGGTATATACGCTTATACTGATGGTGCAACAGCACTGGCAGCAGGAGCAGGCCAGCTTAAGGATGGTATCACAGCTTATACTGATGGAGCATCTAAGCTTTCAGCAGGAGCAACACAGCTTAAGGGTGGTCTTTCAACATATACAGCTGGTGTAGCACAGCTTGCAAAGGGTTCTGATACTCTTACAACAGGTATTGCAGCATATACAACAGGAGCATCTAAGCTTTCAGCAGGAGCAGGAACACTCAAAAAGGGTATTAAAGACTATACAGATGGAGTAGCACAGCTTGCAGATGGTTCGACACAGCTTAAGGATGGTCTATCAACATATACAGCTGGTGTAGCAGCTGCAGCATCAGGAACTGCGGATTTAAAGAGTGGTATAAATGCATACACAACAGGAGCTAAGAATCTTGGAAATGGTGCTGCCGCTTTGAAAAAGGGTATCAATGATTATACAGCTGGTGTAACGAAGGCAGCAGATGGAGCTTTACAGGTAAGTAATGGCGTTTCACAGTTAAAGAAGATGCTTACAGAAAAAATGGCTGCAGATCTTAAAAATAATATTACTGCCTATAAAATGAACCAGAATATTACAACTGATGTAGAAAACCTTACTAAAGCAGCTGTTCAGGCAGGTCTTAGTGATATAACAATAGCTGATGATCTTACTGCGCTTGCAAAGACTAGTGAAACTGAAAAGATAGAAGCTAAGATTACTGAAATGTATAATAAATATCTTATAGCATATACTAATAGTGTAGTGAATAATGGTGCAGGCAGTCAGCTGACAGGCTTATATGCAAGCCAGTTAGGACTTTTAGTCAAGGCTTCCGGTAATCAGGGAGCAGCAAGTGCGCTTTCACAGGTGGCAACACAGCTTGCAGCAAGTACAGATTCCCTAGAAGCACTTGAAAAAGGAGCAGAAGATGTAAGTAATGGACTTAATACTCTTAATTCCATGAATAAAACACTTAATGATGGTGCAGCACAGCTTAATGATGGCTTAGTAGAATTAAATAAGAATAATGATAATTTGAATAATGGTATTGCAAGTCTTGATACAGGCGTATCAACTCTTAATAGCAGTAATGAAAAGTTAAATACAGGAGCTTCTCAGTTACAGGCAGGTGTGGTTAAGCTTAATGAAAACAGTAAAGCACTTAATGATGGTGTTGCCCAGATAGATACAGGACTTACAGAACTTAATGGTAATAACAAAGCACTTAATGACGGTGCAGCCCAGATAAATGGGGGACTTGTACAGCTTAATGCTAACAATGATACAATCAATGGTGGTATAGACCAGATAGATAGCGGTCTTATAACACTTAATGCAAACAACAGCACACTTAATGGAGGTATTGCCCAGTTATACAACGGCTTCGCAACACTTAATGCAAACAATCCAGCTTTAAGAGATGGTTCATCACAGCTTGCTGATGGTACATCAACACTTAAGTCATCATCAGCAACCTTAGCAGATGGTGTTACACAGCTTAATGATGGTGCTATAACCCTTAAGGATGGAATGGCTGAATTCAACGCCTCTGGTATAAAGGCTATAACAAGTCTGGTAGGAAATGATGCTGATACAGCAGTAGATACAATCAAGGAGGTTATAAAGCTTGGTAAGAATTATAATTCATTCCTTGATAAGAAGGATGGAAAGGAAAGCTCAGTAACCTTTATATATAAGACTGCTGAGTTAACTAAATAATAAGGCTTACTTTTCCAAAACTCTCATATATATAATTGCCGGCCAGGCCGGCGGAAAGATTAACAATCTTTCAAAAAGGGGATATCGCATTAAGAAAATTAGTGCGGTGTCCCCTTTTTTATTATTAGTCACGTACCCAAACCATCATTTCACCAGTATGTCTGTTATCCCATGCATAATAAGGTATCCAGAGTAAATCTTTATCTTCATATTCAGGATTGGTATTGTCAATATATAAATCATCACTATCGGATTCTTTTATCTTACGTCCAGTAGCGGATATCGTTACTATTCCACCGAGCATATCAGGTCGGTATTCTTCCTTGAATTGTGTTGAAGCAGGCATTTCAATTTCGTGGAGATTATTTCCATTATCCTCTTCTTCAAGACAATAAACTACAGGTCCACGCATTACAGTTATTTTTCCAATGTTCTCACGCACTTTAGGATTGGAACGTACAACACGTGCTGTAATGTCCATATTAAATTCAACAGTATGTGTATTGTTCCAGTTTGCCTCTATGTAAGCATAACCATCATTTAATGTATAATCAGCTGGTTTACCATCAACATTTATAGTATAGTTATGGCACCATGATGGAATGTGTAGTGCAAGCTTCCATATATCATTTCTTGTACTGTCTATATTAAGCTTTATATTACCATCCCATGGATAATTGCTGTGCATGCTTATTTTAGTAGTGTTATCAAATACATTTGCCTGATTGCCTATATACAGATTAACATACAGACTGTTAGAATTCTCTGTATAAATATATGAACCAAGTGATTCAACAAGTCTTGCAAGGTTAGGAGGGCAGCAGGCACAAGAAAACCATGTCTGTCTTTTAACCTTGACATGTCTAAAAGCCTGAATCTTTTCATTCTTTTCTGGATACACCTCCAAAGGATTAACATAGAAGAAGCTCTTGCCATCAAGTGACATGCCGCTTATTGTTCCATTGTATAAAAGTTTCTCCATTACATCGGCATATTCACCCTTTTGTTCCATTTTAAGCATACGGAGTGCAAAGAACACCATAGCTACAGATGCACATGTTTCACCATAAACAAGGTCATTAGGAAGGTCATAATCTATGGTAAATGATTCACCATATGATGAGGAACCAAGAGCACCGGTTATAAACATTTTTTTGTGAACTATATTATCCCATAATTTCTTACAGGTTGTATACAATTCTTCATCGTCAGAAGCTCTTGCAACATCAGCAATGCCTGAATACAGATAAACGGCTCTTACAGCATGTCCAACAGCCTCACCTCTGCCACGTACCGGCTTACCTGCCTGGTAATAATCGAATTTAAAGTAGCTGTCCTTCCATTTCCAGATGTTATTATATTTCTTAATTTCACCATCAAAATAACATGGCTGTTTTCCGCGTTCATTTATAAAATATGCCGCGAGATTTAAGTGCTTTTCATCATGTGTAATGTTATACAGGCGCATAAGAGCCATTTCGATTATTTCGTGTCCTGGGTAAGCGTGAAGCTTATCATCCTCTGGTCCAAAGATGGAATCTATGTAGTCAACAAATCTTATCATGGCATCAAGAAGCTTACGCTTTCCGGTTATCTCATAGTAAGCAACAGCCGCTTCAAGCATATGGCCGGCACAATATAATTCATGATTTCCCATAATATTAGTCCATCTTTTATCAAGACCATTGATAGTGTAATATGTGCCAATATAACCATCTGACTGTTGTGTACTTACTATAAGATCGATTGCTTCATCAATCTGTTTCTCAAGGCTGCTATCAGGGTGCCACTTTAGTGAGTATGCAGCAGCCTCTATCCATTTATATAAATCACTGTCCTGAAATACCTTCCCATGGAATTCACCCTGGGATATCCCAGCTGCTATTTTGAAATTTTCAATACAGTGGCTCGGTTCTATATCTGGAATAGCATCATTTAAAGCATTCCATTGGTATGGAAGCATCTGGGTACGTGTTGTTTCCATAATAGGACTAAAGAAACCATCGTTAACCTTGACATCTTTTACAGATTGTGTGTAAAAATCTTTGTTCATAATAAGAACCTCCTTTATTATTAATATGAAGTATTGTAAAATAATGCTGATTAATTAGGTGCATAGTAGTTTTACTAATTATATATATTATATTAATGAGTAAAGCTTGATATCAACTGATAAAACTTATATATGGTGAAAAAAACTTAGATGTATAAAGAGGCATAAAATATGTTTTAAATAAGCTTTATATTGAAATATAAACTTAGATATGAAATAGGAGGATAGGACTAACAAAATGAAATATATAGTTTTTTCACAGAATGAGCCACTAACATATTTATCTTGTGGACAGCTGGTACGTGACAGAAATTTTCTGCATCCAAGAAGATGTATAGATTCATATGTACTTATTGTAGTTGTAAGGGGAAGCCTTTATATAGTACAGGATAATACTAAGTATGTAGTTTCAGAGAATCAATATATAATATTAAGAAGCAATACTCTTCATTATGGTTACAATAGTTCAACAGAATATCTTCAATATTATTGGACACATTTTTATGTACCAGAAGGATCATATGTCTGTGATGATGACATGAAAACTTTTGAACATGAAGCTGATGATAATTATATATTACCTGAGTATGGAGATTTAAAATATAGTAAAAGAGTACAGCTTCTGTTTTCACAGCTGTTGGATGAATCATTCAGAAAATCACAGGTTAAGAGTAAGTTTATGGATTACTTTCTAACATGTCTTTTAATGGAGTTATCAGGTGAATTCAAAGAACAGGAGAATAAAGATATATCAGAAGAAATAAGTAATATTAAAAAATGGATTCACAATAACTATAATCAATCTATTACAGTTTCTAAGATTGCAGAATTGTTTCATTATAATCCAGATTACCTGTCAAATATGTTTAAAAAGACAGCACACATTTCACTAAAGAGATATATTAATGAAGTAAGAATAAACGAAGCTAAGAATATTCTGATATCTACAGAATATTCACTTAAAGAGATAGCATTTCAGTGTGCTTTTAATGATGAAAAATATTTTCTTAAGGTGTTTAAGAAGATAGAGGGAGTATCACCAACAGAATATAAAAAAGCATTTTTTAAGAAAAAGAATGTTTAGAAGCTTTTGAAATATTCTTCCAGTCTTGTAAATGTCTTGGTAAGTGCAATGGCTTCACTTTCGCTTAAGTCTTCTGTGATGTAGTTAATCATATCTTTGTGGAACTTTTTGTGATGATTATATGCAGCAATCCCTTTATCAGTAAGTGATGCATATACAATACGGCGGTCTTTTTCGCCACGTGTTCTGATAACGTATCCTTTTTTAACAAGTCCGTTAATGCCAACTGTAAGCGTACCCATAGTAACACCAAGAGCCTTGGATATAGTACCCATGGTTCCAGGCTCACCTATTCCGATAGCTTCTATAATGTGCATATCGGTCACGGAAATATCCTTGAATTCATCTGTAATTAAAGCTTTTTCCTCTATATTCATAATATCGTTAAACAACGTAACAAGTATAGAGTTTAATGATTCGTAAATGTCCATAAAAGCACTCACCTTCATATAAAATTAACGTAAAAAACTAATTACATTATATATTACAATAAGGGGTAATGCAACAAAATACTACACCTCTTTGAACCATTTTAAACCACTTTTAGTTTCTAATGGTTATAAAATAAGGTGTAGTATTTTGGTATAAATTATGACATAACAGCTTAAGCTATCAATTAATTATTCATTCAATTATCTATTGATTTTTTTAGCTTTAACAGCAAAGGTATAAAGTGTTGCGCTGCTGCAAAGAACTATAAGTAGTGTAAGCCAGAGTGCAATATTACTGTTATCAGCTGTCTTAGGTGTTTCCAGCTTATTGTTTGTAAGCTTCTGTTTTGTTATAAGATATGTTGAGCAGTGATCCTGTTCTACTGTCATATAACCATCATTATCGACTACTGCAGACATCATGCTGATTATTGTTCCATCATCTAAGAGCTGGCTGTAATAAAGTGTCTGGCCAGCATAGGCTTTTCCAACATTTAACTTAATGCTTGCTTTTGCAGGAAGTGCACCAGAATAATTGTATACTATCTTAGATACAAATATATCATCTGTTACAGCTGCCGGTATATTTCCAGCTTCTTTTATATCAGAAGTGATTGCTGTTGAAAAGTCATAGATTGCAACCTGTGATACTTCTGACATAGTTCCTTTGGCAAATGTAAATGTAACATCATTGTTAGACTTGATAACAATATCATTTGTTTTGTTATCTTCTATAATCTTTCTGATTTCATCAACCTTAATAGTTGTGCTACCGTCGGATACATCTACTATTGTATTATTGGAATCCTGGTCTGGAGCTGATGGCTTTTCATCGCCTGGTTTCTCAGTTGGTTTCTCAGTTGGTTTCTCGGTTGGTTTTTCAGTTTGCTTTTCGGATGGGTTTTCAGATGGCTTGTCTGTTGTGCTGTCTCCGGTTGATTTAGCTGTAAATGTAAGCTTGTCTGCTATACATTCAACATTATAAAGACTTTCTACTTCTGTTCCGTCATACTTATATCCTTCTGGAGGATTATCATTTCCCCATACAGGATTATATGTTGCCACAGGATTGCTATAATCAACAAGCCATATTTCATCATTGCTTTGTTCATCTACACCAAGCTTTTCAAGCAGCTTACATATTTTATAAAATGATTTTCCGTTTTCATACGCATATGCAGATACATATTTTTCACTGGTAGCTGTATTGATTATAACCTGACTTGTTCCGCCGCTTCCACTGTCTGACTCATAATATGAAATAGGCTTGTCTAATGTGGTCTTGGTATATCCAGCAGGGATATTATCATATTCGCCTATCTTATCAGCATAATATACGTCACCCAGAGCTTTCTTTGTGGTAAGCTTGTACATTGTATAAGTTACTTTCCCAGATTCAACATATGTCAGTTCCTTAATATAATATAATGAAGTATTATCTGCCTCGTTCTTATATACTGTATCAGTTGTATAAGGGTCGTACTCATAATACCTGGCATATAATTGTGATATTTGCAGTGGATGTGAAACATTATATGTCACATTTTCCTTTAATGTTCCATTATCTTTGATTGGTTTGTCCGTTAGATTATCGATTGTATGCACTACTGCCTTTGAACCGGAATATATAGTGACATTACATGTGTCTGCAACTGAAAGTACTGAATTAGTTCCTTCAGCAAAGAAAGCTACACCATAATCTCCTGCCCTGTCTGCATTAATAACCAGGGAACCATTGCCACATATATTGATAGAACCGCCCCATGCATCACCATATGAACCTATACCTCCGATTTCATTATTACCAATAAGGTTAATCTTGAAATCATCCCCCATCATATTAGTAGCTATTCCAGCAGTCTTATTTTTATAATTATTTAATGTAAGCGTATTGGTTTTTCTGTCATAAGACATTCCATCTATAGAATTAGTTCCTTTTGAAGAAAATATAGTAGTACTATCTTCTCCAGTTCTGACATTAATATAAGCATAAGCCCAATCGCCAGTATCACATGGTCCGTTGGCAGCTTTTACCGGTGGTGCGGCATATAAAACTGCGGATGATACTGCGAGTACGACTGCTCCAGCTAATGCGGCGATTTTTTTGATATGACATTTTTTGTTTTTCACCATAAATCATTCCTCCTGTTTCTTGATAATAATTCTCATTTATTTATTTATTTATTTGTTTATTTCTGTGCAAAATCTGTGCAAAAATCTGTATTTCACACAAAGCTCCCAGAATTAAAAGAGCGTATAATATTACGTACATATCAGCTGTATATGTTGTTAATACTATATATAACATTATCAAAAAAGTATATAAGGGAAGTCCGCCAATATGCTAAAACAGCGTGGCGGAGTTCCGCCACGCTGCCTAAAACTGAAAAACAGATGATATAAAGACATATAAATATTAAAAGAATTATTTGTTATAAAGATTAACAAGTCCAACTCGTGATTTAATACCGGTTTTTTCATAAATAGCTGAAATATATCGTTCAAGGGTACGCCTTGATACGTGCATATGTTCTGAAATAGTCTGGATATTATCTTCAGTAGTAACCAGGTAGTTAAATACTTTATTTTCTCTTTCAGTAAAAGAGTATTTTTCTGCTAATATTTGCAGCTTGTCATGTTCATTTGCAGCTTCATCTGTACGCATAGTAAACTGTTGTATAAAATAATATTTTTCAAATGTATATACAACTGAAATAATACTTACCAGAACAAATAAAACAAGTATAAGAATAATCTTTAAAAGATTATTATCAGATGAAAGCAGCTGTAAAACAAAGCCGGCAATAACAGCAGCTGTAATATTGTTAACAGCACGTCCCATTCCTGCCCAAAGCTCAGGAATTCGGACATACCAGGAAAGCTCCATGAATTCTGATGTAAAGAAAACGGCAAAAAATCCAGCGGACAGATAGAAAACAATAAGTACAGCTGTAAAAGGCTTGGAAAATTCAAGCAGCACAATACACATGGTTGAAAGAATCATTATGCAGTACATTATGATTCCGGTATATTTTCTATTGTTAATGTCGAATATAAAGCCGGCAGCAAGGCCACTGAGAGGCAGCAGAATTCTGGCACCCTGCCCTATATCGATGCTTCCATCAGAATGGATAAGCGTTACTGCACTATCAAGAGTGCTGAATAAACATGCCATCAGCATTACAAGAGCTACAATACTAATAAATAAAGGAATGTAATGTTTATTTCCCTTTATTATATTTTTATCTGTTTTTTTATCTATATTTTTATCTACATTATTATCTGTATATTTTTTAATCATATTGTCAGTAGTGTATTCGCTAGTGATATACAATCTATACCGGTTAAGAATATGTTCATTCCATATTAACAAGATAAAAAGCATCACTATAGATGCTGACAATATAACAAGCTGTATGATCTTTATATGAATAGCATTATGGTTTATAAACTGAAGCAGGATGCCAAAAAAATATGAGATTCCGACAGTTTTTGCCAAATGACGGTTTTTAATCATACATGCAGATACATAGTATACATTACTTCCAACAAGACCAAGAAGTATAAAAAGAATAATTCCTCCGTGAAATATATATTCAAATGACTTACTGCATGTAATGAGTATTGTTAAAAAAACAGAGAGCAAGCCTGCTAAAATCATCAGAATGTTTTGAAGCCTCCTGCTTAAGAAATGTTTAAGCAGAGGATATAATAAAAAACCTGCTGTACTGACACCAAGTACATAATTCTGTGAAAGAGTGGCTTTTTGTTCTGTTACAAGAAGAGAAAGCTCATTTACAAACATATATTCAACAGTTAAAAAAATAAATGTAAATAGTCCCATTAAAACAATAGCATAGATATGTGGCAGACTGGTTAATGTTTTAATTCCGCCACATTTTACAGTGTTCTTCTGTGGTGAATTCATATAATAATCTCCATTCTTGCGCGGCTTCTTTGCGCATCTCAAGTTTGTGCGAAGCACAAATCTTGCGTGTGAAAAATCTTATTTTTCACACTAATCCCTATATATGATGATAATTGTGTGGATTGCAAAGCAATCAACGAATTCATATGTGTTATAAAATTATATATTTGAAAGTGGGTTAAGTCAATGACGGTTACAGGAAGGTAAGATTGTCAGTCATAGGGAGGCTGAATTGTAAAAATATATCAGCGAATGCAAAGGCACTTCTTGATGCAGAAAATGCACTTAAGGAGGTTGCTGATAAGACAAATGGAACAATGGATAAGGTGAGAACGGCTGTAACAATGATTGTTGATAATTCAAACGATTAGGCCTCAGATACACTTGAAAAGCTGAGCGTAATTAACGGTGATGTTGAACGTATAATAAATGATGTTAAGGAACGGACTATCAGGACTAACAATTCAGTACAGAAAATACAGGATTCTACAAAGGCGGTTGAACTTATAAAGCAGATGTAGGCTAAAAATACAGTTTGCATTTTTATTGGCTGCGTAGTATCATTTAATGGAGTATTATTTTTTGGACAGAGCAATAAATATAGTTTATTGTTAATGCATATAAAATATTACTTATATTAGGTTTAATAGTTTAATGATAGATGGAGGCACATATGAAGTTCATAGCAATTGGCGAATTGATGTTAAGATTATCACCACCGAACTATGAGAAGATAGTTACAACTCACAATTTCATCGTTAATTATGGTGGAGCAGAGGCGAATGTAGCAGTTTCCTTAGCTAATCTTGGTGTTGACTCAACATTTTTTACTGTATTACCTAATACAGATCTTGGTAAGTCTTGTATTAACTACCTTAAGGCTAATGATGTACATACTAAGCATATTATTAAGGCTGACGGAAGAATGGGACTTTACTATCTTGAGGAGGGCGTCTCAGTAAGACCTTCACAGGTAATATATGATAGAGGAAGCTCAGCGTTTGCTGAATATGATTATAAGGATGTAGACTTTGAGAATATTTTAAAGGATTATGACTGGTTACACTTAAGCGGTATCACACCTGCACTTTCATATAACTGCCGCCGTCTTATAGATAAGGCTATTAAGGCAGCTAAGAAGCTTGGGCTTACAGTAAGCTTTGATCCTAACTTCAGAAGTACATTATGGTCTTTTGAAACTGCAAGGGATGTACTCAGCAGATATCTTCCATATGTAGATGTACTTATTGGCATAGAACCTATTCATGTATACAATGAAGATGGAACAGATGTTAAGGATGGTCTTACTATGGATCCTTCCTTTGAGGATATGGACAGAGTGTTTAAGGCTATTGATAAGCAGTATCATATGAAAGCAATTGCAAGAACAGTACGTTATGTACACTCAGGAAGTAATAACTCTCTTAAGGCCTTTTATTATGCTGATGGACAGACCTATGAGAGTAAGACTCTTAACTTTGAGATAGTGGACCGAGTTGGTGGTGGAGATGCGTTTTCTTCAGGTCTTATCTATGCACTTATGCAGAATGACTGGAAGCATGAGGATATTGTCAACTTTGCAGTTGCATCTTCAGTAATGAAGCACGCTATACGTGGCGATACTAACATCACAAGCGTTTCTCAGATAAAGAGACTTATGAATAACGCTTCATTTGATGTACAAAGATAATGAGAGTAAGTCGTTAGTCATATAGGAGGAAGGTCTAAGGAAAATCCGTACTTACATAATGATTTTCCCTAGACCTTTTCATATGAGGCTGATAACAGAAAGATTATAGTTAATTTACCGGAGGATATATGAAAAAGATAAAAGAACTTATGCCGGAGGCATATGATTTTAATGGAAAGCTTTCATTAAAACAGGCGATACCACTTGGACTTCAGCACGTTATGGCGATGTTTGTAGGAAATCTTACACCGTTGCTTATTATTACAGGAGCATGTGGTATTGGTGCAGGAAGCGAGTATGCATCCATTCAGGTTGCACTTTTACAGAATGCTATGATCATAGCTGGTATTGTAACGCTTATACAGTTATTTTCAGTAGGACCTGTTGGAGGAAAGGTGCCTATTATTATGGGTACAAGCTCTGGATTCATCGGAGTGTTCAGCAGTGTAACAAAGGTTATGGGTGGCGGAATATTAGCCTATGGTGCTATTATGGGAGCCTCTATTATAGGTGGTCTTTTTGAAACAGTGCTTGGTGCATTTATTAAGCCGTTAAGAAGATTTTTCCCATCAGTTGTAACAGGAACTGTCGTGCTTTCTATTGGATTGTCACTTATTTCTGTTGGTATTAATTCATTCGGTGGTGGAAATGGGGCTAAAGACTTTGGCTCATTAGAGAATCTGTTTCTGGCATTTGTTGTGCTTATTGTTATATTATTCGTTAAGCACTGGACAAAGGGGTATCTTAGTTCATCATCTATACTGATTGGAATTATAGTTGGTTATATTGTAGCAGTTATTATGGGCTGTGTGCTTCCACATACAGCAGTTACTGCTGATGGAGTTGAATATACTAAGTCATGGGTACTCAACTGGAATAAGGTTGCAGAAGCTAAGTGGATTGCGATTCCTAAGTTCATGCCAGTTAAGCCAGTGTTTGACTTAAGAGCAATACTTCCTGTGCTTGTTATGTTCGTTGTAACAGCAGTAGAAACTGTTGGAGATATATCAGGTGTTATGGTCGGTGGAGTAGGAAGAGAAGCGACAGATAAAGAACTTTCAGGCGGAGTTATGTGTGATGGTTTAGGTTCATCGCTTGCAGCACTTTTCGGTGTGCTTCCTAATACATCATTCAGCCAGAATGTTGGCCTTGTTGCAATGACTAAGGTTGTTAACAGAATTGCACTTGCATCTGGTGCTGTATTCCTTATATTATGTGGTCTTATTCCTAAGCTTGGAGCCTTGATATCAATCATGCCACAGTCAGTACTTGGTGGTGCGGCAGTTATGATGTTCTCATCAATTATTGTAAGTGGTATCCAGCTTATCACTAAGGAGCCGCTTGATGCCAGAAGGCTTTCTATTGTATCGGTTGCACTTGGTGTAGGCTATGGTATGGGTGTAAGCCCTGCAATCCTTGCACATACACCACAGGCTGTACAGCTTATGTTTGGTGAGTCTGGTATTGTTCCAGCAGCATTTGTAGCGATATTACTTAACATAATTCTTCCTAAGAATAAAGCTGAGGAAACGGTTAAAGAAGTAGTTTCAGAAGAAGCAGCAACAATAAAAGAAAAGGCTGTAACTAAATAAGGTACAGCAATTAGCGAAGATACCGGGAAAGACGAATAAGGTCGTTTCCAGTATCAATATCAAATAATTCATATTCATCCTGTGCAGGAACTAAAACAACCTGTGCAGGATGTTTTTTTGCAATAAAACCGCCACCCTTGCCCTGTGGAAGATTCATCAGTTCATCATAATAGCTTGCTGGGAATATTACAGGAGCACCAGGAGTTCCATTAAAAGCAAGACGGCATATCTTACTATTATTATTGAAATAATTATTATTGGCATTGCTGGATTTATCAGTGCTGTTACAAGCAAAATAACTGCTGTTGTAGTAAATAAATAAAAGGCACAGCAGCTGAAGGCTTGTCTTAGTGATAAGTGGCTGGTCTGATGGAAGAAATAATATCCCTTGGGTGCAGAAGCTTTTGTGTCTGTTAGTTTCCTTTAGAATATGTGAAACACCAAGACGTACCATATCATTTCTGTAAGGCATATTGTGTTTAATGCAATGTATATGTTCCCGTTCACATATCTGTACAAGCTCATCATGACGGGTTACGGCAAGAGTTTTACCAAAGCTTACAAAGTGGCTTATATTTATCGCATTTTCAAATAGAGTGTTGTTGTTGAAGGAGGCTAAAAGCTTGTTGGTACCGAATCTTTTTGACATACCGGATGCCATAATAATGCACGAAATAGAGCTGAATATATTATCAATATCGATTAAAAGTACATCAGCTCTGCTTTTAATACTGTCAAGAAATTCTGTGGATTGTTTTCTGATGACAGCTAATACGCGTGAGTTATCAAGAAGACTTTTAATGTTCTCCTGAAAAGGGATACAGGAGCTTTCCAGATAACCAAGCTCGTCAACAACAAATACACTATCAGCAGAGGTCATAAGATGCTTTTTGATGGCAGGGCAGGCGCAGTTAATAAAGCCATCCTCTACAATGGTCATATTGTTGCCTTTTTTAGGGGAAACAGGAGTGAGTGTACGTGGTATTCCAATGACATATTCCTTTCCGTCATCTATAAGATTAGATTTAATAACAACTTCTGGCGTGTCCGTTCTGCGGCTTAGCAGATAATTGAAAAAATCAGACATATCCATAGCTTCTTCAATCTTGTTTAAAATGTTGTTTAACAGATGTGATTTGCCACTTCCCCGGTCTCCCGTAATAAAAAGATGTTTTTTATCTGACATCTTAAAAAATGTAATTACAGCCAAAGCATCTAAATAACAATTATCCATAGAATAAGTCACCTCGTTTCACTAAATGATTTTATAACGTATGTGTGTCTGGTGAGAATAGACATTTATACGCAGTATAGGTATAGGTCTATAATGCCACAACTACACGGTGTGTTTTATGGTGAATATCAGTACATTCAATGACATTAATATTATCATATATAAGAGACATCTTTTCATTAATAATATCAAGAGAGTCTGTATGTGTATTAATGGTGCTAAGGATTGACCCAGATTTCATAAGAAATATATTATCGCAGTATTCCAAAGCAAGCTCGGGACTGTGAATGCACGTGAGGGCACATTTGCCATCAGAGACGATATTTTTTATGTGCTGCATAAGCAGATGACGGTTAGAAAAATCAAGTGCACTATCTGGTTCATCAAGGAGAAGCAGAGGTGAAGCCTCTATTATGGTGCGTGCAAGAATACATAACTGTTTCTGTCCTTCGCTTAAAGCTAAGAAGTCTGCTTCGTATAAACCCTTAAGTCCAACCATATCAATAGCTTTATCGGCACGTTTTATCATATTTGTGGTGTAGCCTCCAAGTATGTGCATATGAGGATTGAAGCCAAGCAGACATACCTCCCTGACTGTCATGCTTATGGTAAGATTGTTTCTTTGGGGAATGTAGCTTATCAGCTGCGCCTTTTTTTTAACAGAGAGGTTTTCAAGCAGGTGTTCATTAAGCTGACATTGTCCGTTGTGTTTTATAAGTCCCATGATGGCCTTAATAAGAGAGGTTTTACCACAGCCGTTATTGCCAATAACAGCATTAAGCTGTCCTGGCTTTAGATTAAAGCTTACGTTATCAACTGCACAGTTGCTGCCATAATAAACTGATATTCCGGCTGCGGAAAATGTAGTATTGAATAAATCAGACATCATAACCCCTCCTTTTTATTAGCCCTGATGAGCAGAATTATAAGCAGCGGAGCGCCCAGAAGTGAAGTAAATATACTGACTGGCAGCTCAGATGTGGATACACTTCTTGCCAGTATATCGGCAAGTGTCAGTAAAATAGCCCCTGTTAAGCCGCTTGTTATATATGTGAATATATCATTACGCTTTGTAAGCAGTCTGGCAATATGAGGTGCAATAAGTCCGATAAAGCTTATAAGCCCTGTAACACATATTATTGATGATACTACTAATGTAGCAAGCATTAATATGATAAAACGCAGAATTGTCACATTTACACCCAGCGATACAGCTTCCTCTTCGCTTGTAGAGAGAATGAGAACCTGTCTGTATAACATAGCCATTATAATAAAGCCGGCAAGTGTCGTGAGAAATGGAATAGCAAGGCTGTCTCTTGAAATACTATTAAGGCTTCCCATAATCCAGTATTCGATTGAAGCAAGCTGTTTTTCAGGATCTGCAGCAAGCTTTAGAAACATAAGTATAGTCTGTGCCACAGAATGAATAGCTATACCAGCAAGCACGATAGTATAACTGTTTCTGCCAGGGACAAGATAGGCTGTGAGCAGAGTTATTATGAGGGCTGTTACAGCTCCGATAAATGCAGATATGGAGATGACTGGAACAGAAGCAGAAACCGCAACTATTGCAAGAGCAGCACCGGCACTTGCACCGGAGGAAACGCCAACGATATCGGGAGAAGCCAGAGGGTTTTTAAATATAAGCTGATATATATAACCTGATATTGAAAGCCCAAAACCACCTATAACACCCATAAGGGCGCGGGGAAGCCTGAGCCTTTTAAAGACCATAATAGACATAGTATCACCAGACAGTAAACTCTTTAATGTGAGTGGATACTGTCCGGTAATGACAGACCATACAAGTACTACTATAAGAAGCAGTACCTGTATGACTGATAAAAGTATAATTTTGTTCCGGTAATTATAAGTATTTTTGAACATAAATCATCCTTATTTTGCAAGTGTGAATCCATAAAAGTTTTCATAGAATTTAGTTACACATTCTTCATAGAAATCCTTAGTAACCTTTTCTGGATGAAGAACAGAGGCAATATATATGCTTCCTAAGAAGCTTGCTGGTACAGGTGAATCCCAGGCTTCTATATCACCAGGCAGCTTTACAACCTTTTTATTCTTAACAGCATTGCAGTCTGCAAGATTAGCATCATTTAGAACGTCATCTACTGAGTAAGTTGCATCGGCAGCTATTATAATGTAATCAGGGTTCCAGGCAAGAAGCTGTTCATATGAAACATTTGCCCAGTAAGTATCTGTAAGCTCAGAGGCTGCATTCTTTCCACCGGCATTGCTAAGTAATGTGTTCTGATACATCTTGCTTCCTGCTGTTGAAAGAACAGAGCTGTTGCCTGCAAGATATACTAAAGGAGTGCTCTCACCTGCAAGCTTGGCTTTATTATCAGCTAAAAATGTATCAATGGAATTGTTGAGTGCATCAGAGCGTCCACTTGTGTTAGTTATTTTACCAACAAGTGTGATACATTCCTTAAGGAGAGTTTCATCCTCAGGATTTACAACAACAGCCTTGATACCAAGACCTTCAAGTGTATCTGCAGCTTTTTTTAACTTCATAGGAAGGAATACAACATCAGGTGCTGCTGCAACGCAGGCTTCTGTGTTGAATTCTTTGGCTGTTCCCATATTAGGGAGACTTATGATAGATGGAGCTGCAAGCTTATAGATATTTCTTGTATTAGCCTTAGCTTCGATTCCTACAAGCTTGTCCTTTAATCCAAGTGCAAGGAGAAGACTTGTGGAGATATAGTAAGATGAAGCAATCTTTTCAGGTGCTTTTTCAAATGTTACTGTTCGTCCAGCCTGGTCGGTAACTGTAATAGGGTAGCTTGTGCTTACCTCGTTGAACTGAGACATAACATCAAAGGCTGATGTTGAAGCAGCCTGTGTAGTATTGTCGTTTGCAGCAGAACTGCCACATGCTACGGTTGATACAAGCATGAGAACTGCCAGAACTAAAGCGGTTAATCTTTTAAATTTCTTCATAAATATCCTCATTTCTACTTTTTTGGCACACTAATTTATGTTGATCAGAATATATCTGATAGTAATAGTTAAAAGATATGTGCGAATGAATTTTATCAGATTGACAAGGCTTTTACAAGTCAGTATAGTTATATTATGATGATACCAGAGAGAATTGTGGGAATGCGTAGCACGGAACAATTCGTAGGTATCAAAGTCGGGGGCTTTTGACCCCGGCATCAGTATGATTAAAATGAGGAGTTTTTATGCTTAATATACAGAATTATAGGAAAGTAGAAAGTATTGAAGAGGCTTACGAGCTTAACCAGAAGAAGGCTAACAGAATTGTCGGCGGCATGATGTGGATGCGTATGGGTGATAACAGGATCAATACCGCGATTGACATGTCAGGACTAGGACTCGATAAGATTGAAGAGTCAGATGAAGAATTTAAGATTGGATGTATGACATCATTAAGACAGTTAGAAAACCATAAAGGTTTTAATGAGTATACCAATGGCTGTGCTAAGGAAGCACTAAGGCATATTGTTGGCGTGCAGTTTAGAAATCTTGCAACAGTTGGTGGAAGCATATATGGAAGATATGGATTTTCGGATGTTCTTACATTATTAATTGGACTTGATTCATACGTTGAATTACATAAGGGAGGAATAGTTTCCCTAAAGGATTATGCGGCTCAAAGCTATGACAGGGATATTATTGTAAGCATTATCGTTAAGAAAAAGCCAGTCAAGATGTTTTATGAGGCAGTAAGAATAACAGAAACAGACCTTCCGGTTCTTACCTGTGCAGCTGTAAGCTTTAGCGGTTTGGGTGAATATAATCTGTGTATAGGTGCAAGACCGGGAAGAGCTGTTGTTGTAGAAGATAAGGAAGGTATTCTTAAGGGCGGAGTAAATGATGAGACTATAGAGAACTTCGCCAGATATGTAAGGGAAAATGTTTCTACAGAGAGTAATATGCGTGGAAGTGCTGAATACAGAAGCCATCTGGCAGAAGAGCTTACTAAGAGAGCATTAAGAGCTGTAAATAATTAATAATTAGTTATTGATTATTAATAGCTGCGGTATTATTTATATAGCAATGTTAATGTATAGATTTGTTTATATATCGATTGATTAGTGTATGGATTGGAGAATATATGTTAGTAGATATTAAGTTAAATGGAAAGTCGGTCAAAGCAGATGTGGCCTGCGATATGACTCTTTATGATTTCGTCAGGGAGCATGGCTGTTATAGTGTAAAATGTGGCTGTGAAACTTCTAACTGCGGACTGTGTACAGTATTTCTGAATGATAAACCCGTACTTTCGTGTTCGGTTCTTGCTGTAAGAGCAGATAAATGCAGCGTTACAACGCTTGAAGGTTTACAGGAGGAGGCCGCAGAATTCGTTACATTTATAGCTGACCAGGGGGCAGAGCAGTGTGGCTTCTGTAATCCGGGCTTTGTTATGAATGCTATTGCACTCTTTAGGGAGAATCCTTATCCCGATGAAGATGAGATTAAGGAATTCCTTTCGGGAAATCTGTGCAGATGTTCAGGGTATGAAGGCCAGTTAAGAGGAATTATGGATTACCTCAAGGAAAAAAAGGCTAAGGAAGCCAGTGTGGAAAATAAAGAAAACATAGCAGAGGAGGTGAAGTAATGAAGTCGGTTAATAAAGCGGTAAGAAAAAAGGATGCAATGGAGCTGCTTCTTGGAAAGCCAGTATATACAGATGATATTGCACCAAAGGATTGTCTTGTTGTAAAGCTTCTGCGTTCACCATATGCCAATGCGTATGTTAAGAGCATTAATACAGATATTGCAATGAAGGTACCCGGAATAGAGGCAATATATACATATAAGGATGTTGACCAGAATATGAAGCGTTTTACCTGTGCCGGTCAGACGTATCCTGAGCCAAGTCCTTATGACAGGCTTATTCTTGATAAACATGTAAGATTCATAGGTGATCCGGTTGCGATTGTTGCGGGAGTGGATGAGCGCTGTGTTGATAAGGCAATGAAGCTTATTAAGGCAGAGTATGAGGTACTTGAGCCAGTGCTTGACTTTACAAAGGCAAAGGATAATGAGATACTTGTTCATCCGGAGGATAACTGGGAAGCAATGTGTCCTGTCGGAGCTGATAATAAAAGAAATCTATGTGCACATGATGAGTGCAGTAATGGTGATATAGATAGGGTGCTTGAGAGCTGTGATATTGTAATTGACAGGACATATCATACAAAGGCATGCCAGCAGAGTATGATGGAGACCTTCAGGACATTCTGTACAATCGATACTTATGGAAGACTTCATGTTGTAAGTTCTACACAGATAGTATTTCATTGCAGAAGAATCATATCACACGCACTTGGAATATCTCCATCAAAGATACGTGTTACAAAGCCTAGAATAGGTGGTGGTTTTGGCGCAAAGCAGACATCGGTTTCAGAAATATATCCGGCATTTGTCACATGGAAGACTAAGAAGCCCGCTATGATTATATTCTCAAGGGAAGAGTCATTATCAGCTTCATCTCCAAGACATGAGATGCAGATGCATGTAAGGCTCGGTGCAACTAAAGATGGTATCGTAAAAGGAATAGATTTATATACTCTGTCAAACACAGGAGCTTATGGGGAGCATGGACCAACGACAGTAGGTCTTTCAGGACACAAGTCAATTCCGTTATACGGAAAGGCAGAGGCATTCCGCTTTGTAAGTGATGTTGTATACACGAATGTTATGTCAGCAGGGGCATACAGAGGCTATGGTGCTACACAGGGACTTTTTGCCGTTGAATCTGCTGTGAATGAGCTTGCTGATAAGCTTCATATGGATCCTTTTGAAATAAGATTTAAAAACATAGTTAAGGAAGGCGATGTAATGCCTGCTTACTATGGTCAGGTCAATACAAGCTGTGCACTTGACAGATGCCTAGAAAAGGTTAAAGAGATGATTAAATGGGATGAGAAGTATCCTATGAGAAAGATATCTGATACGAAGGCACGTTTTGTCGGAATGGGTATGGCTATGCAGGGCTCTGGTATATCAGGCGTGGATGTGGGAAGTGCCACACTTAAGCTTAATGATGAGGGCGTGTATACAATGAATATCGGTGCAGCTGATATGGGAACAGGCTGTGATACAATACTTGCGCAGATTGCTGCGGAGGTGCTTGAGTGCAGTACTGATGACATAAGTGTATTCGGTGCTGATACTGATATATCACCTTATGATTCAGGCTCATATGCATCAAGTACAACATATGTTACTGGAAAGGCAGTTGAGAACTGTGCCTTAGAGCTAAGAAGCAGAATCGAAAAGCTTGGAGCTAAGCTTATAGGCTGTGATAAGAGTGAGGTTACATTTGACGGAAGCTGTGTAAGATGTGAGGCTGGAGAGCATGAGGGCGCATCAGTAAGTCTTTGCGATATTGCGACAGCTTCCATGTGCGGCAATGATATGGCACTTTCTGTTACTAATACACATACATCACCTATTTCACCACCACCATTTATGGTAGGTGCAGCTGAGGTTGAAGTTGACCTTGTTACAGGCGAAAGCAGGGTTGTAGAATATGATGCATGCGTTGACTGTGGAACACCGGTTAATCCTAATCTTGCAAGAGTACAGGCAGAAGGTGGAATCCTTCAGGGAATTGGTATGGCAATGTCTGAAAATATCACATATTCTGATAAGGGAAAGCTTTATGAGAACTCATTCCTGCAATATAAGATACCATCAAGGATGGATATTGGACATATTAATGTTGAGTTTGAAAGCAGCTTCGAGAATGCTGGACCATTTGGTGCTAAGTCAATAGGAGAGGTTGTAATTAACACGCCACTTCCGGCTGTGACAGATGCGCTAAGCCACGCAGCAGGAAAGAGGTTCTATGAGCTGCCTATAACACCGGAGCAGATTGCGATGGCGAGGGTAGAGAATAATTAGGATTATAACACAGATAAGATAAAAGATAAGATGGCACGATTTATTTCTGGATAAGGGAATAGTCGTGCTGTTTTATTTAATGCCATTTCTCATAAAGTAGATGACTATTTCACATTATAAAATACAGGAGTAAAAATTATGCCTAATATATTAATTGTAGAGGATGATATAAATATTAATAACCTTCTTTGTGAGGTGCTTGTGAAGGCAGGTTATACGTGTGAACAGGCATTTTCAGGAACAGAGGCAAAGCTGCTTCTGAATATAAAAGAAAAGGCTTATACGCTTGTACTGCTTGACTTAATGCTGCCTGGTGCAAGTGGTGAGGAGGTTTTAAAAGAGATAAGAAAACATGGAAGGCTTCCGGTGATTGTGCTGACTGCAAAGGATAGTATAGATGATAAAATCGGAGTGCTGACAGATGGAGCAGATGATTATATAACAAAGCCATTTGAGATTAGAGAGGTACTGGCACGTATTCAGGTGCAGCTTCGTCATATAGAGGCAGAAATAAAAAGTGAAGCAGATGCAGAAACAGAAGCAGAGGCAGAAACGGAAGTAAAAACAAAGGCTGGTATACAAAAAGGACAAGGCAGCGGAAGGCTTGAGTTCAGGGATATGGTGCTTACACGCTCTACCTTTGAGGTAAGTATCGGTGGCAGGGTGCTTCCTAAGATTACAAAACAGGAATTTGCAATACTGGAATTGCTGCTTAAAAACCCGAAGCAGGTGTTTAGCAAGGAGGATATATTCGAATATGCGTGGGATGAGCCATATATGGGTGAAACAAAGACCCTGGATGTGCATATAAGCAATATCAGGAAGAAAATAAAGACCATTACATCTGATGAATATATAGAAACAATATGGGGGATTGGATATCGCCTGCATGAATAATTTACTCTTTTTTTACTATTTATTTGCGATTGATTAGGATTTATTTTTTATGATAAGAGCAGTTAAGAAAAGGAGGAAAAAGCTTTGAGTGAATTATTATTGCAGACAAGGAATCTGACTAAGCAGTATGGCAGACACAGGGCGGTTGATGATGTAAATATGCACATTAAAAAGGGTGCGATATATGGCTTTATTGGAAGAAATGGAGCCGGTAAAACGACCTGTCTTAAGATGATTAGCGGACTGTCAACACCGTCTTATGGCGAAATAGAAATGTTTGGGTATAAAGGAAAGGACTTACAAAAGGTACGTTCAAGAGTAGGGTGTCTTATAGAAGCTCCCGGACTTTATGGCAATATGTCGGCATATGACAATCTGAACATTAAATGCAAGCTTACAGGGATTAAGAAAAAAGGATATATAGAAGAGCTGTTAAAAACAGTGGGTCTTGATACTGTTGGAGAAAAGAAAACAAAGCATTATTCGCTTGGAATGAAGCAGCGCTTAGGAATTGCTCTTGCACTTGTAGGTGAGCCTGACCTTCTTATTCTTGATGAGCCGATTAACGGACTTGATCCACAGGGAATTGTGGAGGTGCGTGAAACCATCCAGAAGCTTGCTAAGGAGCGTGGCATGACAATATGTATTTCAAGTCATATTCTGGAGGAATTATCAAAGATTGCTACAGATTATGGCATTATTCATAATGGATGCCTTGTGCAGGAGCTTACAAGAGAGGAGCTTATGAAAAAATGCAGTGAGCGCATAGAGCTTACGCTTGATAATCCTAAGCAGGCTGTTCCTGTGCTTGATGATATGGGCTTTAGCAGCTATCAGGTTATAGATAAAGAACATATTCATATATTTGAAAGACTGGGAGAAAGTGCCAGCCTGAACATGGAGCTTGCAAAGGCGGGAATTCCAGTTAAGGGAATATCTATTACAAGTGAAGAGCTTGAGAATTATTTCTTAAGGCTTACAGGGGGTGACAATCGTGCTTAATATGATAAAGATGGATGTATACAGAATGTTTCGTACAAAGAGTATGTATGTAATATGGATTATATTGCTGGCATCAGCACTGCTTACCTCATTTCTTTCAAAAATAGATTATGATGCAGTTAATAAAGAGTGGGAGAGGCAGCAGGCAGTGGAAAGTCAGGCAGATACTGATGGTCAGGCAGCTGATGTGGTAAATGCACAAGACATAGAGGAACAACAGGCAGATAACAGCAACAAGGAACAGCTTTCGCAGCAGAATACAGATAATGTCAATATTGGTATGAGTGTGGAATTACCTACGGAGCCAGGGAAGAAGGTTACGGTAATGGATGTTTTCTTTTCTAATGCACAGGGAAAGTTTTATGCACTTTTTCTTGTAATATTTGCGGTTATGTTTGCAACAGCAGATATTAAGAGCGGTTATATTAAGAATATTGGTGGACAGGTTTCACAAAGGGGGATGCTTATTGTTTCAAGGGCAGTTGCGCTTGCTTTATTTACAGCAATTACATTTGCAGGGATATTTGTATTCCAGGCAGCAGCGAATATGCTTGCGTTTAAATGTGTGGTGTGGGGTAACTGGAAAGAGATTATACCTTATTTCTTAACAGAACTTATGCTTCATTATGCGTTTGTGTTAATATGTATGGCGATAGCAGTTATAATTAAGAATAATGTTATAAGCATGACCTTGTCGATATGTCTTACTATGAATATAATGAGTATTGCATATGCCTTTATAGATTATGTAGTTAACAGAAAGGGACTTCATAACTTCAGCATCTATAAGTATACAGTAACTGGAAGGATGGCAATGCTTCCTATGAATGCAGGCAGGGATGATGTTGTTAGTTCAATGTGTGTGGCAGCTGTATTTATTATTATAATGCTGTCATTAAGCAGTTATATTTTTCAGAAAAGGGATATTTAGAGAATGAGGATTATTATTGGAATATTAGCAGTAATAATTATTATACAGGCATTTATTATGTGGAAATACCAGCGGCAGATTAAGGACATCTGCCGCCAGTTGTCGTTTCTTATGGAACACGATAGTAACAAGCTGATTCAACGTGAAATAGATATGGGGGGAATAGGTGAGCTTTCAGATAAATTGAATGAACTACTTGACATGCGTAAAAAAGAGAGAAACGAGTACAGAAAAAAAGAAGAGCTGATAGCAGACACATATACTAATCTTTCACACGATATAAGGACACCGCTTACATCGCTGGATGGGTATTTCCAGCTTATAGAGGAATGTGACAATACAGATGACCAGAGGAGATATCTTGATATAATCAGAGAAAGGCTTAACAGCCTTAATGAAATGCTGGAGGAGCTTTTTACATTTACCAAGCTGAAAAATGATTCATATAAGCTTGAGCTTACGGACTGTTGTATGAACAGAATATTAAAAGAAACTGTATTTTCTTATTATGATGAATGGAAAAAGCAGGGCATCTGCCCAGAGATTAGTATTACTGAGGAAATGCTGTATATATCAGGTAATAAGCAGGGCTTAAGGAGAGTTATACAGAATGTCATAAAAAATGGTCTTGATCATGGGGAAAAGAATATAAGTATCAGGCTTACCCGTGAGGATAATCATGCCTTGCTTAAAATCAGCAATTATACGGAACATCCTGAAAATATTGATTTAAGCCATGTGTTTGAGCGTTTTTATAAAGCAGATGTGGCAAGAGGCAGAGCCTCAACCGGACTGGGTTTATCTATTGCAAAAGAGCTTGTGGAGCGTATGAATGGAGATATAAGTGCAAGAATACAGGGAAATGATTTCATTATTGAAATAAAAGTTATGCTTGTGGTATAATATGTAAAAGAAACAGGGGCTGTTACGGAGAAATTATATATAGAATATGCTGATTCGTTTAATGAATGGGGAATATTACGGATTCAATAATAAAGGGAGACATGCGTATGAAAAATATAAAAGAAATAGGGGATTTTTTTATAAATCTGAATGAATATGTATATGCAACAGATATAGAAACCAATGAAATTGTATATATGAATCATAAAGCATTGAAAGCGTATGGCTTAGAATCAATAGAGGATATAAAAGGCAAGAAGTGTTATGAGGTATTACAAAAAGCTTCTGTTAAATGTGGTATGTGCAACAACAGCAGACTTTTACCAGGAGCCTTTGAGGAATGGCGTTATTATAATCCTGTATTAGATAAATATATGATAATAAAGGATACACTGATAGAGGGTGAAGGAAACAGAAAGTACAGGTTGGAAATAGGCATAGATATAAGTGAGGAGCTTGCACAGGATAAGCTTATCCAGAAGTATAGAGAAACTGAAACACTTGTGAATGAGGGCTTAAGAGTGGCACTTGCAGCAGATACACCTGATGAAACAATAAACACACTTCTTGGGTATATAGGTAAAGCACTTAATGGAGAAAGAACCTATATATTTGAAAAAAATATATATGGTGGAGATGATAATACATATGAGTGGACGGCAGAGGGAGTAAGTCCAGAGAAGGATAATCTTCAGAATGTGCCTCCGGATGTATGTGCTAACTGGTATAAGTGTTTTGAAGAAGGCGGAAACATCGTGATTAAGGATCTTGAAGAGATAAAAGAGAGTGATCCCCTGCAATATGATAATTTAAAAAGACAGGGTATTCATTCAATAATTGTTATTCCTATATATAACGAAGGGGAAGTTATTGCATTTATGGGAATAGACAATCCGCCACTGCTTACACTCGAATATGCCTTAAGTATACTAGAGATTATGAGAGCTTTTATTATATCATGTATAAAGCGCAGGAATACGATGAGAAAGCTTGAGGATATGAGCTATAAGGACGCCCTGACCAATATAGGAAACCGTTTCGCTATGAGAGACTGTGTAGATAGTATAGATAAAAAACAGAGTATAGGCGTTGTTTACTGTGATGTTACAGGACTGAAATATGTGAATGATACAATGGGACATGAGGCAGGCGACAGACTTATTCTTAATGCATGTGGATGCCTTACAGACGTGTTTGGAGTGGATGCAGTATTTCGTATAGGTGGAGATGAGTTCCTTGTAATCTGTACACAGATAGATGAGAATACATTAATAAAGCGTATAACAGAGTTAAAAGAACTAATGAATGAGCGTTCTGTAAATATGGCATCAGGTGTTATCTGGAGTGAGAATGTAATAACAGGCTTTAATGAAATGTTACGTGAGGCAGAGGAGAAAATGTATGCCGATAAAGCGCGATATTATAAGGAAAAAGGAATTGAACGCAGAAAAGAACGGGCATAGCAGGGCTAAAGGAATGCACCATATAATACAATAACAGGTAATTTTGTGATAAATTATAATAAATAATACAGCTTAATTATTGACATTTTAAGATCAATTATATACAATCACATTATCTGCGATGACGAAGACAGTAGATTATGAAAGAAAGCAATAGCGAGCCGGGATGGTGGAAGCCGGTGTGAGTAGAGCATAGTTGAATATCACTTCCAAGCATCCTTGCAGAACTTTGCAGTATAATATTATGGGTAACATTAAGGATAGTATTATATTACGAAAAGTAAGTGAGGACGGTAATCCTACCGTTACAAGGGACGCATATGATGGTATGTCGTAATTGATATAGGTTAAGTTGATTCAGCCCCTGTCGTATTACGGCAGGGGCTTTTTTGCGTGTGTAACGACATTTGTTACAGCACCAATAAAGCAAGCTAACATCGTTACGATTAAGTAAATGATTTGAAAGGAGTAACACAATGGTATACGAGAAAGTTTCATCAGATATGAATTTCGTAGACAGAGAAAAACAGGTTGAAAAGTTCTGGAAGGATAATGATATATTCCAGAAGAGTATTGATAACCGCAAGAAGGGGGAAACATATACATTTTATGATGGACCTCCAACAGCTAATGGTAAGCCACATATCGGACATGTTCTTACAAGAGTTATAAAGGATATGATTCCAAGATATAGAACAATGAAGGGTTATATGGTTCCACGTAAGGCCGGATGGGATACACACGGACTTCCAGTTGAGCTTGAGCTTGAGAAGGAGTTAGGTCTTGATGGCAAGGAACAGATTGAAGAGTACGGTCTTGAGCCATTTATCAAGAAATGTAAGGAAAGCGTATGGAAATACAAGGGTATGTGGGAGGATTTCTCATCTACAGTTGGTTTCTGGGCTGATATGGATAATCCATACATCACATATGATGATAACTTCATCGAGTCTGAATGGTGGGCTTTAAAGCAGATATGGGATAAGGGTCTTTTATACAAGGGCTTTAAGATTGTTCCTTACTGCCCACGTTGTGGAACACCTCTTTCATCACACGAAGTAGCACAGGGCTACAAGGCTGTTAAAGAGCGTTCAGCAGTAGTACGTTTCAAGTGTGTAGGCGAAGATGCATATTTCCTTGCATGGACAACAACACCTTGGACACTTCCATCTAACGTGGCACTCTGCGTGAACCCAGAAGAAACATATGTAAAGGTTAAGGCGGCAGACGGCTATACTTACTATATGGCAGAAGCACTTCTTGATAAGGTACTTGGCGGACTTGCAGTTAAGGCCGGTCAGACAGTAACAGGAGCAGCTATTGAAGAAGGTAAGGAAGCTGGAAGCGGTGCAGGCGTTGATTACGAAGTATTAGAAACTTACAAGGGTAAAGACCTTGAATATAAAGAATATGAGCCATTATATCAGTGTGCGGCAGATGTTGCAGCTAAGCAGCACAAGAAGGGACATTTTGTTACATGTGATGACTATGTAACTATGTCAGATGGTACTGGTATCGTTCATATTGCACCAGCATTTGGTGAAGATGATGCTAAGGTTGGACGTAAGTATGACCTTCCATTCGTACAGTTTGTTGACGGAAAGGGTGAACTTACAAAGGAAACACCATATGCAGGACTTTTCGTTAAGAAGGCAGACCCAGAAGTACTTAAAGACCTTGATAAAGAGGGCAAGTTATTTGATGCTCCTAAGTTCGAGCATGATTATCCATTCTGCTGGAGATGTGATACACCACTCATCTACTATGCAAGAGAATCATGGTTTATTAAGATGAGTGACCCAGAAGTTAAGGCTAACTTAATAGCTAACAACAAGACAATCAACTGGATTCCGGAAACTATTGGAACTGGACGTTTTGGTGCATGGCTTGAAAATGTTCAGGACTGGGGAATTTCACGTAACAGATACTGGGGTACTCCTCTTAATATCTGGGTATGTGATGATTGTGGAGAAATGTTATCTATCGGAAGCAAGGCAGAATTAAAGGAACATTCTGATAACTGTCCAGATGATATCGAGCTTCACAGACCATATATTGATGCTGTTACTTGTACTTGTCCTAAATGTAAGGGCAAGATGAAGAGAGTTCCAGAAGTTATCGACTGCTGGTTCGACTCAGGTTCAATGCCATTTGCACAGCACCACTATCCATTTGAGAATAAGGAAGTGTTTGAACAGCAGTTCCCTGCTAAGTTCATTTCAGAAGCCGTTGACCAGACAAGAGGCTGGTTCTACTCACTTCTTGCTATATCAACACTTCTTTTCAATAAAGCACCTTATGAAAATGTTATCGTACTTGGTCACGTTCAGGATGCAGATGGACAGAAGATGAGTAAGTCAAAGGGAAATGCTGTTGATCCATTTGATGCATTAAAGAAGCACGGTGCAGATGCCATCCGCTGGTATTTCTACGAGAATTCAGCACCATGGCTTCCTAACAGATTCCATGACAAGGCTGTTACAGAAGGTCAGAGAAAGTTTATGGGAACTATCTGGAACACATATGCGTTCTTTGTACTTTATGCTAACATTGATGACTTCGATGCTACTAAGTATACACTTGAGTATGATAAGCTTCCAGTTATGGATAAATGGATTCTTTCAAAGCTTAATACTCTTGTTAAGACTGTTGATAACAATCTCGCTAACTACAAGATTACAGAGACAGCAAGAGCACTTGAGGAATTTGTAGATGAGCTTTCTAACTGGTATGTAAGAAGATGCCGTGAAAGATTCTGGGCAAAGGGTATGGAGCAGGATAAGATTAATGCTTATATGACTCTTTACACAACACTTGTAACACTTTGCAAGACAGCAGCACCTATGATTCCTTTTATGACAGAAAGCATTTACAGAAACCTTGTATGCAGTATAGATAAGACAGCTCCTATCAGTATCCACCTCTGCGACTTCCCAGAAGTTAAGGAAGAATGGATTGACAAGGAACTTGAAGATAACATGGAAGATGTATTAAATGCTGTTGTTATCGGAAGAGCATGCCGTAACTCAACTAACATCAAGAACAGACAGCCAATCGGCAAGCTGTACATCAAGGCTGACTGGAAGTTAAACGAATACTTTACAGCTATAATAGCAGATGAGCTTAATGTTAAGGAAGTTGAGTACACAGATGATGTAAGAGCATTTACTTCATACTCATTCAAGCCACAGTTAAAGACACTTGGACCAAAGTATGGCAAGCATCTTAATGCTATCAGAGCAGCACTTTCAACACTTGATGGCAATGCAACTATGGATGAGCTTAACACTAAGGGTTCATTTACAATCAATGCTGATGGTGAAGATATCGTTCTTGAGAAGGATGATGTTCTTATTGAGATGACTCAGAAGGAAGGGTTTGTAGCAAGTTCTGATAAGGGTATTACAGTTGTTATGGATACTAACCTTACACCAGAGCTTATCGAGGAAGGCTTCGTAAGAGAAATCGTAAGTAAGATTCAGACTATGCGTAAGGATGCTGGATTTGAGGTTATGGACAAGATTACTGTATATGTAGATGGTAATGACAAGTTAGCAGACCTTATGGTTAAGAATGCAGAGCAGATCAAAAGCGTTGTTCTTGCTGATTCTATAGAAACAGGTAAGACAGCAGGATTCACTAAGGATTGGGATATCAATGGTGAGAAGGTTGTGCTTGCGGTTGAGAAGAACTAAAACAGTATCTTAATAATTTATAATATGTAAAGACGAGGAGAAAATCGCAGTTATGCGAATTTTCTCCTCGTTTTTTAGTAAATAGAGATAGATGATCTGATACACAATTCACGCCTAAAAATGACAGTTCACGCCAATTGTATTGAAATATTATTAAGGATGAATATACTGAAATTAATAAGAACTATAAAAAATGTTATAGAAGATTATGTTGCATATAAATCATTTATATGAATAGAATCGAGGTGAATAATAATGATCAATTAATTTTATTAAATTGCAATAAGGGTGCGAATCGTGTATAATTTAACCATCGTGTAACGTGTTTTGTGAATAATGTTAATTAAATCAGACACGATTAGTTAAATCAGGAATAATGATATACATTTGTGGTATATCTATATATTAAGGAGGAGAAGAATACATGGTGACAGGTACAGAAGCATCTTTTAGCAAGGAAGAATTCAAGAAAAAAGTTGTAAGTAATTGTAAATCTCTTTATAGAAAGAATATTGATGAGGCAGATAAGCAGCAGGTGTTCCAGTCAGTTGCGTATGCAGTTAAGGATCTTATCATAGATAAGTGGATAGCTACACATAAGACATATGACAAGGAAGATCCTAAGATTGTATATTATATGTCTATGGAGTTCCTTATGGGACGTGCACTTGGTAATAACATGATTAACCTTACTAAGTATAACGAGATAAAAGAAGCACTTGAGGAGCTTGGACTTGATATTAATGTTATCGAGGATCAGGAGCCAGATGCAGCACTTGGTAATGGTGGACTTGGAAGACTTGCAGCATGTTTCCTTGATTCACTTGCAACTCTTGAATATCCAGCTTATGGATGCGGTATCAGATATAAGTATGGTATGTTCAAACAGGAGATTAAGGACGGATATCAGGTAGAGGTTCCTGATAACTGGTTAAAGGATGGCAATCCATTTGAGATTAAGCGTTCTGAATACAGATATGAAGTCAAGTTTGGTGGATATGTGCGTTCTTACAGAGATGAAGCTACTGGACGTGATATATTCGTTCAGGAAGATTACCGTTCAGTTATAGCTGTTCCTTATGATCTTCCAGTTATCGGATATGGTAACAACACAGTCAATTCACTTAGAATATGGGATGCAGAGCCAGTTAATACATTTAACTTAAGCTCATTTGACAAGGGCGATTACCAGAAGGCTATAGAGGAAGAGAACCTTGCAAAGAATATTGTAGAAGTTCTTTATCCTAACGATAACCATTATGCAGGTAAGGAATTAAGACTTAAGCAGCAGTATTTCTTCGTATCAGCATCAGTTCAGAGAGCTGTTGAAAGATATAAGAATATGCACAATGGTGATGTAAAGAAGCTTTATGAGAAGGTTACATTCCAGCTTAATGATACACATCCAACAGTTGCAGTTGCAGAGCTTATGAGAGTTCTTATGGATGAGAATGGTCTTGAATGGGATGAAGCATGGGATGTAACAACTAAGACAGTTGCATATACTAACCATACTATTATGGCTGAGGCACTTGAGAAGTGGCCTATTGAGCTGTTCTCAAGACTTCTTCCAAGAATCTATCAGATAGTAGAGGAAATCAACAGAAGATTCGTTGAAGATATTAAGGCAAAGTACCCAGGAGACCAGGAAAAGGTCAGAAAGATGGCTGTTATATATGATGGCCAGGTTAAGATGGCTAATCTTGCTATATGTGCCGGATATTCTGTCAATGGTGTTGCAAGACTTCATACAGAGATCTTAGAAAAGCAGGAGCTTAAGGATTTCTATGAGATGATGCCAGAGAAGTTTAACAACAAGACTAATGGTATCACACAGAGAAGATTCCTCCTTCATGCTAATCCACTTCTTGCAGACTGGATTACAGACAAGATTGGTGATGGATGGGTAACAGACCTTAAGCAGCTTGAAAAGATGCTTGTATATGTTAATGATGAAAAGGCAAGACAGGAATTCATGCAGATTAAGCATAAGAATAAAGTAAGACTTGCAAAGTATATCAAGGAGCACAATGGAATAGATGTTAATCCGGATTCTATATTTGATGTACAGGTAAAGAGACTTCACGAATATAAGAGACAGCTTCTTAATATTCTTCATGTTATGTACCTTTACAATGAAATCAAGAAGAATCCTGATATGGATATTGTTCCTAGAACATTTATCTTTGGCGCAAAGGCTGCCGCTGGTTATAAGATTGCAAAGCAGACTATAAAGCTTATCAATAATGTTGCAGATGTGATCAACAATGATGAATCTATTAATGGAAAGATTAAAGTAGTATTTATCGAGAATTACAGAGTATCTAACGCTGAGATTATATTTGCAGCAGCAGATGTATCTGAGCAGATATCTACAGCATCTAAGGAGGCTTCAGGTACAGGTAACATGAAGTTTATGCTTAATGGTGCAATAACACTTGGCACTATGGATGGCGCTAACGTTGAGATAGTCCAGGAGGTTGGAGAGGAGAATGCCGTAATATTCGGTCTTCGTTCTGATGAAGTTATCCGTTATGAGAATGAGGGTGGCTATGATCCTATGGAAATCTTCAACAACGACCAGGATATAAGAGAGGTTCTTATGGAACTTATCAATGGTAAGTATTCTAAGGAAGATCCAGAGATGTTTAGGGATATCTACAACTCACTTCTTAACTCACAGGAGGGAAGAAGAGCAGATACTTACTTCATTCTTAAGGACTTCCGTTCTTATGCAGAAGCACAGGCTAAGATTGATAAGAGATACAGGGATGAGACTGGCTGGGCTAAGACAGTTATGATTAACTCGTTTAAGGCAGGTAAGTTCTCATCAGACAGAACTATTGAAGAGTATGCAACAGAAATCTGGAAGCTTACTAAGACACCAGTTAAGTTAAAGTAAAGGTTGCAAAATATAGAATAATATCTATCCGGTATTCATACATTTTATCTAGGAGGCTAGATAAAGTGTATGAGACTGGATAGATTTTTTTTACCCCGTATTATAATCAGAGGAGTGGGTTTAATCGGGGAAAGAATAGATGAAGCGGCGACAGACAAGCAGTATATAGAATATAATAAGGCAAGAAGAAGGAACGATACACAAGGGTATGTCATAAGCAGCTGCGAGGCAGGAAATTATGATTACAAGGATTATAATTATTATAAAAGCAGGAGGGGAGAAGATAATTATTCATTAATCAAGGAAGAAAGCAGGAAAGGCCGCAGTATAGTCAGGAAATGTATGGAGATAATGATATTTATCGCCATTTATTTGCTGGTGCCATCGGTTATTACGCTGAAGCTTACAGGTGTTGTTGATATGGCTGTGAGTGAAGAGATAGCTGATGGAAGGACGATAACAGTGAATTATAAAAATGCATCACAATCTGTAGAGGTTGAGAAGTTTGTTTCAATGGTTCTTGCCGACAGATTGTATATGGGTGATGAGATTGAACTTCTAAAAGCAGAAAGCATTATGATAAGGACAGATATATACCGTTTAATGGGCGAAAGGATGAACATAGACAGTAGTCAGCTTGGTATGTCGTATATGACATCAGGACAGATGAAGAAAAAGTGGGGAAAGGACTATTTGGATAATTATAACCTTGTAAATGACTGTGTAGCAGCGACAAATGGCATGACAATAAGCTGTAACGGGCAATATATAGAGGCAAGGTATACATACGTAACAGCAGGTTATACGCTTTCTGGCAAGGATATGTTAGGAGATGATTATTCATATCTTATGGCAGTTGAATGTCCTAAGGATAAAGAAGCAAAAGAATATTTTGTCGTTAAGACTGTTAATAACAAGGATTTTGTTAATGCATTTGAAAAAGCATACGATGGTCTGACACTGGATAAAAAGGGGCTTGATAAGCAGGTACAGGTTGTATCGGTAAGCAGTGATGGATATGTATCTAAGATGCAGGTCGGCAATATGGTGATGACAGGAAGCACATTTGCAAAGATTCTGGGACTGAATTCACCTAATTATAAAATAGAATATATGGATAGTGGCGTAAAGATAACAACAACAGGAGTGGGAGATGGTTTCGGGGTTGGTGTATACACGGCACAGAATATGGCAGAGAGTGGTGCAACTTATGAGGATATTTTAAAAACATTTTATAGTGGGGTGAGTATCGGGACTTAAAGTGGCTGAAAAGAAGATAAAGAAATATATAGCTGTGGAGTGTTTAACGAGAATATATTAGAGAATATATTACAAGAGATTAAGAATCCTTTACGGATATTTTACGTAATAAAACATATAGATTTTAATAATACTCTTTATATTATAAGCAATCTTTGGTTAAGAAACATATTTTATCTCTGCAAAATACGTATCGCAGGGGAAATATTAAATTAACCTAAGGTTGCATTTTTATGTTGGAGCCAGCATTTCAGATTGGGAAAGCAGCAACAGAGGCTGAATATGAAATGTCTGATGTCCAGCATAATGTCAATAAGACATAATATCAGGAGGAAGATATGAGAAGAATGAAAAAGGTTGCAGCAGCAACACTTACAGCAATGATGGTAGCAAGTCTGGCTATGGGAACAACAGAAACCTGGGCAAGAAGCTCAAAGAGAGCAGCATGGAATAATGCAGCAGCAGAATCAACAGATGTTGAAATGGAAGTAAAGGATGCCTGTTATACAGAGGATGGAAAAGAAACAGATGCTCATAATGTTAAATCAAATGTGTATGCAAACAGCACAGAATGGGCAGAATGGAAGACTAAGTGGGAGAGCGTAAGAACTAACTTCTGTCAGATAGCATTAACTCCAGGTGAGGATGCAGCTAAGCTTAATGCAGCATGGTATTCAACAACTAAGGATGAAACTCCTAAGATTAAGCTTATGGATGCTTCTGGAAAAGAAATAAAGACATATGAAGGTAAACAGTCAGTTGAAGCTGATGTTGAGACTGTTAAGGATGGAGACAAGACATATACATTATATCCATGTAAGGTTACTGTAACAGGACTTGCAGAGAATACTTCTTACAAGTACCAGTATTATGTAAATGGAGCATGGTCTGAGACATATGACTATAAGACACAGTCAACAGACAGCTTCTCAGTAATGTATGTAGGTGATCCACAGATAGGTGCTTCTACAAACCAGCTTGGTAACCAGAATAAACAATACTATGCAATGAACGATTCATACAACTGGTATCATACACTTAACAATGCTGTTAAAAAGTTTCCAGGCTTAAGCTTTATTATGTCAGCAGGTGACCAGATTAACCAGACTGGTGTATCCAACGATGCTGATAAGCTGGAGCAGCAGATAGAATATGCAGGTTTTCTTAATCCATCTGTACTTAGAAGTCTTCCTGTTGCTACAACAATCGGTAATCATGATTCTAAGTCAGTTAACTATTCTAATCATTTTAATTATCCTAACAAGCAGACAAGAGATGCTAATACAGCATCAAAGACAACTGCAGGCACAGATTATTACTTCACATATGGCAATACATTATTTATAAGTATTGATACTAACAACTATAATGTTGCTACACATGAAAATGTGATAAAGGAAGCAACAGAGAAGAATCCTTCTGCAAAGTGGAGAATACTTATGTTCCATCAGGATATTTATGGCTCTGGTTATGACCATTCAGATTCAGATGGTATTGTTCTTAGGACACAGCTTACTCCTGTTATAGATAAATATGATATAGATGCGGTTCTTCAGGGACATGATCATACATATTCAAGAACATATCAGATATCATCAGATGGTTCTGACAGCCATAAAAAATATACAAAAGAAAATATGCCATCAACAGATGATAAAGAGAACTTCACAGCATATATTAATGATAATAACTGCTATAACCTCAAGTCAGGCAAGGAGGATTCAAGCAAGGTAGTAGATCCAGAAGGTACTGTATATTTTGAGGCTAATTCAGCAACTGGTAGTAAGTATTATCAGCTTATTGGTACACAGCAGGATTATATAGCAGCAAGATGCCAGAGCTGGAGACCTACATATTCTGTTCTTGATATAACAGATACAACTCTTACAGTAAAGACTTATGATGCAGCATCTAATGAAGAGCTTGTAGCAGATGGCGGTGTTAAGACTGCATATACGATTGTAAAGCAGGCAGATAAGACAGCACTTGATACAGAAATAGCAAAGGCAGAAGCTGCATATGATACAGCTAAGAAGGCAGGTAATTATACAGAGGCCTCTTTAAAGACTCTTGAAGATACTATAACAGCAGCAAAGGCTGTTACAGAAAATGCAGAAAGCACAACAACAGATATAGCAAGTGCAGTAACATCATTACAGGATGCAGTTAAGGGTCTTGCGACTGTAGAGAATAATGATAACAAGGGCAACACAGAAAATAATAACAAGGGCAACACAGAAAATAATAACAATGCAGCAGGAAACGAAACAGAGGATAATGGTGAAGCTGGTCAGGATGCATCTGGTTCAGGAAATTCATCAGCAAATGCGTCTGGTTCAAGCAGCACGGTTAAGACTGGTGATACAGCTAAGGCAGCAGTATGGTACACAGCAGCAGGTCTTTCAATGGCAGGTGCCGCAGGTATTATACTTGTAGAAAGAAAGAAAAAGAAGCTTAACCAGTAAAAATATATGGATTAATATGCTTTAAGAAGGAAAAAGTAAATGTCAGATAAGAAACAAGTGGTTGTAAAAGCAGTGGTTGTTGTGATATGTATTGCGGCATTTATATTTGCGGCAGACAGGCTGAGGGTTACAGATAAAGAACCAATAGTAACAACACTGGGTTATTCATATGAGAATGCCAGAGTGATCGAGGTGGTAGAGGATAATCTGTCACCTGACGGAATAAGGGTCGGATATCAGAGGTTAAAGGTGCAGCTTACATCTGGAGAGTATAAGGGAGAAGTAGTAGATGCTACAAGTGCCGAGGGAAACCTGTTCGGAGCAGTATGTGAAAAGGGAGATTCGGTGGTAGTGCATATGAGTGTATCGGGTAGTTCTAAAAATGTCTCAGTATACTCAAAGGATAGAATAGTGGCAGTGGCTGCATTTGTAGGAATATTTTTACTGCTCATATGTATAATAGGTGGAAAGAATGGTGTTAAGTCAGTAGTTGGACTTGTGTTTACGTTCGTGTCAATATTTATGATATACATACCTCTCATATACAGAGGATTTTCTCCATTCTGGGCTGCCGTGATCATTACAATTATAACAACAATAGTTACTATGTATCTTATCAGTGGCTTTACAGTAAAAACAATATGTGCAATAGCCGGAACAGTAACAGGTGTGCTTCTTGCAGGCTTATCAGCATGGCTGTTTGGCAAGGTGGCAGATATAGACGGATATAATGTATCAAACATAGAAACGCTTTCTTATGTAGGGCAGATAACTAATATCCAGATAGGCGGGCTGTTATTTTCAGGAATTCTCATAGCTTCTTTGGGGGCTGTCATGGATGTTGCGATGTCTGTATCATCGGCAATGTATGAAATACATGACAAAGCCCCACAGCTTGGCTGCCTCGAATTGTTTAAAAGCGGTATGAATGTTGGACGTGATATGATGGGAACTATGTCAAATACGCTTATACTTGCTTTTGTAGGAAGTGCAGTAAGTGAGCTTGTTATTAACTATGCATATAATCTTCCATTCAGACAGATTATTAATTCGTATAATATAGGTATAGAGATTATGCAGGGAGTCTCCGGAAGTATAGGAGTTATACTTACAGTACCGGCTGTTGCTGTTGTAACAGCGTGGCTGCTTACTCATAGACATGGAAATATTGTTGTTTAATTGAATATTAGTTGGTGACGAACGGACGACAAATATAAGCTACAGGCAGTCCTGCACACTATGTTCAATGCCAGAAGCTTCAATCGGCTGTCTCTAAGACTTTTCATATAGATAGTTATAAGTGACGCTACCATTCGGACGCGCCGTCCGTGGCGCGGCCTCATTGC
>OFMN01000257.1_pt1 | contig 53489 bp, 76 predicted proteins | sample 1541791 | NCBI WGS metagenome assembly OFMN01 (sample SAMN04209248, study PRJEB22552) | human gut metagenome | biome: gut; material: feces | host: Homo sapiens | place: USA: Oklahoma
GCCTGACCATTGAAAAGCTGGAAGCCATGACCGCCGTCTGCTCGGTGGGCATCGATATGGTCATCATCCCGGGCGACACCACCCCGGCTGTCATCAGCGCCCTGATCGCTGACGAAGCCGCCATCGGCATGGTGAACAGCAAGACCACCGCCGTGCGCGTGATCCCTGCCATTGGCCGCAAGGCCGGCGAGGTGCTGGACTTTGGCGGTCTGCTGGGCTATGGCCCCATCATGGCCGTGAACCAGCACGACCCGTCCGTGTTCATCAACCGCGGCGGCCGCCTGCCTGCCCCCATGCAGTCGCTGAAGAACTAAAGGACCCTCTCAGTCATCTCGCATACGCTCGATGCCAGCTCCCCCGAAAGGGGGAGCTTTTTTCAAACCGAAAGCAGGTGTTTCCTATGAAACCGAACATCGTTCCCAAAAATGGCGATATGCTGCCTCGTGCACGCGAGCTGCGCCGCGAAATGACGCCGCAGGAAAGAAAGCTATGGTATCAGTTTTTGCGCCGCTACCCGGTAAAAATTTATAAGCAGCGCATCATTGAATCTTTTATTGCTGATTTTTACTGTTCTCGCGCACAACTGGTCATCGAATTGGATGGAGCACAACACACCACCGAACAAGGGCTTCTGTATGACCGTGAACGGAGCAGCATCTTTTCGCAGTACGGCTTGGATGTTCTTCGTTTTTCTAATTATGAAGTGGATCTTCAGTTTGAAGCAGTCTGTGAAAAAATCCATCAGACGATTCAATCTCGCCTTTGAAGCTGCACTTTCCCGGTATATGCACAAAAGCTCCCCCCCTCGGGGGAGCTGGCATTGCGCAGCAATGCCTGAGAGGGTTCGTTCTTTCCTGAATAAATTCTTTTCAACAGGCCCATCCTCTGGATAACATTTCCAGAAGAAGGGTCTGTTTTTATGTTATCCAGAATGCTTACACGTTCTCAGATGGCTCTGCTCTGCCTTGGCCTGTTTCTCGCCCTTGCCCTGTGTGGCGCATGGCAGACATTTGCATGGGGCCGCACCCAGCTGGACACCGGGGCGCTGGTGTGCACCGACACCCTGCGCCTGCACATCCGGGCTGAGAGCGATTCCATTGCCAGCCAGAGCGCAAAGCTCCATGTGCGGGATGCCGTGCTTGCCTATCTGGACACCGCCTGCCCGGCACGGAGCAAACCGGAAGCGATCGCCTGGGCGGCGCAGCATCTATTTGAGCTGCAGCTCACGGCTCGGCACGCGCTGGCACAGCTGAACATCCGCACTCCGGTGCGGGTGCAGCTGGTGAACATGTACTTCGACACCCGGCGCTACGCTTCGGGCATCCTGCCTGCCGGGCGGTACGACGCTTTGCGCATCGATCTCGGTGCCGGAAAAGGCCGCAACTGGTGGTGCGTGCTCTACCCGGGCCTGTGCCGCTCTGCCTGCGGCAGCTATGCCCAGCCTGCCGAAAACGACCTTGTGTGCGGGGAGTACATCCTCCGGCTCCGGCTGGTGGAATGGGTGCAGCAGCGCACCGCCCGCCGGGAGGACGTGGTGCTTGTGGGGTAACGCCCGGCGCTTTCGCCGCATAGCATGTGGCGAAAGGAGCGTGTGATCATTATGGCGATCCCTGCTTATTATTCCCTGCTCCAGCGTGGCTCTTCCGGGCCGGACGTAGCTCTTGTGCAGACCTGGCTCAACGGTGTGCGCGACGCCTGCACATGGTACAGCGAGCTGAAGGCCGATGGAAAATTCGGCATTTCCACCGAGAACGCCGTGAAGGAGTTCCAGCTCAAAAACAAGATGAATGTGGACGGCAAGGTGGGCGCGAACACATGGAACGTGCTCTACACCCGCTACACGGCCAAGCACGGCCTGCATGTGCCCTACCCCGGCATTGCCCTGCGCAGCGGCTCTTCCGGCGGCACGGTGCGTCTGGTGCAGCAGAAGCTCAACTCTCTGGGTGAACGGCTGACCGCCGACGGCAGGTTCGGCGCGGCAACGGCAGCGGCTGTGCAGCGGTTCCAGCGCCGCAACGGCCTTACCGCCGACGGCGCGGTCGGCGAAGAAACGTGGGAGAAGATGTTCTGATTTAAGGGAAGTGAACTCCTTCAGTCACGGCTTGCGCCGTGCCAGCTCCCTCAAAGAGGGAGCCTCTGGCAAAACCGGAAACTTTTCCGCACTGCCAAAGGCCCCATCCCCGAGGGGGCTGGCATCGCGCATCGATGACTGGGGGAGTTTTCCTTGCCCCCACCCCCGCCCTGCTGTATAATAAAGAAAACTCTGAAAAGGCGGTGTTTCCGTTTGCGTTTTCTGCATCTTTCCGACCTGCATCTGGGCAAGCGGGTGTGCGAGTTCTCCATGCTGGACGACCAGCGGTACATTCTGGAACAGATCCTCTCCCTGCTGGACAGCAAGCCCGTGGACGGTGTGCTGCTGGCGGGCGACCTCTACGATAAGCCCGTTCCCCCTGCCGAAGCCGTGCGCCTGCTGGACTGGTTCCTCACCCAGCTGGCCGAACGCAGGCTGCCCGTGTTCGCCATCAGCGGCAACCACGACTCCGCCGACCGCATTGCTTTCGGCTCTGCCCTGCTGCAAAACAGCCGGGTGTACGTCAGCCCGGTGTTCTCCGGTGCGCCGGTGCCCATCCCCCTCACCGACGAATACGGCACGCTGGATGTGTACCTTCTGCCTTTCCTCAAGCCCGCCATGGTGCGGCATGTCTGGCCGGACGAGCCTGTGGAGAGCTACAACGATGCCCTTGCCTGCGTGCTGCGCCACTGCCCGCCGGACCCGGCCCACCGCAGCGTGCTGGTGGCCCATCAGTTCGTAGCCGGTGCCGCCTGCTGTGAGAGCGAGGAAGTCTCGGTGGGCGGTGTGGACAGCGTGGATGCCAGCCTGTTCGATGCCTTTGACTACGTGGCGCTGGGCCACCTGCACAGCCCCCAGAAGGTGAGCCGCGATGCCGTGCGCTATTGCGGCACCCCGCTGAAATACTCCTTTTCGGAAGCAGACCAGCACAAGAGCGCCACCTTTGTGGAGTTCGGTCTCAAGGGCGAAGTTTCCATCACCACCGCGCCGCTTACCCCGAAGCACGACCTGCGGGAAGTGCGCGGCAGCTACATGGAGCTGACCGACCGCCGCAATTACGACGGCACTGCGGTGGACGACTACCTGCACATTACCCTGACCGATGAGCAGGACGTGCCGGACGCGCTGGCCCGCCTGCGGGTGATCTACCCCAACCTGATGCGGTTGGACTACGATAACCTCCGCACCCGGGAAGATCAGGAGATCACCGCACCGGAACGCGCCGAGAGCATCACCCCGCTGGAGCACTTCTCGGCGTTCTACCAGCTGCAGAACAATCAGCCGCTGACGGCGGAGCAGGCGGCATTCTGCCAGCAGCTCATTGAGGAGATCTGGAAGGAGGGCGAGGACGCATGAGACCGCTGAAGCTCACTCTTTCGGCCTTTGGCCCCTATGCCGCCGAGACGGTTCTGGAACTGGCAAAGCTGGGCAGGGGCGGCTTATACCTTGTCACCGGCGACACCGGCGCAGGCAAGACCACCCTGTTCGATGCCATTACATATGCGCTGTACGATCATTCCAGCGGCGGCGTGCGCGAGGGCGCCATGCTGCGCTGCAAATATGCTGATCTTAAAACGCCCACCTTTGTGGAGCTGGAATTTGAGGTGAACGGCCAGCGCTATACCGTGCGCCGCAACCCGGAGTACCAGCGCCCCAAAAACCGCGGCGAGGGCATGACCACCGAGAAAGCGGATGCCACCCTCACCTATTCCGATGGCCGTCCGCCGGTGACCAAAGCCAAGGATGTGACTGCCGCCGTGCAGGAGATCATCGGGCTGGACTACAGCCAGTTCTGCCAGATCGCCATGATCGCGCAGGGTCAGTTCACAAAGCTGCTCAACGCTTCCACCGAGGAGCGCAGCCGCATTTTCCGCAAGCTGTTCCGCACCCAGCGCTATGCCCGGCTGCAGGAGCGCCTGCAGGCCGAAAGCGCCGCCCTCAGCCAGCAGCGCACCACCCAGAATGCAAAGCTGGACAGTCTGCTCTCCGGCATCCGGTTTTCTCCCGACGACCCGGATTCCGATGCCCTTGCCGCACTGAACGCCCAGACCGAGCCGGAGACGGCCCTTGCCCTGCTGGAAGGTCTGCTGGCCCGCCAGCAGGCCGCGCAGGAGACCGTTGCTGCTGCCCTCAAGGACACCGAAGCCAAGCTGGACGAAGTACAACGTCAGCTGGGTGCCGCCCAGCAGGCCCGACAGCTGGCCGCACAGCTGGCCGCAAAGCAGGCAGAGCTTACCGCTGCCCTGCCTGTGCTGGAAGCTGCCCGTGCCGAGAGCGCCCGCCACGCAGGCGATGCCGCCCAGCTGGATGTTCTTGCCGGCCAGGTGACGCAGGCACAGACGGCCCTTGCCGCCTACGATGAGCTGGATGCCCTGTGCCATCAGCAGCAGGCCGCGCGGGATGCTGCCCAGCTGGCCGCTGCCAAGGCCAAAGCGAAACGCACCCAGCTGGCCGCACTGGACACAGCGCTGGCCGCTGCTGAAAAGGAGCTGACCGCGTTGGAAGATGCTCCCACCCGGCTACTGGCCTTGCAGAACCGGGAAAAGGAGCTGGCCCAGCGCAGCACCGCCCTTACCCCCCTGAACCAGCGGCTTGCCGCCTGCCAGCAGCAGGCACAAAAGGCCCACCGTGCGCAGGATGTCTACCGCACTGCCGCCGAAGCCAAGGAGCAGACCCATGCCCGGCGGGATGCGCTGGACAAAGCCTTTCTGGACGCACAGGCCGGACTGCTGGCGCAGGCGCTGGCCGAGGGTGCGCCCTGCCCCGTGTGCGGCAGCGTCCACCACCCGGCCAAGGCCCAACTGCCCCACACAGCCCCCACGCAGGCGCAAGTGGATGCCGCCAAGCAGGAAGCCGAAAAAGCCGATGCACTGGCCCAGACTACCAGCACTGCCGCACAGAGCGCCCTTGCCGCAGCCGACGAAGCCCGCCGCTCCCTGCGCCGGGATGCTGAGAGCCTATTGCCAGAGCGCTTCACTTCCCCGGATGGGACGGTGCAGCTGACCTTCAAGGGGATGAACGCTGTCCTGACGGAAGAAGCCTGTGCCCTGCACGCAGCACAGGCCGAGTGTGTCGCCGCGCTTCGGCAGGCCGAAGCAGACTGCGCCCGCCGCACCGCATTGGAGGCCGACCGTCAGGCAAAAAGCCGCCAGCGCCCGGCACTGGAACAGACCGCCGCTGAAGCTGACAGCACCGCCGCCGCGCAGAATGCCAGCGCCGATGCACTGGAACAGCAGGCCGCTGCCGCTCGTGCAGCCCTGCCCTATCCGCAGCGGGCCGAGGCACAGGCCGCGCTGGATGCATTGGAAGCCAGCCGCACCGCCTTGCGCACCGGCATGGAGCATGCTCAGCATTCCCTCAAACAGGCAGAGCAGGCCTATGCCGCTGCCAAAGCCGCTGTGGATGCCCTGCAGACCCAGCAAGCCACTGCTGAAACCGCCGGGCCTGCCCAGCCGCTGGAATTTTTACAGGCAGAACAGGCCCGCCTTGCCGCCGCCCGCACTGCCCTGCGGGAGCAGGCCCAGCAGCTGGCCGCACAGCGGCTGCCCAACCGTGCAGCCGCTGAAAAATACCGCACCGCTGCCGAAGCGCGCACTCAGCTTGAACAGCGCTGGCAGTGGGTGAGTGCCCTTGCCGCCACGGCGGGCGGCACCTTGACCAGCAAACAGAAGATCAAATTGGAAGCCTACATCCAGATGAACTATCTGGACCGCATCCTGCGCCACGCCAACACCCGCCTGATGCAGATGACCGCCGGGCAGTACGAGCTGGAGCGCATTGGTGCCGAGAACCAGCGCAGCCAGTCCGGCTTGGACCTTGGCATCATCGACCACTACAACGGCACCCGCCGCAGCGTCAAGACCCTTTCCGGCGGCGAAAGCTTCAAGGCATCGCTGGCGCTGGCACTGGGCCTTTCGGACGAAGTACAGAGCGCGGCAGGCGGCATCCGTCTGGACACGCTCTTCCTCGACGAGGGCTTCGGCAGTCTGGATGACGAATCGCTGGAACAGGCCATGCGCGTACTTGCAGGGCTGACCGAGGGCGACCGGCTGGTGGGCATCATCTCCCACGTAGGTGCTCTGAAAGACCGCATCGACCGACAGGTGGTGGTGCGCAAAGCCCGCACCGGCGGCTCTACCGTAGAATTGATCGTGTGAAACACCGCAGGCCTCTTTATAAGTTACATCTTTCCGGGGCATCCTATGGGCGGAGGTGATTTTCCAATGAGCTTGACGCCCTTTATCCGCCACGAGCTGGAACACCAGCCCGGCATTGCCGCCGCACCGGAAAACAGCTGCACCCGCTGCAGCCCGCCGCTAGGCAGGGAGCCGGATCCCCTGCTGCCAGGCGACCCCGCTGCCCCCGGCACACAGGTGCCGCCGCAGATCGAAACACCGGGCCAGACCCCGCACCCGGACACAAACAGCGCCCCGCAGGGTGTGCCCATGACCAACGGCACCCCGGCCGCCTGTTACCAGAAGAACGCCCGGGAATTTTTGGCCGGGGATGTGCAGACCAGCGTGATGGCCCACTATGCACCCGGACTGTTCAGCACAGACCAGCACACCCATTCCTGCCATCCGGCCCCGGACGAGGATGCTTCTCAGGTGCTGAGCCTTGTGGACTGGCGTGAGGATGCACCTTACGGCTAACAAAAATTTTTCAAATTATTTTTGCTCTACCTGTTGAAATCTGCGTCCGCTTCCCTTATTATGGTAGCAAACAAAGATAAAGGCAGGTTTTGCATCATGGCAGAGATCAAATATGAAGTTGTTCAGCGCATTGCAGTTCTCTCGGAGCGTCCCCGCGGCTGGGAGCGTCAGCTGAACCTCATCAGCTGGAACGACGGCGAACCCAAGTACGACATCCGCGACTGGTCCCCGGACGGCACCCGCATGGGCAAGGGCATTTCCCTGAGCCACGACGAAATGGCCATCCTCAAGGGCCTTCTGGACGATCTGGAGCTGTAAGCATGGGCGGCCGCGAAGAGTTTTTGCAGATCTGGCAGCAGCACATCACCCGCCCCGGCAGCGAAAAGCTGCTGGACTGGCTGGACCATAAGACCGATTTCTTTACGGCACCGGCCTCCACTCGGTTCCACGGTGCGTGTGAGGGCGGGCTTTGTATGCACAGCCTGAACGTCTACCATGCGCTGCACGATACCTTTTTTACCGAGGGCGACAGCGAGGAGACCTTTGCCATCTGTGCACTGCTGCACGATCTGTGCAAGGCCAACTACTACAAGCCCGGCACCCGCAACGTGAAAAACGAAGCCACCGGCCAGTGGGAAAAGGTGCCCAGCTACAGCGTGGAGGATCTGTTCCCCTACGGCCACGGCGAAAAGAGCGTATTCCTCATCGAGCGGTTCATGAAGCTGCACATCGAGGAAGCCGTTGCCATCCGCTGGCACATGGGCGGCTTTGACGATGCGGCCCGGGGCGGCTGCTTTGCCATCTCGGAAGCCTACGACAAGTATCCCCTTGCCGTCAAGCTGCACATCGCTGATCTGGAAGCCACCTATCTGATGGAGCACCGCACCAGCGCTGTGCGCTGAAAAAACAAAAATACCCGGACAGGCACAGCAGTGCGATACTGCAGCCTGTCCGGGCTTTGTTTTGTTTAATTTTTGCGCTCGGCCTTGTTCTGGTACATTTTTACGTCCGCCTGACGGATGGCCTCGGTGAGCGGATGTACACCGCACACACCGCCAACACTGGCCGAAAGCTCCAGCTCCGGGTAGCCTTCCACTCTGGCACTGGCCGCAGCCTCCCGCACGCGCTGTATCACATGTTCCCCGGGCCGGATGTGCGGCACCAGCAGCAGGAATTCATCGCCGCCATAGCGCACCAGCACATCGGTCTGGCGCAGGTTGCTCAGGATGGACTGTGCCACGCTCTGCAGGGCCTTATCGCCCACCAGATGGCCGAACCGGTCGTTGACCTCCTTGAAGTGATCCACGTCGATCATCACTACGCCTTCCACCTGTTCGCTCTCCGCAAGGAAGCACTCGAAGTACTGGCGGGAGTATGCCCCGGTCAGCGAATCCACAAAGGCGCTGCGGTCAAAGTTGGAGCCGCGGTCCAGCAGCATCCGGCGGCCGCCCATATCCAGCCAGCGTCCGTCCGAAAGCTTGGACACCATTTCCAGCACGCAGCCGCGTCCGCCCACTTCCACATACTTTGCCATGACAAAATAAGCCTGATCGTCCTTGAACTCGATCTTGTTCAGGGATTCCTTGCGGGCAAGGGCCTTACTGGAAATGCAGTTTTCGCACCGGCCCGATTTGTTCCACACCATGTGGCAGGTGCCGGGCATCTCGGTCAGCCGGCCATCCTTGCCCAGGCCCAGCACCTTGGTGCTTTCCGGGTCCACCAGACGCACAATGTCAAAAATGCCCTTCAGGCGTTCCAGCAGTGCTTCCGGCTGGTCGCTGTTCACATCGCCCAGCATCAGCGCCTGCAGGCGGGCATGGTCATCTGTGATCTGGCCCACCACGCTTACGCAGTGGCGCACACCGGCGCGGCTCCACATGGTGTGCATCACCAGCCGGTGCAGCCGGTATTCCTGATCCACCGCGACCAGCACCGAGAATGCGGCATCCGGCTCTTCCGGCGTTGCGGCTGCAATGGCATCCAGCAGCTTGCGGCGGTCCTTGCCGGAGAGAAATGTCAGGCCCATACCCTTATCAAAGTCCAGCTTCTGGGTTCGGTTGACCGGGTCCTCGTAGCGGTTCACCACGGTCACGCTGCCGCTGAGTATATCGTAATCGAACTGAATACCGCCGCGCTGCTCGGCATAAAAAGCGGTGCGCTCCCGTTCCAGATCCAGCAGGCGCTGGGCACGATCCTCACGGGGCAGAGCTTCGCGGTGCAGGATCTCCTCCGAAAGGCGGCGGGTCTCGTGGCGGAAACCGCGGTCATACTCCGAGCGCTGCAGCTCTGTGCGCAGCAACTCCGAGGATTCTTTCAGGCATTCCATCAGCAGCGGATTGAAGCTGCCGCACTCGCCGTGCAGGATCATGTCAACGGCCTTTTCGTGGCTGTAGGACTGCTTATAACAGCGCTCGCTGGTCAGTGCGTCGTACACATCGGCCAGTGCCACCACCTGTGCTGCAATGGGGATCTCGTCGCCCTTGAGCCTGTCCGGGTAGCCGCCGCCGTCCCACCGCTCGTGGTGCCAGCGGCAGATAGCGTGTGCCACCTTTACCAGCGGTTCGTCCTGCCCGATGGCAAGCCCCTTCAGGATCCTGGCGCCCTCGGTGGTGTGGGTCTTGATGGTGGCGTACTCTTCCTCGGTCAGGCGGCCGGGCTTGTTCAGGATCTCTTCCGGGATCATGATTTTGCCGATATCGTGCAGCGCCGACGCTGTGCTGATCAGCGAGATATCACTCTCATCCAGCTGGTAACGGTCAGTCTTCTGCACCAGCTGATGCAGGAGCAGGTCGGTCAGGGTGCGGATGTGCAGCACATGCTGGCCGCTCTCGCTGTTGCGGAACTCCACCACATGGCTCAGAATGTTGATCATCAGCACACCGTTGTGCTCTTTTTCGTACACCTGATCGGTCACAAGGCGGGTAAGGCGCTTCTGCTTTGCGTAAAGCATGAGCGCATTCTTCACCCGGCGCAGCACCATGACCCGCTCGAACGGGCGGCGGATGTAATCGGCCACGCCCATATCATAGGCGCGCTCGACGCTTCGGGTGTCCTCTGCCGCGCTGATCACAATGACCGGGATCTCCTCCTGCCATGCATAGCACTGCATCACCCGCAGCACATCAAAGCCGTCCATTTCCGGCATGATCAGGTCCAGCAGCACCAGCGCGATATCGGTGCGTCTGCGCAGAATTTCGATCGCGCGCAGGCCGTTCTCGGCTTCCAGATATTCGTAGCCCTCACCCAGAATCTCCTTGAGCATAGCGCGGTTGATCTCCGAGTCATCCACGATCAGTATTTTCTGTTTTGGTTCCATCTCAACCGCTCCTCGCTCCTGTACTTCCGGCCGCAGGGTCTTCCGTTTCCTACCGGACCACAAAAAAAGCTGCTGCAACAGCTTTGCGCTTTGCAGCAGCTTTTCATTTCACTCATATCTGCTTTTTTTGCAGGTCATCCAGCTTTCCGTCATGCGCCCATCATATCGTCGAACCAGTTCATCAGCTCCACCGAGAGGTGCTCCAATCTGGTCTGGGGCTTCCAGTCCGGCTGAGCAGGCTGCGGAGCCTCCGGTCCGGGCTGTGGAGGCTGTTCGGCCTCCGGCTCCGGCCGCGGACTCTGCGCTGCCGATGGTTCCGGCTGCGGGGGCGTATGTGCCGCAACCGGCACAGGCCGCACAGCTTCCGCATGGCGGGCCAGCTCCTGACGTAGCTGCTCTGCATGAGCGCTCGCGCACTCAGCCTCCTGCCGCGCCTGCTCACAGGCCGCTTCCAGCTGGGCATTTTCCTGCCGCAGCGCGGCCATCTGCCGTTCACAGGCAAACAGACGGGTCTGATAGCGCAAAATTTCCGCACTGGCCGCTGCCAGCTTTCGGTTCATCTGCTCCAGCTGGGCACACACCGCCTTGGGCGGCTCTGCCGGAGCCTTTGCTGCGGCAGACTGGGCACAGCGCTGCCGCGAACCATTGTTCTGCTGCCTGCCCTGCGCCATGGTGTCCCTCCGATCCATCCGATACGCCTGATCCGCTTATGACGGCCAGCCTTTTATCTGCGCTTGTTCAGCATGGCCATCAGCTGGTCGTAATAGCCATTATCGCTGTTGTCCTCTTCCACGGGCTTTTCAGCAGTGGGTGCCGGTGCAGCGCCGCCTGCGGCAGAAGCTGCCGGGCTTGCAGTCTCGCTGCTGAACACAGCAGACGGAGTGGACTGTGCGCCGCCCATTGCATTGCTGATGCTGCTGCGCAGGTCGCTTGCGCTCTTGTTGTCGAAACCGGTAGCAACCACGGTCACACGCATCTCGTCCGAGAGGTTCTCGTCGAACGCAGTACCCCAGATGATGTTTGCATCGGGATGTGCGCTCTGGGTAATGAGACCTGCTGCGGTCTCCACATCCTCCAGACCGATGTCCGGGCTGGAAGTGATGTTGATGATCACGCCGTGTGCACCGGCAATGCTGGTCTCCAGCAGCGGAGAAGAAATGGCAGCCTTTGCGGCGTTCTCGGCCTTGCCTGCGCCCTTGGCGCTGCCCACGCCCATGTGTGCGTAGCCGGCATCCTTCATGATGGAGCGCACGTCGGCGAAGTCCAGGTTGATGAAGGCAGGCACATTGATCAGAGCGGAAATGGACTCAACGCCCTGACGCAGCACGTTATCGGCTGCCTGGAAGGCATTCATCAGGGTGATCTTTTCCTGGCTGATCATCTTCAGGCGCTCATTGGGAATGACGATCAGACTGTCCACATGCATGAGCAGGTTTGCAATGCCCTGCTCTGCCAGACCCATCTTGCGCTTGCCCTCAAAGGAGAAGGGCTTGGTGACGATGCCAACGGTCAGGATGCCCAGATCATGTGCCACCTCGGCCACAACGGGTGCTGCACCGGTGCCGGTGCCGCCGCCCATACCGGCAGTGATAAACACCATCTGGGAACCCTTGAGCGCATTTGCGATCTCGTCCTTGCTCTCTTCAGCGGCGCGCTGGCCGATCTCGGGGTCTGCACCGGCACCGCGGCCCTTGGTCAGCTTGGAACCCAGCTGCACCTTGGTGGCAGCGTGGTTCTTGGCCAGAGCCTGCTGGTCGGTGTTCATTGCGATAAATTCGACGCCCTGCAGGCCGTCGCTGACCATGCGGTTGACAGCGTTGCCGCCGCCGCCGCCCACGCCGATCACCTTGATTGTCGTAACGTTTTCGTCCATTTCTTCATCGAGCATGAGTGCCATAACTTTGTCCTCCATCGGATTTTATCGTAAAACTGCGCATAGCGCACAGAAATTATCTGCTTACACTTATATAACTGTATCGTATCATCTTTTTGCCCTGAATGCAAGTCAATTTTGCTTTTTTGAAGGTGTTTTTTTCTCGCTGGCGCTTTCCCGCGGCATTTCCCGCTCAATTTGGGCACCAAGTTCCGCCAGCATCTGTGCAAAACCGGCATATCCACGGTCGATGTAACCGGTGTCGGTAATGCGGCTCTGTCCCCTTGCCGCCAGCGCGGCCACCACCAGTGCCGCGCCTCCGCGCAGGTCCGCAGCCCGTGTACACGCGCCCTGCAGCTGCCGCACCGGCCGGATGTCCAGTGTGCGTCCCTGCACCTGCACAGCGGCTCCAAAAGCCGCAAAACCCTCTGCACAGCCGAATCTCCGCTCAAACACCACATCCTCGATGCTGCTGGCGCTGTCGGCGGCAAGCATGGCAGCAGCAAGCAGCGGCGCTGCGTCTGTTGCCAGTGCCGGGTATACCCCGGTAAACACTCTGCCCGCGCCGTGCAGCGCGCCCAGCCGGGTAATGACCGCACTCTCCGGCCCTGTTTCTACCCTGCAGCCCATTTGTGCCAGAATTTCCAGCAGCGGTGCATAGGTCTCCGGCCTGCAGCCGGTCAGTTCCACCCGGCCTCCTGCCGCCGCGCAGGCACAGGCAAGGGTGGATGCCACGATGCGGTCGGCCATGGGCGCAAAGCTGCAGCTATACAGCATTCGTCTGCCCTGCACCCGGATGGTGCTGGTGCCCGCGCCCTGTACACAGCCGCCGCAGCGGTTCAGGAATGCTGCCAGATCGCTGATCTCCGGTTCTCGTGCGGCCCCGCGCAGGACCGTCTCGCCCTGCGCCGCAGCTGCTGCCAGAAGCAGGGTCTCGGTAGCACCCACGCTGGGAAACCCAAGTGTGATGTCCGCACCGTGCAGCCCGGCAGGCGCTGTCAGGATCAGCCTTGCCCCCTCCTCCCGGCAGTGCACGCCCATCTGCGCAAGGCCGGAAAGATGCAGGTCCACCGGCCTTGCACCAATGCGGCACCCGCCGGGCAGCACCGTTTCCACCCGGCCAAGCCGTGCCAGAAGCGGTGCGCAGAACAAAATGGATGCCCGCATCCGCGCGGCGGCTTCCGGCGCAAGGCGGCAGGTGGAAGGCACGCCCTGCACCGTGATGTCGCTGCCCTGCCAGCGGGCCGTGCAGCCCGCACCCTGCAAAAGCTCCACACTGGTGTCCACATCCGCAAGATGCGGCACCTGCAGAAAACGCACCGTGCCATTGCACAAAAGGGCCGCTGCCAGCAGCGGCAGCACGCTGTTTTTGGCTGCCGGGATGTGTACTGTGCCGTTCAGCGGCATGCCGCCTGTGATGATAAGATCTCCGCCCATGCAAAAAGCCCCCGTTCCGCAAAAGATACCTCATGCTATGCGGCGCGAAGGCTTTTTGTTTATTTTGTCTGCAGTTGTGCCATTTGTTTGTCCGGTTATTTGTAGCTGAACCGGCAGCGGATGCTGTCATTTTATGGCAGGGAACGCCCGGTTTTATGTCTCCCCGCGGGACACCGACAGCACGATGCCCATTTCGCCCAGCAGCATCATCAGACTGGTGCCGCCGGAGGAAAAAAACGGCAGGCTGATGCCGGTATTGGGGATGGTGTTGGTGACTACCGCCATATTCAGCACTGCCTGCAGGGCCACCTGCACCACAAAGCCCACTACCAGCAGCGCACCGAACCGATCCGGTGCATGCGCCGCCAGCGTGATGCCCCGCCACAGCAGCAGTGCAAACAGCAGGATCACCGCGCAGGCTCCCACAAAGCCAAGCTCCTCGCACAGGATGGAAAAGATGAAGTCGTTCTGCGGTTCGGGCACGAACAGGTGCTTCTGGCGGCTGCTGCCAAGGCCAAGGCCCGCCGCGCCCCCGGAGCCGATGGCATACAGGCTCTGGATGGTCTGGTGGCCGTCGCCCAGCGGGTCGGCAAAGGGATCCAGCCATGAGCTGAGACGGCTGGCCGCGTAGGGCACAAGGTCCGGCATAATGATGATGGCAGCTCCAATGGCCGCTGCACCGCCCGCCCCGGCCAGCACGAACCACTTGAGGCCGGTGCCGCCCACGAACATGAGCACCGCACCGATGCCCAAAATGAGCACGGTGCCGGAGAGGTGCGGTTCCAGCAGCATGAGCACCGCCACCGCTCCCAGCACCAGTGCAAAGGGCAGCACCCCCACCGCAAAGCTGCCCATGCGGTCGTGGTTGAGCGCAATGATATGCGCAAACACCAGCACCACCGCAAATTTGGCGATCTCGCTGGGCTGCAGTGTGCCCAGGCCCGGCAGCACCAGCCAGCGCTTGCAGCCGTTGTACTCCGGCATGAACAGCACCGCCGTCAGCAGTACCATTGAAAGCGCCAGCAGCGGCCATGCCAGCTTGTGGTAAACATGGTAGTCCACCCGGCTTGCCACCCACATGGCCCCGATGCCCAGCGCAGCATACAGCAGCTGCGGCCGCAGGTAGGCAAAGGCATCGCCCCGCCGGTACAGCGCCACTGCACTGCTGGCACTGCCCAGCATTACAAGGCCAAAGCCCACCAGCGTGAGCACCAGCACCAGAAACGGCAGGTCCATGGCCGGCAGATGCCGCAGCGGCAGGCCGCGCTTTGCATGGGCAGCAGCTTTGTGCATCCGTATCACCTCCGTTCCTTTATTGTACGCGGCGGCAGTGCCGGTTAGTCATATCCCCGGCACACCGGCGCATACACTTGCCCAGAGAAGGAGGTGCCTGCCATGCCAAAACCGGAGCCGCGCCCCTTGCGCACCCTGCCGGAACGGGCATTCCATGCCCGGGCACGGCTGGTGGCCGCGTTGATGTGCTGCGTCTGCTTTGCGGGGCTGGCCGCGCGGCTGGCGTATCTGCAGCTGTTTGCGGGCGGCTGGTATATGAGCCGTGCCCTCGGCCAGCAATTGCGCGATACTGTGGTGCCTGCCGACCGGGGCCGTATCTACAGCGCCGACGGTGTACTGCTTGCCGCCAACAGCAGCTGCTGGACATTGCGGGCCTCCCCGCGCGAGATGCCGGAGGAAAAGCTCAGCCTTGCCGCGCAGGGCCTTGCGGAAATATTGGAGCTGGACGAAGCGAAGCTGCTGGAAAAATTCAGTGACCGCACCTCCAACGACTGCCTTTTGCGCTACCGCGTGGAGCGCGACACCGCCGACCGCGTGCGGGATTTTTGTGAAGAGAACAGCATCACCGGCATCCGCATCAATCAGGACTCCAAGCGCTGGTACCCGGAGGGGGAATTTCTGGCCAGCGTGCTGGGCTTTACCAATGTAGACAACGCCGGTGTGAGCGGGCTGGAGCTGAAATATAACGATGTGCTCACCGGGCAGAATGGTGTGGTGCTCACCGCCGTCAACGCTTGGGGCTACACACTGGAGCAGAGCTACGAGACCGAAAAAGTGCCCTTGGAAGGCAGCGGCCTGCGGCTGACTGTCGATGCCAACATCCAGCATTACCTTGAAAACGCGCTGGATTATGCGGTCAAGGAGCATCATGTGGCGGCACGCGCCGTGGGCATCGTGATGGACGTGAACACCGGGGCCGTGCTGGCCATGTCCACCACGCCTGCCTACGACCCGAACCAGCCTCGCGTGATCTACGATGCAGCCGCCCGCAAGGCCGTGGATGCCCTTACCGGCAGCGAGCGCGCTGCCGCCCTGCAGCTGGCCCAGCAGACCCAGTGGCGCAACAAGGCCGTCAGCGACCTGTACGAGCCGGGCAGCGTGTTCAAGCTCATCACCTGCGCCGCCGCGCTGGATGCCGGGGCTGTGAGCAAAAACTCCACCTTTTACTGCGGCGAGTCCATCTCGGTGGCGGGCACACGGTTCCACTGCGCCAACCACAAGCGCCACGGCAGCCAGACCGTGACCCAGGCGCTGGAAAATTCCTGCAACCAGAGCTTTATCCAGATCGGCGCGCGGCTGGGCAAGGAAGCCTTCTGCGATTACTTTGCCGCTTTCGGCCTGCGGGAGCCAACCGGGGTCGATCTGCCCGCCGAACCCAAAAAGAGTCTGTACTACACCGCCGACCGCATGGGGCCGGTGGAGCTGGCCTCCTGCGCCTTCGGCCAGAGCAGCAAGATCTCCTATATGGAAATGGCTGCAGCCGTGTGCGCTGTGGTGAACGGCGGCAGGCTGATGCAGCCTTATCTTGTCAGCGATATCCTGAACCCGGACGGCAGCATTCTTCAGCACACAGAGCCGGTGTGCAGGCGGCAGGTGATCAAACCGGAAACTTCTGAAACCATGCGTGAGATGATGGAAGCCGTGGTGCTCTACGGCGGCGGGCGCAATGCCCGCATCCAAGGCTACCGGGTAGGCGGCAAGAGCGGCACCAGCCAGAAGCTGGACAGCGCCGACGAAAAAGCCCGTATTGCCAGCTTTGTGGCCGTGGCTCCCATCGACGACCCGCAGTTTTTGTGTCTGGTGTGCTTGGACGAACCCCACAGCTGGACGACTGCCGGCGGCAGCCTTTCAGCCCCGGTGTGCGCCGAGGTTCTGGAACAGACGCTGGTGTACAAGGGCGTGCCTCGCGCCGTGGAACCGGAAACCGATCCCGATCCCGCCCAGACCGCTGCCGACCTGCCCGCCGACGGTGACAGCTTTGACGGGGCGTAAGCAAAAAACGGCCCCGGAAAGGTCTTCCGACTTTCCCGGGGCTGCAATGTTTTTTGTTTAATTCTGCTGCGGCTGCTCGCGGAAGACGATCTCGCCGGTCTCGCTGTTCATAGACTCCACAATGGCAAGGCTCTCCAGCTGGATGCCCTTGCTGCGGATCAGCTCGCCGCCCTGCTGGAAGCCCTTTTCCACAGCAATGCCGATGCCCTCCACTGTGGCGCCGGCTTCCTTGGCCAGATCCAGCAGGCCCATCAGGGCACAGCCGTTGGCAAGGAAGTCGTCAATAATCAGCACATGATCCTCTGCCGTGAGGAACTTTTTGGAGACGATCACATTGTAGATCTTTTTGTGGGTGAAGGACTGGATCTTGGTCTCGTAGTTGTTGTAGTCCAGATTGATGCTCATGGACTTTTTGGCAAATACCACCGGCACGTTGAACTCGCTGGCCACGATGGCTGCAATGCCAATGCCGCTGGCCTCGATGGTGAGCACCTTGTTGATGGGCTTGCCTGCAAACAGGCGCTTCCACTCCTTTGCCATCTCCCGGAACAGCGGAATGTCCATCTGGTGGTTGATAAAGCTATCCACCTTGAGCACATTGCCCTCGCGTACGATACCATCCTTGCGAATACGATCTTCCAGCATCTTCATAGTGCAGCAGTTCCTCCAACCTGATCTTTTCCATGCCCATGCGTTTGCAGCGCATATTTCTCTTTTTATTTCACTTAGTATACCGGATGCTCTTTCCTTTGGCAAGAGGTTTTCTTGATAAATTTATAGGTTTTCCGCTCTTGTACTTTTTACAGATTCGAGTATACTGTAGTTAATATAAGGTGTGTCCGGCATCTGTGCACCGGCACACAGGAGGGGAGAGCATATATGAAAACGGGTCTTGTGCTGGAAGGCGGTGCCATGCGCGGCATGTTTACCGCCGGTGTTCTGGATGTATTGATGGAGCATGGCATCGTGCTGGATGGTGCCATTGGCGTTTCGGCCGGTGCGGTGTTCGGCTGCAACTACAAGTCCCATCAGATCGGCCGTGTGATCCGCTACAACACCCAGTATTGCAACGATAAGCGCTACGCAAGCTTCGGCAACCTGCTGCGCACCGGCAACCTGTACAGTGAGCAGTTCTGCTACCACACCGTGCCGGAAAAGCTGGACGTGTTCGACGCAAAGGCATTTGCAGAGAACCCCATGGACTTTTTTGTGGTGTGCACCGATGTGCGTACCGGCGACCCCATCTATCACAAGTGCCGCACCGGCGATGCCGAGGATATCCAGTGGATGCAGGCATCCGCTTCCATGCCGCTGGCGGCCAAGATCGTAAAGATCGGCCATTATCAGCTGCTGGACGGCGGCATTGCCGATTCCATCCCCGTGCGGTTCTTCGAGTCCATCGGCTACAAACGCAACCTCATTGTGCTGACCCAGCCCAAGGGCTTTGTGAAAAAGAAGAACAAGATGCTGCCCGCCATCCGGGCACGCTACCTGCGCTACCCCGCTTTTGTGGAAGCCGTTGCCGACCGTCACGAACGCTACAACGAAACGCTGGATCACATTGCCATGCTGGAGCAGACCGGCAAGGCGTTCGTCATCCGCCCGCCCATCCCGCTGGAGATCGGCTCCATGGAGCGCGATCCGGTTCAGCTGCGCCGCGTCTACGAGACCGGCCGTGCCGTTGCCGAAATTCAGGTGGATAAGATCGCCGCCTTTGTGAACGAATCCAAAGCTGCAGCGGAAGAGTAACGGCGGCACAAACAGATATCCTACATGTGATGTTTTCGCGGCATCACGAAAATGTTAACGTCAACAAAATTATGGTATAGCAGCAGCCCCGGTGAACCTGACGGTCCATCGGGGCTGTTTTTGCGCCGTCTTCAACGACATCGCCGCAGCTGTTCGAATCCACCCGCCCGATGAGTTTAGCCTTATCGCAAAACAAAAACCTCAACGTACTTGCATACGTTGAGGTTTTTGGTGGGCGCGGGTGGATTGCGCGAGCCGCGCTGCTAAAAACAGCCCACCGGGCTGTTTTTGCGCCATCTTCAGCGATGTCGCCGCAGCTGTTCGAATCCACCCTCGAGAGTGAGACTTAAGATGCCGGGCAAAACAAAAACCAGCGTAATTTCTACGCTGGTTCTTTTGGTGGGCGCGGGTGGATTCGAACCACCGAAGCTGAAAGCAGCAGATTTACAGTCTGTCCCCATTGGCCACTCGGGAACACGCCCATATTCAGTTTTTGCAGTCCATGGATTGCCTGTATATATTACCACCCGGATGGTAGTTTGTCAACATCTTTTGCGGAATTTTTGGATTTTTGTGCCGAAAGCAAAAACACAAAAGCAAAAGCCGCCCAGAAATCAACGTTCCTGAGCGGCTTTTTGGAGCTGGTGACAGGAGTTGAACCTGCAACCCACTGATTACAAATCAAGTTTATTTGACGTATCAATGTAAATAATTGTTGATTTGTTGAATTATTGCTAGACTATGCGCATCGTGCCCAAACGCTGAAGCTTATGTAAAAATAGCACATTTTATGTCTTTTTACAAGTCACTTATCTTCCGCATTACTAGCTCATACTCTTTCGGGTACACCAGCTTTATTGCTTTCATGTGCTCGTCAAGCACCTGCATCAAACCGCCGAAAGGAACAGAGCTGGCAGCCGCCACAAAGTCGCTTTGTGGTTCCGCTGCTGCGGAGTACGCCGCCGCATAAGTCGCGGGCGGCAATGACTGGATCTGCGTTTCAGGTGCGTGCGCTTCCTCCAGCTCGTCCCGCACAGTGCAGAGGGCAGCAAGCTTTTCCACGCTCTGCCAGTCCGTCGAACCGCATTTCAGCTTGTGAATGTGGGTGTTGATTTCGTCAATGTCCATGCCTGCCGCCCTCCTCCCTTATGCGTTGCGCAAGATGTCAGCAGCCCGCTTGTAGGCGTCACGCTCTGCACCGGTGGCTTCCTGCATCATGTCCTCGATGTCAGAGATCATGCGCTCACGGCCATCCGTGCGGGAGTAGTGCCCGCGCACATAGTGACGGCCACGGTTGGCGTAGCTGTTGCCCCGGTTGTAACCGTTTCCGGCATCGTGGCCGAAAGTCCCGCGCATGTCAGCTTCCCACTCGCCTGTTCGGCTGTACTCTCCGCCCTCGCAGTAATCCTTGATGCGGTGGATGTCCAGAATGATGTCCACGATCTCGCCGATCATCTCAACATCACCCGGGGAACGGCTCTTTTTGTCGGTCAGCTCCATGAGCTCGTCGCACATCTCATCCTTCAGGTGATTCAATTTATCCAGCATGACTTTATCTCCTTTCTTATGCTACCCGCTCAACGATCAAATTGCTGTTTGCAATGCTGACTGCCTGCGTACTGGTGTTTTTGACCGCCACGGTCACGCAACAGCCGCGCGGTACCTCGATGAACGCAGCCACGAAAACATTGAAGTAATTTTCGACTGCCGCCGGGGTGACAATCGCGGTCGCACTGTTGAGTGACTCACCGCCGACAGCCAGCGCCACGGAAATGGGTCCCACAGTGCCGCCGGTGGGAACGGCGATATTGCCGCCAAAGCTTACCTTAAAGCGCGCTTTGCACTGATTGGTCAGGCCTCGCAGAGTCACAAGGCCGCTGCCCTCACGGTGCATGATGCAAGCAGGGGCTTTCACCGCGGTCTCGGTCAGGGGAAGGTTTTCACCCGCTGCCACGCTGACGGTGTTAGAATTGCTAAACTCAGCCATTTTATCGGCTCCTTTCATAGAAAAAACGCCGGGACTTTTGCCCCGGCGCTCTGGTTCGCAAAATCAGCTCAGGGGCTGAACAGACTACAATTTGCAGTCAGTTGCCGTTATTCGGTTAGGCGCAGCTGCCACAGCCGGTCCCACAGCCATAGTAAATGGCGTTGGGGTTGGGCACCTGATAGGCAGGCACGGGAGCTTTCTGCTGCAGAGTCCCGATGATCTGGTTGGTCTGCGCGTTCATCGCGGTGGTCAGGAACGCGCTCTGGCGATCCTGAGAAGCAGCCCGGCGCAGCTCGTTGTTCTCGCTCTGCAGGGTGGCGATCTTATCATTGGTCAGGAAGTCGAGCACCGCGCGGGTGTTGCTGTTCTGATTTTCGATGATATCCCGGGTGTTGTTGCTCATGGCGTTCTGCGTTGCGCAGAAGCCCTGCTGCATCTGGTTCCGGGTGTCGCACTCCTGAGTGGCCAGATTGTAGTTGACTCCCTGGATCGCGGTCTGGGTCTTGCAGCAGCAGTCTGCCAGCTGTGTAGCCAGAGCATTCTGACCCTGCATCAGCGCAACGTTGGTGCTGTTGAAGCCCTGCTGCATGGCGTTGGTGACGCCGTTCAGGCCCTGCTGCACGCCGTTGAAGCCCTGAAGCATCCCGGTGTTCATGGCATAGACGCCATCACACAGGCCGTTTTCCAGCCCGTTCAGTTTGTTCATGACGCTCTGGTTGTCGAAGCCACGCTGCAGGTCTGCCTGTGTGACAGCGCTGGTCATATAAGGCGAAGCACCGCCCATGCCCATGCCGCCGCCCCAGCCAAAGCCTCCCATGCCGCCCCAGCCGAACATGCCGAAGATCAGAAAGAGGACGATCCAGCCCATCCAGTCGCCGCCCCAGCCATTGAGGCCGTTGCTGTAGCCGTTGGCGGGCTGTACCGGCATGGTCAGAACCGTGCTATCAGAAGAAAGAGACATAGTTTTACTCCTTTACGTTGGATTTTTTGAATTTATTCTAAATGCGGCCGCATTTCAGAATCCAAACATATTTTTCATGCCGTTAAGCATCGGCGCGATCTGCTGCGCCCGCTGCTGAATGGCGTTGAGCTGCTGCTGTGAAAGCTGGCCGGAGGTGAGCATCTGGCTTATCATCTCCTGCGGGTTCTTTCCCTGCATCTGGCCCATAAACTGCTGGAACTGCCCGCCAATAGGGTTCTGAGCCTGTCGGCCCATCGAATTAAACAAGCTGCTGCCCATCGTTTAGCCCTCCTTTTCCGGCTCTGGTGCTTCTTGCTTCTCCAACGCCGCCAGCTTTGCCGCCAACTCGTCGAACTCCTTGCGGGTGACATACTCCCCGCCTGCGGCTTGCGTGGCTGCAATCGACGCTTTGGGGCCGCTGGTGCGCTCTTTGTAATCGTAAATGCGGAGCGGGAACGGCCTGCCGTCCTGCCCAACCTCTTTGATGTAGAAGGTATCGGAATCGGCATCCAGTAAAAGCACCCGGCTCCCGTTGGCGACCAGATAGCCCCGGGCTGCTGCTTCGCCCTGCACCCAGATAAAGCCGCTGTCAGTCGGTGCGGCCTGCCCCTGCATTGTAGGCATCATGACGGGCTGAGGTTGAAATTGTGCAGCTCGAAGCGTTTCAAGCTGCCCTTGCGGCTGTTGCGGGTAAAACACTTGCGGGTATCCGCTATAGATCGGCATCGTTTACTCCTCCTTGTACCAGTAGTAGATCGGGCATTCTGCGCCGCTGTCCCAGCTGTCCCACCACGCGCCGTCGATCACGGCCAGAACGTGGCCGGAGCAGCCCAGTACATACACGCCGCGCGGATACTCCCGGGCAAAATCTGCCACGGTGTAACAGGTGGTGCAGTCTGCTTCCACCATGCGGCGCTTGTAGCCCTGTTTTTGAAGATACGCGCCCCATGTGCGGTTAGCGCTGGGCATATCGCCGAGGGCGTAACCGGTGAGCGCCAGCGCAATATACGCCTGCTCCCAGCTCTGACCGGTGGCTGCAGCTACTGCCCGCACTGCGCAGTCCCCGACGCTGCTCCCGCGCGGGTTTGGGTTAAACCTGTGCCACATGGCGCCCCCTCCCTTTGCGCCCAGTGTACCGCTTTAAGCCGCCGTGAGAGGCAACGAAGGTACAACGAAGGACAAAAAGCTTGCTTAAACTTTGCTTAAAGCTTGCTTACTGTGAGCAAAAAAGAAAAGCGCCCACACGGAAAAATCCGCATGAGCGCTTAACTGTTAAGGGCTTCACATTGGAAGCAAAAATAAAATATCACGTTTTGACTTGCAAGACAAGAGCTTCGACAAAACTAGTGTAAATAAAACAAAATCCCCCACTTTGCCTACAAGTACCCAGCGTGGCACGCAGGGCTTCGACAAAGCAGGGGATTTTTTATGCCACCGAAATGGCAAAGTCTAAAATCAAGAGTGGAACCGCCCACAGGCAATGCCGCTCTCTGCAAAGGCCGCAGCCTTTCAAATATCCACCCTAATGTGCTTCTTCGAGAGGCCGGGTGGGTTTGTTGAGATAATTATACCATAATTCGTGCAAAAAGAAAAGCGGCAGACCCGAAAGCCTGCCGCTTCAATGCGTTTCGTGAGAAATCGCGCCCAATTAAGATTATGGTATCACACATCCAGCATTTTTTCAATGCCTTTCAGCCGGTAGCTTATCGCCGTCCGGCTATAATGCGTCTGTGCTGCAATGTCTGGCAGCGGAAGCCGCTCAACGTACCGCAGTAAGGCTATCTTACGGTCTACCCTCCCAAGCGGTGCGCTTTTGATGGCTGCGGTCATCTGCTGTCGGTCAAGTCCTTGCAACGCTGGCGGAAAGACTACACGAGCCGCCGCCACAGGCAGCACCGAGCCAGAAAGGCTGCGGCAGTTGTCCAGCGTTGCGCACCATTACGGGGGCGTTACCGAGATGGCATGTTTTCGTGAAGCCACGAAAGCATACGCAGACCATTTTCGTGATGTTACGAAATTGCTCTTGTGCGGCGAACATTTTGTTGGTGTCAACAAAATGCTCGTATGTAGTGCTACTCATGATGTTACTCCTTGCTATCCAAAACGGTTACTGCGTACACGCGGAGGTTTTCCAACTTTTCGATAACAGCCTTATAAGTTGCTTCCGTTGCGATGTGCGCGATGCGCTCCAGCTCGTTGTTCTCCTTTGATGCAGCGATAATTTCATCCGCAGATATGCGTTTCATGGATTCAATCAGATCGAGCAAATCTTCAATATTTACTGCGTTCATGCGTTATGTCTCCTTACTGCGTAATTTCCTCAGCGTTCGCCTTGTCCTTCGCATCCAATGCGTCGTAGTACGCCTGCGCAAGGGCTTCCACCTCTGCGATGTCGTCCTCCGTCAGCAGACCGCTGTCCAGATGGGTGTACGCTTTATCCAACCAGTATGCCACGTCGCGTCTTGCAGAAATCTCCCTTTTGATGGAGCGCAGGGTCAGGTCGTGGCGGGCTTTGGATTTAATTGCCATAGTCAGTCCTCCTTTAGGTCGTTGTCATGGACGCTACTGCGTCCTCAAGGTCAGTAATGCGTTTGATGGGATCAGCCCTGCCGGTAACGGTTGCACTATCTGCATCGGTCAGGGCGGTGTTGATGCCGGAGAGCGCGGGGATGGGCTGTGCGCCTGTCGCAGTGAAGGAAGTGGGAGTTTTCAGCTTGTAAGCGATTTGCACGGGGATTCCTGCCGCTTGCTGGGCGGCTTCTGTAGAGGCTTCCACCTGCTTGAGGGCTTTGTCCCGGGCCGTGTCTACAGCCTGCGTGGCGGCGGTCTGCTTGTCACCGATGGCTTTCAGAGCATCCTCTTTGGCGGTAATGGTGTCAGAAAGGGCCTGCCAAGCATTTTTGGCAGATACCCCAGCCTGCTGTGCTGCCGTCTGTGCATCGGTCTTGGCCTGCTCTGCGGCGGTGGCATCGGCGTGGACGGCATCCACCAGCTGCTGCCATGCAGGGGTGCCCGGCTCCGGCTCGGTGCCGTCCTCTGTGCCGGAGTTGGCGCTGACACGATACCGCAGGTCTGCGCTGGTAACGGTCTTTGTGCCGTCGCTGCCGTCAAAGGTGACGCACCCGCTCCCGGGCTGTGCGGTCACGCTGGCAGGCACGTCCACATAGCCGTCCACCACCAGCGAGGATGCCGGGTCTTTGCCGTCCGGGACGTGCCAGAAGCAGCGGATAGCCAGCCCTGCCCACTCGCCGGTTGCATCGACGTGCAGGCGGTACACGCCCCGGTTCTTGGTGTAGCCAAAGCGCACCATCTGCTCATAGCCGGGCACTTTGACAACGCCATTGGATGCGAGAGATACGCTTTGCTCAATCATGCTTTACTCCTTGTTGATGGTAGGCTTCTTTTCTGCCAGTGCCTTTTTCATCATGCTGACGGCCTTTTCAATCACGCTGTCCAGCACTTCATCCGTGATGAAAGGCTTCAGCCAGTCCGGCAGTGCGCCGCGCAGTGCGGCAAAGACCTGTGCCTTTTTCTTTGCGCCCTGACCGCTGCCCATGATGCTGTCCTCAGCGATGGTCACGAGCTCCAGCGCCCAGTCCTTGACATACTGCTTGTAGCCCAGCCGGATGGCGCCCACTGCCAGCGCGGCAAAGCCAATGAGCATCAGTACCAGTGCGATGGGTGCGGGGATAAAGTTAAACATTGCTTCCATGATTTGTTACTCCTTTCAGCAGGTAGTTGTTAATATCGGATTTGCTTTTTTGCATACCTTCGCGGTTGTTGCCGGACAGCTGCGAATCCAAAAGATTTTGTACGCCAACGAGTACGAGACGCATCTCTTCATCGAGGCCGTCAAAGCGGAGCAGGTCTCTTGCAAGGGCCTGTGCGTGCTGAAGCTGTCCCTGTTCCAGCACGCCAAGTCTTTTTTCGAGCGTATCCATTCGCTTGTTCTGCGCATCGTCGGGGGCCTGCGCCTTTTTGATGTATTTGTGGATGATGTCCAGCACCTTGTCGATGGTGATGGCCGCAGCGCACAGGCTGCCAAGGATGCCAAGCACCCACAGGAGAGCTTCTTTTTCGGTCATTTACCCTCCCGGAGACGGGTCAGACCCTTCTTGCTAATGATACCCGCATAGTCCTTGTATGCGTGGCTCATGTCCACGTTGGTGGTCACACCGGGTACACGGGCCTTGCTGGTATACTGCCACATGCCAAAGGGCCAGCTGGGCGCGGGCTTCTTTGTGCGGTAGGCAGCCAGCCACACGTCGTAGGGCTTCAGCGCCGCGCCGCCCATGTACAGGAAGGTACTGCCAAACCACAAACCGGTGTAGAGCAGAGCGTACACGCCCCAGCTTTCCACCGTGCTCAGCATGTAGGCCGTCAGGTCGGTCAGCGCGGCCTTGCCAAGCGGCTTCTGCACCTCGTCCTCGATGTCCACGGCCACCGGCAGCTCAAAGCTCCTGCCGGTGAGCAGCTTCTTAAAGTAGGCTAACTCCTTGTCGGCCTGTTCCCGGTTGACTGCCTTGAAATAGCCGTAGACGCCGCAGGGGATGCCCAGACGCTTGCATTCTGCGTAGTTGCGGGCAAACTGCGGGTCAGTGTAGGGGACACTGGGCCTGCCCGCTGCACTGTTGCCCATGGCGCGAATCATCACGCCGTCCACCTTGCCGCTTGCCTTGACCTTTGCCCAGTCAATCGTGCCCTGATACCGGGACACATCCATGATTTCAGCCATAGTGTCCTCCTTACTGGGTGATTTCCTCAAAGCCGCTCTTGATAAGAATTGCCTTGACTTTCTCCTTCAGCAGGCGGGGGCAGCGCTCGTACAGAGCCTTTGCATCCTCCATAGTCTCAGCAGACATGATTTCCTGTGCCCATAACATTGCCATCATACGTACCATCCTTTCTAATTTTTGTGTGATTTTATGCATAAACAATCTCGCTCATTTCAAGCAAGCACTGTTTCAACATCTCGTTTTCTTTTTGCAGTGCCGCCACCGTCTCCGGCAGCTTCTCCCGGGCTTCGGCCTTTTTGCGCTCTTCTTCCTGCGCGGCCAGCTCTTCGGCGGTGTAGCGGATGTATTTCTGGATGGGCACCTGTTCCACCCATTCCTCCTGCGCCTGTACGCCGGGCACATCCACCACTCGCTGCACGTCCTTGCCGCCGTTCGGATACTCGGTCAAGGTCTCCCAGTGCCACTGCTCTTCCACGCCCTCTACGGCGGGATGGGTGATCTCTTCGGTGCTGCCGGTCAAGTACCCAAGCGTCAGGTCAGGGTTTTCAATGGCTGCACCGTTCTCGTCAATGATCTTCATGGTTCAAAACCTCCTTTCTCATGCCACGCGCCGCCAGATGTGCACATAGTAGGCGGCAGGCTGCACGGTTCTGCTGCGTCCGTAAATAGGATTCGAGCGGGAAGCGTCGAAATACAAATCTTTCGGGACACTATTGGTGACAGCAGCATCAGCACCGCCATAAGGACTAAATACCCCTGTGTTATAGAAAGCGCCTGTCATTGTAGCTCCACTTTCAGAAATGAATGAATTGTAAATATTTGTTAACTTAGGCACAACAGAGCCAGTAATATTCGGCAAACCGGCTTCGACTGTGGTACCCGCTGCGTGGGCGTAGGATGCACCCATCAGCACGCGGTCCGATGCGATCTGCTCCCATGTGCCGCCAAACAGGGCGGCAGGGCTGGTGGGGTCTTCCGAAATCCAAAATTTGATTTTGGCATGGTCTTCTGCCAGAGCGTCTGCAATCAAGGTCTTTACAGCGTCTGCGCTTATCACGCCTTTCAGCGCGTCACCAACAGCCTTTCCGTCAGCCGGAGCGCCCTCGACGCTTAGCGTCTTGTCGGTGCTCACGATGGCCGCAGCTCTGTCCGCTTCAGCTTTGGCAGAAGCGGCAGAGCTTCCCGCGCTCTTTGCGTCTGCGGACGCTGACTGTGCGTTTCGGGCTGCTTCGGCGGCGGAGGTCCGGGCGGTGCTTTCGCTCTCTGCAGCTGCTGCGGCCTTTTTCGTCGCGGTGCTGGCTGCTCCGGTGGCGGTTTGAGCGGCTTGCAAAGCAGCCTGCTGCTGGTCTGTCACTTCCTCGGCATACTGCTTGACGTACTCCATGCCCTGTGCGATGTCCTCACGGACTTCCACGCCGCGCTCAGCCTTACGAATTCCCGCAATGGCTTCATCAAAAGTTTTATCCATAAAACACCTCCTATCTCATTAGCCTGACATGTACCCTTTGAGCGATCGACTCAAATCGTAAGCATCGGACGCTTTGCGTGCACTCAAAGCCTGCAGGTCACTGATGCTGGAAAACTCAGTGCCAAATGTAAACTCCTTTTTATCCGGCGAATCCAATGGCTCAACAAGCTTGGAACACAGCAACCAGGTATCTACACCATGCGGTGCAGAGAAAATGTGCGTTTGCTTTCCAATCGCAATACGGCTGACATCAATATCAGCGTCTTTCAAATCGACCGCTTTGACTGTCATGCCGTTCAGATAGCGCAGATTTTTGGCAAGTTCTTCCTCTGCCGCATCCAGCAAAGACTGCGGCGTGCTTTCGATGCCTTCAATAAAGATCACTTTTGTGATGATGCCAAAAAGCTTTTGCGCAGCCAGATCGTTTGCGGTTTCTGTGATGGTCTCGCCCCACGAAAAAACAAGCCATGTTATCTTTTTGGCACCTACCGCGATCACCCGCGTGTAGATATCCTCTGCTTTGACGTTGTTGGTCAAATCCAGCAGGTTTGTTCCAAAAGCCACCGTCTGGGTGTTTTTATCGGTGATCGCCTGCAGATAGTCCAGATACCGGCGCGGTTTTCCGTTAGGATCCTCTGCATGGCGCAGCACCAGATATCCGCCGTACTTTTCAACCAGCTCACTCTGCAAGATGTCCCACGTAACGCCGTAGTTTTTTCCATCGCCAAAGCTGTATGTAGGTTCTTTGACATCAAACAAAAAGCGGGGATCCGTCTTGCCGTTGATAGCAAGGCTGTATTTCCCGTTTTGCTCGGTGATCTTAAAGGTCTTGGATTCAGATGCCTGCTCAACGTTATAAATGGAGTACGTGCCAAAATTCTTGTTGCAAGTACCGCAGACGATTTCGGCTTTTTTCACTTCGACCTTTGCAGCGTACGTTTTGCCCTTTACATAGGCTGCAAACAGACGCACGCGGAAATTGTTGCTTCCAATCCGTGAAATAATGCGACCTTCCGCAATGTGCTCTTCATCGATTTCCCAGCTCAGGCAGGAAGCTTTGTTGATCTCTGTTTCCTCATAGAAAATATTCGTCTTTCCATCCACGGGATCTACAATTCCCCAGTGGTAAATGTAATCTCCATCATTAGAATCGTAACTGTAACCCACCTGCACGACTTTGATGCCGTCTACATAGGGCACGATCATGGGGATGTCCATCTCGACTTTTCCGGGAGTAAACGCCTTGTAAGCGTCAACCTGCGCGTTGTGGTTATCGCAGATCCATTCCAGAAGCTGCGATAAGCTCACATTTTTTGCAGCGTACGGCGCAAGACCGCTATCATTCAGATACGCAAGCTCTCCTTCGCAGTAGATTTTCTGACGCATCAAAAAATCCTGCTCATGGCTCATGGGGCGGCCCTGCCAGATGGAAACGCCGTCCTGTTCCACCTCTACCGTAGTGCGCAGCTTTTGCAGCGCAGAGTGTGCCACATTGCCCAGCGGCATGGTAAACTCGAAAGAGCCAGCTTTACCCACTTCGCGGGTCAGCGTGGGGCTGATGAGCTTTTTCGTGTCGGTAATGTCGCTGATATCGTGGATACAGACCTTAGTTTTCCATGTGTCTACATCCGTCTGCACACCAGCATAAACTTTGTAGCTCATAGGCTTGCCCCCAAATACTTGATACTGATGCTGCAGTCTGCCGATGCAGCAAAAACGAGGGTGCCCACTACGCCATCCGGCATAGTAAGCCCCTCGATATACTGCCAGTCGGTGGACTTGGCCAGAATGCCCACCTCAAAGCCATTGAGAGACACCGCGATGTTTGCGGCGGTCTCGCTGCGCTGGAAGTAGATGCCGGCCGTACGCGGTGCACCGGTGATGGACACCTCTTTGTCCTCGCCCGCCTTGAGCGGGATATTCGTGTAGTTGCGCACGATGTCCGTTTCAAAGTTGAAGTCATCCCACAGCCAGTCGTTGGTGCCGTCGTAGACGCTGCGCTTGAAGGGGTTGCAGGTGCCGGTGATGGTAAAGGTGCTGGAAAGCCGGTCGCGGGAGGGTGTGACTTTCCAAAGCCCTTCCCAGTACCACGCCGGGTCTTCATCAAAGCGGCACTGTAGCCACTTGCCATGAATGGCATTGGCAATGGTGCTTTCGATGCTGGGCCACTTGCTTTTTGGCGCGTTGCACAGCAGTTCCATGGTGATGGTGCGCTTTTTATAGTGCACCTTGCCATCGTCCCATGTGGTCAGGTTCAGCAGTGAATCGGATCCGGTGACCTGCACAAGGTATTCTTCCGGTTCTGCCGCGCCGATTTTAGGGCTGCCTACCTTGAGGTACAGCCCCCAATCTGTCAGGGTGTGAAAATTGCCGATTTTTGCCCCCAGAAGCTTTGCCATTACACACCCCTCGCTTTCCGTTCCACTGTCACGCCGATGCGTGCATCTACGTTGGTCGCCATGCGGGTCGACAGCACGCCCACCAGTTCACCGGAGTCCATGACCACCTGACCCTTGCCGATGTCCGGCAGATGCTCGTCCAGCATCCCCTCAATACGTTCCAGAATGTTGGTCTGCCGGTCAACGATGGACTGCTGGCCGGTGACGCGGTACTGCAGGGCTGCGCGGGTGGAGAAGGTGCCCAGACTGTCATACACGCCGGTCTTGTCAAAGGGACTCTGGTAGTGGCTGACGGGCTTCTGATTATTCTTCTTGTCCATCCACATGGCAAGGCCGATGCCGCCGGCGACTGCGCCCACGCCCAGGATCAGGGCAAGGACGGGGTTTGCTGCCACAAAGGACACGATGTTGCCCAGTGCAGAGGTGATGCCGCCAGCCATGCCGGAAAAGCTCTGGACGATGCTGCCTAGAGCGCCGCCCACTCCGCCGGACTTTGCAAGACCGTCGATGATCTCACCAAAAGCCTTGACCGAATTGGTCACACCGTCGATATCGGATTTTACCCCGCCGTCAGAAAAAAGCTTCTGGAAGATATCAAATGCCTTTCCCATGCCACCGCTGAAGTAGCCCTCATTGACCGCGGTCAGTGCGTCCGTAAGCCACTTAGAGATCACGTCACGCTGCCCCTGCGACACCTCGCCCCAGATCAGATTGACAAAATCCAGCCCAAGACTTGCCCAGTCGCCGTTTTTGGCGTCTTTGAAGGTGTTCTTTACCAGCCCGAAAATGCCCTTATCCAGCTGGCCGGAAGCCTCGCTCAGCTGCTGGTCAATGCGGTTCTGGGTGCCCTTTACGCTCTTGTCGATGAGAGTAGAGGTCTCCGTCACCTTGTCTTGAATGCCGTCGATGTAGGTGATGATCTTCTCGTAGGTCTCCGCGCCGTTCTCGCCGATGCGCTGCCCGGTCTCTGTGACGGTCTTCTTGATATGCTCGCTGCCGTCCGCGTACTTTTCCACCGCCTGTTGCACCTTTGTGGTGATGCCGTCAACGGTGGTTTCAGAAATGTTGGTAAAGGTGCCCAACAGCGTTTTCGACATGTCGTCATAGGTCTTTGTGACCTTTGTGACCGTGCCGTTGACTTTGGTCTCGACCTGCTTAAAGGTCGTGGCAACACCGTTCACCATCTCCTTGCCGGTCGTGGTGGTGGTCTCGGTGATGCGGTCTTTGATCTTGCCCGCGCTGTCCTTGACCTTCTCGGTAAGGGTCTGGATGCTGGTGGTCACAGCGCCCAGCGCATTCTGCGCGGTGGTGGTAGCTGTGCTGGAGATGGACGAAATGACCGTTTCGGTGGTGGACTTGGAGCCGGAGGATCTGGATTTTTTGCCAGCGGAAGAGCCAGACGGGCTGGTTGTAATGGAGCTGCCTCTGTTGCCACTGGCTGCTGCCGCTTCCGCCTGACGCTCCGACCAGCTCTTGTTGCTGATGCCAATGCCATTTAATGCATTTTCCCGCATCCTGTTACGGTTGCTCTTCCGGTTATTTGCATCCGCGTACTCTTCGTAGGTATTGAAGTCTGCTGTGGCGGCTTTTCCAAGAAAACGGTTGAGTTTATAGCTCAGCTGATCCAGCCATGTGGTGGCTTTGCTTGCGAAGTCCCTGAGAGCGTTTTTTGCCGTGTTGATAGGCTCCGTCAGGCCGGTGATCGCGCCTGCGAGACCAATCCAGCCGTCCGTTTTGTAGGCTTCCTGCGCCTTTACGATCAGATCATTCAGATTGCCGATTACAACGCCGATGCCGCCGGATAAATCGCCGGTCAGCAATCCGGCCAGCTGGCTCACGTTGTCCTTCAGGGTGGAAACGCGGCCATTCATGGTCTGGCTCTGGGTGTCCATGCTGTTGTAGTAACGCCCGCCCTCTTCGGATGCGGCCTGCAAAGCCTGCGTCAGCAGATCATAACTGATGGTCATTTTCTGCACTTCAGCAGTGGACTTGCCTGTGTAGTCGGCCAGAATGCCGTACACGTCGATGCCGGCATAAGCAAACTGCTTGATATCGGCCGTTGTAGCCTTGCCGGTGTTGGCGATCTGCTGCAGGTTCTGCGCCATGCGGTTCAGCTCGTCGTTGCCGCCGCCGGTCGCAGAGACCGCGTCACCCAGTGCCATGATGGTACTGCGGGCATAGGAAGCGTTCTCGCCTGCAGAGATCAGGTACTGGTTCGCCTTTGTCAGGGACTCGACATCAAACGGGGTTTTGGCCGCGTCTTCCTGGATCTGGCTCATGACCTGCTGGGCAGCTTCCGCGCTGCCCAACATGTTGGTAAAGCCGGTGGTGTATTTCTCGATCTGGGCGTTGTACTCGATGCCGGAAGAGATGAACCCCTCTGCGGCACTGAGTGCAGCGGAGCCGAGCTTCGAGAATACGTTCGCCATGACCGTGCCCTGTGTAATGGCGTTGGCCAGAGATTTGCCGGACGCTTTCTCCGTGGAGCTGGCAAAGCCGTCCATGCCGTTGTTTGCAGCTTTCAGCGCGGTCGTGGTTGCCCTGAGCTGTGCTTCTGCCTGTGCCAACATGGTCTTGAGGTTTTTGGTCTCAGAGGATGCTTTGCCGGTCTTGCCCACCGATTCGTTGTAACGTCTGGTCAGTTCCACTACGGCCTTTGCGGCCTTGCTGTACTCTCCTGACAGCGAAGAAACGGTTTTTTTCGTCTCGGATTGCACATTCTGGATGCCCTGCCGGTAGGCGCTGTCGTCCAGCCCGAGGGTGGCGCTCAATTCAAAAAGTTTCAGGTTCCATCACCCCCGTTCAAGCCATTTTTAATGCGTGCTATCACTTCATCAGCGGACGGCTGCGGCGGCTGTGGGCGGTTTTCCACAAGCCCGGCCACCATGTCGTACCACCGCTCTTCCGCGCCTATAAGGTGCGCCAGAGCGTCCGTCATGTACGCCTGATAGCTGAGCGTGATGCGCTCTTGCCGCAAAGTGTTCAGGCAGTGCTGCAAAATGTACGGCCTGCCAAACAGCCGCAGCGCGTCCGGGCTGATGGAAGAAATCAGGCGTCTGTACCCGCCAGCACCAACGGCAGACACCAGAGCAAAAAATCCAGCACATCATCGTTGTTCAACAGCTCTTTCACCGCGCGCATCTTCTTGAACGGGCCAATGTTTTCAACCACCCCGTTTTCATCCACGTCCGGCTCATAGAGCAGCGGAAGCAGCTTTGCGGTGGCAGCGGCATTGTCGAACAGCAAGCTTTTTGCCATAGCCTGAATGTTCTTTTTTGCCTGCTCCTTCTTCTTCTGTTCCAGCTCCTCCGGCGTTTCCTCGCCGGTCAGGACCGGCAGAACCTTGCGCAGCTCCATGATCTTGGATTTTTCCAAGACCTCCTCTGCCACATCGGCAATCTGCCAGCAGTGGCGCAGAAAATCTTCATCGGACAGCTCTGTCAAAAATTTCATGCGGTGTCCTCCTTATGCTGCGGCCTTGGGGCTGTAGTACCACTCCATAGGCACCACGTCACTGCCCAGACGGGGGCAGCCGGTCAGGGCGACTGCAATGTTGCCCTTGCCCTTGTCGGTCGTCTTCAGGGTCAAACCGCCGGTGGACAGTGCATTCATCAGCCGGACTGCAACCATACCGCCATCCAGCGTGTCTCCAACCCACCAGATGTCCTTGAAGTCGCCGGTGCTGGCGGCGGGATTCAGCGTCATGCGGGGCGTGACCTTCTTGTCACTCACATCCGCAGCGCCCATCGCCAGCTTGATAACGTCCGTTGTGGCATTCAGGGCCGTAAAAGCCAGCGTGCAGTCGTAGCTCTCGATCTGCATCAGCTCTGCGGTGTTCTTCTGGGCGTTGTCCACGTCTTCGCCAAGGTCGGTGAAGTTCGCCTTGCAGGTCGCGGTGATGCCGCCGGTCGTGGCAGTGATAATGTCTGCGTCCTGAACTTCGGTCTCGCCGGTTACATCAAACTTGTTGACCACGATGCCTGCGTTGAACTGCATGGATTCGAACGCTTTCTGCGAAATTTTGGAAAATTTTCTTGCCATATTGCTCCTTACTCGCAAAATTGCGTGATTTCAAAATTGAGATATTCGCACAGATACCCCTCAGGCGGGTTGTCGAGGGGCTGTGCCCATGGGGTGCCTTTTTGCAAAAGAATAGCGCCGCCCTCACAGGAAAGCGTTGTGCTGTCCTCGAGGGCCGCGCTGATCGTATCCTCGGTTTGCAGGATGGGGGCTCTGCCGCCCTTACTGGGGTACCACAGCCGGGCGTGGAAGGATGTCGTTTCGTTCCACCCGCCGGGGATGGTGGGCTTGTAGGTCAGATAGGGCAGGGAAGCGGCAGGAGGGATGTTATCTTCCAGATAACCCGGGATGCCAAAGCCGTTGAAAAACGTGTTCAGCGACCGGTTGATGCTCTCAGACGGCCCCATTACGGCAGCACCGCCTTTTTGCACTTGACGGCCCGCAGCCCCATGCCGGATTCCGGCGGGGCTTTGGCTTCGTCCGCTGTGCTGGTGATCTGGAAAGTCTGCCCGTCGCTCACCCGCTTGATGTAGTCCGGGAAAGCCAGCGGAACGCCCGTGTTGACCAGCAGGGTATAGGTGGAGGCGGTGTCAGCCTGCTCCGCCACCTGAGCTTCCACGGTGGTGTCGTGGCGCTCCACGGCCTCAAACTCGGGGCCGTCCATCCAGCCGGACACAAAGCCACCCACGCCGTCCGGCTCATAGCTGCGGGTCTGAAAACGGTATTTTTGGGTGAAGCTCTGCATCACGGTGGATGCAGTGAACGCGTTGACCATGTCACATCTTCCTCCACTGATTGATCTCGGATTTATAGTGGGTCTTGCCGTCGGCGGGCAGCCCGTCCGTGCCTGTAGCCATCGTGCCAGACCACCCGGCAAAGGACTGGGACACATACACGCCGCCGGACGGGAGCGCCTTGTCGTATGCGTCGATTTTTTCAGCCAGCGCCACGAAGTCAGGCGGCACGCGCATGGGCTGCACCGTCCCGGTGAAGGTCTCGGCGGTCAGATCGCCGTCCCCGGCCTTGTGAATGCCGTCATTGAAGATGGATCCGCACACGAGGAAATACTGCCCCGGCACTACCCCGGCGGGCACGGTATCCGGCTCAAAGGTGAACTCCCCGGCAACGGGGTCGTCTGCCCGGTCAAAAAAATTGTGTGTGTAAACGCACAGCTCGGGGACGGTCATACAAAGTCACCCCCTTGCAGGTTAGACCGATTCACCCGGGGTAATGGTCTGGACAGAGATGCCGTCCAGATACTCAGCAAACAGGGTCACGCCGGTGATGGCGAAGCTCTCAGAGACGGCGGTGGTGTAGTTGCCCTGGGTGTGGAAGCCGATCAGGTTGCTGGCCTCGCCTGCGGTGGTGTACACCAGCCCAGCCTTGGCGTAGTCGCTGTCGGAGGGGTCAACGTAGTACATCACAATGTTGTCCACGGGGGTGGCAATGACCTTGCCCTTTGCGATCTCGCCGTCGGACAGCAGGAAGATGGTGTTGTAGCCCATGAAATCCTTGATGTACTGGAAGCCGTACTGGTTCTGGATGGTGATCGGGGCGGCGCCCAGGTACTCAGCCACGTCCAGGACGTTGGCAAAGCCCACAACACCGGTGACGGTGCGGTGCATATTCTTGAACTTGTTCTCCACGCTGCCCTTTGCCTTGGCCAGAGCCATCTGGAAGGTCTTGGGGGTGCCCTTCAGGCTGCCGGTGTTCAGGTACTTGTAGAACTTGTCCGTAACCTTTGCGGTCAGGTCGAACAGGAACTCGTCATCGGTCTTCTGCACGGCCACATCATAGCCATAGTTCTGGATTGCCTCCAGGGAGACGGCCTTGGCGTACTTTTCGATTGTGATCTTGCCGTAGTCTTTCTCCTTGACGGTGTACTGGCTGTAGGGGATCTCCTCGCCCTCTGCCACGGTGCCGCTCTGCAGGGTGCCCTGGGCGTACTTGCTCTTCAGCACGGTGCCGGGCTGCATCCGGATGGGACGCATGATGCCCATGATCTCGCGCAGGTGCTCCCAGTTGCGCTGGAAGCGTGTCACAAAGTCGATTTCCCGGGGGTTGACGGTGATCTCGGTAGTGGTGATCAGATTGGTCTTTGCTGCCATGTGTTAGTCCTTTCCGCCGCCCGTGAAAAGGTCGGCATTTGCTGCAATGGCCGCCTGGCGCTCGCCGGCGTCCTTGATTGCAAAAATTTGGTCTTTGGTCATTTTGGAGCCGGCGTTTGTGGGCGGGTTGTCCACCTTTGCGCCGGTGGTAGTCGTAGTGCCTACAAAGTCGCTCCAATCAGCTTTCAGGCTGTCGGTGTGCTTCTTGGCGTCCTTGACCTCGCCCTTATCGTCCAGCTCCAGCTTGTCGATATCCTCGCCAGACAGCCGCACAACGCGGTCTGCATACTTGTCCAGCACCCCGGCGGCCTTCAGCAGCTCCCGGAACTTGGCTTCCTTGGCTGCGTGGGTGTCCTTCTTGGTCTGCTGGGCCTTGTAGTCGGTCAGTGCCTGTTCAGCGGCCTGCTTGCCGCCGTTGGCTGCATCCCGGTCTTTTTCGGCCTGTGTGCGGGCTGTTTTTTCTGCATCCAGCTGGTCTTTGAGTTCGTCCGTCTCCTTGTGCAGGGCGTCCAGAATGGCCTTGGCCTTGTCATCGTTGGAGGTTTCGGGGTTCTCCAGAATCGTGCGGATGTCAGCTCTTTTGAGTGCCATGTGATAGTCCTTTCTGCCCTTGCTCGGGCTGCCATGCTTGGCAATAAGGTTTATTTGCCGGACGTGCTGCCGGTGTGGTGCCGCTTGCAGGGCTCGAACCTGCAACTGCCCGGTTATGAGCCGGGAGCACTGCCAGTTGTGCGAAAGCGGCATAAAAAAGCGGCTGACGCTGTGCGCCAACCGCTGGGTATTAAATTGATTTCTGAGAAGATACCATAATAACGCGATTTCCTTTTCCATACGCATTATCGCAAAGTTCCTGAAGATGTTCTCTTGCTTTCTGCATTTCAACCAAAAGAATCCGTTCTTTTGTCTCCTGCAGGTAATATGGAGAAAGGTCAACGCGTGGGTTGCTGTTCTGCTCAAACATTTCTTGAAGTTTTTTGAGGTCTTCAAACGTACATCCCACAACCATAGCGGTGTAAACAATGTTATCCATGCGTTTAAGCCTCCTTGTTCGCTTCTTCTACCGCGATCTCTCGCAGCTCGTCAATGTGTTCTTCCACCGCCGGGCGGAGGAATGGGCGCGGGGCCATGCCCCGGGTAAAGTGCCACTTGCCGTTGAAGTCCTTCCAGACCCACGGCGTTTTGCGCCCGTTGCCTTTCTCGGCAAAGATGCCCGTGCCCAACTCCACATACACGCTGTAAAACAGGTTGCTGCCGATGGTCACGGTCTTTTTTGCGAGGTCGAGGGCGTAGGTCAGGCTCTGCTTGAGCGCACCGCCCACGTAACCCTCAATGCCTGTGCTGTCTGCCGTGCCAGTAGGCACAAGCAGCTGGGCGTAGTCCTGCACCTTCATGCCCCAGAGGGTCAGCACCCGCTCCGCCCATGAATCCAGAGCTTCATGCAGTTGCGGGGTGTTGTCGGTGAATTTGATGTCGTAGTTAAAGTTCATGGTTTACCGAACTCTCCACGTCTTGGAATTTTTTCTTGCGCGATAGTAGGTCTTTCCCTCAAATGTCACTTCAAGTGCGCCCCTGTCCATTGCAGAACCCAAAACGGAAGAAAGCGACTTTGTTTCAGCTGCCTTTTTGTTTGCGGTTGACTTTTTCTGCACATCTTTCATAAAAGAATTGACGTTTTGCCGTTTCTGTGCCGTGTTATCCACTGCCTTTTGCACCTGATTCTGGTTAAACCTTGCAGGGCCGGAAACGTATGGATTCGCAACCTTCGTCTGAGCCTTTAGCTGTTCCGTTGTCAGTTCATGCAATTTATCCAGTGCCGCCGCTTTTTCCTGCTGAGTAAGATTCGACTGTTGGATTTTCTTCACGTTCGCTTCATACTCGCGCTTTGTTGCATCGCCAGCATCAAACAACGAAAAATCATTCGATCTTCTTACCAGCGTACTATCCAAACTTTTTGCTCCATTTGCGCCGCCGCCCGCTCTCGCGGAGCTGCGCCCGGCTCTGCCGGATGCTCTACCACCGCCGCTCATCGTGACACCTCTCTCTTACTTCCGCATATTGCGGTTTAATTACAGTTGCGTTAAAGTCCATCCCTGGTAATGGCTTGCCATACCAAAGGACTTGCGTAGGATTTAAGCGCCGCATAGCTTCCTTGCATCCCATCGTAAAAAGGGTTGTAGCTAGATGTTCATTCATCAGCCCAACGGACGAAATGGAGATGATGGAGTTTCGCGGCTCTCCGTCAAAACACCACTCGTAGCTTTCCGGCCATACCCATTCGATGGTGGGAATGACCTTGATACAGTGCATTTGCCAGTACGCTGCCAGCCAGTGCCGTTTATAGGCGCTCCAAATCTGTACCGCTTCCGGGTGGTCTCGGAACATGGAAAAATCAGGGGAAAGAACCGCACCGAACTGTTGCAAAAGCGGCACATACTTGTCAGGATTGCGCCAAACACGTTCAAACTGGTAATCATCACAATAAAAATGGACGCCTTTGCTCCCCTTATCTTTGGCAGACAGGGCATAGTTGAAAGGAATCCATTCCAGCTTGTCAATGCGGATGTCCGTTTCCGGCTTGATGATAGGGATATGGAACCTTCCTTCGCCCGGAAAAATCATCTTTTCGGTGTTTTCCATCGGCAGAATCACGGTTCATCCCTTCTTTCTTTTTCTGACTCCTTCCATTGTCCTAATAAGGCGTTTGTGTGCTCCATGCGGCTTTGCGCCATTTCCGTAGGAAGGCCGCGCGTGTTTTGGCTTAATGTAACCACACGGGGGCTTAAAATCACGGCAAAAGTTCAAGAAAAAGTCATCGTTGATTACAACAATCCCAAACTTCTTATTTTTCATGCTTTGCAATCTTCCTCTTTCTCTTGCGTTCAAAATAAGTTTTCGGCCAATCGGGCCGGTTCGCTACCTTTTCAGCCCTCCTGACCGCTTCGGCGAAATTTTTAGCGGTTCCGCCGGCATTGTAAAATGCCTTTGCAAGATTCTCGAAATTTTCGGCAGAATTCATTTTTTTGTCCTCTTTCTCTTGCGCTCTTCCGCCCACCACATTTGCTCTTTCTCTTTGCCGCCCTTGGATTTATACCACTCGGTGTAATCCATGACGGGGGTGGTCTCTTTGGTCACATTGTCCCGCTGCATGGCGTTCTGCCGGGGATATTTGCCCAGTGCAGAGGACAGCACGCAGCGGCAGTGGTAAACCATCTCCGGGGCGGCGTTGGGGTCGCCGGGGCGCTGAATCTCGTAGCCCATGACCTTGAACGGCTCGTCAAGCTCTGCTGTCTGCTGGTCAAGCAGGCGGTGCATCTCACGGGTGCGGTAGTCGTGGGTGGAGTCCCACCGCTTTTTGACCTCGATGCCCAAAGCCTGGGCGTTTCGCATCTGCTGCAATGCCCCGGCGTTCTGGGCGCTGGTAAGAGCCGTGATGGCGTTGTTCATGGCCCAGTGGATCTCTGTATCTGCCATGCCGTTGACGGCCTGCACGGCGATGTCGTGGACGCTTTTGCCCTGCACGATACCCTGCATGACGTAGCGATTGAATACCTTTGCATCATAGGTTTTATTGCTCTCGCTTTTGATACGCTTGTTGGGCACAAGCCGGGGGCGCTCCTGCAAAAGCAGCCGCACCGCCTCGGTGTTGTACAGGGTCAGCCCGAACGTCACGCCTGCGGCCTGTTCCAGCTCGTAGAAAGCCCAGTTTGCGCCGAAGGAAAAGATGTTGTATTGCTCGTCCCGGGCCAGCTTGTAGGCCGTCTCTTGGGCTGTGGTGCAGGTCTGGGTGATGCCGTCCAGCTTGGCGTGCATCAAATCGGACTGAAAGACCTGATTTTGCAGCCAGATGCGGTAGTCATCCTCGGTGATCTCGCCTGCATCCAGCTGCGCCCGCTTGCGCTCGTCCAGCGCTTTGTACTTTGCCAGAAACTTGGTCAGCTGCTCCTGCATCTCCCGGCGGGCAGTGCCGTACACCCGGAGGATGCGGCGGCGCAGGCGGTTCAGCTGGCGGGTAGAGATGCGGTCACGGTCATTAGCTTTCAAATCCATCAGCTACTCTCGAAACGTATTCACCCGCATTTTCGGAAGGAAATGCAAGCTTAAGGCTTCCGGGGATTGGCTCGCTGTCCAGCGGGTAAACGTCCATTTTATTCAATGCCGCCTCGGCTGCTTGGTTTTGGCTCTCGGCATGGACAAGTAAATATCCGCGCTGCTCCCACTTAATCGGAACTCGGTAAAGTGCCATCTTCGTTTCCCTCCTCTTTTTCAAACTGCGGTCGTCCAAACGCATCAATGCCGACCATCCGCACGTTTGGCCTTGCGACATCAATAGTCGTTCCCTGCAGCAGCTCAACAGCGGAAATGAACCGTTGCATAACATTTTCTGCTTCTTCTGACAGCTCGATTTCTATTTTCCCTTCCATCGGAATTTTAAGATTCGCCATTGTCTTCCTCCTCCTCGTCCGTGGTCTCTCTCGTTGCGCTCTCAGCCATCAGTGCGGCCTTGGCCTGCTCCTTTTGTTCCGGGGTCAGGTTGGGCAGCAGGTCAATGGCCATGTCCTGCCCGATGATCGGCGCCTCGGAAATCACCATGCTGACCTGTTCGGCTGTGTTGGTGATCTTGCTGCGGTTGAATGCCGGCATAGCGTTGTCAAAGCCAGCCAGTGCGCAGATCTGCCGGATGAACGGCTTGACCTGCGCCTCGAAGTCGTCCGCGTTCTGGTTCAGCGGTTCATAGGCTGCATCCAGATGGTCGTTGGTGCTGTCCGCACTGACGCAATGCACGTCCAGACCGCCGAAGTCTTCATACACCCGGGTGTGGAGCAGCTCCAACAGAGCCTGCCGGGCCGTCACAGGGATCTCGGTGGTGTAGGGGGTGATCTTGCCGCCCTCGCTGGTGTCTGCGCCCGCAATGTGGTACAAATTCAGCTTGACAAGGAACTCCTGCAGCTCGTCGTCCGTCATGCCGTTGAAGTTCTCGCACAGCCAGTAGATCTGCGAAAAGTCCTGCAAGTCATTGCAGAAGCCGGACATCACCAGATCGGTGTTGTCAATGTAGGCTTTCAGACCCACAAGGGTGCTCTGGTGCAGGTCGGAGCCCCACAGCGGCACAATGGGCAGAGCGCTGTAGTTTTCGCCCTCCACGCTTTCCAGCCCGCCGCCGGGTGTGGTGACGGTCACGCTCTTGTATGCCTGCTTTGGCACGGTCTCCTGCATCACATTGCCGATTTTGCTTTCCGTGTACTCGGTAAAGCCGTCCAGCTCGTACAGGATATAGTGCACATCCGTGTCCGGGTTCAGCCGCCAGAAGCGCACGCCCGCCTGCAAAAGGCCTGTTTTTTCATCGTACAGGGGCGCGAACTCGGTCAGCTTAAAAACCACCAGATGGTCGTTGTTCCAGAAGCCAAAACTCTCGCCGTGGATCAGGGCGAAATATCCGGCTTTCTGGATCTGCTCGTCAAAGTTCTGACCCAACCTGTCCTTGTCCACGCCATCGTTTGCAAAGACCACGCCGTTGCCGAGGGAGTAGGTTGCCCGCTGCTTGTTGAGCCGCCGGAAAAGATTGCTCTTGACCATATCGGGGTGTGGGGTGTCCTGCTTGGTGTTTTTGGATAGGCGCTTCAGCATCAAAGCGTAAGCCTGCGCAAAGCGTTCAGCCCCCGGGTTTTTCTGTGCGTCGTACAGGTCGGCATCCAGCGCCATCTTGTAGGGGCCGGAAGTGCAGTGCTGCTGCACGAACCGCCGGATGAAATCAGGCTGTTCCCCGGCGGCTTGCGCCTGCTGAAAAGTCTGGAATGTGTATACAGTGCTCAAAATCAATTCCTCAGTTTTACAAGGCGCTTCGTGCGCACAAAATATCGAATAGCGTCCATGCAGTGGTCGTTGACCTTCAGCACGGTGTCGTCTTTGTCTGGGTCCCAAGCGTACACGCCAAACTCTTCCAGCGTGTGCTTGCAGTCCTTGTATATTTTCAGCCGCCCGGTCTGCAGCATGGTCTGTACGTCCAGAATGCCGCTCAGGACATCATTGTTTGCGGGCGTCTGGGTAAAGCCGTTCTTTCGCAACTCTGTGATCAGCGGCAGGGCCGACGGGTCCACAATGATCCTCTCCGGCTTGAGACCATTCAGCCATGCCTTGAGGTCTGCAACATACTCGCCCACGGTCTTTTGCCGCTTCTGTTCGCGGCCGCTGTAGTAGTACTCCCGGGTGACGATCCAGCAGTCTGCATCTGCCTGCTTCTGGAGCAGCAAAAAAACCGTTGCGTTCTGGGTGCCAAAGTCGCAAGCCACATAAGAGCTCTTTGGAGAAAGCGACGGAAGCACGTCAATAACGTGCTTCTTGCGGTCGAACATGTCATATACAAGGCCCTCGGCCACCGTCCACAGGCCCAGAATGTAGCGTTGATAGAAAACGCCGCTGTACTGGCTGCGGTATCTGGCCTTGATGTCCTCGGAAAGAGACAGGTTGTCGTCCATCGTGAAGTGAAGGTACATCATTTTGCGAGAGCGGCATTTCCGCACCCACTCCAGATAGAACCAGTGCTGTGGGCTTCCAGGGTTGCAGTTGAACCAGAATTTTGACCCAGTGACGGAGCATCGGGCCGTTGCCTGGTTGACGAAGCTCTGGGGCATCAGGGCCACCTCGTCGAAGAATGCCCCGGCAAGGGTGATGCCCTGGATCAGGTCTTGGCTGCTCTCGTCCTTGCCGCCAAAAAAGTAAAACTCGTTGGCTTTGCCACCCTTGCTGACGGTCATGCAGTTTTCTGCCCGGTGCTCCTTTACGTTGAACCCCCGGGCCGCAAGCTGCTGCTTGAGTGTTCCCAGCACGTTGCGTCGGAAGCTGGCAATGGTCTTTCCACACATAGCAAACTGCTGGCCGTTGTAGCAGGTCATAGCCCACTGGACGAAAGAAAAGCTCATGGCAAAGGTCTTGCCCGAGCGGATAGCGCCATCAGCAATGATGCCGTTGTAGCCGCTGTATGCGCTTTGCGGTGTCCACCAGCTCAAGACCTGCTTTTGCCGCTGGCTTAGGGCTTTCCAGCGAAAACCGTTACTTTTCCGCATGGTCGTCCTCTTCCTCTGGCAGCATGTCTACATCATCCGGCGGGCTGATGTCTGCGGCAGCATTCAATGCCTTTATCAAACCATCATCGTGACGCTCTTCCTGCTCCGCTTCTTTCGGCTTATCGCTCCAACCAAAATTAACTTGCAGGCTGAATCTTGCGCCGCCGTTTCCGTCACGATCATAGAGCCGTTCTTCGGCGTATCTCTCGCATCGAAGCTTCGCGCGCGTTATCGTGTCAGAAAACTCAGCCTTTCCTTGATAGTCAATCAAAGATTGCCGAGACTTAAATCCCAACGCCAAAGCCAGACCGGTGACCGTTTCTGGACGTTCGTCGATTTTTATCACGTTTCCGTATTTGTCCAAAACAGGCTTTCCGGTTTCGTCTTCTAGGACGCTTCCTTCGCAGCTTTTGAAGAACTCTTCGATTTTTTTCTCAAGTTCTTCTTTGCTCTCAAAGACGGGCGGTCTGCCTATCCTTTTGTTTTTGCTGTAGGTCACCGCCACCACCTCTCTAAACTCATGCAAAATAAAAACCGCCCGGAAATCCGAACGGTCAAAATATCGAATGTGCCGCCAGCTGGATTTGAACCAGCACCCACGGAATGGATGTGCGCAGTGGTTGGCTGTGCAGTGATGTTCCCGTGGTGTCACCAACGTTGTCCCGCCTTAAATGGGCGGCGCTCTGCCAGTTGAGCTATGGCGGCATATAAGCAGCGCCCGTGCATTCAGTTCGTTGGACATGCGTCAAACGGTGGGCGCTGCTGCATCCGGAACTTTCGCGGCCGGATGCCCCGCTATTGCGCGGCCCGCTCTAGGGCACGCAAGCACTCCCGGCAGAGTTCGAACCTGCAACATGCGGTTTTGGAGACCGCTGCTCTACCACTTGAGCTACGGGAGTATAAAAGCCGCCCTTGGAATCGAACCAGCCGTGTCTACACACACGCGCCGCGCTCCAAACTGCGCTCAGGCGGCCATATAAAAACAGCTCCGGTTCGCCGCCGGGGCTGTTGGTTGGCGCACATCCTGTCAGGAAAGCTACACCTTGGCAAGGATTCTAAGGCCTTTTCTTGGCACGGGAGGTTGCACGTGCGGCCTTGCGGGTTGTCTAGTCCATGCGCCATACGGTGCGATACGGCGGAATCGAACCGCCTCCTGTCTCTCATGAGCGGCAGGCTGCCTTTGTTTCAGTGTATCGCATAGAAGCAGCCCGCGAAACGTGAAGAGAGCAAAGCCCGGTACCTGCAAACAGAAAAGGAGGAAAATGCTAAGAAGGAACACGTTTCGGAGGCTGCGTGCATCGGTTTGCCTTTTGGCTTTTCCGATGATACAATTTTACACCATGTAATAGTGAAACCGCAATGTAATGACAGTGCAATGTTTTTAAAGGCTCAGCTCCTCCATTGCTTTGCGCCGCAAGACATAGACCATGCGCAGAGAGTAATTCATATCTTTTGCGACCCTGTCCCACGTGAGACAATCGAGATAGTACTTGTACAGCACCGTGTATGCTTTTTCGTTCTGGATCTGGGCGAGTGCGTTTCTAATCTCAAGGAACAGCCTGTCACAGACCGCTCTTTGCTCATAAGCGCGGCGCTCCGCTTCCTCCTCGCGTTCAACCGCCCGGGCAAGGCTCTGGCCATCTTTGCTTCCGCCGGGGGCCGCGCTGAGGTTCTGGGTAATGTGCCGGGTGGCCTCCTGTGCTTCGGCCAGACGGTCAGACAGCAAGTAGTATCTTTTCTCTGCTTCGCGGTAGCGGTTCAGCCACGCCTTAACAATGCGGTAATCGGTTTTGTCCGGCTTCTGGGTGTCAGTGTCAGGTATCCATGTGCGGGCCATTGTTTTCCTCCTTGCTAGTGAAAATCTCAAAAGTGACTTTTAGCTTCTTGTTTCCGATAACGCCCCACACCTTTTCGAGCTTTGTCTTGTCGTCACGCTCCATTTCTGTGATGAAATGCCCCATGACCGCTTTGACAGCTTCGCTTGTTACCTCTGACTTGTTACGCCATGCCTGCAAACCATCCTTGCGGGGTGGGGCATAAGTCCCAGCGTAGACATTTCCAAACAGTCCACACCCAACATGATATTCAGCCATTTTCGTCCTCCATTTCTTCAATCTCAATTTCCACCCGTGGCTGTTTCCGATCAAGCTCCACCCGGCTTCCATCGTGGGCGGCAACAATGCGGCTGTTGTCGTCCTCCAGCACGCGGGCTTTCACCAGAATGTCCGTGGTAGCCTCGATGAGGTTCGCCAGATCGACCCGGCGGGCGGTCTTCATGTAGTACACGCACCTCACGTTCACGCGGACAGAAACAGGGCTGTGTGGCCTTTTGATTTGCCGTAGGCAGTCCGTCTCATAATCCACGTAGGCCTTGCTAGGGGCCACAAAGCGCCCGCCTGAGCGGCTTTTGAGGATGCGGGCAGAGTTCTTCTTGGTTCGCGGGTCGCCGTAGAGGGTCAAGTGCATTTCTTTCGTTCCTCGCTGTTGATTGGTTTCCAAACAGGGTATGCGTATGGATGCTTTGCAACGCCATTCCACAACCACTTATATGGATAACCTGCGCAAGCGGACTTTGTGATCGGCCCAGCAATCGCCATCACATAGCCGTTTTCATCTGCATCTTCTTTCTTAGGTGGTTGTTCGAATGTGCTTCTCCACAAGCCCTCAAACCCGATTTCGCTATAAGAGCAGGTTTCAAAATAATGTGTAGCCATCCCAAGTTCTTGCTCGATATCGCTACGGATGCTCTTGTCATCCTCGTCCGCTTCGGTTTCGAGAACAAGGTAAATTCGTTTTTTCACGTTATCACCTCTTCATCTTATTTTCGATGTTGTCCAGCATTCCTTCCATTACCAGCTGCTCGCACTGCTTTTCAGCTTCCCTGCGCTGCTTGTCATACTCAAACAGCATATCTGCGTATTCATTGCCCACCCGGCGGATGGCTGTTTCCAGCATCTCCGTCACAAGGTCGTGGTACTTGTCCGCGCCCTTGCGGCTGTTTCTGGCGGCTTCCCGGGCTTCCCACAGGTCGGTGAGCTTGTCCCGCCTGTCGGCGGTGATCTCGCCATAGCCGTAGGCGTCCTGGATCTGCTCCATGCTTTCCCAGCCTTCCAGCTCAGCAAAGGGGTCAGCTTCAGCTTTTGCCATGCTGCGGGCTTTGGTCTTTTTCTTGACGTACCGGTTCAGCCCGTCCTGCATCACGGCGCGGGCATCGTCCATCGCCTTGCGGATGGCCTTGACCTCCCGCTCTTTCTTGAGCTGCCCGGGCTGGTTGGCCCATTCTGCCATCAGCTCGGATTTCGTTTTCGGTTTCATGTTTTTCCTCCGTTCTCACAGCTTCCCGAATGCGCAGTCTGGCAAGCTCAGCTTTCGCATACCACAGCTGCCAGTTGCCAAACCATCCCTTGTAGAGCAGTTTCCCGCCGTAATAAACAAGTTCCTGCCCCATCAGGTGGTCGAGAGAGACGATGTAAGCGCCGGGCTTGTACCTCATTTGCTCACCCCCATTGTTCGGACATAGCCTTTGCAACGCCCGGAAAAGTTTTTGCACGGTTCTTTGCGCGGTCAGTGGTAAACATGCCCTTGTGCTGGTCACCATGCTTGTGCGAGTAGGAGCCAGACGGGCACCATGTCGCGGTAGGTTCTACGATGTTTGTCGGGTGCAACGGCGGTACACCGCGTTCCCACAGTAGCGTTTTCTTGCTGTACGGATGTCCGTACTCGTAGGGCTGGATTGCCTGCGTAGGTTTTGGGTAATCAAAAATCTTGCTAGGGGTAGGATTCTCAATCACTACTTTTTCGCAATCTGCCGCCCACACGGCAAGGAAAAGCGCCTTGCCGCACAACCCCTCATAATACCGGGAAAGATTAAGCTTGCCGCCCTTGTACAGGTGCCGTGCTCCTGCGTTGCTTGTCTTGGTGCATGGAACAAATGCAATAATCATATCCCAGCGGGGCACGTCATGCACGGTTCCGTCCATGGTCACGACCTGCCCCCCCCCTCGATGGCCTTTAAGCAGTCACCGAGAATATGCCATTCAGGATGCCCGCCGGACGGCTCCTGAATATCGCAGGAGTAGGCTTCGTGGCCTTTTGCCCGAAATGCTTTGCATACTTCCTGTGATTCCTCACAGGCAATCAGCACTTTCACCGTTTTCTTCCTCCCATCCATCCTTCTTTGTCGAAATCGTTACGGCTGATCCGCTCCGCCGCGTGGGCCCCGTTGGTGTAGATGCGCTGCGCTTTCAACTGACGCTTGTACTCAGCGTACTTCGGGCAGCTGTCGTGACAGATTGGGTGCCGGTCGGGGCAGTCTTTGCAGGGTTCAAGTTTTACCATCGGTCTGTACCCCGCTGTTTTCCTTGAGCATGTAACCAATGCGGGTCAGTATGGTATCCAGCACCTGAACCGTTTGCTCTGCCCTGATTGCGTACGAGTACCCCCAATTTCCGCTCCCGGCCAGCCCATCTTTCCAGTCGGTCAGGTACTTTTTCATAGATTTTGCGTCAATCACAGGCACTGCCGGTTCATCTTCCAGCACATCCATCGCGTCCATAATCTGACACGCGCGGCATCTTACGCCGTTGTAATGTTCGCAGCCACAGCAATATGCCGCTTTGATGTTTGCGATGGCTTTTTCACGGTCGATAAATTCGCTCATTTTTCGATCTCCCTCAAAAATCCCAGCTGTCAGGAACGCCAAGACGGCATTTTCCATCTCCATCGTTACTGGTCGGCTTATTGAACTGGCAACCTGGGCAACCATTTCCGGTCGCCGAATGGTAGTGGCAAAAGTCCATCAAGTAATGGGCCATTTCCTCCGGACTCATAAATTCACTCATTTTGTAATCTCCTTCCTTGTCGGCTCGCTCGCCCGCAGCCTTGCCGCTTCACGGGGGGCGGTGGTGATATCGGCCTGCGCCTGCTTCAAAAATTCAGCACGGCGGTATGTAAGGTCTGGCATTTCAGCCAGCTCTGTAAGCCCTCCCACGCTCCCGGCATAGGATTTTGCCGCCGGGGGGAGTTGGTCATACAGGGCTTTCAGCTCTTTCTGTCCGTCACTACGCAGCAGCCCGCCCTTTTCGTCAATGCCGGTCACCATCGGAAACTTGCGCCAGCTCAAAAATGTCTGTGCCTTGCGTGCCGCTACAGCCAGAGCTTCCCATTCAGCGGACGGATCAAGACACTGGGAAAGCTGCTTGAAGATGTCGGCCACCGTGACCGGATAAACGCATACCCGGTTCGCCGCCAGAAAAGCCCGCTTGACAGTATCGCCGTCATAGTCGCCAAACTGGTACGTCCACACATCGATTGTGGTCTGCATCTCCTCGTCGGTCAGAGGCTTGGAACCCAGCTTGTACAGCACGAAATTCATGCGGATCAGCTTTGCCACGTCTTCCCGCGTCATGTCTCAAACCCTCTTTCTCTGTCCATCTTCGCCAGCACCCGTGCAAGCTGGTCGTCTACGGTCTCGGTTGGCTGCTTTCCTCGCGGTCTGGCTTGTCGGCTTTGTTCGTTGGCTTCCACGTCCCCCGGCGTACGCAGGCCGTCCCGTTTCCATCCGGACAATATGCCGTTGATGTAACTCCACGAGCGCTTTCCGGCTTCTGTGGCCTTGTCAATCGCCAGCAGGATCATCTCTGTGCTGTACTCCTGCCTCCACTTCTGCAGCTTGTCCAGCGCAGAGCGTGGGAAGTCCCCAACGGCCTGCTGATAATGCTGGACGATTTTAGAAAGTTCTACGTCAACGGCGGCGGCGCTATTATATACACCACCGTTAGGTGATATACCATTACCATTTACATTACCATTACCATTTACATTACCATTACCATTTACATTACCATTACCATTACCATTTACATTACCATTTACAGCCGGATTTGCCGCGTTTTGCTGTTTTTGCTCGTCAAAGTCGGCATTTGCCGGATTTGCCGCGTTTTGCTGACGCTTGCCGTTTGTAACTTCTGCGCCTTTACGCCCTGCAGCAGCTCTCTTTTCTCGTCTTTCGTTCCATTTTTTAGAATTTGATTCCACCGCCTCGGACATAAAATCCCACGCCATTTCGAGCTTCTGGTCGTCCTCAAAATTCGGTGGATCGGGGAAATCAAGCAGCGCATCAAAAATCCTGCCTTTTTGCTCCAGAGACAATTTACGCAATGGCTTTTTCCATGATTTGTAAATGACTATGCTTTTCTGTTCTTCCTCTTTCAACCGCTTTCACCTCCTTCTTTGCACGCCCGTATAGCCGGATAGCACAGCTTGCAAGATCAGAAGGAAAGATCTTCTGCGTCTTCGTTGATGGGGTCATACTCAGCAGAAGGGACCGCTTCCGGAGCGCTGGTGCTGTGCGGCGCGTAGTCTGCAAGGCTTTCGCCGGGGTATATCTGCGCACCCTGCAGGCCTTCCGGTTCTGCTGCCGGCTTTGCAGGCTCCAGCGGCAGGCCGGGCTGCGCCATCAGGTCGATCATCTGCTGCAGCCAACGGAATGTCACCAGCCCACCGGGCTGAACATCATCCGCGTCCACGTCGTAATAGATCTTGCCGTTATACTCCCGCTCTTTCAGCTTTTGAGCAAAAACTGTGACCTGATCGCCTTTCTGCAGCATGCCGTCCCACTGGTCGATGCCGTGCCAAAGGTTAACACCCACAAAGAAGCTCTGCCATTTTCCGGTCTCGTCCTGTGTGCGGCTGGCTTTCAAGTCAAACTTCAGCACCCGTTTTTGACCGGCATCCCGAAGCACCGGGTCTTTGGCGATCTCGCCGTGCAGCATGATGCCGTTCTTGGTCTGGACGATCATGCATCATCACCGCCAAACGGATCATCGGCGTTTTCCTCTGCAGAGGGTGCATCCGAGGCAGGGATCAGGGTGCCTGCTGTCTTGCGGTGGCGGTGGGAGCCTGCGTAAGGATCCAGCACCGGCAGTTCTTCAGGCGGCACCTCACGAGCGGCGCCTTCAGCGTCCACACGCACCTCGCTCTCATCGTACAGAGCGCCGAAAGTAGAAGGAAATGCTTCACGCAGGGCGTGCACCAAAGCCACCTTGCGGATCATGGTAGCCTTTTTGCCGTTCCAAAGAGACTTTCCGGTGTCGTATTCACTGAGCTTGACTTCCTCGTAGCTGGCGCGGGTGCGGTCCTTACGGTAGACCTTCGCCCAGCCGCCGAGAAGGGTCTCGCCGCCGTTCCCATCATAGACGATGGAACCCTCACGGTTCAGCAGCTGGCCATCTGCGGTCAGGACGATCACGCCAGCTTCAAAACCATCGTAGGCCGGGTTGCGCTCGGCCATCTGCAGATAACAGTTCTTGCCCAGCACGATGGTGCTGGCGGTGTCCTCGTTCTTGTTGTCGTAGTGGATCAGATAGGCTTCCTTGGTGAAGGGGTTCAGCTTGTACTGCTTGCAGGTCTCCAGAAAGATTTTGCATTCAGCATCGGTGGCTTTGTCGCAAATAAAACGCCGTACTTCGTCAAAACTGACGACGAGGTGCTGGCCATCGGCAGCAGTGATCTCCACCGGAACGGACGGGGATGGGGATGCGGCCTGCATAGCAGTGCTGCCTGCAAGGTTGGCGTTCTGGACGGAACGGTTTGCCAGAGCCTGTGCATTGGAAACGGACGAAGTAGGCGCGGGTGCGCCGGGACGAGTAAATGCCATAAGTAAATACCTCCAAAATTATTTGATAGAACCATAGCGGAAGCCGCGCTCTGCGGCTCCCTGTTTGAACCACGCGATGTCCTCGCGGGTGAACTCCACCCAGAAACGATACTGCTTGCGGACCGGAGCCTCCTGCTGCGCAGGCTCTGCAAATTTCTGAAGCATGCCGAAATCCAACCTGCCATCCGGCGTAATGGCTGCATTGGCCTGCGCCGTTTGAGCCGCTTCTGTGGCGATCTGGCGTTCTTCATCGGTCGGAGGGATAACGACCGGAGCGGTGGCCTGCGCCCGCTCTGCGGCCATTCTCTCGGCTTCTGCGCGGCGCTGTGCGTCCCTGGCATTCTGGCGGCGGCTATGCTCCACAAGGGCAGCGTTCAGATTCAGTTCACGCAGATACTCCGTGGTGCAAGCCTCTGCGTCCTCTCCGCAGGTCTCCCGGATCAGACGCAGCTCCTCCCGCCGGGTCTCCACGCTCTTGCGCAGTTCACGGCTGGCCTTTGCCAGGTCATAGGTCTTGTTCAGCCACTGGGGCACAAGCAAGCGGTCAAAGGGGATAAGCTCCAGCAGCTCGCCGATGCAGTCCGCATAGACAGCCTGCAGGGCGTCGGCCTTGTCCTGCCGTTCGGCTTCCTCCACAGCCTTGACCTGAGCATCGATTGCGCCGGATACAGCCTTACACTGGCTCTGCATCTGCTTGGCGCTCTGCAAGAACTCTTCCAACGGCTTCATGTAAAAAGCCTTTGCACTGCGGGCGGCATCGCTGAGCTGCTTGTCCAGCTTGTTCACGGCGGCGCGGTCGGCCTTGGCATCCTTGATGGTTTCCGGGGTGTAGACGCGGCCGGTGTAGGCGGCCAGCATCTCGGTCAGATTCTGCTGCACCTCGGCTTCGTTCCACCGGATCGCGGGCAGCTCCGGGTGCTCCACCCGGACGGTCAATTCTTCTTGCATAAATATTCACCTCGCATACACAACGTTCATATCGGCGTCAAACACCCTGTACAGCTGTTCGGGCTTTCTCTTTGCCAGTTCATCGGCAATCACAATTGCATCCGAAGTATCCGGAAATTGCTGCTGCGAAACAAGCGCTGGCGGCTCTTGCTTCACATCGTAAATTCTCAAAAGTGCCACTTGTAAAACCTCCTGTTTTGTGCTATTTTTGTGGTGATGGGCGGCGAGACTCATCACTCTTTGGGCTTGTCCGTGTTGGCGCACGGGCAGGCTCTTCTTTTTTTGCGGCGTATCGGCGGCAGACTGTCCACCTCATCACGTCGAATACGCTCTTTCTCAAAAATGTACTTGCGAGCCCGACGCCTGCCGTTGCGGCTGTGGCTGCTCGCAGACGCAAAGCTGTTTGCACTTTTGTAACCCAGCCGCCTTGCGCACATCTCAGACGTACCGCTGGCGATCAGGTCTCCGGTCTTGGCATCATACACGGTGTACCACATGACATGGAGGACAGTGTCAGGCATACGTGATCTCCCCAGATTCCTCTTGCAGCATCTCCCGCACATTGTCCATTTCTTCGGCGCACATCTCCCAGACGTTTGCCCGTGCAGAGTATCCTGCCCGGACAACAATGTCATCCGAGGCTTCGGCTTCTCGCTTGCAGCGTTCGGCAAGCCGCGTGTAGGATTTGACTTTGTCCTCAACGTACTCTTTAGCAGTCATCATGCCCCGCGCTCCTGATTCTCCGGATACTCCGGGTTACGGGCGTGGGTGCGGTTGATCTTGCCATACTTGCGCCGCTTTGCGGCTCTCTCCCTGTCCTCTGCGGCAAAGCCCAGACGAGCCAGCAGAACAGCGGCCAAAATCAGCACCAGCGACACCGCAAACAGCGTGCCGGAGATGTATCCGGTGGTCTGCGCGGTACCCTCTGCGCCCATAGCTGCACCCATTCCAACGCCGCCAAAAATGACAGCCAGCCAGTAGTAAGTAGTGGATTTTAGTTTCATTCTTTCGGGTCCTCCTTTGTGTAGATCTTCTCAAGTTTGTAGAAATCCTTCATCCACGCCATAAATCCGGCGCGTGAGATCAGCGGGGCGGCGCTCTTGGTGTCAATAGACGGCACCGCCCATGCCGGGAAGCTGCCGGCCTGAATCATACCAGTAAAGATCGGCTCGCTCACCGAAATGTTATTGTCACGCATGATCTGGCAGCACTCTGCAATTCCCATGCTCGGCTTCACTGCCGCACCCCTCCTTTTTTCTCAGATGCTGCTTCATCTGGATATGCTCCAACCGCTCCGGCTGCCTTGCATCCCAGCGCTGTTCAAGCCAGCGCTTGTTGTAGTGCTTCTTCACGGCTTGACCTCCACAAACTCACCATTTTTGAGGGTATAGTAAACGTTTTCTCTGATGGCGGAACCGTCTACGCGGGCCATTTTGGCACAGATCATGTGGCCGTCATCATCGTACTCGGTCAGCACCAAATAGCAGCCCAGTGCGCCGCGCGCCTTACCGCAAGCACCGTTTACAACGGCAATGCTATCTTTTCCATCTGCTTTTGCGCTGCAATAAGCCCCAGTGGCTGCCGCCGTGCTGTAATCGCCGCTGGAACCCGCCGTGCTGCAACGTCCGCTGGAACCCGCCGTGCTGCAATAGCCGCTGGAACCCGCCGTGCTGCAACGTCCGCTGGAACCCGCCGTGCTGCAACGTCCGCTGGAACCCGCCGTGCTGTAATCGCCGCTGGAACCCGCCGTGCTGTAATCGC